>Ga0208849_1000734_pt1 | contig 27697 bp, 26 predicted proteins | sample NGESurdeep072012_10_FD_184470 | JGI IMG/M metagenome (GOLD analysis project Ga0208849, IMG submission 184470) | Arctic peat soil microbial communities from Barrow, Alaska - NGEE Surface sample 53-3 deep-072012 (SPAdes) | ecosystem: Environmental > Terrestrial > Soil > Wetlands > Peat ... | reverse complement strand
ATCCGGAAACGACCCTCGGACGGGCATGGACGCGAGCAGTATCCGCCCGGCCTGGAGACCGGGGATAGATTATTTTGCGCGCGCGCCTATCGGCAGATCACCCTCGACTGGACGGAGTCGCTCTGTATCGTCCCATGGTGCTGTCCAACCACATTGTGATACATTTTCGGCCGGGAAACCTCATGCAAAAGCGAACCTGAAAACATGCCTCAGACCTTCCGTCGAGTGGTGACCGGCAACAACGCCAGGGGACGTTCCGCAGTGGTAGAAGACGTCGCCACGCCGGAGACCGGCGGCGCCGGAAACTTCAATTTCTGGACAACCGCCGACGGCGAGTCGCCGGCTTCGTTCCCGTTTTTCCCGCGCGGCACTGACACGCTTTTTCGCGTCTTCCGCATCCCACCGCCGCCTGCCGGCCTCTCGCCGGCGGAGGTCGAGAAAATGGCGGCCGGTTTCTTCGCCGAAGTCGGCGATCCGACAACGAAGGTCGATACCAGCCGGCATCCCTTCATGCACTGCACGCCGACCACCGATTACATCATGCTGCTTTCGGGCGAGGCGGCGCTGCTACTCGACGAGGGCGATCCGATCCCGCTGCAGCCGTTCGACGCCGTCGTCCAGCGCGCCACCAATCATATCTGGCTGAACACCGGAAAAGAGCATGCGGTGTTCGTCAGCGTGATGATCGGGGGACGCGCGCGGGACAAGCGATGACGCCCGGCGTTCCGTTCCCTTCGTTCAACCAGCCGCCGACCGACTACCAGCGGCCGGCCGAGCACGCGGCCATCGCGTCCGACAAGGACGTGCGCGTCGCCATGCGCGACGGCGCCCATCTGGTCGTCGATGTTTACCGGCCGGAGGCACCGGGAAAATTTCCGGTGCTGGTCGCCTTCGGCACGCACACCAAGGAAATACAGGGGCCGGAATATCCGAAGTCGATCCAGGGCCAGCCGGCGTGGTCGTCGCTGTGGGTGGGCCACATGGAGGCCGGCGACACGCGCTTCTTCGTCTCGCGCGGCTACGTCCACGTCATCGGCGGACCGCGCGGCTTCGGCAAGTCGGACACCAACGGCTCGCGCGAATGGGACGGCTACGACCTGGTCGAATGGGCGGCCGCGCAGCCGTGGTCGAACGGCAAGGTCGCCATGGTCGGAATTGGCGCCTTCGCCGCCGAGCAGTACTTCGCCGCCAAGCAGCGCCCGCCGCATCTCGCCGCGATCTTCCCCTACGATCCGCGTGGCGCCTACGGCCCGCTCGGCGGCTTCCGCGAGGACTATCCGGGCGGCGTGCTGCACGCCTTCCGCTATTTGCAGGACCACTTCTCCGGCCGCCACCAGGTCAAGGGGCCGCCGGGCCAACTGTCGCCCGAGCGCGAGGCGCTGTGGCAGGCGGCGATGAACAATCCGGACTACCGGATGTATCCTTACATCTTCAACGTGCTCGCCCAGCGCGGCCAGCACATGCCGGCGATCTTCGATCTGCTGCTCGACCCTTACGAGAAGGAAGGCACGATCGCCGAAAGCGAGCGCGCCATCGCCAACATCAATGTGCCGGTGACCACCGGCGCCGGCTGGTACGGCTACACCTACAAGACCCACCTTGGCGGCGCGCAGAATTACTTCGCCCAACTGAAGCCGCCAAAGAAGCTGATCCTCACCGGGCCGTCGCACCCTGAGCGGCCGCTGCGCGCGCTGCACAACGAAATGCTGCGCTGGTACGATCACTGGCTGAAGGGGATCGACACCGGTGTCCTCGACGAACCGCCGGTGCGCTACTGGGTGATGGGCGCCAACCAGTGGCGGACGGGTGGCGACTGGCCGCTGCCCGAGACGGTGTGGACGCCGCTCTACCTTAACAGCTGGGAGCGCCTGAGCGGCGAGCCATTCACTCCGGCGAGCGTCGACGAATTCCAGAACCCCGATGCCTTCGTCCAGATGCCGCCGACGCAGACCAACCAGGTGGCGAAACTCCGCTACATGACCGACCCGCTGCCAGAAGACACGCTCGTCGCCGGCCCGATCGCGCTGACGCTGTTTGCCTCCATCGATCAGGACGACACGACATGGATCGTCATCCTGAAGGACATCGGCCCCGACCCGACGGTGCGCACGGCGCGCGAGGGCGAACGCGAGATCAGGACTGACCTGCCCGAACGCGAACTGACTCGCGGCTGGCTGCGGGCTTCATGCCGCGAACTCGATCTTGAGCGCTCGCGGCCGTGGAAGCCCTGGCACAAGCTGACCCGGGCGGCGCGCGAGGCGGTGGTTCCCGGCGAGATCATCGAATACGCCATCGAGATCCAGGCGACCGCCAATCTTTTCCGCGCCGGTCACCGCATCGCCATCGAGATCACCAGCGCCGATTTTCCGACCGGCGTCAGCGGCACGACGAATGTCGAGTACATTCCGCACCATCTGGCGTCGAGCCGCACGACATTGCACAAGATTTTCCACGACCCGGCGCATCCCTCGCGGTTGCTGCTGCCGCTGATCCCGACCTGATCGTTCACCCATACGAGTACGCCCATGAAAATCGGTTTCTGCGCCCTCTCCTGGATGGAACCCACCGACGCGCCCGACCACGGCTGGTTCGCCGAACTGAAGGCAATCGGCTACGACGGCATCGAGATTCCGGTTATCCACGGCGCGAAAGAAGCTTACGTCCGGCTGGGCGCGGCGCTCGACAAGGCCGCGCTGAAGCGTACCGCGCTCACCGTCATGCCGCCGGGCACCAATCCCGTCTCGGACGACGACAAGCAGCGCGCCGCCGGCATGGACCACATCGCCTGGGCCCTCGACACCGCGCACGCCATGGGCGCCGAGATGCTGGTCGGGCCGATCCACCAGACGCTCGGCGTCTTCACCGGCAAGCCGCCGTCGAGCATCGAGTTCGCGCGGTTGGCGACGTTCCACCGCCGCGCCGGCGAGATCGCGGCGCCGCTCGGCATGCGCGTCGCCGTTGAGCCGATGAACCGCTTCGAGTGCCACATGCTGAACCGCATGGACACGCTGAGCCGGCATCTCGAAGCCGTCGGCCATCCGGCGGTCACGGCACTCTACGATACGTTCCACGCCAACGTCGAGGAAAGCGATCCGGTGGCGGCGCTGACCCGCAACATGGCCAGCGTCGGTCACTTCCATGTCTCGGAAAACGATCGCGGCATTCCCGGCACCGGGCACGTGCCGTGGGCGGCGACCTACGCCGCGCTAAAAAAGGGCGGCTACGACGGCTGGATCACGGTCGAGGCGTTCGGCCTAGACGTGCCGGCGTTCGCCGCCGTCGCCAGCGTCTGGCGCGATATTCCGGAAGGGCGCAGCGAACTCGCGCGGCGCAGCTTCCAGCACATCCGCGACGGTTGGGCGGCGGCCTGAGCTTCAGCGCTTCGCGGGATTGGCGGCAAAGAACGCCAGCAAAAGGCGCGCGCCCTCAGCGGGCTGCTCCTCGGCAACCCAGTGGCCGGCGTCCGCAATGATGCGCTCGTCGACGTTAGCCGCCAGCCCGCGCATGCCGGCGGCGACGCCGGGACCGATGCTCATCGCGCCGCCGATCGCCAGCACCGGGATGGTCAGCTTCCGCTCGGCCAATGCGCGGTTCTGTTCGGCGCTTTCGTAGAGCGCGCGGTAGTAACCCATCGCCGCTTGCGACGCGCCCGGCTGGCGATAGTTGGCGGCATAAACCTCGATATCCTCGGGCGCGATCGCCGACGGATTGGCGGCGTGGCTGCGGAAGAACCAGCCGAGATATTCGCGCTCGCGGCCGGCGATCAGCATTTCCGGCACCTCGGGCGCCGCGTGGAAGGCAAGATGCCAGAGGCCGAAGCCGTCCTTGCCGAAGCGGACGCCGTCCTCCAGTCCGAACCCCGGCATGAGCATGTCGAGGATGGCCAGCGAGACAACACGGTCGCGATAGGCCGCGGCAGCGACGTATGCGGTGACGGCGCCGAAATCGTGCCCGGCGAAATGGGCGCGGGCGACGCCGAGATGATCGAGCAGGCCGACGATGTCGCCGGCGACCGTGCGGGTGTCGTAGCCGGTGAGCGGCCTGGAGGAGTCGCCGAAGCCGCGCAGATCCGGCGCGACGATGCGATAGCGGGCAGAAAGATGCGGGATCACGCCGCGCCAGGCGAACCAGCTTTGCGGCCAGCCATGCAGCAGCACGACGACTTCGCCGTCGGCCGGTCCCGCCTCGACGTAATGCAGCGTTACGTCACCGACAGATGCCTTGCCATGCCGGAAGCTCGGTTCGGGCATCTGCCTAGAACGGGTAGTGCTGATCGGGGTCTTCGATACTGACCCACTGCACGTCGGTAAATTCGTTGACGCCGGCCTGACCGCCGAAGCGGCCGTAGCCGCTGGCCTTCATGCCGCCAAGCGGCATCTGCGCCTCGTCATAGACCGTCGGTCCGTTGATGTGGCAGCAGCCGAAATCGAGCCGCGCCGAAATCTCCAGCGCCCGCTTCACGTCGCGGGTGAAGACCGCCGACGACAGGCCATACTCGGTATCGTTGGCGATGCGGATGGCATCGTCCATGTCGCGCGCCCGCACGATCGAGGCGATCGGGGCGAAGGATTCCTCGTGATAGACGTCCATCTCCGAAGTGACGCGATCGAGCACCGTGGCATTCATGATCGTGCCGTCGACCTCGCCGCCGGCGATGAGATGCGCGCCTTTCTTGACGGCATCCTTGACCAGGCTGTCGGCGCGCGCCGCCGGGCGCTTGTCGACGAGCGAGCCCAGCGCCGCGTTGCTGGTGCGCGGATTGCCGGCGGTCAGCGACTTCGCCTTCTCGGCAAGTTTGTGGACAAAACTGTCGGCAACGGCGTCGTGGACGACGATGCGCTCCGTCGACATGCAGATCTGGCCGGAATGCATGAACGAGCCGAAGGCGGCGGCGCGCACGGCGTTGTCGATATCGGCGTCCTCGAGGATGATGAGCGGCGCCTTGCCGCCGAGTTCCAGCAGCACCGGCTTGAGATAGCGCGCCGCCACCTCGGCAATGATGCGACCGACGCGCGTCGAGCCGGTGAAGTTGACGCGGCGCACGGCCGGGTGCGCGATCATAGCCTCGACGACCTTGCCGGAATCGGCGGGATCGTTGGTAAGCACGTTGAGCACGCCGGCCGGCAGCCCCGCCTCGCGCATCACCTGTCCCAGCATGTTCTGCGTGCCGGGGCTGAGCTCCGATGTCTTAAAGACGACGGTGTTGCCGCAGGCCAGCGCCGTGGCGAAAGAGCGGACCGCCAGGATGATCGGCGCGTTCCACGGCGCGATCGACAGCACGACGCCGGCGGGCCGGCGGACCGCCATTGAGAATGTGCCCGGCTTGTCGGCGGGAATGATCTCGCCCTTGATGTGGGTGGTGAGCGAGGCGGCCTCGCGCAGCATGCCGGCGGCGAGGTTGGTGTTGAAGGCCACCCAGGCGGCGCTGGCGCCGGTTTCCATCGTCATCAGGTCAGTGAATTCTTTGGTCCTCGAAGCCAGGAGATCGGCCGCGGCGTTAAGCACCGCGCGGCGTTTGCCGGGGCCGAGACGCGACCATGACGGAAAGGCCGCCGCCGCCGCGTCGACCGCCGCGCGCGCGTCCTCGACCGTGGCAGCGGCGGCACGCGTGACCAGATGGCCGGTCAGCGGATCGCGCCGCTCGAAGGTGGCGCCGCTGGAAGCCGGCGCATCGCGATTGTCGATGATGAGAGCGGTATCCATGACCTTCACTCCTTGCCGCTGCGGCGGCTCCGATCAGGCGAAGTGCGCCGCGTCGAGTCCGAACAGGGTCGCGGCGGTGCCGTAGGCGATCTTGCGGCGCAAGGCGTCGGCGACCGGCACCGTGTCCATGAACTTCGCCGCGAGACTGGCGTCCTCGAACGGATAGTCGGCGCCGAACATGACACGATCCTCGCCGAGCGCCGAAAGCGCGCAAACGAGCGGCTCGGCCGAGCACACGCCCGACGTGGTGACCAGGATGTTCTCGCGGATGTAATGCGATGGGGGCTTCGGCAACGCCGGCTTGCCGCTGCGGTTGGCGATCTTGTAGCGGCCGTCGATACGCCAGAGCTGGAACGGGATCGCCTCGCCCATGTGGCCGAGGATCAGCCGGGCCTTCGGGTAGCGCTCGAACACACCGGCCGTGACCAGCCGCATGGCGTGCGTGCCCGTCTCGACGCCCCAGCTCCACACCGGCCCGAACAACTCGGAGTGGTCGGCGTACATCGCCGGGTGATCGGTAGGGTTGGTGGGATGGATGTAGACGAAGGTGCCGAGGTCGGCGACGCGTTCCCAGAACGGCGACAGGCGATCCGCGTCGAGATACTCGCCGTTCGTCTGCCCGTTGATCATCACGCCGTGAAAGCCGAGGTCGCGCACGCAGCGCTCCAATTCGTCGGCGGCGCCGTTCGGGTCCTGCATGGCAAGATGGGCGAAGCCGCCATAGCGCGATGAATTCTTCTGGATTTCGACAGCCAGCCCATCGTTTGCTTCGCGCGCCAGACGCGCCGCTTTGCCGGCGTCACGCTCGACCTGGACGCCCGGCCCCGAGATCGACAGGAGGGCGTAGCCGATACCGTTGCGGTCCATCGATTCCAGCCGGCGGGAACCGAAATCCATCAGTCCGCCCAAGGCCTTGTCGCCGAGGTCGGCGCTGATGTTGATGGCGGTCGTCCGCCAATGGTCGACGAGACCCGGTGTCAGGAAATGCTCCTCGAGCGCAATCTTCTTCATGTGTTTCCCCTCGCCGCCGGCCTAAAAGCCGACGCGATCACTGCCCTTGAGCTTCAGCCGCTCGCGCGCTTCCGCCGGTGTTGCGATCGAATAGCCGAGTTCCTCGACGATGCGGCGTATCTTGGTGACCTGCTCGGCGTTGCTGGTGGCGAGCTTGCCGCGCCCGGCATATAGGCTGTCTTCCAGGCCGACGCGGACGTTGCCGCCCATCATCGCGGCCTGCGTCGCGAACGGCATCTGGTGCCGCCCCGCAGCCAGCACCGACCAGCGGTAGTCGTTGCCGAACAGGCGGTCGGCGGTTTCCTTCATGAACATCAGGTTGCGCGTCTCAGCGCCGATGCCGCCGAGAATGCCGAAGATGATCTGCACGAAGAACGGCGGCTCGATCATCTTGCGGTCGACGAAATGGGCAAGGTTATAGAGATGGCCGACGTCGTAGCATTCGTGCTCGAAACGCGTGCCGTGGCCCTTGCCGAGCAGCTCGATGATGCGGGCGATGTCGCGAAAGGTGTTGCGAAAGATGAAGTCGTCGGTGCCGCGAAGATACGGCTCCTCCCAGTCGAATTTCCAGTTCTTGTAGCGATCGGCGAGCGGAAACAGCGCGAAGTTCATCGAGCCCATGTTGAGCGACGACATCTCGGGCTTTGCCGCCAGCGGCGCTTGCAGGCGATCCTCGACCGTCATGTTGAGGCCGCCGCCCGTGGTTATGTTCACGACGGCATCGGTCGACTGCTTGATGACCGGCAGGAACTGCATGAACACTTTTGGGTCCGGCGTCGGCTTGCCGGTCGCGGGATCGCGGGCATGCAGATGCAGGATGGCGGCGCCGGCTTCTGCCGCGTCGATCGCCTGGCGCGCGATGTCCTCGGGCTTGTACGGCAGCGCGTCCGACATCGTCGGCGTGTGGATGCCGCCGGTGATGGCGCAGCTGATGATGATCTTGTCGTCCGATTTGGCGGCCATGCCCTGTCCTGTTTCCCTGCCGAATAGTGCGTGAAGCTCAGGCCTTGTCCTCGGCCGCAGCGCGCTTCAATTGCGCCGCAACTTTCCGGCGGAGTTCCGCCTGCTGCTCCGGCGTCCACTTGCGGAAGCCTTCGCCGGTCTTGAAGCCGAGCCGCCCTTTCGCGACGAGATCGACGAGGTAGGGCGACGGACCCTGGGCGCGATCAAGATCGGCAAGTACGTTCTGATGGATGTCGAGTGTGAGGTCGGTGCCGATGAGATCGGCATTCTCGATCGGGCCGATGACGCCGAGCCGCCGGCCGAACCCGGCCTTGACCACGGTGTCGACGGTCTCCGCGTCGCAGACGCCGTTCTGCACCAGCGCGATCGCCTCGCGCCACAGCGCATGCTGCAGCCGGTTGCCGATGAAGCCGGGCACGTCCTTGCGCACATGCACGACGATTTTGCCGACCGAGCGCAGCAGGTCCATCATCGCCGTGACGCTCTCCGGTGCCGTGCCCTCGGTCTGGATGACCTCGACCAGCGGCACCAGCCACGGCGGATTCCACCAATGCGTGCCGAGCACGCGGTCCTTGGTCGAGACGCGTGCCGCGATCTTGCCGATCGGGATGACGGAGGTGTTGCTGGCCAGCAGCGCGTGGCGCGGCGCCAGCTTCTCCAGTTCGGCGAAGATATCCTGCTTCAACGCCAGTTTCTCCAGCGCCGCCTCGATCACCACGTCGGCGGTACGGACCGCGCCGGCGAGCGTGTCCACCGGCGTCACTTTCTCCGCCGCGGCGGGATCGTGCCCGAGATCGGCGAGGTTCCTGCCGATGCGCTCCTTGAGCGTCGCCAGCGTCTGCGGCACGGCGTCGTACACCGATACCGCATGGCCGTGCAGCGCAAACACCATGGCGATGCCGTGGCCCATGAGCCCGGCCCCGACAATTCCTATCTTCGCCTTCTCAGCCAACGTGCTTACCCCGCCGTATAGCCGCCGTCGGCGTAAAGGATGTGGCCGGTGTAGAAGTCCGACGCCTTCGACGCCAGGAACAGCAGCGGCCCGGCGAGATCTTCCGGCTCGCCGAGGCGGCCCTTGGGCACGCGCGCCAGGAAACCGGCCCTGACCGCGTTCGACCGCTCGTTGTCCTCGAACATCCACGCGGTGAGTGGCGAACGGAAGACGGTCGGCGCGATGGCATTGACGGTGATGCCGTTGCCACCCCACTCGCAGCCGAGTGCCTTGGTGATGCCGTCGATCGCCGATTTCGACGCGCAGTAGGCGCTGTAGCCGGCCGGATGGCCAAGCAGGCCGCGCGCCGACGACATCAGGATGACCTTGCCGCCGCCACCCTGGGTCAGCATCTGCTTGCCGGCGGCGCGAGCCATCAGCCAGCTCTGCGTCACGTTGATGTCCATGATCTCAAGGAACTGCTCGGGCGTCATGTCGACGATCTTGGCGACCTGGTTCTTGCCCGAGGCAACGACCAGGATATCGAGGCGGCCGAAGCGCGCGATCGTTGCCGCCACGACTTCCTCGCACGCCTTGGCGCTCTCGGCGCGCTTGTTGATCGTCTCGACGTCGGCGCCAAGCTCGCGACATTCCCTGGCGACCTCGTCGAGCGCCTTCTTGCCGCCGGCGACCAGCACCATCTTCGCACCGGCCCCGGCCAGCACCTTGGCGGCGAGCGCGCCGAACGAACCGGACGCGCCGACGACGACGGCGACCTTGCCGCGCACCTCGAACAGCGACAGTGGATTCTTCAGGACTTCGTTCATGGCTTCACTCCCGCCGGATAGGGGATAATCACCAGCAGCGAGGCGGTCTCGTTCCGCCGGTTCTGGAACTCACGCACCTCGTTCGGCGGTATCATGCAGGAATCGAGCTTGCGCATGACCGTCTCCTTGCCGCCGACGGTGATGGTGATCTCGCCATCGAGGAGAACATAGACCTTCTCGAACGGCGTCGAATCCGGCCCGGCGCCGCCGCCGGGAAGAATTTGCGAAAGACCGACCCACTGGTTCTTGGGACCGTCCGGCTCGAAGCCCTGCAGGCGCAGCCCGACGATGCCGCGATGGTTGGGGGCCTCATAGGTTTTGGCGTCGGCGAAGCGTTTGACCAGCATCAGTATTTCTCCCCGCTCTCGATGCGATACTTGCCCTTCGGATCGGCGATCGCGACCAGCCGGATGATGCAGCCGTCGCCGCGGTCCCAGTTCCATGGGAAGAAGGCGAAGGTGCATCGCTTGCCCGTGACCGCGTCGATGTCGCCGCCGACATTCTCGATGCCGAGGATGCCGTTCTTGAACAGGATCTGGTGGACGGGCTCCCAGGCGGGGAAATCGTCCTTCCAGTCGCGGCCCTTCGACCACTTCTTGTACTCGTCGGCGAGATGGGGGAGCAGCGGACCGTTACGCTGCGGGCCGATGGCCGTGGCAAGCGGATGGTCGTTGGCCTGCGTATCGTGACCGACGACCTTGACCTGATGATCGACCATCCACTGGCCGGCGGACGGCACGAAGCCAGGACAATAGGCGAAATAGTCGCCGTCCTCGTAAACCTTGTGCCAGCCGGTATTGATGATGAGCACGTCGCGCGGCCGGATGACCTTGCCGGCGGCCTTCTCCAGATCGTCGGCGGTGATTGACTCCCACTTCTTCTTCTTGATCGGCACGACGATGCCGGAGCCGAAGAAATGCGGCAGCGGCACTTCGTCTATGAACGGCGTGCCCTGGACGACGTGGGCCGGCGCGTCGATATGCGTGGTCGAATGCATCGACGTGGTGATGCGCTGCGACAGCACACCCGACTTCGCCATGTAGTGGATGCGCTCGATCTTGACGTCCTGGAAGTAGGGCCAGTTGGGACTCTGGAAGCCCCAGCGATGCGACAGGTTGTAGAACTTCAGCCCCATCGCGTTGTCGAGGTTCGCCTCGAATTCGGTGCCGCGTATCTTCACCATTACCCTGATCTCCCAAGCTTCGTTCGTTTGCGGCGAGCCCGCCGGATTTCAGAAAGTGTTGTCGCCGGTCATGCGCCGGTAGAGCACCGGCAGGACTTCGGCGAGATAGCCCATCTCCTCGACGCAATGCTGGTGCAGGCGGCGGGCAAGTTTGTCGTTGACGCCGCGGTTGCGGATTGCGGCTTTCTCCGCCTCGCTGAACGTCTTGCCCGGCGTGCGGCTTTCGATCTCGCCCAGCCAGAAGCGGCTGCGCATCTCGCAACCATAGTCCGTATCGCGGACGAAATGGGTCATGCGCGCGAAGTTGACCGGCTCATCGAGATCGCCGATGCGGGCACATACCGCCACCACGCCGGCCTCGGCGTAGCGCCCGGCATCGAACAGTGCCGCCGGATCGTGGAAGTTTATGTGCAGCTTGTAGAGCGGGCCATCGTCGCGGGCGAGATATTCATGCACCAGATGACTGGCGCCGATATAGTTGCTCCCCTGACGATTCTCCCAGTCGCTGAAGACGTGATCGGTCGGATGCCAGAGCTTGTACCAGTCGGTGCCGCCGAGCCATCCGAACCACCAGTGGACCATCTTCGGACGGCAGCCGGGCATGCGCGTGAGCGCCGCCACCAGCTTCTTGCCGCCGCCGATGTCGGCGTAGCCGGATTCAAACGCGAGGTAACCCGGATCGAGGAGCCGGTCCCCCTCGTCGACGGTGATCGTCATGGTGTGCGGGCCGCCCCGGCCCGGCGCGGCGACAGTCGCCCACGACTCGACATGACTTCCTCCCGAGCCGCCGTCATCGATTGTTTTTCTTGTGCGGGCCGAATTGTATTTGCCCGCATGGTGGTTCGAATGTATCGTAAAGCAATACACTAGGTCAACCGGCCGGCACAGGATTCGGACGCGAGCGGCGTTCGGGAGGCAGACAGCGATGAACGACCAGGCGGGTGCCGCGGGCGGCCGGCAGCACAATGGAATTCAGGTCATCAGCCGCGCGGCGAGCATCCTGCGCACGCTGCGCGACGAGCATGCCGGACTCAGTCTGGCGCAGATCGCCGAGCGTGTGAACCTGCCCCGCTCGACCGTCCAGCGCATCGTTCACGCGCTGGTCGGCGAACGGCTGCTGATGGCCGCCTCGCCGACCGGACGCGTGCGGCTCGGCATGGAAATCACGGCGCTGGCGAACAACGCGAAGATCGACGTCGTCGAGGTCGCCCATCCGCATCTGAAGGCGCTGGCCGAGGCGATCGGCGAGACCGTCGACCTCGCCGTGCTGCGTGGCGATCATCTGGTCTTCCTCGACCAAGTCGCCGGCACGCACCGCCTGCGCGCCGTGTCGGCCGTCGGCGAATCCTTTCCGCTGCACTCCACTGCCAACGGCAAGGCGAGCCTCGCCCTGCTCACCGACGCCGAGATCCGCCACCGGCTACGCAAAGGCAACTTCACCGTCGCCAAGGGCAAGACGCGCACCATCGACGCCCTTCTCCACGAGCTGGCGACGGTGCGCAAAACCGGCATCGCCTTTGACCGGGAAGAACATTCGCTGGGTATCTCGGCCGTCGGCACGGCCTTCCGCGATCAGGCGGGAACCGTGTACGCAATCTCCATCCCGGCGCCGACCAGCCGGGCCGGGGCGATCGAGGAGCGGGCGGTGGCACTCCTGCTGCCCGCCCGCGACCGCTTCCGCGAATTGTTCGGAACCTGAGTTTAGAGAAAGCGGTGCGGGTGCCATTTCCGGGCCGCCAGACGCCGCGATCGCCTGCGATGACGCCAGCTCGGGGGGCGACGATTCAGCTGTTCGGGCCAAAGCGCTGTATGTTCGAGAGCAACTTCCCCGTCGACAAGCGCTCGTGCAGCTATCATGTCCTCTGGAACGCCTTCAAACGGATTGCGTCGAAGTATTCGGCCTCTGAAAAGGCTGACCTCTTCAGGGACACGGCCGTCAGGGTTTACCGGCTGGCCGATGCTCTCTAGGGGAGCCGCCTGATGCCGGCCGCCGTCGTCGACGACATCGCAGCCGCCATCGCGCCGGTCGAACGCGAGACGCTCAACGATCGCGTCTATCGCCAGATGAAAGACTCGATCATGGCCGGCGCCTTTCGGCCGGGCCAGGAGCTGACGCTGCGCTCGGTCGCCGACGCGCTCGGCACCAGCCTCATGCCGGTGCGCGACGCGTTGCGCCGTCTCGTGACGGAGCGCGCGCTCGAAGCGCTGCCCTCCCGCAAGATTGCCATTCCGATTTTGGACAAGGAGAAGTTCCTCGAGCTGCGCCGCATTCGCATCCTGCTGGAGGGCGAGGCGGTCGCGCTGGCGGCGGAGAAAGTCACCAGGCGCGGCCTCGCCAATGTTCGCTCCATCCTGAAGAAGCTGCAGGGGCTGGACGAGAAGCAGCGGGCGCAATTCTGGGCGCTCAACCACCGGCTCCATTTCGCCGTTTACGAAGCCGCCGAAAGTCCGCTGCTGTTTTCGATCATCGAGTCTCTATGGCTGCAGGTCGGCCCGCTGATGACGCGCATTCCGGTCGCCAGGGCAGTGCGCAGCAGTGCCGACCCGCATGACGTGCTGGTGCGGGCGCTCGAGGATCGCGATCCGGCGACGGCCCGCGCCGCACTCGAGAACGACCTGACAGATTCCACCGACGCGATGATGAAAGAGCTCGCGCGCCAGAACACGACGCGCGAGTAGCCTGGATGCTACGCGCCCGGCGGCCACTTCGGCTGCAGGTGATGGACGACGTGCGAGTGCCCGTCCCATTCCAGCATCGCCTGATGCATCGTGCGGTACTGTTCCTCGACGTCCGGCGTCATCTCGATGATTTCCAGCATGCCGGGCAGGTCCGCCGAGGTATCGACATAGACGACGCGCACGCCGCGCGGCGAGATGTCGGAGAAGACTTCCGGGTAGCCGAGCGCCGTCTTGCCATCGACGGCGGCGGCAGCCTCGGCCTCGCCGACTAGGAGCGAACGGTGAAAGCGGAAGACCTCTACAGCGTCGCCGGCAAGGTCGTGGTCATTACCGGCGGCGCCAACGGGCTCGGCTTCGCCATGGCCCGCGCCATGACCGACAACGGCGCCCGCGTCGTCATTGTGGACGTCGATGACGACGCGGCGACCCGCGCTGTCGAGGAACTGACGGCGCGCGGTGGCACCGCGCGAAGCGAGATCGCCAATCTTGCCGATGGCCCGACACTGCGCGCCGTGTTCGACCGGATCGTCGCGCAGGACGGCGTCATCGACGCGGTATTCGCCAACGCCGGCGTCACGGCAGGTCCCGGCTACCTCACCCCGTTCGGCAAGCGCGACCCCGCGGGCGCGATCGAGAACATTCCGAACGACCTGTGGGAAGGCGTGCTTGGTGTCAATCTGCACGGCGTCTTCAAGGCGATCCAGGCCGCCGTACCGCACATGAAGAAGCGCGGCCGCGGGCACATCGTCGTGACTACCTCGACCGCGGCGAGCAAGACCTCACCGGCGGTCGGCACGCCCTACGTCGTCACCAAGGCAGCCGTCGCTCATCTCGTGCGGCAACTGGCGCTCGAGTTGGCGCGCTTCAACATCACCGTCAACGCCATCCAGCCAGGACCTTTCCAGACCCGCATCTCGACGCCCGAGCTGGTCGCCGTGTTTGAAGCGAGTTCGCCCAGCCACCGCGTCGGCAAGCCGGAAGAGATCGAGGGACTGGCGCTGTTCTTCGCCTCCGACGCCTCCAGTTTCGTCACCGGCGCGCAGTACAATATTGACGGCGGCCGGCTGCTCAATCCCGCCGACTAGGCTTTCTTCGCTCCGCCACCGACGAGGATCAGCTCGGGACCGCCAAGCTGACCGCCGGCGACGGTTCAAGAGCCTGCGCGGCGGCGGTCTTATTTGGCCGTCGCTGCAATCGCGGAATCCTGCGAGTGTGCAGGACCGCGCGTGGCTGCGCGACGCTGCCGGTACAGGATGAGCTGCTGGTCGAGCAGCACGCCGATCAGGATGACCCCGCCCATGACGGTGAAGTTGAGCGAACTCGGAATGCCGAGCAGGTTGACCAGGTTCTGAAGGATCTGGAGCAGCACGGCGCCGAGCACGATGCCGAAGATCGAGCCCTCGCCGCCGCGCAGCGAACAGCCGCCGAGCACCGCCGCGGCGATGCCGTAAAGCTCATAGAAGTTGCCGTGCGAGGCGGGCGCGATCGAGCGCGTGTACTCCACGAAATAGACCGAGGAGATCGCCGCGAGGCTGCTGCAGATGATGTAGGCGGCGGCGATGACGCGCCCGGTGCGGATGCCGGAATAGCGCGCCGCCTCCTCGTTCTTGCCGACCGCGTAGAGGTAGCGGCCGAACACCGAGCGATGCAGCACGACGCCCATGACGGTCGCGACCAGGATGAAGGCGACGAAGCTGAGTGGCAGCCCGAACACGCCCCACGGCGTGTTGATCGGTATGCGGCCGTTGGTCAGGAACTCCAGCGTCGGGTAGCTGGTCCCGAACGGGAAGCCGGACGTGCCCTCGCCGGTGTACCAGCGCGCCGCTCCCCGGTAGATCAGCAGGCCGCACAGCGTGACGATGAACGGCTGCATGCGCATCTTCAGGATGAGGAACGCGTGGATCGAGCCGATCACCATGCCGAGCACGACGATGATGGGTACCGCCAGCCCCCACGGCAGGCCGTCGTTCACCAGCAGGTCGAGGAAAATCACGCCGAACAGCGCGAACAGCGAGCCGACCGAAAGGTCGATGCCGCCGGTGATGATGACCAGGCCTTCGCCGATCGCGTAGAGGCCGAACAGGCCGACAAGGTTGGCTGTGTTCGAGATGTTGATCGGCAAAAGGAAGCGCGGATTGAGGTACGCGGTGACCGCCGCCACCAGGACGATCAGAAGGAAAAGGCCTAGGTCCTTTTTCATGGCGTCCCTCAGTGCACCTGACTTTGGCTGTCCGTCGCCAGCCGCATTATGGCTTCTTCGCTGAGCTGCGTGCGCTCGAGGAAGCCGCTGATCGCCCCCTCGCGCATCACCGCCACGCGGTCGCTGACGCCGATCACTTCCTCCAGGTCGCTGGAGATCATGAGGACGGCGACGCCGTTATCCGCGAGCCCGCGCATCAGGCGATAGATTTCCGCCTTGGAGCCGACATCGATACCACGCGTCGGCTCGTCGAAGATGATTGCCTTCGGCTTCATCGACAGCCACTTCGCGAGCACGACCTTCTGCTGGTTGCCGCCGGAAAGCGTTCCCGCCTGCACGTCGACGGTTGGCACGCGGATATTCAGCCGCCGCTTCTGCTCCTCCGCGTTCTTCGCTTCGGCGCGGCGGTTGATGAGCCCGCCGGGAGCGAATGCCGAAAGATCGGCGAGCGATACGTTCTCGCTCACCGACATATCGAGGAGCAGCCCGGACCGCTTGCGGTCCTCCGGCACCAGGTAGATGCCGTGGGCGATGGCATCGCCGGGAGTGGAGACGACCACCGGCGCGCCGGACAGTTCGACTCGCCCGCCGACCAGGGCGTCGATGCCGAACACGGCGCGCGCGACCTCCGTGCGCCCGGCGCCGACCAGCCCCGAGAGACCGAGAATCTCGCCGGCGTGCACGGCGAGGTTAACTTTCGTGGCCGGATGCGCCGAGGTCACTACGTCAACCAGTTCCAGCACGGCGTCGCCCGTCGCCGCCTTGGGCGGCGTGTACAGCGCCTTGAGGTCACGCCCGATCATCAGCCGGATCATGGCATCGTGTTTTATCTCGGCGCGATCGAGACGCCCTGCCACGTGTCCGTCCCGCAAGACGACGACGCGGTCGGTGCTCTCCTCGATTTCGCGCAGCCGGTGCGAAATGAAGACCACGGTGACCCCGCTCGCCTTAAGGTCGCGGATCACCGAAAGCAGCCGGCGCGTCTCGGAAATTGTCAGGCTGGACGTCGGCTCGTCCATGATCACGACGCGCGCCTTGAGCGACAGCGCCTTGGCGATCTCGACGAGCTGCCGCTGCGCCAGCGACAGGGGGAGCAGCGGCGTCTCCGGCCCGAAATCGCAGCCCAGCCGCTCGAGCAATGGTCTGACCGCGTCGTGCAGTTTGCGCCGATTGATCAGCTTGAGCGGCCCGCCGGTCAGCGGCTCGCGTCCGATGAATACGTTTGCGGCAACGTCAAGATTGTCGAAAAGATTGAGTTCCTGGTGGACGAAGGCGATGCCCGCCGCGATCGCGTCGTTCACCGTGAGCGCGCGGCGTTCGACGCCGGCAATGCAAATAACGCCCGCCGTCGGTTCGATGACACCGCCGAGCACCTTCATCAGGGTAGATTTGCCCGCACCGTTTTCGCCGATCAGCCCGACGATCTCGCCCTGCGCAACGTCGAAGCTGACGTCGCTCAGCGCCTGGACGCCCGGGTAGCGCTTGGTTATGCCAACGAGCTGCAGATACGGCTCAGTCATAGGCAAGGTTTATCATGACCGCCGTTTGCGGCACACGGCACGGCCATGTTGCCCCGAAAGAGCCCGAAAGATGGCGCGTCGGCGACCAGGAAGCCGCCGACGCGCGTAGCTAGCCTTGGGAGAGAGACCCGCTACTTCTTCACCGAAGCCTGTATCGCGGCCAGGTCCTTCGAGTACTGGTCGACGCTCGCCTGATCGACAATCTTGGTCGGGACGATCACGAGAGTGTCGGCGGGGATCTTCGACTTGTCGCCCTTCAGGATGTCAGCCATCAGCTTCATGCCCTGGTAGCCCCACTCGAACGGCTGCTGGACGACGGTGCCGGCCACCGTGCCTTCCTTGACGCCACCGAGCGTCACCGGATCATCGTCGAAGCCGGTGACTGTGACCTTGCCAAGCATGTTCGCTTCCTTGAGCGCCTGGTAGATCTGCGGGATGTTGTAAGAGTAGATGCCGAGCATGCAGTTCACTTCGGGATGCGCGGTCAGCGTATCCTCGACGTTGCGCTTGGCAGTCGGCAGGTCGATGTTGTCGGCGCGCACGTCGACGATCGTGATCTTGGTGCCCTTGATCACGTCATTGATGCCCTGGATGCGCTCCTTGGCGTTATCGGCGCCAGGCAGGCCCACGAAGGCCATGCACTTGCCACCGTCCGGCATTGCCTTCTTGAGAAGCTCGCCGACCTGGTTACCGGCCAGCACGTTGCTCGAGCCGATGTAGGCGACGCGCTTGGATTCCTTGGCGTCGGAGTCGGTCGTGAGCAGGAGTGTCTGGCCCGCAATCTTGCCGAGCGTGTCCGTCTCGGTCTTGGGATCGACGGCGCTGATCATGATGCCTGCGGCGCCGGCCGAGACGAGGTCGTTAAGCTCTTGAGTCTGGGTGGCGGCGGTGGCCGGGTCCGTCCACTTGAACTGCAGGTTATAGTCCGGCAGCTCGCCTTGTGCCTTCGCGACACCGGCTGCGGCGGCCTTCCAGAAGTCCGACGAGCCGTTGGTGACAAAGGCCAGAATTTTCTTGTCAGCCGCGTAGGCGGTCGTAACCGCGAGGCTGAGCGCGAGCGACATGCCCGCCAGTAACAAACGCTTCATGGGTTCCTCCAGAGATTCTTGTTTTGGTATTTTGCGGAAAATCGCGCGACTTTCGGCGCGGTCCTCTCCTCCCGACGCTCGTGTTGTGCGGAGACCATGACGCCCAGCGGGCTGTCTCCAAGGCACGAGAGCGAGTGTTCCATCGTTGTTAACTGGTGTCAATCATCATACAATTAATGACTGAAATATTCAAGTTTCCCAATGATTTGCGTTTGCTAATTATTGCGAATATTTTTAGCACTCCGGCCACCTCCCCAAAGCAACGCTGACAGTCTCGTGTCCCCGCCAGCCAATCCCGACACCAGAGCGACCAGGACGCCGATCCCCGCGCGTCGAAACCCTCGCGCGCCGATTCCTTCACGCGGACCGACCATGACTGACGTCGCGCTGGAGGCGCAGGTCTCGCAAACGACAGTGTCGCTCGTCCTCAATGACGCACAGGGCGCGCGGCTCTCGGCCGCCACGCGGCAGCGTGTCATCGACGCCGCCGCCCATCTCGGCTACCGGCTCGTCCGGCGCGGGCCGCAACTCTCAAGCGCCAACTCGACCATCGGCTTCATCGCCAACGAGATGTCGACGGACCCGTGGATGGCCCTCGCACTCGACGGCGCTCGCGAGCGCGCCTGGCAGCACGGCCTCACACTCAGCGTCGCCGTGACCCGCGGCGACGCCGAGATGGAACTGGCGGTGGTCACGAACCTGCTGCGCCAGTCGCCCTTCGGACTGATCTACGGCACCATCAACACCCGCCGCGTCGCACCCTTGGCGTTCCTGTTTCAACGCCCAACAGTGCTCCTCAACTGCTACACCGACGACCGCTCGCTGCCCTCGATCGTGCCGGCGGAGGTCGCGGGCGGCAGAAGCGGCACCGAGCGGCTGGTTCGCGGCGGCCACACGCGCATCGGCTTCATCAACGGCGAACCGGGGATGGATGCGTCGCGCGACCGCCTGAAGGGCTACCGGCAGGCTCTCGCCTCCGCCGACCTGCCTTTCGACAAGGATCTCGTTCGCGACGGCAATTGGGAGCCATCGGCCGGCTACCAGCTGACCCGCGAACTGATGGCGCTCGCCGATCCGCCGTCGGCAATTTTCTGCGCCAACGACCTGATGGCGATCGGTTGCTACGACGCGCTGCGCGAGATGGACCTGGCCATCCCGAAGGACGTCGCCGTCGTGGGCTACGACGACCGCGAGACCGCGCGTTACATGCACCCTCCCCTGACCACCGTGGTGCTTCCGCATTTCGAAATGGGCGCCACCGCCGTCGACATGCTGATCGAGCAGTCCGCGCGCCCGACCGGGCGTCCGGCGCAGATCAAGGAAGAAGGCCCGCTGGTGGAGCGGAGTTCGGTGTAGGCAAGGCAATAATGCCTCTTGTCGGGCCGTCGGCCCGCCGACTATGCCTTTCTCTTCCGCAGACGCGCCCATTGGCGAACGCCCTGAAGGTCCGGATTGATGGCCAAACTTCCTGCTGCCCGCGTTCTTGTCGACATTCTCGGCAAGGAAGGGGTCAAGACGATTTTCGGGCTGCCCGGCGGGCATATCATCGGCATCCTCGACGCCCTCTATGACCGCCGGGATATTCGCTTCATTCGCGTGCGCCACGAGCATTCCGCCTCGCTGATGGCCGTGGCCTACGCCCAGCTAACCGGCGAGCCCGGCGTCTGCCTGGTCACCGCCGGACCGGCGGCGACCAATCTCGCCACCGGCATTGCCGAGGCCCACGTCGGTGCGCGCCCGCTCGTGGTCCTCGCCGGCCGTGGGTCAACCGCCGTTGCCCTGCGGGGCGACTCCCAGGAGATTCCGACCGGGCGCATCTACCCCGATCACCAAATAGTCGACCCGGGTCGATCGCGCCGACCTGCTGCCCGAAGTGCTGCGCAACGCTTTCGCGCTGGCGCGCAGCGGCCGCCCGGGCCCGGTCTATATCGACATGCCCGCCGACATCCTCGGTCAGCTGATCGACGAACCCGACTACCGCCCCGCCGTGCAGCCGACGCCGCCGCGCGCCGATCCCGCGCTTGTGCGACAGGTCGCAGCACGGCTCGCCGCCGCCGAGCGGCCGATCCTGGTTGCGGGCGGCGGCGCTATCGCATCCCGGCGCTTTCGCCGAGGTTGCTGCGCTTGCCGTGAAACTATCCGCGCCGGTGCTGACGAGCCTGTCCGGCCGGGGCATTATCGCTGACGACCACCCGTTTTCCGCCGGTGGACTTGGCACCCACAGCACGCCGATGTCGCAACGGATTCTCAACGAAGCGGACGTGCTGCTCAATCTCGGCTGTCGCTTCGAGAGCATGGAGACCAACTGGACGCCGGATTTTTCCCCCGCGCTCGGCGCCTGCCACATCCAGGTCAACCTCGACGCCTCCGAAATCGGCCGGAGCTTTCCGGCCGACATCGCCGTCGTCGCCGACATCCGGACATTCCTCACCGACCTGCTGATCGAACTCGACCGCAGCGGGCGCAGGCCGGATTCGCCGCAGCAGCGCATCGCGGAACTGGCCCGCGGCGTGGCCGCACTCGACAGCGATGCCGAGCGCATGGCGGCGAGCAATCGCACGCCCATCCACCCGATCCGCGTCCTCCGCGCGGCCCGCGCCGTGTTCCCACGCGAGAGCACGACCGCCATCGACATCGGCTGCCTCGCCGAACAGCTTGGCGGCGCGTTTCCATGGTTCCGCGTCTTCGAACCACGCTCGGTGATCGCGCCCTCGTCGCTCTACGGCATGGGCGACGGCGCCGCCGGCCTGCCGGTCGCGCGCCTTGTCTATCCCGACCGGCCGGCGGTCGGGTTCGTCGGCGACGGATCATTCCAGATGATCATGGATGTCCTGCCGGTTGCGGCGGAGTATCAACTGGGCGTCACCTGGTGCATCCTCAACGACATGGCGCTGGGTTCGATCCGCGACATCCAGGTCGGCCGGCTCAATGGCCGCTTCATCGCCACCGATTTCGCCGTACAGCCGGATTTCGCCAAGCTCGCCGAGGCATGCGGTTGCTACGGCGAGCGCGTTGAGACGCCCGGCGATGTCGAGGCTGCACTCAAGCGTGCGCTGGCGGCGAACCAGGCCGGCCGCCCCGCCGTCCTCGACTTTCTTGTCATGCGGGCGCGCAGTCCCCAGACGGCGAAGTTCTTCCACATCAAGGACGCGGAGTTTTGACGCCGCCAAGCGCGGCTAGGCTGCGCTCGCGGCGCCGGCCGTAAGCGTCGACATCATCCGCGACAGTTCCCCGGCGGTTCTTGGAACGCTGAACAGGTAACCTTGTGCCTCGCCGCAGCCAAGCTTGCGAACCAGCTCAAGCTGCTCGGGCGTTTCAACGCCCTCGGCCGTCGAGGCCATGCCCAGACTCTTCGCCAGGCTGGCGATCGCCGTAACGATCGCCTGGGATTCCTTGCTGTTCTGTAGTTCCTTCACGAATGATCGGTCGATCTTGATCTTGTCAAAGGGGAAACTCCGCAGATAGCTCAATGCGGAGTATCCGGTTCCAAAATCGTCCAGCACGATGTGCACGCCGAGGTCGTGGATGCGCCGCAAGGTGCCGATCGTCGCCTTGCTATCGCGCAACAGCACCGCCTCGGTAATCTCCAGCTCCAGCCTCGACGGCGCGATGCCGGAGTCGGCGAGCGCGCTGATGATGACGAGATCGACGTGCTCGCCGGCAAGCTGGTTCGCCGACAGGTTCACGGCGACCTTGACATTTTCCGGCCACTCGGCCGCTTGCTCGCAAGCTGTCCGGAGCGCCCATTCCCCGATGGGCACGATGAGCCCGATCTCTTCGCAGATGCCGATGAAATCCGCCGGCAGTATCATGCCGCGCTCGGGATGATGCCAGCGAATGAGCGCTTCGTATGAGCAAATGGTGGCGCTGTCGAGATCGAAAATCGGCTGGTAGTGGAGCTCGAACTCGTTGTTGACGAGCGCGTTGCGCAGGTCGACTTCGACGACCCGCCGCAGCTTCACCTGCGCGTCCATCGCCGGCTCGAAGAACCGATAGGTCCCCCGTCCCGCATCTTTCGCGCCATACAACGCAAGATCGGCGTTTTTCAGGAGTTCATCCGGCTCGACGCCGTCCTTCGGCGCGATCGAAACGCCGATGCTGACGTCGACCACGACCTGGTGAACGCCAATTTCGAACGGTGCCTTGATCGACCGGCAGATACGCGAAGCCAGCGTCGCCGCCGCCTGCGGCTGATCCATCGCCGATTGGATGACGGCAAACTCATCCCCGCCGAGGCGCGCGACCGTATCGGACGCTCTCAGGCAAGCGCGCAAGCGATCCGCGACGGCCCGCAGCAGGTCGTCGCCGAACGAATGTCCGAGGCTGTCGTTGACGTCCTTGAAATGGTCGAGGTCAAGGTAGAGCACCGCGACGTGCTCGCCCGAACGATCCGCCCGCTTGATGGCCGTCTCGAGTTCTTCGCGGAACAGGATGCGATTGGGGAGGTCGGTCAGCGCATCGTGGCAGGCCATGTGCGCTACCTGCTTCTCGGCTCGCCATCGCTCGGTGATGTCCTCGTGTGTGGACACCCACCCGCCGTGACTCATCGGCCGATGCGCGCGCACGATGACCCGCCCGTCGACCAGCTCGACCGTGTTGGTGATCGCCTTGCCGGTCGCGATCGCCGCCATGAAATTGGGAAGGAATTCTTCCAGGTCTTCGGAAAAGGTCCCCGCCTTGATGCGCTGCTGGAGCAGCTCGCGAAGACTGCAGCCGGGTTTCGCGACTTCCGCCGACACCCGGTACATCTCCATGTATCGGCGATTGCAAACGAGAAGCCGGGCCTGCGCATCGAACATGGTCAGGCCTTGCGACATGTTGTTGAGAGCCTCGTCGAATCGCGAGTTTTGGGCCCGCAATTCGGTCGTCCGCTCGACCACCAGATTTTCCAGGCCGCGATTGAGTTGCTCGAGCTCGCCGATCATCAGCGCGATTGCGCGATCGGTGCGGCGGCGATCGCGATCCGTCTCCTCATAGGCAGACGTCACCAGTCCGCCGAGCCGCACGAGATCGACGTCGCCGGATGGTTGCGTCGACTTGGAGAGCTGTTTTGCGAAGAGCGTGCCGACCAAGTCGCCTACCTCGACGTCTCGCCAATCACGGTGACGGTCATGGTCTGGTTGTGCAGTTCACAGACGCCGGATGCGGCGTGCGGCGCAATCTCGCCGTAGGAATAGAAGCCCAGCCTCTCGATGCCCGGCCCGAGTTCCGCCGCGGCCGCCTCCAGCTCTTCGGTGACGCGCTGCCCCATGAGCAGGCGGCGCCCGATGCAGCTGACCAGAATGGCGACCGCGTCGCCGTCGGCGGCGATCCTGCCGGCGCCGGCCTGGCGCGCCGCTTCGCCAGCGCGCGCGGCCAGGCGGTCGAAGTTTCCGCGCATGAGCTGGGCGGTCCATTGCTCGGGTACGCCGCCGGCGAACGTCATCGAACGAGCATCGCCGTCGATGGCCAGAACGGTGCGCACGACCGCATGATCGGGTTGTTCCGTTTCATAGATCTGCAAAGGGAACAGCAGGGCGGACCCGGGCAGGCCACTCGCCTCGTCGCCGAGATATTTCTCGTAGAGATCGAGCGCCGGCTGGCCGTCAAGCTCGAAAAGGACGTTGCCCTTTGAACGCGTTATGCGGCGGCGCGGGCCGAAGACGTCCCATCCCCCGGCGCTGCCGTGCCCGAGGCGGATCGCAGCGCCATAGAAACCCACTGCGACAACCAAATGGGATCGCGGCGCGCAGTCGGCGCCGACAAGGGTCTCGGCGAATTCGGCACCATCGCCGGCCAGCCCGCCGGTCAGCGGCACCGAAGGGCCGATCACGTCCGTGATGCCGCCGACCAGTTCGCTGCCGTTAACATTCAATCCGTCGGACAGCACCATGACCCCGGATAGATCGTCGGCAAGCAGCCGCGTGCCGATCTTCTCGCCGCACGCCCGCGACTGTGCCGTGCCGGTCACGACTTCGGAGATCATCCGAACTTTCGTTGCGTCAAACTGCAGGGCGACCGCGGTGATTTCCTCGTCGGTCACATCGTCGCCGTGGATTTGCCCGCCCGTGCTGCAGCCGACGACGTGGGCATCGGGAAACATGGCGGCGAGCTCGCGATAGCGCGACCCGTTCGCCAGCGCCCGGCGCGTCCCGAAATAGAATACGAGATCGGCTCGGCTGCGATCGACCGATGGGTGCCACCCGGCCGGTTCGTTCCAGGAAATCTTCCGGACGCGCATTCGCTGAATTCTCGACGCTGGCCGAGTCTGGCCTGACCGGACACCGTAGAATCGCCGACCTGAACATTCAGTTACTGCCAAGGCGACAGTTTCTGTCTTGGGATGCAGGCAAAGCGCCGTTTTCCAAGGGTTTCGGCCCAGCCCATGCCGGTTGCGGCGAGCCATGGTGAGCAAGAGGCTGGAAATCGCAGCCTTGCCGACGACCCGGATGGTTCGAGACGACGATTGCCTCAACGGCCGGCGAGACTTTCCCGGCGCTCGCCTATCCCGACAGCGCGTAGGCGACGATCTCGTCGCCGACTTTGGGGGTGAGGATCGCGTTGCCGCCTGCAACGAATACGACATACTGTTTGCCGTTGTATTCGTAGGTAGCCGGCATCGCCACGGCCGGCGCGTCAACCTGTGCCTTCCACAGCATCTTGCCACTCTTCAGGTCGATGGCGCGGACGCGCGAGTCCATTGAGGCGCCGATGAAGATCACGCCGGTCTTGGTGATGATGGGCGCGCCGATAGTCACCGAGCCCCAAGAGTCGGGCATGTAGAAGCCCCACTTCTGCACCGCGCCGAACGGCTCCCTCCAGTTGAGCTTCCCGGTCTTCAGATCGTACGAGGCAAGCGTGCCGTACGGCGGATTCCAGCAGGGCATGCCGAGGGGATTGATGAAGCTGTCGACATAGACGCCGTAGGGAGCGCCCTCCTGCGCGTAATAAGAGCCGTTCTTGCCGTTGTCGCTTTCCCTGGCGTAGTCAGCGCGTTTCACCAACCGGTAGATTTGCACGACGCTGGAGCTGTTGACCACGTAGGTGTCGGTGGTTGGATCGACGGCGCCGCCGCCCCACTCGGTGCCTCCCGCGGTCGCCGGATAGGTGAGCGACCCTTTCAGACTCGGAGGTGTGAAACGGCCGTCGTAGCGAAGTCCGCTGGCAGTCTTGCTGCAGTAGCCGAGGCTGGCGGCCTCGGCCAGGCCGAAGACGCCCGGCCACTGATCCGGCACTACCGGCGGCGGATTGGCGACATAGGGCTGCGTCGGCGACGCCTTGTCTTCGGGAATGTCGGTCGGCGGTACCGGCTTCTCCTCGATCGGATAGACCGGGTCGCCGGTCAACCGGTTGAGCACATACAGGAACCCCTGCTTCGACGACTGCACGAGAGCGGGAATCGTCTGCCCGTCCTTCTGGATATCGACCAGCGTCGGCGCCGAATTGGTGTCGTAGTCCCAGAGGTCGTGGTGAACTAGCTGCCGGCTCCATATCACTGCGCCGGTATCGGCGTTGAGGGCCGTTATCGAGGTGGTCAAGGGCAGTGGGTCGAGGCGGTTGCCGCCGTAGTAGTTGGGGCTGGGCGAACTCACCGGCAGATAGACGATGCCGTGATCGGGATCCACCGACATGCTGGCCCAGATGTTGGCGGTGCCCGTCTTCTGGGCGACGTCGGCAGGCAGGGTGTCGAATTTCCACTTCAACGCGCCGGTCTGCGCATCGACAGCGAACACCGTACCGGGCGGATCGGTCTGGTAGGCCCAATCCTTGCCGGCCCAACCGATGAACAGCGTGTTCTTGTAAACCGTCGGCGGCTGAAGCAGCGACAACGGCCACTTGGCGTTGGCGGTGTTCCATTGGTTGACGTCGAGAATACCGCCGCTGGCGAAGCCGCTGCAGAGCTTGCCGGTGTCGGCGTCGACAGCGTGTAGCTTGGCGTCCATCGTGCCGAGGTAGACGATTTTCTGACAGGCTTTATCGGCGACGGGCGCCGCGGCCTGCCAATAGGCGACGCCGCGCGTCTTGAGATCGGGCTGGGTGAGAGCCTTGAGCGCGCCGTGGCTGTCGTAAGTCCACTTCACCTTGCCGGTATCGGGCTCGATCGCGAATATGCGATAGAACGGCGTGCTGACGTAAACGGTATTGTTGACGAAGAGCGGCGTCGCCGACCAGTCGGAAGCCGGCTTGTCGCCGCTGCCGTCCGACACGTCGCCAGTATGCACCTCCCAAGCCTTCTTTAGCGTGGCGACATTCTCCGGCGTGATCTGTGTCGCGGTCGAATATTTCTGGGCACGCAGGTCGCCATTGAAGGTGTCCCAGACCTGGGTCGCTTCCTGCGCATGCGCGGCGCCGATCAGGACAGTGGCGACAAACGCAAGCGCCATGGCGATTGCGACTGCCGTCGGGGGCGCGGCGCGCAGCGACCGAGGCGGCCCTGATTTCCGCGACAGATCCGCTAACCAGCCAAAGAGCGCAATAACCATCGCCGCCAGCAGCCAGTGCGACTCAAGGAAATAGGCCGCCAACCCCGTTCCGACGATTCCGAGGAGCACCAGGAATACGAGGAGCGCACGCAGCCATCGAACATCATCGACCCAGCCGAGAACGATCACCAGCGAAGCCGCCAAAATGAGAGCGCTTGAAACGATTACCAACAGCGCGCCGCCGGTCCCGTCGATACCGTCGCCTCGGGCAAAGTATTCCCAAAGCGATAAAACCAAACCCACCACGCCGGCTGTCGCCACCAGCCACCATCCAGCTGCTCCGGTGCGCGTTGGCGATTGCATGATCGTTGATCCTCCGAGCCGGGCGCTCTGATCGAGCGGCGTCGGTTTAGAGAAACGGCCGACGCCATAGTTGGTTCCCAAGGCTCATTACCGTTCAGACAAACCAAACCGGCTACGGGCAATTTTACCCGGCGGGCGGTCGAAGGGGTTTCGATGGCAACGGGGGGCGCCGCGATGGAACAGCAATCCGGCGTAACTCTCGTTACGGCGGCTTGAATGAACTCTTCTGCCCGCGCCGGTCCACCATCCGCGACAATCATTGCGGTTAGCTCCTGATCGGTGACGGTAAGGGCTGGAAACGCAGCTTTCACCCGTATGGCGGCCCCGGCGGGATCCAATTCCCGGCCGTCCTTTTCCGCGGCCGCCAACAGGTTTTCGACCAGCGCGCTGAGCAATGGCGGAACCTGAGGCGAAGTCATCGGTGGCGGCAGGGGATCAACCCCCCTTGGGACACAAAACCAGCTACCCAAGTCACGCCGCAGTTCGCTTCCTCCTACGCCAAACTTTGAGAGCGGTGGCGGAACGAAGCCCGGCCGCACAGCGTTAGCTGTGATACCAAAAAAAAGGGAGCGACCGATGAACAACGACCAAGGAAAGAAGCAGACAGGACGCAGCGCGCAAAAGCCGCGGATTCCGCTGCGCAGCGGCGAGCTTCAGCAGGAAGCCAGTGCCGATCCCCAGCACCTCGACGTGAAGGACGAAGAGCGCAAGGTGGAACGGCGGCTCGGTCGCCAAACGACCGGGCGCGCGAACTAGGCCGTGTTGACGGTTTTTGACGGGAGACCCGAGTTTTGATTCAAGGCTTCCTTTCTGAAGGAGGCAGCATT
>Ga0208849_1000733_pt1 | contig 27703 bp, 25 predicted proteins | sample NGESurdeep072012_10_FD_184470 | JGI IMG/M metagenome (GOLD analysis project Ga0208849, IMG submission 184470) | Arctic peat soil microbial communities from Barrow, Alaska - NGEE Surface sample 53-3 deep-072012 (SPAdes) | ecosystem: Environmental > Terrestrial > Soil > Wetlands > Peat ... | reverse complement strand
GCGCTTGAACCGGCCGGCGTCGCGCTCGTCGACAAGCCTGCCGGGCCGTCGTCGTTCGCGATCGTCGCGCAGATCCGCCGCGTGACCGGGGCGCGGACAGGCCACGCCGGCACGCTCGACCCGTTCGCGACGGGGCTGCTGCTCATCCTGTCGGGCAGGACGACGAAGCTCGCGCCGCACCTCGTCGGCCTCGACAAGCGCTACACGACGGAGATCGACCTGACGGCGCGGACGTCGACGGGAGACCCGGAGGGCGAAATCGTGGAGACGCTCGACCCGCCCGGCGAGGCGGAGCTCGAGCGCCGCCTCGCGGAGCTGCGCGGCGAGATCGAGCTGCCGATTCCCGCTGCGTCGGCGGTGAAGATCGGCGGCGAGCGCGCCTACCGGCTCGCGCGGCGCGGTGTCGAGGTGGAGATGCCGCTGCGGCGGTCGACCGTGTCGACGCTCGACGTCGTCGCCTTCACCGGCGCGACCGTGACGCTTGACCTGCGCGTCGGCTCGGGCACGTACGTGCGTGCGATTGCGACGGCGCTCGGCGGCCATTGCCGTACCCTGCGGCGGACCGAGGTCGGCCCGTTCGCAGTGGCCGACGCGTGCCTCCCGGACGCATTCGAGTCAGGGCGGCTGCTCGCCGAGGCGGACGTGCTCGCGCGCATCGAGCGCGCCCGGAACGGGACGGCGGCGTGAACGTCGCTACGCGCCCCGAGCAGCTCGAGCCGGCACGCCGCGCCGTCGCGATCGGCACGTTCGACGGGGTCCATCTCGGGCACCGCCGTGTGATCGAGGCCGCGCTCGCGGCGGACCTCCGCTCGGCGGTCGTGACCTTCGATCCGCACCCGCGGACGATCGTCGGCAACCAGGTCGAGCTGCTCGCGACGACCCGCCGGCGGCTCGAGCTGTTCGAGGAGCTCGGCGTCGAGGACGTGCTCCTCCTCCGCTTCGACCGCGAGCTGGCCGCGCTCGCACCCGAGCAGTTCGCGGCGTCGGTGCTCGGCGGGGTGGGCGCGGAGGTGGTGGCCGCCGGTGACGGGTTCCGCTTCGGCCACGGCCGCACCGGTGACCTCGGCCTGCTCGCGCAGCTCGGGTTCGACGTCCGGCGCGTGCCGATCGTGGAGAACGTCTCCTCGAGCCGGATCCGGCAGCTGCTCGCCGCAGGCGAGGTCGAACGCGCGGCGACGCTGCTCGGACGGCCGGCCGAGGTGGAGGGGACGGTCGTCCTCGGTGACCAGCGCGGAGGCACGCTGGGGTTCCCGACCGCGAACATCGCCGTGCCGCCGGAGCTGCTCGTGCCCGCCTACGGGATCTACGCGGGCGCGGCGCTGGGCCGGAGCGCGGCCGTCTCGATCGGCACGAACCCGCACTACGGAGGACGTGAGCGGCGGGTCGAGGCGTACCTGCTCGACTACCAGGGCGACCTCTACGGGGAACGGCTGGTGGTCGAGCTCTGGGCGCGACTGCGGGACGAAGCGGTGTTCGCCTCCGAGGCGGAGCTCGTCGCCGCGATCGAGAACGACGTGCTGCGGACGCGGGCCGCGCACCGCCCGGTGTGACGAACGGCGCAAGTTTCCCCTTGGCAAGGCATCTACGTCTGTATGGAGTTCGCCCAGGGGTTCCCGGCTCTTGCCGTCCTCGACAGCGTCCGCTGCCTCGAGTGCAGCAACGTCTACTCGAAGCCGAGCGCCGGCGGCACCGTCGAGAAGAACCCCGGGTGCCCCGGGTGCGGCTACGTCGGCTGGATCCCGGTCAGCCTGCCGCAGGAGCCGCGAGAGCCGCACCCGGCTCGGCGTTGATGACCTCGCCGGCGGGCTCGCGCGCGCGGGCGGCCGCCGCAACTCCTGCGATCACGCCTCGACCCGTGGCAGGACGACCCACCCGATGCGGGCGAAGCCCGGCCGCGGGAAGTCGAGCCGGTGGCTGAGCAGCGCACCGCCTGCGACCGCGTAGACGCCGCCGCCGAGAGGCTCCGCGGTGAAGGCCGGCCGGTCGATCCGCGCGCCGGTGACCGGATCCGTCTCCGCCTCGCGCACCCGCAGCCGGTCACCGGCCTCCTCGACCGTTGCAACCGCATCGTCGAGCGCGTAGCGGCCGGCTACATCCGTGGCGCGCTCCCCGGGCTCGGTGGGCAGGCCGAGTCCCAGCCGCTCGACGACGTGCCGGACGAGGCCGCTGCCGCGCCAGCTGTTCGTGAGCACCGCGAGCGCGAGCCCGTCCTCGGGCACGAGCAGGAGCAGGGACTGATAGCCCGCGACCGATCCCTCGTGGTCGAGCGCGGGGCGCCCGCCGGCGTTGCGGCTCCACCAGCCGAGCCCGTAGCCCGCGCCGAGCGCCTGCGACTGCGGCTGCCGCATGGCCGCGCGCGCCTCGTCGGTCAGCGGCCCGGGGCCTCCGAGGTGGTGGGCCGCGAACCGGAGCAGGTCGCCTGCGGTCGACCAGAGGCCGCCCGACGGCCGACGCCCCGGCGGGTACGCGTCGTGCGGCCATGCGCGCTGGCCGGTGGCGCCCTCCTGCAGGTGGCCGCGCGCGGGCGCCGCCGGCTCCGCGTAGCCGGTGGCGGCGAGTCCGAGCGGCTCGAGGATCCGCGCCCGCATCGCCTCGTCGAAGGGCAGGCCGCACGCCTGGACGCACGCGTCGCCGGCGGCCCAGTACCCCGCGTTCGAGTACGAAAACAGCCCCTCCGCACCCTCGGGCAGCGGCCGGTCGGACTCGCAGCGCAGGCCGGCGGTATGGCTGAGGAGCGCGCGCAGGCGCTCGTCGGGCGGCAGGCACGTGAGCGCAAGCGAGGCCGTGAAGGGCTTCGAGATCGAGGCGATCCGAAACGGGGTCTCCGGTCGCACCGGGGCGGCGGAGCCGAGCTCGAGCACCCCGTCCGCGGCGAACGAGGTCTCGCCGGCGGCGAGGAGGCCTGCCGCCACGCCCGGCACCCCCGTCCGGGCGCGCGCCTCTTCGACGATCTCCTGGAGCTCGAACACAGGAACCATGCGGGATTGCTACCCTAACTGCCGACCCAGTCCCGGCTGTTGCGCTCCTTCCTTGGCGCCGCGGCGGAGGCTCGGGAGACGACAACCGGGAGGCTGAATGGCCCTCACCAAGGAAGCCAAGCTCGAGATCATCACGAAGCACGGCCGCAACGAGGCCGACACTGGCTCACCCCAGGTGCAGATCGCGATGCTCACGCAGCGGATCAACGAGCTGACGGAGCACCTGCGGACGCACCGGCACGACCACTACTCGAGGCGCGGCCTGCTCAAGCTTGTCGGCCGCCGCCGTCGTTTCCTGACCTACCTTCAAAAGCACGACCTCGAGGGCTATCGCGCCCTGATCAAGGAGCTCGGCCTCCGCCGCTAGCTCCCAAACGTCGAGTTACGCCGAGACCAGGTTGGAACCTGGTATCGGTGAAAATTGCGAAGGATGGAAGTTTGAGCGAGCTCCAAGGCGGGAGCTGACTCAAACTCCCATCCTCCGCCAAAAGCAGAGTGGAGGACAATCGATGAGTATCGCGACCGAGCGCCGGGCGCATGTCTCCGTCCAGATCGGGACACAGGAGATCAGTTTCGAGACGGGCAAGCTCGCGAAGCAGGCGGACGGCGCAGTCGTCGTTCGCTCCGGCGACACGATGGTGCTCGCCACCGCCCAGGGCCGCACCGAGGCACGCGAGGGCGCGGACTTCTTCCCGCTCACCGTGGACGTCGAGGAGCGCATGTACGCCGCCGGCAAGATCCCGGGCGGCTTCTTCAAGCGCGAGGGCCGGCCCACCGAGCGGTCGATCCTGACGGCGCGCATGATTGACCGCCCGATCCGGCCGCTCTGGCCGAAGGGTTTCCGCAACGAGGTGCACGTCGTCCTGACCGTGCTCTCCGCCGACCTCGTGACGGCGTACGACATCCTCGCCATCAACGGCGCCTCGGCGGCGCTGATGGTCTCGCCGCTCCCGTTCCTCGGGCCGGTCGGCGCCGTGCGCGTCGCTCGGATCGACGGCGAGCTCGTGATCAACCCGACCATGCGCGAGGTCGAGGACGACTCGACCATGGATCTGATCGTCGTCGGGACGAAGGACGCCCTGACGATGGTCGAGGCCGGGGCGGACGAGGTTCCGGAGGAGATCATCCTCGAGGCCTTCGAGCTCGCGCAGCGCGAGATCGTGAAGATCTGCGAGGCACAGGAGGAGCTTCGCCGGCAGGCCGGCAAGCCGAAGTGGCTCGACTCCGAGCTCAGTGCGGAGATCGAGCGCGACCACGCCGGCGCGGTTCGCGAGCGGATCCACGCGGTCGGCCTGAAGGACGCCGGCGCGATCGTCGACGAGTACGTCGGCGAGCTCGCCCCGGCGCTCTCGATGGACTCGACCGACGACGACATCACGCGCCAGCTGCAGGTTCGATCGGGTGTCCTCGCGCTGCTCGAGAAGCAGCGCACGGCCGCCGTCGAGGAGCCGGTGCGGGCGCAGTTCACGGACGACCTGCGCGCGTTGACCGACGCCGAGGACGACTCGAAGCAGCTCAAGTCGGCGAAGCGCCACCTGCTGTTCGAGCGCGTCACCGACGAGGTGCAACTGCCGTTCCCCGTCAGCCAGGCGGCGACCGACGACAGCGGCGAGCCGGCGGCGAAGGACTCGATGACGAAGTCGTACATCAAGAAAGCGTGTGAATCGATCTACAAGGACCTCGTGCGCAAGAAGATCGCGGTCGAGAAGCGGCGCCCGGACGGCCGCGCGACCGACGAGGTCCGGCCGATCGAGATCGAGGTCACCGTCAATCCGCGCGCGCACGGCTCCGGCCTGTTCCAGCGCGGTCAGACGCAGATCCTCAGCTCGCTCACGCTCGGCACCGCGAAGGAGGGGCAGCGGATCGACGACCTCTCCCTCGAGCAGGAGCGCCGCTTCATGCACCACTACAACTTCCCGCCCTTCTCGGTCGGGGAGACCGGGTTCATGCGCGGCCCGAAGCGCCGCGACATCGGCCACGGCGCGCTCGCACAGCGGGCGCTCGAGGCCGTGATCCCGAGCACCGACGACTTCCCGTACACGATCCGGATCGTCTCCGAGACGCTCGAGTCGAACGGCTCCTCGTCGATGGGCTCCGTGTGCGGCTCGACGCTCTCGCTGATGGACGCGGGCGTGCCGATCAAGGCGCCGGTCAGCGGCATCGCGATGGGCCTCGTCAAGGAGGGTGACGACTACGTGATCCTGACGGACATCCAGGGCGCGGAGGACCACCTGGGCGACATGGACTTCAAGGTTGCCGGCTCGCGCGAGGGGATCACCGCGCTCCAGATGGACATCAAGATCACCGGCGTCACCCACCAGATCATGCGGGACGCGCTCGAGCAGGCGAAGCGGGCGCGCGACTTCATCCTCGACCAGATGCTCGAGGTGATCCCGGAGTCGCGGGCCGAGCTGTCTGCGAACGCGCCGCGCATCACCTCGGTCAAGATCGACCAGGAGAAGATCGGCATGGTGATCGGCAAGGGCGGCGAGACGATCCGCGGCCTCGAAGCCGACTACGAGGTGCAGATCGACATCGAGGAGGACGGCACGATCCTCATCTACGCGACCGACGGCGAGAAGGCCGAGGCCGCGATCTCCGCGATCCAGGCTCTGACGAAGGAGCCGGAGGTCGGGGACACGTACACCGGCAAGGTCGTGAAGACGACGCAGTTCGGCGCGTTCGTCGAGCTCAAGAAGGGCACCGACGGTCTGCTGCACGTCTCGAACGTCGGCCCGGGACGGGTCGGCCACATCGAGGACGTGATGGCGCGCGGTGACGTCGTCGACGTGATCGTGCAGGAGGTCGACAAGGCGCGTGGGCGTATCGGCCTCAAGCTCATCGCGAAGCACGAGAACGGCACGCTCGTCCAGCCGGAGGAGCTGATCGAGCGGGCGAAGGACGCGCCGCCGAGGCCGCCGGAGGAGGAGCGCCCACGGCGCGACGATCGTGGCCGGCGCGGCGGCGGCGGTCGCGGCCGCTAGGCCAGTCGAGAACGCTAGAGTCGAGGGCGGGTGAACGCCCGCCCTCGCTCAGGCCTTCGGCATCCGCCGCGTCTCGTCGTCGAGGCCGTTGTGATCTTCGGCGTCGTCGCGCTGGCGGCGTTCCTCATCTACCACTTCGTCGTCCACACGATCCACAACCCGCGCCCACTTGCCGGCGCGAACGTCGACGTCTCCCGTGCGCAGCTCGTGCAGAGCGAAGCGTCGTTCGCGATCGACCCATCGCAGCCGCGCGTCCTCTTCGGCGCGTCGAACGACAGCGAGGGCGACCGCGTGCTCGTCTACGACTCCTCCGACGGCGGCGCGACGTGGCGGCGCAGCGAAGGGCCCGCCGTCCCCGGCGACTCGTGTGCGCACGGCGAGCCCCGCGTGGCGATCGACCGGAGCGGCCGCGAGGTGCTCGCGTTCATCGCCGACTCGTTCTGTGGCGACACGCTCACTCCGTATCTCGTCGTCACCTCGCGCGCCGGTCCGCGGGCCCACTGGAGCCCGGTCGTCCGCGTCGCTCCGAAGACGTGGAAGTACGGTTTCGACGACGCGCCCGACCTTGCACTGGACGAGCGAACGGGGGAGCTCTATCTCGCGTGGACGCGCAGCCTGGCCGTCGACGCGGCGAGCGTCGTCGTGAGCCGGAGCGGCGACGGCGGCCGGACGTGGTCGGCGCCGCTGCCGCTCCAGACCGCGCACGACCACGCGCGCCTGGCGAGCATCGCCGTCGCGCCTGACGGAGACGTCGTCGTCGCGGGCATCGACACGACGCACGGGATCTGGATCGCCCGCTCGACCGACGGCGGCCGGACGTTCGGCGCGGCGCGCACGGCGGCGCCGCTGCTCTCGAACCCGAGCGGGGAATGCTCGCTTGCGGGGCTCTCGCCGCTCCCGAAGGAGGAGCAGACCTGCGCGGGCCCGAACCCGACGGTCGTCGCGGACGACAACCGCGTCTTCGTCGTCTACGACGACGTCGGCGCGAACAGGACGCTGGACGTCTACGTCGCCGTGCTCGACCGCGCTCTCCAGCGGCTCTTCCGCACGCGCGTCAACCCGCCGGACCGCGGCGCGGCGCAGCAGTTCTTTCCCGTCGCGGCGGTGGATCCGGCGACAGGTGCGCTGTGGGCCTGCTGGTACGACACGACCTTCGACCCGAACGCGCACCGTGCCTGGTTCACGTGCTCGGCCTCCCGGAACGGCCGCACCTGGACGGCGCCGGAGCGGGCCGCCGCCGTCCCGAGCGCTCCGGCCGACCTGTTCGGCGTCAGTGCGGGGTACGGGCTCGTGCCGGCTCTCGCGGCCCGTGGAGGCGTCGCGCACGCGTTCTGGGCAGATCAACGGGTCGTCAATCTCGAATCGGAGGTTTTCACCGCCTCGTTGGGTGAGCGCACCGCTTTCGAAGGGTGAGTGTGGACTCCCCCAAAGGGGGTACTCACATCTACGTCAAATGCCGATGACCGTCTGGGGGAAGTGCCCGTCGCTCTGTGGCAACGCCGTCAAACTCACCCATCTCGCCTCTCCGGGGCCTGCTCGAGGTAACCCGGCTCGTCCGCGCGGGCGGCGACCTTCCCGCGATCCTCACCGCGATCGCGCGCGGCATTGCCGAATCGGTCGGCTACGACGCGGTCGTGATCGACCTCTACCGGCCCGCCTGGGACGATTTCGTCGTCAGCACCGTGCAGGGCGACGACCACGGCCGCGCCGCCCTCCTCGGGCAGGTGCGCACGCACGGCGAGTGGGAGCCGCTCCTGAGCGAGCGTTTCTTCCGGCGCGGCGCCTACGTCATCCCCGCCGGCGAGTACGACTGGGCCGGCGCCGGCTACACGTACGTCCCCGACGTCGCCACCGTGTCCGGAGCCGACGCCTGGCAGCCGGAGGACGCGCTGTTCGTACCGATGCGGCACGCGGACGGGCACCTGCTCGGCGTCGTGTCCGTCGACGAGCCCGTCAGCTGGCTCCGCCCGAGCGACGAGGAACTCGACGTGCTCGTGTCGTTCGCGGACCACGCCGCGCTCGCGCTGCAGTCGGCGCAGGACGCCGCCGACGCAGCCCGCCACCGGCTCGCGCTCGAGCAGCTGCTGCGCGTCTCGTCGCGACTGACGGACGAGCCCGCAGCCGACGAGATCCTCCGCGCCGTGTGCACCGGTGTACGCGACGCGCTCGGCTTCCAGAACGTGCTCGCCCTGCTCGTCGACCAGCAGACCTCGCGCCTCGAGCCGCGGGCGGCCGTCGGCTGGAGCATCGACGCGGCGCAGCGGGACGAGTCGGTGTTCCTCGCGGACGTCGAGCCGCTGCTCGACCCGGCGTTCGAGATCGAGGGGTGCTTCCTGCTCCCGAGCGACGAAGCGGAGCAGCGCGTGCCGTCCGAGAAGATCACGTACATCTCGCAGCTGAACGGGAGCGGGCCCCGCGCCTGGAACCGCCACTGGCTGCTCGTGCCGCTGCACGACCGCGAGGGCGGCGTGATCGGGATCCTCGGCGCGGACGAGCCCGAGGACCGTCTGCTGCCGTCGGCTGAGAAGCTTCAGGCGCTGCGCATCTTCGCGAACCAGGCGAGCGCGGCGATCGTCGCGTCGGAGTACGTCCACGAGCTGCGCTTCCTCGCCGACCACGATCCGCTCACGCGGCTGCTCAACCGGCGCGCGTTCGTCGACCAGCTCGAGGGTGAGGTCGCGCGCGCGATGCGCTACGACCGCTCCGTCGCGCTCGTGCTCTGCGACCTCGACGCCTTCAAGCAGCTGAATGACCGCTTTGGCCATATCGCCGGCGACGAGGCGCTGCAGACGTTCGCACGCATCGTTCGCAGCGCGCTGCGCAAGCCCGACGACGCCTTCCGGATCGGCGGCGACGAGTTCGCCCTGCTGCTCGCGGAAGCGTCCGACGACGACGCACGTGAGGTCGTGCGGCGAATCACCGACATGCTCAAGAGCAGCGACGACGTACGCTTGAGCGACCTCCGGGCGAGCTTCGGGATCGCATCGTGCCCGGGCGACGCAAGCGACACCCAGACGCTGTTCCGGCTGGCCGACGAGGCGCTCTACCTCGCGAAGCGCAACGGCTCCGGCCTCCAGTTCGTGGCCTGAACCGTCCGTCAGGCAGGCATGGCGAAGCCGCGCTCGACGAGATGCTCGAGGAACTGCGCGGCAAGCACCGCAAGCTCGCTCTCGGGTAGTCCGAGCTGCGCGGCGAGCTCCGGCAGGACGTCGCGCATGGGCGCCGCGCCGTCGAGCGCCGACACGAGCGCGGTCCCGGCCGCGTCGAGGTTGACGCGGAAGCCGATGCCGGCCTCGAGCCTGACCGCCGTCGACGTCAACGCCCAACGCCCGCCCTCGACTCGTTGCGTCCGGTCGAGGAACGCGTGCTCGACGAGCGCGAACCGCCGGTCGAGCAGCGCGTCCGCCGGCTCGCCGCGGAGGAGGCTTTGCGCGGCGAACAGCTGCTGGAGATGCGCGGACGCCGGCTTCAGCCGGTTCGGCGGCAGCTCGGCGGTGCGCACCCAGTTGTCGCCCGACCGCCGGTGCATCACGACCGCGCCGTAGGCGATCGCGGCGATCCCGAGCGACGCGTAGTAGTCGACCCAGCTGTCGAGTCGCTCCGCGACGTTGTCGCCCGGCTCGGTGCCTGCCGCTCGCGCCCAGGCCGCCGCGGCCCCGAGCGGATCCTCTGTCGCCGTGTGCAGGAGCCACGCGTCGCAGCCGCTGGCGTCGAGCCACGTGCGCGGCCGCGCGGTCGGATCGTCGCCGGCGATCCAGCTGATCATGATCGTGCCGAACCCGTCGTCGGCGAGATGCGCGGGGAGCGCCGCGACGAGCTCCGCGCTGACGGTGTCGCCCGGGAGGCCGCTGTCGCGGAACACGAGCGAGCTCTCGGGCGAGATCACGTACGGCGGGTTGCAGACGACGAGCTCGAACCGCTCGCCGTGCGCGGGCTCGAAGAAGCTGCCGGCGCGAAACTCGACGTTCGCGCGCCCGTTGAGCGCCGCGTTGAACTCCGCAAACGCGAGCGCGCGCTCGTTCAGGTCGGTGGCGACGACGCGCGCGCAATGCTCGGCGGCGAGCAGCGCCTGGATGCCACTACCGGTGCCCACGTCCAGTGCCGATCCGACGCGCCGGCGAACCGTGAGATTGCCGAGGGTCGCCGACGGACGGTGGACGCCCGCGACGTACTCGGCCCCGGCCGCGCCGAACCGGTCCGAGGCGATCAGGAGCCGGTCGTGCGGCACGACGCGGACGCACGCGCGCAGCGTCGCGCCCTCCTCGGCGACGAGACCGAGCTGCGCAAGGCGGTCGACGCCGATGCCCGCCAGCGCCTCCTCGGCCGCGGCCGTATCGACGGGCAGGTCGAGCACGAACAGCCTGATCAGCGTTGCGAGCCGCGGCGACGCCCCCGCCAGGCGGCGTTCGTGCACGGCGAGCTCGAGGGCCTGCGAGAGCAGCTCGTGGTCCGCCTGGAGCGCGCTTCGCACCCCGGCGCTCGTGAACCCGGCCGCCTCGAGGCCCGTCTTGACGGCCGCCGCGCCGCCGCACCGGGCGGAGGGCGGGGCGGGCGGGGCCGAAGCCGCCGCCCGCCCGTGGTCCGTCAACCCCCGCTGTTCGTCTGGATGTCCCACGAGACGTCGATGACCTGGCCGGTCGGGCTCGCCTCGTACACGAACTCGAGCTTCGCGAACGCGAAGCTGACCTCTTCCGTGGGCCGGTCGTCTCCCTGTTCCGCCCCGGCTTCCTGGAAGCTCGTCACGAACACATCCGTCAGCACGACCTTCATGAACTCGTCGGTTCCCCCGTTGAGCTCATGGTTCAACGAGAGAGTCGCCGACTGGATCGTCCTTCCGGCTGCGCAGTCGAGGAACAGCGCGGGTGATGCGCTGTCGGTCGTCTTCGTGATGCTGAACTCGTTGAAGCTTGCCTTCCCGGCGCCGCCTCCTGTCGACGATCCGACGTTCGTGACATTGCTGACTCCCCACGAGAACGAGGACACCTCGATCTCACCCTCGTGGCCGGCTGTCGTGACTTCACCCGTGATCCCGTCGAGCTTGAGAAATGCGTCAAATGCCATTCGGTCACTCCTTCAGGCCGTCGAGGGTCATGTTGAAGTCGGCGGTGCCGTTGCCTCCGAGCTCGCGCAGCCGCTGGTTCGCGGTGTACGTGCCGGTGACGCCGGCGTACGCGCCCGTGCCGCCGACGACGGCGAACAGCGCCTCGCCGAGGACGGACGTGCCCATGCCGATGATCGTTCCGTGCGGAAGCACGAACGTGTGCACCTCGACGCTGGCGTCGGCGCGCACGTGCCCGCCCGGCGTCGATTGGACGGCGAGCCGCGAGGCGAAGAACTGTCCGAGCGGCTTGCCGGCCGGCTTGTCGAACAGATCGCCGTACACGGCGCCGTAGTCGCCGAGCTGCATCATCGCTCCCGGCTGCCGGCCCGGAACGGCCAGCCGCCAGTTGCTCCCGTGCAGCCGTAGGCGGCTCGAGCTCGAGGCGGGCCGCGTCGCGGCGATCGCCTCCCTGCCGCCTGCGGTGACGCCGATCGCGCCTGCGGCGAGCACGAGCCCCCGCTTGAGCACGTTGCGGCGGCTCTGCCCGTTGGTCGTCATGTGCTCGCTCATTGCGACCCTCCGACGGTGTTCACCTTTGCGCCCGAGAGGTCGACGACGACCTTGCCGTTCGGCCCCTGGAGCAGGATGCCCTGGTTCCCGATCGTGATCGTGAACAGCCCGTTCGGGCTCCGCACGCTCGAGAACGAGCCCGCGGATCCCGCCGGCCCTGTCGGGCCTGCCGGACCTGCCGGACCCGTCGCGCCGGTTGCACCGCCTGCACCCGTGGCACCCGTCGCACCGGTGGCGCCTGTCGCACCGGCCGGACCCGTGGCACCCGTCGCACCCGCGGCGCCTGTCGCACCGTCCTTGCCCGGCGCACCTGCCGGACCGGCGGCTCCGGTCGCACCCTTCGAGCCCTGCTGTCCCTGCGGCCCGGTGATGCTCCACTGAATCGCAGTGTCGCCCCGCTCGCACGGAGTTCTCCCCCGCGTGTTCTGGAGGTAGAGCGTGCCGGACCCGTGACGGACACAGGCCTGGACGCTGTCGCTGGAGCTGTTCGTGTGGCCCGCCCAGGCCGCCCCGACTGCGAAGCCTGCTATGGCGGTAATCAGCCCGAGCGCATATGCCAGGGCCTGCCGCCGAAGCAATCGTTGCATCTGCACCTCCTCTCCGATCATCCGCCTGCGGCGAGAACTCTCCCATGCGTGTGCCGTTCGTTGCAAGGTGCGGCCGATACGATCGCCGGGTGCAGCGGTACGTCCTCTCGGAACTCGACTCGGGCGAGCGCGTGATCTCGGAGAAGGTGCCGAGCGTCCGCTCGGTGTCGCTCGGCTTCTGGATCGGAGCGGGCTCCCGCGACGAGCGCCCGGAACGGGCCGGGGTGTCGCACTTCATCGAGCATCTGCTGTTCAAGGGCTCCCGCTCGTATGACGCGCGCGAGATCGCGGAGACCTTCGACGCGATGGGCGCGGAGCTGAACGCGGCGACGTCGCGCGAGCACACGGTCGTCTACTCGCGCGTGCCGGACAGGCACGTCGAGGAGGCGCTCGACGTGATGACCGACATGGTGTTTGCGCCGGCGTTCGGCGAGCTCGACCAGGAGCGGGATGTCGTGCTCGAGGAGATCGCCATGTACGAGGACACGCCGCAGGAGCTCGTGCACGATCTCTTCTCGGAGGCGGTGTTCGGAGCGCACGCGCTCGGCCGCCCGGTGATCGGGACGGCGGACGTGATCTCGACGATCAGCCGGCGCGCCATCTCCGGGTATCACCGCACGATGTACTCGGGCGGAAACATCGTCGTCGCGGCGGCCGGGAACATCACGCACGACCGGTTCGTCTCGCTGCTCCAGCGCTTCGAGGGGCGGAGCGGAGACCTCGACCGGCGCGGACCGCGGCTGCGCCGGCCGCTCGTGCAGGCGCCGCCGCCGGGGCTGCGGTTCCAGCGCAAGGACACGGAGCAGTACCACCTCTGTCTCGGTGCGCCCGGCATCTCGCGTTCCGACCGCCGCCGCTTCGCGGCGTCGCTGCTCGACGCGATGCTCGGCGGCTCGGCGTCGTCGCGCTTGTTCCAGGAGATCCGCGAGAAGCGCGGGATGGCGTACGCGGTCTACAGCTTCGCGTCGCAGTACTCCGACACCGGCCTTGTCGGCTTCTACGTCGGCACGCGCGAGGAGAACCTCGCGGCCTGCGTCGAGATCTCCGTCGAGCAGATCGCCGAGATCGCGGCGGGCCGGCTGCGCAAGGGCGAGCTCGAGCGGGCGAAGGAGAGCCTCAAGGGCCGGATCATGCTCTCGATGGAGTCGACCTCGAACCGGATGAGCCGGCTCGGCAAGTCGCTCATCTCCGACACGGAGCTGCTGACCTTCAACCGGATCTTCCGCGAGATCGACGCGGTCGACGCGGACGGCGTCGCCGAGCTCGCATCGCTCCTGCTCGCGCCCGAGCGGCTGTCGGCCGCCTGCGTCGGGCCGGACGAGGAGCGGTTCAACGACGCGGTGCGGCAGGCGAACCCGAGCCTCGTGGCGCGCGCGGCCGCATGAGAATCGCCGTACTCGGTGCGGAGGGGAAGGTGGGCCGTGTGCTCGCGCCGGCGCTCGAGCGTGCGGGGCACGAGGTGCGCGGGATCGAGGTCGGGGAACCGGTCGACGTGGCCGGGCTCGACGCCGCGGTCGACTTCACGACGCCGGAGGCTGCCCCCGTCAACGTGCGGGCGGCGCTCGAGCAGGGTGTCTCGTGCGTCGTCGGCACGACCGGCTGGGATCCGCAGCCCTTGCACGAGCTCGCAGCGGCACGCCACCTGCGCCTGCTCGTCGTCCCGAACTTCTCGATCGGCGCCGTGCTGATGATGCGCTTCGCGCAGCAGGCGGCCGAGTTCTTCCCGCGCGCGGAGATCATCGAGCTGCACAACGAGGCGAAGAAGGACGCGCCGTCGGGAACGGCGAAGGCGACGGGCGCGCTGATCGGCGGCGGCACGGTGATCCATTCGGTGCGCCTGCCGGGCCTCGTCGCGCACCAGGAGGTGATCTTCGGCGGCGAGGGAGAGCTGTTGACGATCCGTCATGACACGACGTCGCGCGAGTCGTTCGTCCCCGGCGTCCTGCTCGCGCTCGAGCAGCTCCGGGCGCTGCCGCCGGGCCTGACCGTCGGTCTCGACGCGCTCCTGTAGGCGATAGTTCACCCATGCCCGGTCAGGCAGCCGAGCTCGTCTTCGACGAGGCGACGAAGCAGTACGCGGACAGGCCCGAGCCCGCCGTCGACCACCTGTCGCTGACCGTCGCGGCAGGCGAGATCTGCGTCCTCGTCGGCCCCTCCGGCGGCGGCAAGACGACCGCGCTCAAGCTCGTCAACCGGCTGATCGAGCTCTCGGGGGGCGACATCCGGATCGACGGGACGAGCGTGAAAGACCAGAACCTCGTGCAGCTGCGGCGCGGCATCGGCTACGTGATCCAGCAGGTCGGGCTCTTTCCGCACATGAACGTCGAGGCGAACATCGGCACCGTGCCACGCCTGTATGGCCGCTCGCGGGCGTGGATCCACACGCGCTCGTTGGAGCTGCTCGAGCTCGTCGGTCTCGATGCCTCGTACGCAAGGCGCTATCCGGCACAGCTCTCGGGTGGCGAGCGCCAGCGGGTCGGGCTTGCGCGCGCGCTCGCCGCCGATCCACCGCTGATGTTGATGGACGAGCCGTTCGGCGCCATCGACCCGATCGTGCGCGCGCGGCTCCAGGACGAGTTCCTCCGCCTCCAGCAGGAGGTGCGCAAGACCGTCGTCTTCGTCACGCACGACATCGACGAGGCGATCAAGATCGGCGACCGGATCGCGATCCTCCGCGAAGGCGGGCGGCTCGCGCAGTACGACTCGCCCGCGACGATCCTCGAGCGGCCTGCGGACGCGTTCGTCGCCGAGTTCGTCGGGGCCGATCGTGCGCTCAAGGCGCTCGCGCTGCGCACCCTCGCCGAGCTCGAGCTGCGCCCCCTCGACGGGACGGACGGCGCGCCACGGCTGCCGGCCGGGGCGACGCTGCGCGACGCGCTCAGCCTGCTCATCGCCGAGAAGCGGGACACGCTCCTCGTCCTCGACGCGCACGGCAACCCGGTCGGCTCGCTCACGAAGGACGACCTGCTGCGATGAACGTCGTCCTGCTCGCGTCCGGGGCTCCGGTGATCCCGAACTTCGGCAAGGGCAGCCCCTGCGAGGTCCACAACGGCTGGTTCTGCACCGACTGGGTGCGCGCGCACTGGGGCGACACGCTCGAGCCGGCGCTCGTCCAGCACGTCGAGCTCGCCGCGATCGCGGTTGCGGTCGGCTTCGTGCTCGCGTCGGCGCTCGCATTCGCCGGCTTCCGCTTCCGGCTGCTCGACCCGCCGATCGGCGTCTTCGCCGACTTCCTCTACACGATCCCGAGCCTCGCACTGTTCCAGCTGCTCGTCCCGATCACCGGCGTCACCGAGACGACCGTGGAGATCGCGCTCGTGTCGTACACGCTGCTGATCCTCTACCGCAACATGATCGAGGGGCTGCGCTCAGTTCCCCCCGAGGTGCTCGAGGCGGCGCGCGGCTCCGGCCTCTCGCCGGCCCAGACGCTGCTCCGCGTCGAGCTGCCGCTCGCGCTGCCGGCGGTGATCGCCGGCCTGCGCATCGCCACCGTGTCGACCGTCTCGATCGCAACCGTCGCCGCGCTCGTGATTCCGAAGGGCCTGGGACAGCCGATCTTCACCGCGCTCGAGCAGGACGTCTTCAAGACCGAGATCCTCAGCGCCGGCGGGCTCGCGGTGGCGCTGGCGCTCGGTGCCGACGGATTGCTCGTGCTCGCGCAGCGGAGGTTGACGCCGTGGGCGCGACTGGAGCGGCGCGCATGACGCTCGCCGACCAGTTCCGGCCGGGGACGTTTGTCGACGCGCTCCGCTTCATCGCGGACAACCGCGGCTTTCTGCTCGCGCGGACGGGAGAGCATCTCGAGCTGTCGCTCGCCGCGCTCGGCATCGCGCTGCTGCTCTCCGTGCCGCTCGGGCTCTGGCTCGGCCACCGTCACCGTGGGCTCTTCTTCGCCGTCAGCGTCTCGAACGTGGGGCGTGCGCTGCCGAGCCTCGTCCTGATCGCGGTCGGACTGACGATCTTCGGCGTCGGCTTCTGGAACAACACCGCGGCGCTCGTCGTGCTCGCGATTCCGCCGATCCTCACGAACGCGTATTTCGCGATCGACGGCGTCGACCGCGACGTCGTCGAGGCGGCCCGGGGGATGGGCCTGAGCGAGCTCCAGGTGCTGCTGCGCGTGGAGCTGCCGCTCGGGCTCCCGCTCCTGATCGCGGGCATCCGCATCTCCGCCATCTTCGTGATCGCGACCGCGACGATCGCAGCGATCGCGGGCGGCGGCGGGCTCGGCGAGATCATCGTCAACCAGGCGAGCTACGGCCTCGCCGGCGTCGTCGGAGCCGCGCTCTGCGTCTCGGCTCTGGCCTTTCTCGCGGCCCTGTTGCTGAGCCTGGTGCTCCGGGCCGCCTCGCGTAGACCTGAGCCGATTCCGTAGGCTTTCGCCATCCCCGACCGGAGGAGGCAAGGGTGATCAGGAAGCACACACGGCGCGCCGCCAAGGCGGCGTTTGCGATCTCGTTGGGGGTCGCGATCGTCTTGGGTGGATCGGCGGCCGCCGCGACGAAGCGGCAGGCGGCCGCGCCGACGATCGTGATCGGCACGAAGAACTTCACCGAGGAGTACGTCCTCGGCCAGCTCTACAAGCAAGCGCTCCAGGGGGCCGGCTTCAAGGTCTCGTTTCCGGGGAGCTTCGGCAGCTCCGAGCTGATCGACACCGCGATCACGAGCGGCAAGATCAACTTCTACCCCGAGTACACGGGCGTGATCGTGCTCGATCTCGCGAAGCAGGCCTCGCCGAAGACGGCCGCCGCGACGTACGCGGCGGCGAAGAAGTTCGAGCAGACCCGAGGCCTGACCCTGCTGAATGCGACGCCGTTCTACGACACCGACTCGTTCGGGATGCTCACGTCGACGGCCACGAAGCTCGGCGTCAAGACGATTGCCGACATGAAGAAGGTGAAGTCGTTCTCGTTCGCCGGCTATCCGGAGTGCAGGACGCGCATCACCTGCCTGCTCGGCCTGAAGCAGATCTACCGGCTGACGCAGGTGAAGTTCGTGCCGCTCGCAAGCATCAGCGTGTACACGCTGCTCGACCAGGGCAAGATCACCGCGGGTGACGTCTTCTCGACCGACCCGCAGCTGGGCGGCACGAAGTACACGGTCCTCACCGACACGAAGCACATCTTCGGCTTCCAGAACGTCGCGCCCGTGGTGTCGCAGAAGCTCATCTCTGCGGCCGGCCCGAAGTTCGCGCAGGTGGTCAACGCCGTCTCGGCGGAGCTGACGATCAAGGCGATGATCGCCATGAACAACGCGGTCGCGATCGACAAGGCCACGCCGGCCGTCGTCGCAGCCGCGTTCCTGAAGGCGAACCACCTAAAGTGACGTAGATGAAGGTTGTCGTTCTCGGCGGAGGGTCGACCGGCGAGCACTTCGTCGGCGCTCTCCGCCGGATCGACCGCGACGCAGAGGTGACGCTCGTCGAGAGCCGGCTCGTCGGCGGAGAGTGCTCGTACTTCGCCTGCATGCCGACGAAGACGATGCTGCGCGCCGCGGAGCTCGCGTCGTCGCTCGAGCGGGCGCCCGGGCTCGCCCCGGAGACGGCCGACCCTACGGGCGTGTGGAGCTGGCGCGACTGGGTCACGAGCGACTGGGACGACGCGGGCCAGCTCACGTGGCTCGCGGAGCATGACTGCGCGTTCATACGCGGGCGGGGGCGCGTCGCGCGGCCGGGCGTCGTCGAGGTGGGGGAGCAGGAGCTCGAGTACGACCGCCTCGTCGTCGCCACCGGGTCGTCGCCCGCCGTGCCGCCGGTCACGGGCCTCGAGGACGTGGAGTACTGGACGAACCAGGACGCGACGCGCACGCACCACGTGCCCGCGAGCCTCGCCGTCATGGGCGGCGGCCCCGTCGGCGCCGAGCTGGCGCAGTTCTTCGCCCGCATGGGTTCACACGTCTCGCTGATCGAGCACGGGCCGAGGCTGCTGGGGCGCGTGCACGAGGAGGCGGGCGAGCTGATCGCCGCCGTCTTCCGGGAAGAGGGGATCGACATGCGGCTCGGCGTCGCCGTCGAGGCGGCGGAGCCGGGCGTGCGCCTGCACCTGTCGGACGGCTCGACGGTCGAGGCCGAGCGCCTGCTCGTCGCGACCGGCCGCCGGCCGGCCACGGAGGATCTCGGGCTCGAGCAGCTCGGCGTCGCGATCGGGCCGCACGGGATCGCGGTCGACGCGCGGCTGCGCGCGGCCGAGAACGTCTGGGCGATCGGAGACGTCAACGGCATCGCGCTGTTCACGCACGTCGGCAAGTACCAGGCGCGCGTCGCCGCCGCGGACATGTGCGGACGTCCGGCCCGTGCCGACTACCGCGCAATCCCGGCCGGGATCTTCACCGACCCGGAGGTGGCGACGGTCGGACGCACCGAGGGCGACGACCTCGTCTCCGCCCGCTGGGAGCTGACGGCGACGCCGCGGCTCGCGACGTACGAGCGCCCGAAGCGCGACGGCTTCGTCCGCCTCTTCGCCGATCCCGCCGAGCGCGTGCTCGTGGGCGCGGTCGCGGTCGGGCCCCAGGCGGCGGAGTGGCTCGGCCAGCTGACGCTCGCCGTGCGGAGCGCGACGCCGGTCGACGTCCTCGTCGACACGATCCAGCCGTACCCGACCTTCTCGGAGGCGATCTTCTTCGCCCTCCGGGATCTCGTCGACACGCTCGCGTAGACTGCAAGCGCCATGCTCGGCGAAGTCCTGACGGCGATCGTGACGCCGTTCCATCCGGACGGCTCGGTCAACGTCGAGAAGTTTCGCGAGCTGGCCGCGTATCTCGTCGACAACGGCTCGGACGGCCTTGTCGTCGCGGGCACGACGGGCGAGAGCCCGACCCTCTCCGACGACGAGAAGCTCGAACTGTTCGCGGCCGCCCTCGACGCGGTCGGCGACCGCGCGACGGTCGTCGCCGGCACCGGGACGTACGACACGGCGCACTCGGCCCATCTGACAGCGGCGGCGCACGCGCTCGGAGTCGACGGGATCCTCGTCGTCACGCCGTACTACAACAAGCCGCCGCAGCGCGCGATCGTCCGCCACTTCCAGGAGATCGCCGCCGCCACCGACAAGCCGGTCGTCGTCTACAACATCCCGAGCCGCGTGATCGTCAACATCGAGCCGGCGACGATCGCCGAGCTCGCGAAGATCCCGAACGTCGCCGCGGTGAAGCAGGCGCACGCCGACCTCGCGGAGGCGCGGGCGATCGTCGCCGCCGGGCTGACGCTCTACGCCGGCGACGACAACCTCATCTTCCCGTTCCTCGAGCTCGGCGGCATCGGCGGCGTGTGCGTGCACACGCACGTCTGGGGGCCGCAGACGAAGGCGATGGTGCGCCGCTACAAGGAGGGCGACGTCGAGGGCGCACGCGCGCTGAACGAGGAGATGCAGCCCGCGTTCGACCTGCTCAAGGTGCAGACGAACCCGATCGCGATCAAGGCAGCGCTCAACCTGCTCGGGCACGAGGTCGGCGGCTACCGGCTGCCGATGGTCGAACCGACGGAGCAGGAGCTCGAGCAGGTGCGCTCCTGCCTCGAGCGCGCCGGCGTGCTCCAACCGGCGTCCGCCTAGACCCCGACTACACTGGCGCCGATGGGCGTTTGCAAGATCATCCCGCTCGGCGGACTGGGCGAGGTCGGGAAGAACATGACCGCCTTCGAGGCGGAGGGGTCGATCGTGATCGTCGATGCCGGCCTCGCGTTCCCGCGCGACGAGCACCTCGGCGTCGACCTCGTCCTGCCGGACTACTCGTATCTGACCGAACGCGCCTCGATGATCCGCGGCGTCGTGCTCACGCACGGCCACGAGGACCACGTCGGGGGGCTGCCGTATCTCATGCGCGAGGTGCACGTGCCCGTCGTCGCCGCCACGCGGCTGACGCTCGCGCTCGTCAAGTCGAAGCTCGACGAGCACGGACTCCTGCGCGAAGCCGACCTGCGCGAGGTCGCGCCGGGTGACGAGCCGTTCAACCTCGGCCCGTTCCGCATCGAGTTCGTGAGGATGGCCCACTCGATCCCGGACGCGGCGGCGATCGTGCTCGAGACGCCCGGCGGACGCGTCGTCCACACCGGCGACTACAAGATCGACCACACGCCGGTCGACGGCCAGCGCACCGACGTCGGGAAGCTCGCCGAGATCGGTAACCGCGGCGTCGACCTGCTGCTCGGCGACTCGACGAACGCCGAGCGGCCGGGAGTGACGCTGTCCGAGCGCGTCGTCGGCGAGGCTTTCCAGCAGATCTTCCCGTCGCGCACCGGCCGCATCCTCGTCGCGTCTTTCGCCTCGAACGTGCACCGGATGCAGCAGGCCGTCGACGTCGGCATCGAGTGTGGGCGCAAGGTCGCGTTTGTCGGCCGCTCGATGCGCAAGAACTCGAACATCGCCCGCAGCCTCGGCTACATGGACGTGCCGGACGACGTGATCCTCCGTCCGAACGAGCTGGCCGAGCTGCCGCGGGACGAGCAGCTGATCCTCTGCACCGGCAGCCAGGGCGAGCCGCTCTCCGCGATGACCCGCATCGCGTACAACGACCATCCGCAGGTGCACGTCGAGAGCGGCGACACCGTGATCATCTCCGCGAAGCCGATCCCCGGGAACGAGCTGCGCGTCCACGACGCGATCAACCGGCTCGCGAAGGCGGGCGCCGAGGTGCTGCACGAGGACAACGCGCCCGTGCACGTCTCCGGCCACGGCCGCGCCGAGGAGCTCCGGCTGATCCTCTCGCTGCTGCGCCCGCGCGCGGTCATGCCCGTGCACGGCGAGTTCCGGATGCTGGCCGCGCATGCGCAGCTCGCGCGCGAGAGCGGCGTTCCGGTCGACCGCATCGTGCTCGCCGAGAACGGCACCGTCGTCGAGCTGTCCGAGGCGGGCCCGCGGATCGTCGACCACGTCGCCGCCGGCATGACGTTCGTGGACGGACTCGGCGTGGGCGACGTGCACGATGTCGCGCTGCGCGACCGGCGCCGGCTCGCGGAGGACGGCGTCCTCATCGTCGTCGCCACCCTCTCGACGTCGAACGGAGCGATGCTCACCGCGGCGCCGGAGCTGATCGCCCGCGGGTTCGGCGAGGCGGCCGAGCCGCTGCTCGACGAGCTGCGCGCAGAGGCGAACCGGGTGCTCGTCAAGCTGATCGGCGACGACGTGACCGAGGTGAAGCTGCTCCAGGAGCACGTCCACGACGCGCTCGGAAACATCGTGTACGACCGCACCGGCCGGCGCCCGATGATCCTTCCGGTTCTGGTCGAGGTGTGAACCGCCGGCTCCGGTACGAGCCCACCTGGGCCGACGTCCTCGACGAGCATGCCGTCGAGACGACGACCGCGGCGCCGCTCGTCTCGCAGCTCGCGGCGTGTGAAGCCGCAGCGCTCGCGTTCTGCCGCCTGCTCGAGCAATGGGCGCGCGGCGACGCGCAGCCGCCGACCGCGGACGAGCGCCTCGCCGCGCTCCGGCGCGTGGCCGACCGCGTCGAGACGGCGCTCTCCGGCCTGGGCGAGCCGCTCGACCGCTACCTGCTCGAGCTGGAGCCCGAGGTGTTCGAGGGACGCACGTGGTACGGGGGCCCGGGCGTCGCCGAGCTGCGCGACTGGGAGCCGGTGCTCGACCGGGCCGGCGTGCGCGTCCCGCCCGAGCGGGTGGCGCAGGCGTACCTCGAGCTCGCCGTGCTCGTACGCGCTCTCGAGGGGCTGACGACGGCGATCCGCCTGGAGGTCGTGCCCGACCGCGGCTCGCTCTGGGCCGGGCTGTTCGACCTGCGCGAGAACCTCCTCGGCGGCGCACTCGACGACCTGCGCTCGCTTGCCGTGATCTGATCGCGGTGTGGCTCGTCCTCGCCTGACGGTCGTCGGCTCGATCAACCTCGATCTCGTCGCGCGCACGGAGCGGCTGCCGCGGCCCGGCGAGACGGTGACCGGCGCGACGTTCGCCCGCATTCCGGGCGGCAAAGGCGCGAACCAGGCTGTCGCCGCCGCGCGGCTCGGGGCGCGCGTGACGATGCTGGGCTGCGTCGGCGACGACGAGTTCGGCCGCAGCGCGCTCGAGGAGCTCCGGCGCGCCGGCGTCGATCTGGACCGGCTGAAGGTCGCGCCCGGCGTCTCGAGCGGCGTCGCGCTCATCACCGTCGACGCGTCGGGCGAGAACGCGATCGTCGTCGCGCCCGGCGCGAACCTCGAGCTCCGCGCCGAGGACGTCGAGCTGCCCGACGCCGACGGCGTGCTCTGTCAGCTCGAGATCCCGCTCGAGACCGTCACCTACGTGGCGGCAACGGCGTCCTGCCCGTTCTTCCTCAACGCCGCACCCGCGCGCGGGCCCGTTCCGCGCGCGGACGTGACGATCGTGAACCGCTACGAGCTCGAGGCCTTGACCGGCCGCGACGGCCTGATCGCCGTCACTCGCGGCGCAGAGGGCGCAGTCCTGCTCGACGACGGGGTGGAGGTCGCGCGCGCAGAGCCGCCCCCCGTGCGCGCCGTGGACGGCACCGGCGCCGGCGACGCGTTCACCGCGTGCCTGGTCGTCTCGCTGCTCGAAGGCCGTGAGCGCAGCGAGGCCTTGCGCCGGGCCTGCATCGCGGGCGCGCTCGCCGCCTCGCGCTTCGGCGCCCAGACATCGCTCCCGACCGCCGAGGAGGTGGACGCACTCCTATGAGCATCCCGATCCTGATCGACTGCGATCCCGGTCACGACGACGCGATCGCGATCCTGCTCGCGCTCGCGTCGCCCGAGGTCGAGCTGCGCGCGGTCACCACCGTCGCCGGCAACCAGACGCTCGAGAAGACGACGAGAAACGCGCTGAAGGTGCTCGAGCTCGCCGGCCGGGCCGACATTCCCGTCGCCGCCGGCGCCGACCGGCCGCTACGGCGGACGCTCCGCACCGCCGCGCACGTGCACGGGGAGAGCGGCCTCGACGGCCCGGCGCTGCCCGAGCCGACCGCGCGGCCCGTCGACGCCCACGCCGCCGACCTGCTCGCGGAGCTGATCGAGCCGGGTGTCGTGCTCGTGCCGACGGGCCCGCTCACGAACGTCGCGCTCCTGCTCGAGCGCCATCCCGACGTGCGCGACCGGCTCGAACGGATCGTCTGGATGGGCGGCGCGATCGCAGAGGGCAACGTCACGCCCGCGGCGGAGTTCAACGCGTTCGTCGACCCGGAGGCGGCCGCCGCGGTATTCGGCAGCGGCATCCCCGTGACGATGATCGGGCTCGACATCACCCACCAGGCGCTGTTCACGCGTGCGCACGCGGACCGGCTGCGCGTCACGGGCACCGCCGGCCGCGTCGTCGCCGAGCTCTCCGACTTCTTCCAGCTGTTCCACGAGCAGCGGTACGGCATGGACGGCTCGCCGATCCACGACGCGCTCGCGGTCGCGCACGTGATCGACCCGACGCTCGTGACGACGCTGCACTGCAACATCGCGATCGAGACGGCGTCGCAGCACTGCGACGGACGGACGGTCGTCGACCGCTGGCTCGTCACCGACGCGCCACGCAACGCGCACGCAGGCATCGCCGTCGACGCGCAGCGCTTCCTCGAGCTGCTCGTCGAGCGCATCGGCTCGCTCGCGTGATCTGCTTCGCCGCGATCGCGCCGCACGGCGACCTCGACTCGGCGCCGGAGCTGCGCGCGGCGATGAGCGAGCTCGCCCGGCGCTTCGACGCGGCGGCACCGGCGGCGGTGATCGTCGTCACGCCGCACAACGTCCACGTCGAGGGGCACTTCGCCGTCGTCACCGCGGCGCAGGTGGGGGCGTGGCGGACCGACCGCGCGCTTGCCACAGCAGCGCTCGCCGCGCTGCGCGCCGACGGCCTCCCGGCGGTCGGCGTCTCGTACGGCGGCAACGACGCGGCCGAGGCCGAGCTGCCGGTCGACTGGGGCACGGAGGTTCCCCTCGCCTGCCTGCCCGCGCGCCCGATCGTCGTCGTCAGCCCGGCGCGCGACCGCCCACTCGCCGAGCACGTGCGCGCCGGAGCGGCACTCGCCCGTGCGAGCGGGGAGACCCGTGTCGCGCTGATCGCGAGCGCCGACCATGCACACGCGCACGACGCGGCCGGCCCGTACGGCTTCGATCCCGCCGCGGCCGCATACGACGCGCTCGTGCAGGACATCGTCCGCTCCGGCCGGCTCGAGTTCGAGCGGCTCGGCGACCTCGTCGCCGCCGCGAAGGCCGACTCGCTCTGGCAGCTGCTCGTCCTCCAGGGCGCGGCCGGCCCGGCGCCGCAGGTGGAGCTGCTCGCATACGCCGCTCCCGCCTACTACGGGATGCTCGTGGCCGCCGTCGACCCGTGAGGGCAGGAGCCCGGCACTTCCGGGCGAACAGGCCTTCATGGCGCCCGCGAAGCGCAAAAAGAAGCTGCCTGCCAAGACCCGGAGCCGCACCCGCGCGAAGAGCGCCGCGGCGCGGAGCCTTCAACACCCCGAGCTCTGGGGGCTCGGGCTCGTCGCGCTCGGCGCCTTCCTCGGCAGCATCCTCTACTTCGGCTGGAACGGCGGCTTCGTCGGCCACGCGCTCGAGCGCGGTCTCCACGCGCTGATCGGCGATGCGTCGTGGGGGTTGCCCGTCGCCCTCGTCGTCCTCGGCGGGCTGATGGTGGCGCGCAGCGCGCTCGTCGACGTCCGCCCCTTCCGCGCCGGACTCGCGGTGCTCGCGTTCGGCCTCATCCTCGCGCTCGGCAAGGACCGGGGCGGATACGCGGGTCAGGCGCTCGGCGGCGCCGTCGGGGTCGCGATCGGCGTCACCGGCTCGACCATTCTCGGCGGCCTGCTGTTCGTCGTCGGCGCGCTGCTCCTCTCCGGCGCGTCGCTCGGCGCGATCCTGCGCCGCTCCGGGCGCGGCATGCGCACCGCGGCGACGAAGGCGCGCCGCCCGCGCCCGGCGAAGCAGGCCTGGCCCGAGCCGCCGCAGATCACCGGGCCCGCCCGGAAGAAGCCCGTCGACGCCGAACAGGCGTGGCCGGACGTCGTCGGCGACGACACCGTCGTCGTCCCCTTGCGCCTCGGAGCGTCGCCGCTCGTCCACGCCGAGCCGGCGCGACTCGTCGAGGACCCGCTGACGCTCTTCGACGACCTCACGGTCGAGCACCAGGAGTACCGACTGCCGGATCGCACCGTTCTCCGCGCCTCTCCGGAGAAGGAGGCACAGAGCAGCGAGGCGGCCGCACGGGTCGCCGAGCTGCTGACGCAGACGCTGGCGCACTTCGGCGTCGAGGCGACGGTGATCGGCGAGATCTCCGGCCCGCGCGTGACGCGCTACGAGCTCCAGCTCGCGCCCGGCACGAAGGTGTCGAAGGTGGCGGCGCTCAAGGACGACCTCTCGTACGCGCTCGCGACGACGGAGATCCGGATCCTCGCGCCGATCCCCGGCAAGCAGGCGGTCGGCGTCGAGCTGCCGAACCTCTCGCCGAACCTCGTCACGCTCGGGGACATCTTCGACGACCTGCCCGCGACCGCGAGCCCGCTCTCCGTCTGGCTCGGCAAGGACATCTCCGGCGCGGCCGTGTGGACCGACCTCGCACGCATGCCGCACCTGCTGATCGCCGGCACGACCGGCTCGGGCAAGTCCGGCTGCATCAACGCGCTCCTCACGTCGATCCTCTTGCGCGCGACGCCGGACGACGTGCGGATGATCCTCATCGATCCCAAGCGAATCGAGCTCAACCACTACGAGTCGATCCCGCACCTGCTCACGCCTGTCGTCTCGAGCCCGAAGGAGGCGAGCGCCGTGCTCGCCAACTGCCTCGCCGAGATGGAGCGGCGGTACGAACGCCTCTCGTCCGTGCGCGCGCGCAACCTCAACGAGGCGAACCGCGCATTCCGCCAGCGCGGCGAGGCGACGATGCCATACCTGCTCGTCGTGATCGACGAGCTGGCGGACCTGATGATGGTCGCGCCACAGGCCGTGGAGGACGCGGTGATCCGGCTCGCGCAGAAGTCGCGCGCCGTCGGCATCCACCTCGTGCTCGCGACGCAGCGCCCGTCGGTCGACGTGATCACCGGCATGATCAAGGCGAACGTCCCGTCCCGCATCGCGTTCGCGGTGTCGTCGATGACCGACTCGCGCGTGATCCTCGACCAGGGCGGCGCGGAGTCGCTGCTCGGCCAGGGCGACATGCTCTTCAAGCCGCTCGGTACGTCGCGCATCCAGCGCGTCCAGGGCGCGTACGTGTCCGAGGAGGAGATCGCGCTCGTCGTCGAGCAGACGAAGCAGCGCGAGCAGGTGCTCGACGAGGGCTACCTCGAGCTGCCGGAGGTCTTCGCCGACCCGGAGCGCGGCGCCGACGACCACGGTGAGTTCGACCCGGACGACGACCCGCTGCTCGACCGGGCGATCGAGATCGTCGTCCAGACGCAGACGGCGTCCGTCTCGCTCATCCAGCGCCGCCTGCGGGTCGGCTACACGCGCGCCGGCCGCCTGATCGACATGCTCGAGCGGCGCGGGATCATCAGCGGCTACGAGGGCTCCAAGCCGCGCCACGTCCTGGTCGACGCCGCCGGACTCGAGCGCACCGGCACCACCGTCTGATCTGGAACCCCGGCCAACAAGAGTCTAGGATCCGCGTCCTAATAGACGGGGTCCGGGACTGGGCCTAGGTTTCGAATGAGGGAGGGCAACACATTGAGGGCTAGGACACGCTTGCTTGCCGGCCCCGCCGCGCTTGCGGCCATGGTGCTCGCGATCGCGATCGTCGTGGGCGCCGGCGCCGCGGCCACGAAGCCGGCCACCGGCCATGCCGCGCCGGCCGCCATCCTGTCGCACCGTGCGCAGTCCGGGCTGGGTCACCACGAACACCGGGTGCGCCGGCCGTTCGGGGGCCCGGGCGTCGGCGGCGGGCGTCGGCGGGGCGGCCATCTCGGTGTTCTCGGTCCGGGCCTCGAAGCGCACGTGGTCGCCCGGAGCCAGGCGGGCATACGGGGCCACCCGGGCGTCGAAGAACGGCTCGGTGGTCCGGCCGATCAGCTGCCAGCCTCCCGGCGACGCCGACGGGTAGACGGCGGCGTAGCCGTTGGCCAGGGCGATCGAGCCAGCCGGGACGATCGGTCGGGGACGTTGGCGGCGGGGGACGCGGGAGAGCTCCTCGGGCAGGCCCTCGAGGTAGGCGAAGCCGGGCGAGAAGCCGACCGCGGCCACGGTGAGGCGCGCTCCCGTCACCAGACCGGCCACCTCGGCCGGCCGGCAACCGACCAGCTCCGCCACCTCGACCAGGTCGGGACCGTCAAAGACGCACGGGACGGTCACCGCGCTCCCTTCGTCCGTGCCTTCCTCCGTCCATTCGCCGGTCCCTCGGTCGCGTCCCCAGCCGGCGGCGTCGAGCTCGCCCACTACTCCCTCCAGCCACGGGCGGAGGTCGTCGGGGTCGGTCCCGGGGTCGAACGACACCATGACGGTGGCCAGTCCTCCCACCAGCTCACTGACCGGCGGCGGCCGCGACGCGTGGAGGGCCTGGGTCAGCGCCCGGGCCGACCCGGCGTCTCGCACCCCGACGAGCAGAGCGTGGTCACCGAGGCGGCGAATCTCTCCCACCGGCACCGAGCGCGTCCACACGCTGTGTACCTTCTCAGGGTTGGGGCCCCAGGGCCGCGACG
>Ga0208849_1000732_pt1 | contig 27750 bp, 21 predicted proteins | sample NGESurdeep072012_10_FD_184470 | JGI IMG/M metagenome (GOLD analysis project Ga0208849, IMG submission 184470) | Arctic peat soil microbial communities from Barrow, Alaska - NGEE Surface sample 53-3 deep-072012 (SPAdes) | ecosystem: Environmental > Terrestrial > Soil > Wetlands > Peat ... | reverse complement strand
CGCGTGGTCGTCGAGGACGGCGCGCGCCCGCGCTGATCGGAGTCGCTCAGGCGCCGGCAGGCTCGGCCTGCGAGTAGCGCAGCGAGCCGGGCGTGGTGAGCGTCTCGCCGGTCTCCAGCAGCGTCTTCAGACCCGAGAGGATCATCGGCCAGCCGCCGTAGAGCTCGCTGTTGGCGTTCTCGCGCAGCTGGTCGTGGGTGAGCGTCAGCCGGCAGGAGTCGCCGACCTGTTCGATCTCCCACGTGACGCGCGAAGTCCCTTCGCCCTTGACCTCGTCGCTCCACAGCGCGATGAAGCTGTGGACGAGCAGACGCGGCGGGTCGATCTCGAGGATCTCGCCCTCGCCGATCGCGATGCCGGCGGCCGGGTGGTAGGTCTCGATATGCGACCCGGGCGACCAGTCTGAGCGGACGCCGACGCCGAAGGAGTACTTGCGCCGCTCCTCGTCGTCGGTGATCGCCTCCCACAGACGCTGGGGTGTGGTCTTGATGTAGATCTCGAAGACCTTGTCCGACGGAGCCGCCGTCCAAGGCCGCTTGGCGCTGCTGGTTTGAGCGTTCATCTCGACTTCCTCCTCGATTCGAGTCTTGAGGCCGCTGAGCGCCGCCGCCCAGGGCTCTGCGTACTTGCTCACCCACCGGTCGTGGACGAGCCTGATCGGGACAGGGTTCAGGAAGTGCAGCTTCTCGCGGCCCCGGCGCCTGGTGGTGACGAGCCCGGCGGCCTCGAGCACCTTGAGGTGCTTCATGACGCCGAAGCGCGTCATCGGCAGTCGCTGCTCGAGCTCTCCGAGCGTCTGTCCGTCCCGCTCGAACAGCTCGTCGAGCAGGCTCCTGCGGGTGGGGTTTGCGAGGGCTTTGAACACCGCGTCCACCTGGCGCATCATAGGTGACCAAATGGTCACCTGTCAAGTGTCTGTGCGGCGGCTCATCTCCGTTGGCCACCAGTTCCAGCGTCCCAGCAGCGTGACGGTCGCAGGCACGAGCAGCGTCCGCACGATGAACGTGTCCATCAGGATCCCGATCGCGAGTCCCGCGCCGATCGCCCTGACCTGACTGCCGGACGCGCTCGAGCCGGCGACGACCGCGAGCACGCCGAAGGTGCCGGCGAGCACGACACCGGCCGAGGTGACCGTCGTGCCGGTGCGAGCGACGGCGTGGACGACGGCGTCGGTGAGCGGCATGCTCCGCGCTTCCTCGCGGATGCGGGTCATGACGAGGATGTTGTAGTCCTCGCCGAGGGCGAGCAGGAAGATGAACATCAGGAACGGCAGGATGAACGTGAGCCCGCCTTCGCCGCCGATGTCGATGAACACGAGCGTGGCGACGCCGAGCGCGGCGAGATAGGACAGGGCGACGCTGACGATCAGGTACAACGGTGCGACGAGGCTCCGGAGCACGACCGCAAGCAGCAGCGCGATCGCGACGATCGCGACGGGCACGATGTTGATGAGGTCCTTGTTGGAGGTGGCGCTGACGTCGTACAGCGCGGCGGCCTCGCCGGCCACCCCGGACGCGCTGGCCCCCGAGCTGGCGGCCGCCTGTTTGACCACCCTGCGGATCTCCGGCGTGGCGTTCAACGCCGCGGTGGTCTGTTGCCCGCCGGCGCGCAGACTCGCCTCGAACTGGATCACGTGGCCGTCGGGTCCCACGAAGCCGGCGCTCGAGCGGTAGGCGTTGTATTCCTGCGGCGATACCGCGTTGTCGGTCGCGGGGCGCGTTGGCGGCAGCGTCGTTGGGTTGCCGAGCAGCGCGTGCAGCCGGGAGTACTGCGCGGCGCTGAGCGTGGTGCCGTTGGGCGAGAGCGGACCCAGCAGAGCGGTGAACCGCCCTGATGCCTTCAGCGAGGTGTCGGCGCGCGAGATCACGCTCGGCTCGTCCCACACCGGCTTGGGGTAGCTGAAGACGAGGTTCGCGGGGTTCGAGCTCGACTGCGGGAAGTGTGCCGCCAGCAGCGCGTTGCCGGTGGCCGCATTGCTGCCCTTCGGCGCGCTCGCCGCGCCACCGAAGCCGCTCGAGTGGTAGCCGAGCGCGGCGACGGCGAGGGCGCCGAACAGCGCGACGCCGAGCGCGAGCGTCAGCGCCGGGCGATGGATGACGCGCGTGGCGACCGTGCCCCACACCCCGGCGCGTTGCTCGCCGGGCTTGACGCGCGTGGGCCAGAACGCCGCCTTGCCGAAGATCGCCAGCAGCGCCGGCAGCAGCGTCAGGCCGGCGAGCAGGATCATCGCGACGCCGATCGCGAGCGGGACGCCGAGGTCGTGGTAGATGCCGAAGCTCGCGAGCAGCAGCGTCAGCAGGGCGACGATCACCGTTCCGGCCGAGGCCGTGATCGACTCGCCGACGCGGACCAGGGCGTGTTCCACGGCTGTGCGGGCGTCGAGGCCGCGGCGGATCTCCTCGCGGACGCGGAACACGAGGAACAGGCCGTAGTCGGTTCCGGCGCCGAGGATCAGGATGATCAGCAGCAGCTCGGTGATCTCGGAGATCTTCAGACCGTGCGCGCCCAGCTCGCCGATCAGCCGCATCGCGACCACCAGCGAGATGCCCGCCGGCAGCAGCGTGATCAGCGGCGCCAGCACCGAGCGGAAGATCAGGAGCAGCAGCACGATGATGAAGACGAACGTGAACGTCTGCGTTTCGCTGCCGGTGCGCTGTGAGCTGGCCTGGTTGGCGACGTTGGTCGCGACGGCGCCGGCGAGCGCGAGCTCGACCCCCGGCGGCGGGTGGGCGTTGGCGAGCGCTCGTTCGATGTTGCTGATCAGCGTTTTCTGGTCGGTGATGTCAGCGGCGTTGATGTGCGCGCGCACGAGGATCTGCGCGGCCTTGCCGTCAGCTGAGATCGCGATGGCGCGCACCGAGTCCACGCGCGGGACCGAGCGCACCGCGGCGATCACGCGCGCAAGCGCCTCCAGCTCGGCTGCGCCGGTCAGCTTGCCGGTGCGGACCGCGACGATCGTGACACTGCTGTTGTCGTTTCTGGAGCCGAGGATCGGCGCAGCCAGCGATGCCGCCTGCGAGCTGGGCGTGCTCGACGGGAGGAACTGGCTGTTGTCGTTGTTGATCTCACTGCTGAGGCTCGGAAACGCAGCGGAGGTGATCACGACCGCGGCGATCCACAGCGCGACGACGATCCAGCGAAAGCGCACGACCGCGCGTGCGAGGGCGCTGAAGAAGCGGTCGCTCACGCGCCGGCGAACTGCGGCCGGGTGGCAAAGTGGCTCGGCGTCGGAGGACGCGGGTGGGGCCTATCCGCCATCAGGCAGAAGCGTACTTGCGCGGCGGGCACGCGGCCCGATAATGCGGCAATGGCGTTCCCGCCGCCCGCCCGGCACCTGCTGCGCGCGAAGGATCTCGCCGACGCGCGGTACTTCGAGCTGCTCGGGGTGCAGGAGATGGCGCGCGCAGCCGGCCTCTCGCGGGCGCACTTCAGCCGCGAGTTCCGCCGTGCCTTCGGCGAGTCGCCGCACGCCTATCTGCTCACTCGGCGCCTCGAGCGCGCGGCGGCGCTGCTGCGGAGCACGGACCGGCCGGTGATCGACATCTGCCTGGCGGTAGGGCTGCAGAGCGTCGGCTCGTTCACGACGAGCTTCACCCGCACGTACGGCATGTCGCCGACCACCTACCGCGCGAGGTTTCCGCCCGCGGCACAGCAGGCGATGATCCCGACGTGCGTGGCCCGCGCCTACGGGCGCCCGCAACGCCGCACGTTTCGAGAAGACAGCGGCCCGGTTCAGGGCTAGTGTCGTCGGCGACCCTTTCTCTTCGACTCAGGAGGACAGCATGATCAGGATCGCCAACGCACACCTGTGGGTGAACGACCAGGACGAGGCGCTTGCCTTCTACACCGAAAAGCTCGGCATGGAGGTGCGCATGGACGCGACGCTGCCCGAGCTGGGCAACTTCCGCTGGCTGACGGTCGGCCCGGTCGGCCAGCCCGACGTGTCGGTCGCGTTGATGGCGATTCCCGGTCCGCCCGTGATGGATGCGGAGACGGCCGAGCAGGTGCGGACGCTGATGGCGAAGGGCTTCGCGGGAACGGTGTTCCTGACGACCGACGACTGCCGTCGCTCCTACGACGAGCTCAAGAGTCGCGGCGTCGAGTTCTCAGAACCGCCGGAGGATCGCCCCTACGGGATCGACTCGGGCTTCCGCGACCCGTCGGGCAACAGCATTCGCCTGACACAGGTGCGAGAGATGGCCGCGGTCTGATCAGTCGCCGTCGGGCGGCTGCATCACCGTGAACGAGGCCCCCTGAGGATCGGTCAGGCCCGCGAAGCGCCCGATCGGCATGTCCATCGGCTCGACCGTGACGGTCGCACCGAGCGCTCGCGCCTTCGCGGTCGTCGCGTCACAGTCGGCGACCGCGAAGGCCACACCCCAGTGGGGCGGGAGCTCGGCCGGGAAATACTCGTCGGTCATCTGCATCATGCCCCCGATGGCCTTGCCATCCAGCTCCCACACGGTGTAGGACTTGGGCGCGCCCTCGAACGACGGTGGCGTGGGGCTCCAGCCGAACACCGCCGAGTAGAAGGCCTTCTCGGCGTCGGCGTCGCGGGTCAGCACCTCGTTCCAGCAGAGCGAGTTGGGCTCGTTGACGAGGTCGGCGCCGGTGAATGACTTCGGCTGCCAGACGCCGAACACGGCGCCGGTGGGATCGGCGAAGACCGCCATCCGCCCGATGTCCGTTACGTCCATCGGCTCGACGATCGCGGTGCCACCGGCCTCGATGACCTTGGCGGCGGTCTCCTCGGCGTCGGCGACGCTCACGTAGGTCGCCCACACGGTGGGCTGACCTTCCTGCATGTGACCCATGAGGCCGGCGACGCTCTTGCCGTCCTGCTGGAACAGGCGGTAGCCGCCGGTCTCGGGCGCTCCCGGCTCGGTCGCATCCCAACCCATCAGCTCACCGTAGAAGCGAGCGGCGGCATCGGCGTCAGGTGAGGAGAGTTCAACCCACGACGGGGTTCCTGGCTGGTACTCGGGCATTGTCCTCCTTCGGGATCGAGTGCCCCGCGATCGTGGCACATCGGGAGGTGAAGCGCGTCAACCGTCGCCGGCCCCGGGGGCGAGGTTGTGGCGGTAGGCGTACGCGACCGCTTGCGCGCGATCACGCGCGCCGGTCTTGGCGTACAGGTGATTGACGTGGCTCTTGACGGTCGCCTCGCTGACGGTCAGGCGACCGGCGATCTCGGCGTTTGAGAGCCCCTCGGCGATCAGTGCCAGCACCGCCGCCTCGCGTGGTGTCAGCTCGTCGGGCAGTCGCGACTGGTCGGGCGCCACCCACTCGAGGGGCGCGGTGCGCGCGATCGCGTTGACGAGATGGTGCTGCACGGCGGGGTCGATCGCCGCCTCACCGCGAATCGCCGCCTGGAGCGCGTGCCGGATCTGCTCGCTGGTCGCATCCTTGGTGAGAAAGCCGCACGCGCCCGCGCGAAGCGCCTGGATCACGCTGTGGTCATCGGCGTAGGTCGTCAGGACGACGATCTTGGTGTCGAGGTGGCTCTCGGTTATGCGCTTGGTTGCCTCGACGCCGTCGAGACGCGGCATGCGCAGGTCCATCAACACCACCTGTGGAGCCAGTTGCTCGACGAGGGCGACCGCCTCCTCGCCGTCGGACGCGCTACCGAGGACCTCCACGTCCGCCATCAGGCCCAGCACCATTGAGAGTCCCTCGCGCACAACGCGCTGGTCGTCGGCGAGAACTACCGTGATGGTGGCGCTCACGCCGGGATCCACAGCTCGACGCGGAACCCGTCGCTCGTCCGTCTCGCCTGCAGCCGGCCGCCGAGCAGCTCGGCGCGCTCGCGCATGCCGGTCAGGCCGTAGCCCTGCAACTCGTCTCCCCGAATCCCGGCGCTTTGACCGACAGGCCCGCCGACGGCCGCGTCCTCGCACCCCATGTGGTCCTGGATCACCAACCGCGTTCCGGTGGGCTCGTAGGCGAGCTGCAGCTCGACCCGGTGCGGCTGAGCGTGCTTGCGCGAGTTCGTGAGCGCCTCCTGTGCGACGCGGAAGAGCGTCAGGGAAGTCTGGGAGTCCAGATGATGTGGATTCCCGGCTATCGCGAGCGTCGTCTCGACGTTGGAGTCGCGGCTGAAGTCGCCGGCAAGCCGCTCGAGGCGATCGGGGCCAGGTAGATCCTCGTCGCGTAGCGTGCCGATCGCGTGGCGGGCCTCTGCCAGGCCGGCGCTCGCGAGATGATGAGCACGATCGAGCGCCGCAGGCAGTTGGCCGTTCGCATTGCCCGCCGCGGCGAGCATCCGTGCGCCCTCGAGCTGGAGCATCAGGCCGGAGAGGGAGTGCGCGAGCACGTCGTGGATCTCACGCGCGATGCGGCTGCGCTCGCGCAGCGCCGCCGCCTCGTCTTCGGCATGGCGGGAAGTCTCGAGCTCGACCAGCAGCTTGGTGGTCTGCATCTGCGCAAGCTGCGCGCGGCGGGCAAAGGACGCGACGAGATAGAACGCGACGATCCCGAGCTCGCCGGCGGCGATCAGGCCGACGGTCCTGTTCGCGTGGGCCGCAGCCCCTGCGAACGCGACCACCGCGAGTGCGAGCGCCGTCAGCGAACGGAGTCCGGAGAGGCGCGTCGCTGCGTAGCCCGCCGCGATGAACAGTCCCGCCACCCCGGGGCCGCCGCGCTGCGTCCATATAAGCGCGCAGGACGCGACGATCATCGCGAACAGGGCGGCACCGCCGGCCCGCTCGCGCCCGGAACTGCGTAGCAGCGCAGTGATGCTCGCTACGAACGCGACCAGGGCGAGCGCGACCGGCAGTCCGTTCCCGCTGAGCGCTGGAGCGGGGTCTTCTCGCAGAGACACGCCGACTATCACGACGGTCGTCGCGACACCTAGATGAGTAGTGCCACGGCGGGTGGGGTGGCCGTGGGTTGCGGGGAGGGGAGATAGCGCTGCAGGTCGAAGTCGGCGGTGCTTGTAGTCACCGCCGACCCAAGGGGGCCTCGATGGACGCCGACCTCGACCTGCTGCTTACTGCTGTTTACTGCATGGCTGACGATTTCCTGCCCGTGAGGCAGAGAAACGTCAGGCGAAGGGTTTCCGATGCCGAGGTCGTCACGTTGTGCGTGGCGCAGGCGATCATGGGGATCCCGTCGGACCCGCGATTCGTGGCTGTGGCTGGTAAGCGTCTGCGGCACCTTTTCCCGACGATCCCGACCCGTGATGCGTTTCACAAGCGTCGGCTGCGTCTGTCGGGGCAGATCGAGGCGTTGATCGCGCACTTCGCTCGCCAGAGCCCAGGGTTCTTCGACGATCTGCTGCTGGTTGACTCCACCCCGGTGGAGTGCGCGCGCTCCCGGGAGACCGTCAAGCGTGGCGGGGCCTCCAGCCTCGCCGAAGCGCTCACCGACGCCGCCGACTATGGCTACTGCGCCAGCCACAGCCGCTTCTTCTTTGGGTTTCGCCTGCACGCCCTGTTCGCCGCGGATGGCACCCCACGGGCGCTCGCACTGACCTCGCCAAAGATCGACGAGCGGCTCGTGTGCGTGCAGCTGGTCGCCCGTTGCGAGCGCCAGCCCGGACAGACGCTGATCCTGATCGGCGACAAGAACTTTCGTGGCAAAGACTTCGAGGCCGAGCTAGCCACGCTCGACGCCGTGATCCTGCGGCCACGACGCAAGGACGAGCCCGGCCACGGACCTCACCTCGCACCGATCCGTCAAAGGATCGAGTCGATCTTCTGGACCTGCAAGGACCTCCTGACGCTCGAGCGTCACGGCGCCCGCACACTGCGCAACCTCCGCGCGCGCCTCTGCGCCCGCTTCGCCGCACTCGCCGCAGCTGTCGCCCTCAACCACCAACTCGGCCGCCCCAGCCGCAGCCTCGCCAACTACACAGCCTAAAACCGTGGCACTACTCATCTAGAGCTGGCCCTGGAGTTGGCCGAGGACGTGCAGGCCGTCTACTGCGCCGCCGACGAGCAGACCAAGCGCAGCTACAACCAGGCGTTCTTTAGGAAGCTGCTCATCACCGCCGAATGGGACGACGAGCAGGCCGAAACGTCCATCCGGATCATCGGGGCCGAGCTGACCCCGCCTTATGCACTTCTCCTGGCTCAGGGCCTGTTCGAGCAGGCCGAGGCCGAGGCTCAAGCCATCGCGGCTGGTGGACGAACGCAAAACAGGGCCGGGAGCGCCGCCAAGTGGCGCTCCGCTGGCCCTGTTTCGATCTACGAACAAATGGCGGAGAGGGCGGGATTCGAACCCGCGATGGAGTTTGATCCCCATACTCGCTTAGCAGGCGAGTGCCTTCAGCCACTCGGCCACCTCTCCCTGAGGTCGGCATGGCAGTTTAGAGCCTGCCGGGCGCCGCGTGAGGAATCATCGCTCTGGTTTCCATCGTGGGTAGTGGTGGCGTGCCCATTCGCGATCGACGGTGCCGTCAAAGATGCCGCGTAGTGCGGGCCGCGTGGCGCGATTGACGAGCGCCATGTAGAGGTGCCCGGCTACGAGCGCACCAAGAGCGATCGTCGCGACCTTGTGGACAGCGAAGAGCAGGTCGTTCTGGGTGCCGGCGAGGAGCGTGCCCACACCGGAGACGTACAGGGCGGCGAGCAGCATGCAGACGCCCAGGAAGTTGAGCTTCTGGCCGGCGTTGAACCGTGCCGCCGGTGGTTCCGGCGCATGCTCGAAGACCCGAGCCGGCACCGCTCTGAGCCACTCGCGGTCCGCCACCTGCAGGCTGCCAAGCTCGCGCGCACTCGCGCGGAGCGCCCGCCGGTCCCCCATCGTCACGATCAGCAGAATGCCCGCGACCAGCACACCGGCCGAGGCGAGATGCCAGACGTACATCACGTCGTGGAAGGTCCCGCGGCGACCGACGAGGAGCCCGGTGACCAGCAGGCTGAAGAACGCGAGCGCCGTGAGCCAGTGTACGAACCGCTCGGACTTGGTGAAGCGTGCGACCCGTGTCACGAGGCTGCCCCGAGAGCGGGCTCGCGTGCGATGCGCCCGACGAGCGAAAGGTGGCGTTGCAGCGGCTCCGCTCGAGCAAGCGCCGCCCGGCTCGCAGCCGTCGCTTCGCGAACGAGGTGCTCCGAATGGGTGAAGTCGGTAGGTTGCACCTCCAGGGAGTTCGGGGCTGGCAGGACGATCAACTCCGCCCGGCCCGCGTAGCGGGCGATGTCCGCCTTCAGCCTGCCGTCGACCAGCACGCCGAACGCGTGCATCGCTGAATCCAGGGCGCCGCGTGGCGCTCGCCGCAGCGGGTGCCAGCGCTCCTGTGTTGGGAGCACGTAGATGCGCTCCGCTCCAAGCTCGACCGCATGTGAGATCGGCGTGTGGTTGACAACGCTGCCATCGACGAGTCGGCGTCCCGCGATCGCCACGGGCGGGAACACCCCGGGCAGCGATGCGGCTGCGGCAGCGTTGAAGTCCACCTCTGACCGCTCCCAAGACGCTGATCGATTGCTCGATCATACGCGCACTGATGGGCGCCTGGAGTCTGTGAGCAACCTGCCGCGCGGGGACACGAAGTAGCCGGCGACGGATACCGCGAGCAATGTGAAGCTCCACGCAAGCAGCGTGCCGGCGTCCGGGTAGAGGTGAGAGTCGCTCGGGATGATGTTCGGCCAGATGTGCACGAACCAGGACCAGAGCTGCAGTGGATAGCCGGGGCCGGTCACCCCCGGTACCCCGGCCACCGAAGGTGGCGGCTCGAGCACGATCGCCAGCGTGAGGAAGAGCGTGAACGCCGCCAACGGCAAGAACACCCAGCGGACGGGAGCAAGATCTGTCACCGCGATCAGCAACGAGACAGCAGCGAATGGCATAAGGATCACCGCGTATCGCCCAGCGAAGGAGAACCCCGGGTTAGATCCCTGGATCGTGAGGTTCAGCAGGTAGGCGCCCGCCACGACCAGTCCGAAAAGCGCCCACAGGCGATAGCGGCGCACCGTGTAACCGAGGCTTGCCAACGCGAGGATGTAAACCGGTGCATACGGCAGCCAACCGCGCTCTGCGCTCCAGAATGTGCCTGTCAACGCCGTCCACGAATCTGACAGGGTCCGCGGCTGGCGGGTCTGCGCCAGCCGGTACTGGGCGTTAGGCAAAGGCGATCCGTACCAGTGCTCGAACGCGATACCCATCACCACCAGACTCAGCAGCAGTGGACCGATCGCCCACGCGGCGCTGCGAACACCGGCTGCAGCGTGTCGCTGCTCCGCTGGAAGCGCAGCCAACGCGCGGATCGCAAGCCCGAGGACCAGTAGCGCAGCGATCGGCAGGAAGCGCACATGCACCCAAGGCAGCAGCGCACAGGCGCAGGCCCCGATCGCGATCGTGTGTCGGCGAGGCGCCTTCAACAGTGCGTCCACCGCGATTAGCGCAAGCAGCACCGCCGGTATCTCGGGATATATCTGGCTGGCGTAGACAACCATCGGGGCGCTGAACACCACGCTTGCCCACACACCGGCCACGAGGAGGGGATACTGCGGCCGCAGCCGCCTTAGGATGCGATACAGCAGTTGCGCTGCCAGCGCGGCCAAGAGGATGATCTCAACGTTCCACGGCCAGCGTTCCTTGCCCGGGCTCAGGGCCTGGCCCGCCCTGACCCAGGGTACGGCCGGCGCCAGCAAGAGCGGCAGGCCGACATTGGCAACGCCGACCAGCTCTCCCCCCGGCTTGTAGCGATACGCGTGGACATCCGGCAAACCCAGCGGGAACATCAGCCGGTAGCGGTCCGGAAGCGCAAAGGCTTGCCGTCATGTCGCGCGTCTGTTCGTAGGCCAGCCCGACGGATTCAAGCTCGTAGTGCGGCTGGTCCCCCTCTGGGATCGGCGCCATGATCATGAATGCGACGAAGTACACGACCGCGGCCACGAGGAATGGCGTCCACCGGCGACCAAACCCCGCGACCTCGTGCTCCGACGGCCAGCCGCTCCACGTCTGCCAGAGGCGGATGACGCCCGCGACTATCGCGCCGGCGCCCAGCGCGATCACAAGGACGCGCTGCCAACCGTAATCCCCCGACCACGCAACGTCGTAGACGTGCGAGACGATCGCCTCGGCGATCAGGAGCACCCCGCCTACGATCAGCGCCATCGCGCTCCGCCAGCCCAGCGCCCTCCACATGCCTAACGGGCGCCTCACGGACGGCAGTCTATTCGGCGTGATCCGAGGAGTGGAGACCGCGTGGAAACCCGATGGGAGCCTCAGCGGCCGGCAACGACCCACACGCAGAGGACACCAAAGCGCCGCAGCCGCCCGTCCGGCTTCTGGATGTACACCCTCCGCGACGGCCTCGCCCGGTACGCGCCCCTGTGAACCCGAGCATGGAGATCCCGAAGGTTGTCCTCAAGGTCCTGCCCGTAATCCGACCACGCCACCCCGTCCACCCCGGGGAGCGGCCTTCGGCCGAAGCGCGAAGTGCGCCAAACAAGGCGATTCTGCATCAACGTGCTGCAGGAGCGCGATGAACCGCTCTTCCTTCGTCCGTTACTGCCACTCGCCGCACACGACCAAGACACGCAATCCCCGACCGCGCCGGTGACCCCTCGCTCACCGCCGCCCTGAGCACGCCGATCGACGACGCGGCAGGCTTCGCGTGATGCTGCAGACCTCTGAGTTGCTTCTCCCAAAGGGTTATGAACGCTGGGCTTCGATCCTGACAGGTTGCTTGCTCGTCCGCCGGGCTACAACGGTCACTAGAGGGGTGCGTTCTTCTTCGGACGGCTTGCTCGGGCCGACGGGCAACACCTTACGGAACGTTGCAGCCCAGCTTGACGATCTTCCTTTCGTGCCTCCTTACCTTCACAGTCTTTGGTTCGCACGGTGGATTCGTTTCCCCGGCGTTGAGATACGCAGTCACGACGTATAGCCCGGGCCGAACCGCAAAGCGATAGACCCCTTCGGCGTGAATGTAATATGTTGCGATTACGCGCCCCGACGGTGTGGCGAGCTTAACAGCCCCGCCCGCGCCGATTATCGAGCCGAAACGGAGCCTGCATGAGCCGCGCTGGGGAAGGGGGCCGCCGCCGGCATACACACGACCGGCGATTGCAGTCTCCGCGAGGTGCGTAATCGGCGGCGGTGGTTTACAACTCTCGGCACTTGCTGAGCCAGAATACAGCGGGCCAGTCGCTATTATGCCTACGGTCGCCGCGGCCATCGTGACAGCTAGCTGATGTGTCTTTCGTTTGGTGTACATTAGTCTCACATTTTGGTTATTCGGATCAAAGTGTCGCAAGGTGCGTTTCTGACTATTGTCTGCGTCGCCCGGTCCCGCTTCTGCGTATCGCGGCCTACGCGAAATCCCTGTCGTGGCTTGTCTGCAGGTCGCAGACAGCGGTGTCCCGAGGCGAGGTGGCACACACTAGGACGATCACCACGATTTGCCTCGTGGTCTGAGCCGCGTCGATGGACTAGCCTTCATGGATCGCGGAAGGGTGGCAGAGCGGTTGAATGCACCGGTCTTGAAAACCAGACGTCCGGAAAACGCGGCTCGCCGGGGTGCGCGGTTTCTCAGCTTTCCTGAGGCGTTTTCCGCACTATTGAGCGGGATACAGCCGATTGTCGCTGCGGGTGCCTGTCCCCGCGAAACCGCTGTTTACCGCCTTCCTCCGCGCGCGCTCGCCTCGCTGATCTCGAAATGCTGCGCGATCTCGGGCAGCGTCGCGATCGGTTTCTCCTCCTTCATCCAGACCAGGATCGCATGCCGTCCCGTGGTGGCGATCGCGGCACGCCGCGACGACGGAACGCTGCGCGACCCCGTGACGATCTGGGTGGTCCGCCTCGGCGACGACCTCCTGATCGATGCGGTGTCCCGCTACCGCGCCAGGTGAGCTCCGGTAGGCCCGGCTGGCGAGCTCGCGAGCCTCCGCCCTGGAGCTTGCGGGTAGGCTCTGTGGGTGGCGAGTGGCTTCGTTGAGCGCGTCGACGGGTGGGCAGGTCAGGGCATCGAGGCCGCGATCGGCGCGCATCATCGCCGCCGGCTGCGGCGTGTTGGCCGGATCGAGCAGCTCGACCCCTCGCACGGCTCATCGCTTTGGGCTGCCGGCGATCCGCCACCCCGGACTGGGGGCGCGCTTGACGTGCTGGTTGACGGTGGAGAGGCGCTGCCGGACATCGCCGAGGCGCTCACGGGCGCGCGCTCGCATGTGCATATCGCTGGGTGGCACGTCACACCTGATTTCGGGCTGACGCGCGACGATCAAGCGTCTCGGTTGCGCGATCTGCTCGGTGATCTGGCCGAGCGAGTCGAGGTCAGGGTGTTGCTGTGGGCAGGAGCGCCGGTGCCAGTATTCACGCCGTCTCGTGCGGCCGTGCGCCGCGTGCGCGCGCAGCTCATCCGCGGCACGCGCGTGCAGTGCGCGCTTGACTTCCACGAGCGCCCGATGCATTGCCACCATGAGAAGCTCGTCATCGTGGACGGCGAGGTCGCGTTCGTTGGGGGTATCGACCTGACCTCTCTCGGCGGCGATCGTTTTGATACCAGCGATCATTTGATGTGCGGCCGTCTGGGATGGCACGATGCCTCCAGCCGGGTGCGCGGCCCGGCGGTGGCCGATGTGGCTGGACACTTCGCCGCCCGTTGGCGCGAAGTGACCAGCGAGCAGGTCGAGGAGACGCCGCCGCCAGCCCCCGCAGGCGATGTGGAGCTCCAGGTGGTGCGGACCGTCCCTGAGAAGATCTATGACTTCTTGCCCCGAGGTGACTTTCGCATCTTGGAGGCGTACACGCGCGCGCTGCGGTCAGCTCGCAAGCTCGTCTATCTCGAGAGCCAGTTTCTTTGGTCGGCACAGGTGGTGGAAATCCTCGCCAACAAGCTTCGCGAACCGCCGAGCGACGACTTTCGTCTCGTCGTGTTGCTGCCCGCAAAGCCGAACAACGGAGCGGACACGACGCGGGGCCAGCTGGGGGTCCTGGCTGGCGCCGACAATGGCGCCGGTCGCTTTCTGGCTACGACGGTCTCAGCCCGCAGCGGGGGACTCACCGGCCCGCTGTACGTTCACGCCAAGATCGGGATCGTCGACGACGCATGGCTGAGCATTGGGTCGGCCAACCTCAACGAGCACTCGTTCTTCAACGACACCGAGATGAACGTCGTGACCTGCGATCAGACCGTCGCACGCCAGGCCCGGCTGAGGCTCTGGGCCGAGCATCTGGAGCGGCCGGTCGAGGAGGTCTCCGGCGAGCCGACCCGAGTCATCGACGAGCTCTGGCGCCCGATCGCCTGCGAGCAGCTCGAGCGCCGCAAGCGCGGCGAGCCCCAAACCCATCGGCTGCTGGAGCTCCCCGGCATCTCGCGCCGCTCGATGGGGCTCCTCGGCCCCTTTGACAGCCTGCTGGTCGACGGCTGAGACCGGCTGGACGCTTTGTCCAAAGACCGTCACCGCCTTCGCGAGCTGCCCAGGAGGCACAGTACGGGTTAGAGCTTCGTCCCTGCTAGTCCGCCAGTACTTCATAGATCCGAAATGTGCCCCGTCGGAAAGCGCCTTTGGGAGCCGTGCCCGGCTCCTGGAGCGCTTACCTGAGTTTCCTTGAGCCCGCGCCCGGCCGCTGGATGATCGCCTGAGCCACACGGCCGCGACCGCTGGGGGATCGACTAGCCTTCCCCTTAGTCGCGCTGGGAAGGGTGGCAGAGCGGTTGAATGCACTGGTCTTGAAAACCAGCAAGCGGGTAACCCCCGCTTCGGGGGTTCGAATCCCCCCCCTTCCGTAATGTCCCGAGACATCAGTCCACTATGTGCCGCAACCACACACCCCCCCTTCCGTAACAAGGCGACTGAACTGAGAGAAGGCGAGAACAACTCAGAGCAATCGTGTCTCGGGTTGGTTTCTACGGCCATCCGAGAGCCTCGAAGACCGCGAGCGGGTCGAGATAGTCGCGCCATCGGGTGACTTTTCGCTGGTCGATGGTGAGTACCGAGATGTAGCGGTTGGTGTAGGCGGCACCGGTCGCGACGGCCTGTCCCTCGGACGCGTACTCGAGCACGATTGTGCCGGTCTCTCGGTCGTGGTGGACGGCGAGGTCGAAGCACCGATTCAGCGTGAGTGTTCGTCCGTATGGGCGGTAGAGCTCCGCCACTGCCGCGCGACCGACAACGTGCCGTGGATAGTTCGGCACGGTGATGATGTAGTCGAACACGACGTCCTCGGCCAGGAGGTCAAAGAAGTGCTCCCCGTCGGTGAGCCCGGCGAGTGCCTCCTCGACGATGCGAAAGAACGGGTCGAGGGCCTGGAAGTCGCTGAGGTTTGTGACCGTCGTCATTACACACTCTCCAAGGTCCATGCTGCCGCGGTGCGCTGCACGAAGTCGGCGAAGCTTATGGGTGGGGTGCCGGTCACTCCCTGGACGTCGCCCAGGTTCGAATCCCCCCTTCCGCTACAGCCCCGCCTCAGCAGCCGTCGCGGAGCTGCCCAGCACCTGCCCTTCGGCGCCGAGCGCCTGCACGGCCACGTACGGGCCGACAGTCCCCGCCGGCACTGGAATCGCGGTCTCGAAGCCGCTGCGCGGCACCTGCGCGACGGTGCTGAGGCTCGACGCGCTCGCGCCCGCGAGCAGCCTCCAGGAGGCCACGAGCGTCGCGCCGTTCCAGCTGGCGTACACGGTCGTGCCGGTCGCGCCGCCGGCCTGGATGGCGAACGCCGGTGGGTGCGCCGGCGTGCCCGTCCACGCGAAGCTGAAGGCGCGATAGGACTCGTCGTGCGCCGGGAAGTGCGCGTCGAACAGCAGCTGTCCCTGCGGACCGAACTCCGAGAAGAATGGTTCCTGACCCCAGCCGACGAACCAGTCGCCGTTGGCGAGCGCCTGCACGTCGCCCTGGCTTTCGGCGAGCAGCGGCGGCGTGTGTGTCAGGCGCGTGACGAGCGTCGCCGTCCCGGGCGGATCGGTGAGGCTCACGACGATGCCCCGCGACTGACTGTGCGCCTTTGGCGAGGAGCCGTTGTCGAACAGGCTGATCGACCCGTCCGGCAGTTCGCGCGGATCGTGCTGCCACGCCGTGCCCGTGCCGGCCCCCATCTTGAAGCTCGAGTGCTTCCCGCCCAGGCGCCAGTCGATCTGGCCGGTGCGGCCGTCGAGCTTGTACACCGTCCACGTGTTGCGACTGGAGATCATCAGGCTGCCGTCGGGGTCCGGATTGACTGAGTTCAGATGGAAGAAGTCAAACGGCGTGGCGGTGTTCGAGCGACTTGCCGGTTCGTAGGATTCGGCGAGCGCAACGTGATCGATGCTCGTCCATTCGTACATCACCAGCCCCGTAACGACGTCGATCTCCTGGAAGAGACTGTCCGTGACCGCGGCGTAGCTCGGCCCCCCGACCGACGACAGGTTGCACACGATCGGGTCATAAACCGTGACCAGGGCGGTGCCCTGCGGGGTGAGCTCGAAGTCGTGCAGATCCACCTGATGGCCGTTGCCGGCGCGCACGTGTGCGATGTCCGTGTAGGTGTCGTCCGCGATCACGCCTTCGCCCAGCCCGAACCCGTGGATGGTGACGTCTCCCTGCCACCAAGTGAGCACGGGTCTGCCGGCGTATTGCTGGAGCTGCAGATCGGTCGCCGAGGTGTTTGTCGGCAGCGCCTTGAACCACAGCAGCCCCCCGCTCGGGTCGAGGATCATCGGCCCGGCCTGCCCCGGCCCGGCATAGGGAGCGACGAACAGATCCCCGCCGGCTACCGCCGGCGACTGCGCGGTCACCGTCACCACGGGCGGCTGCAGGTCCGGACGCGAATGAAACCCCTGCACTTCTGCGGCGCTGCCCGGATGTGCGCTCTTCGGCGTTGTGGTGATCTTGTCCTCGTGTGCGATCACGAACTCATCGAGGACGCTCCGCGCCGAGCGGCCCGCTTGCAGGCGCGCGCGAACCGTCACACGCTCGCCTTCGGCGAACGGTCGCGAGGGCAGGAAGCTCGCGCCGTCTCCCTGCGAGTACGGCGCCAAGCGTCCCCTGTGAATGCCTGTCTGCGAGCCGACGACGCTGATCGCGCTGAGATCCCGGACCGGCACGCCGAGGAAGCTGATCTGCGTCTGCGGGGATGCGTCGCGGCTGCCCGCAAGCGGCGAGACCGTCACCGAGCCACCCTGCAGCGCAGAGTTCTCGAGCGTTACCGGAGCGCAGGTGGGGGCCGTCCGGCCAGCGAGGGCGGGCTGGGCCACGAGCCCCAACCCCACAACCATCGCAGGCCCTAGGATGAGAGCGCGCATGGACCGCATCGACGCAGCGGAGCATAGGAGAGTTGATCGACGCACGTTCTTGAAGGGCACCCTAATCGGCGGTGCGCTTGCAGGAGCGGGGCTCGCGATCGGCGCAGCGACTGACACCGACGGGGGCTCGCCTGCCCCCAGTACACGCCCCGGTCCCGCTGTGGCGCCCGCGGCGCCGACCCCGAGATCGGACAAACCGAACATCCTCGTGATCGTGGTCGATCAGCTGCGCTTCCCGCAGTGGTTCTCGCCCGACCCGTCCGGCATGGGGCTGCCCCCCAACCTCCGGCGCCTGCGCCAGGGTGCCGTGTCCTTCGGCAGGCACTACACCGCGTCGAATGACTGCTCTCCCGCGCGCGCCACGCTCCTGACCGGTCTGTACACGCATCAGACCGGCTGCATGATCACGGGCGGCAGCACCCTGGACCCCGGCTTTCCCACCTGGGGCACGATGCTGCGCGAGCATGGCTACAGCACGCGCTGGCTGGGCAAGTGGCACCTCACCCACGGCGACAACCACTGGACCGAGCTCACCGGCGAACAGGCGCTCGAGCGCTACGGCTTCGACGGCGGCGTCTTCCCCTCGCCCGATGGCGCCCCCGGCCAGGGCTGGAAGGTGGACCCCCACATCGCGAGACGGTTCGCGGACTGGTTCGCCCACGAGGGCGGCGCCGAGCCGTGGTGCACGACGGTCTCGTTCGTGAACCCCCACGACATCGCCTGGTGGTACAGGTGGAGCGACCGCGTGCCCAGCGAGGTCGGCGCGGCGCGCGTCGTGCCGGGGCTGCCGCCGAACTTCGAGACGCCGGAGCTGCTGCTCGAGCGCCGCAAGCCGCGGCTGCAGCGCTCCTTCCAGGAAACCGCAGCCGCGTCGTTCGGGCCGGTGGCGTTCAGCGGCCCGGAAGCGAGCGAAACATGGCTCAGCTTCCTCGACCTCTACGTCCACCTCCAGCTCGAGGTGGATCGGCACGTCGGCCACGTGCTGCGCACCCTCGAAAGCCGTCCGGATGTGGCAGCGAACACGGTGATCGTGTTCACCTCCGATCATGGCGAGTACGGCGCCTCGCACGGGCTGCGCGGCAAGGGTGCGAGCGCCTACGAGGAGGGCATACGTGTGCCGCTGCTCGTCAAGGACCTGCGCGGGCAGCTCACGACCGCGCCCGAACAGACGCGCACGCAGCTCACCTCGAGCGTCGACTTCGCGCCGCTGCTGCTGACGATCGCCACCGGCTCCGACCACTGGCGCCACGATCCGCACTACTCGCACATCGCGCAACGCCTTGACCTGGCGAGCATCCTCGCCAACCCCGAGGCGCCCGGCCGGCCGTTCGTGCTGTACGCCACGGATGAGACCGTCACCGAGTTCGCGATCGAGCCGTATGCCGCCGACGCGCCGCTGCACATCGTCGCGATGCGCACGCCGCAGGCCAAGTTCGCGACCTACTCGAACTGGCCCTATGAAGGCATTGCGCCGCTCTCGGAAGGACAGGAAGTCGAGCTGTACGACTACACCACACAGAGTGGGCGCATGGAGCTGCACAACAGCGCCGGCCACAGCCGCCTCGAGGAAGAATTGCTCGCGGAATACGAGCTCGCGTTCAAGCAGGAGCTCCGCGGGCCGCTGCCGCCGCGCCTGGTGAGCGCGCATGCGCGTGGCTTCGCCGACTACTTCTCCACCGCCAGACACGCCTCGGTCAGCGCCGCCGCGCGCCGAAAACGGCGCACCGAACGCGAAGCCGGTGGCACACCGCAGGAAGCAGCCCCGCAGGGCCTACCGCCGAACTCGCCGCTCAGACCCAGGCTGTTCTGAGCGCGCGGCGCGACCCGCGCGGCTTCTGTGCGCCGCTAATCCTTGACCGCGGCCGACGTGCCGATCACCGCGCCGGAGGCGTTGAGCGCCTGCACGGCCACGTACGGTCCCGCGCCCGGCACCGCGATCGTCGTCTGAAAGCCTGTCCTCGCGCCGCTGCCCGCCGCCGTGAGCGCGCTCGGCGAGGGTCCCGCAAGCACGCGCCAGGATGCGACTTCGGTCGCGCCGTTCCAGCTCATCGACGCGGCGATCGTGCCGCCGACGCCCGGCCGTGCCACCACCGCCGGCGCCGTCGTCGGTTGCCCGTTCCACGGATCCAGGTAGGTCCTGAAGCTCTGTACGTTCTTGCCAAGCGCGCCATCGAGCAGCACGTGCCCGGAGGCGTCGTACTCGGTGAAGTTGGGCAGCCCGCCGTAGCCCATCAACCAGTCGCCGCCGGGCAGGCTGAGCAGGTTGCCCTGGCTCGTCGCCAGCAGCGTCCTGCTCGGGTTGACGAGCTGCTTGACGAGCGTCACGGTGTGCGCGGCCACGTTCGGGGCGAGCAGCAGGCCGCGCGACTGCTTCTCCTTCGGCGGGTCCGAGCCGTTGTCGAACACCGAGATCAGCCCGCCTGGCTGCCACTCCGCGTCGTGCTGCCAGTAGGTGTCGGTGCCGGGGCCGAGCTTGAAGCTCGAGTGATCGCCGCCGATCCGCCACCGCACCGCTCCGCTGTCGACGTCCACGTCATACAGCGCCCACGTGTTGCGCGAGGAGAGCAGCACGTCGCCCGTTGCCCCGGGGTCGACGGAGTTGATGTGCACGTAGTCCCACGGGTAGTTGGACTTCGGCGCCGCGTTGTGCGTTTCGCCGATCGGGATGTGCCCCAGCGCGTGCCATTGCCACATGACCAGGCCGGTCTTGACGTCGACCTCCTCGATCACGGAGTCGGTGAGGATGCCGGCCGAGCGTCCGCCATAGGCAGACAGGTTCATGTCGACCGGATCGAACATGTCGATCCACGCGGTGCCTTCGGGTGTGAGCCGGAACTCGTGCAGGTCGGCCTGGTAGCCGTTGCCGGCGCGCACCGTTGCCACCTTCTGGTAAGCGGAGTTGTAGATCACGTCTTCGCCCTGGCCGAAGCCGACTTCGAGGATCCGCCCCTGCCACCAGGTCAGCACGTTCTTGCCCTCGTACTGCTGCACTTTGAGGCTCGTCGCGTCCTCGCCGGACGCCAGCGGATGGAACCACACGAGGTTGCCGTTCTGTTCGGTGATCATCGGTCCGGCAGTGCCCTTGCCCTGGTAGGGCGCGAGCAGCAGGTCTCCGGGGGCGCCGCCGGGCTTGGCCTGAGTGGTGATGTGGACCGTCGAGGGCGTCAGCGTCGGCGCCGAGCTGTAGTGCTGCACTTCGCTGGAGTTGCCCGGGTTGAGCGGGAACTCTTTCTGGCTCACACCCGCCTGGTGCGCGACCGTGAAGCTGGTGCTCACCGCGTAGCTCGCCGTCCCCGCGCTCACGCGTGCGTTGACTTTCACACGCTCGCCCGCCGCGAACTGGTGCGCCGGCAGGAAGCTTTCGCCGGTGCCGGTCGAGTAGGCGCGCAGCACACCCGCGTGGGCGCCGCTGTGCGAGCCGACGACGTGCACTTCGGTGACGTGCGTGCCGTGAGGACCGAGGAAGCTGACCTGCGTGCTCGGGGACGCGTCGGGCGTGCCCGGCTGCGGCGAGACGGCGATGGGGCTCGCCGCAGCGCTGCTCGCCGATGTGTCTTCGAATGCCGGCGAGGCGGCCGGAGCTGCGCTGCCGCACGCGCACAGGCCGACGCACATCGCCAGCACCACGACCGAGCGAAGGTCGGCCAGCATGGTCGCGCGAGTCATCATGGCGTCGAACCCGAGAAGGCCCCGGAAGTTCCGATCACCCGGCCGCTCGCGCTGAGCGCCTGCAGCTTGAAGCTCTTGTATTCCCCCGTGAGCGGGATCGCCGTCTCAAAGCCGGCCTTGGCCGCGGTGCCCACGGCGGCCATGTGGCTCGCGCTCGATCCAGCCAGCACCCTCCACGACACGACCTGCGTGGCACCGTTCCAGCTTGCGTACACGGTGGTCTTGGCAGCCGTGGTGCGGACCGCACCCACGGGCGGGGTCAGCGGCAGGCCGACCCATGGCTCCACCATCGTGCGGTAGCTCAGATCGCTCCCGGGGAATTCCGCTTCCAAGAGCAGCTTGCCCGCCGCGCTGTACTCGGTGAAATATGGCGCCGATCCCCAGCCGACGAATGTGTTGCCGTTCGCCAGCGGCTCTGTGTCGCCCATGTATTCCGACTTGAACCCTTCGCGGTTTCCGTACTGAGCCTCGAGCGTCGCGACGTGCGTGCTCTGGTTCAACTCGAGCACGAGGCCGCGAGACGGCCCCGTGGGTGGGACGGACGTGCCCCCACCTGTGAGCTGACAGCAGTGATCGTCGAACATCGTGACGGTCGAGCCGGGCGCCAGCGCCACGTCGTGCTGCCACTGGAAGGACGCGCCCGGCCCGAACTTGTAGCTCGAGTGCCTGCCACCGAGGGTCCACTCGATCGCGCCGGTGTTGGCGTCGAGGAGATACGCGGCCCACGTGTTGCGCATCGAGACGAGCAACGTCCCGTTGCCAACGAGATCTATTGCGTTGACGTGGTAGGCGTCCCACGGGAACCCGTTCGTCGGCACGGTTGAATACGAGTCCCCCAGCGGGATGTGGTCGAGCGCGTCCCAGCTGCGCAGCAGCTTGCCGGTCTTCAGGTTGTACTCCTGCACGGCCGAGTCGATCAGCGCCCCGTTGTAGGCGCCGCCGTAGCTCGAGAGGTTCTTGGCGATGTTCTTGTTGGCCGTCACCCAGATGTCTTCTCCGCTGATCACGAGCGCATGCAGGGTGAGAACCCAGCCGTTCGTCGCTTTCAGTCTTGCGAGCGGCTGGTAGTGCTGGTTGACCACCACGTCTTCGCCGCTTTCCGTCGCGCCGGTGCTCGTGACGAGCCCCTGCCACCAGGCAAGCGCCGGCTTGCCTTCGTAGGTCTGCAGGCTCAGATTGGAGGCGACGAGCTTTTCCGGCACCGGCTGGAACCACACCGGCTGCAGGTCGCCGTCCAGGATCAGCGGCCCGCTCTGGCCCACCAGCGGTGGATAGTTGAGGTTGTAGAAGTTAGTGGTGAAGATGTAGCCGGGCGCGAGCTGTGCAGTCACCGTCGCGGTGCCCCTGTGGAGCTTCGGAGGGTGAAGCGACGGCGCGGTGACGAAGCTGTAGGCGCCGCGGGTGGTGTAAGCGCCGACCGGCGCCCCGTGCGAGCCCGCGAACGCGACGTCGAGCGCAACGAAGCCTGCGACGGCGACGACCACAGAGACAGCGAGGGGCCTCGCGCTCGGAAGCCGTAGCCCCCCGGGACTGCGCATCGCCGTGAACGTGACCAGCGCCGCCGCGGCGGCAAGGCCGGCGCCGATCAGGTAGGCGAGCCGGAAGCCGTCGGTCAATGACTGTGCGACTCCGTGGCCGGTGCCGATCAGGTGGCTGCTGCGCGAGGTCGCGAGCGTGACCAGGATCGCCAGACCGAGCCCTCCGCCCACCTGGCGAGAGGTGTTTACAAGACCCGAGGCGAGCCCGGCCTGCCCCTCCTTGGAGCCCTGCGTGGCGGCGATCGTCGAGGGGACGATCGACATCGCAATCCCCGCTGCGGTGAGCAGCCCGGGGATCATGATGTACACGATCGGGCTGCCGCTGGAGCCCACTTTCGCGAGCAGCAGCATTCCGGCGGTCAGCATGACCAGGCCGCCGCCGAGCACCGGACGCACCCCGAAGTGGCTCACGAGCTTGCCCGCGCGCGAGGCGACCAGCATGATCACCAAAGTCATCGGCAGGAAGATGAGACCGGTGTCCAGGGGCGAGAGGTACAGCACCTGCTGCAGGTAGAGGGAGCTCACGAACCACAGCGGGAACAGCGAAGCGCTGAACAGCAGGACGATGTTGTTGGCCACCCGCAGCGGCTTCGTCAGCTCCTTGAAGGGGATCAGCGGTTCGGAGGCCAGGCGCGTCTCGATCACGCCGAACACGGCCAGCAGGACCAGGCCCGCGATGATCGGGCCGAGCGCGGAAAACGTGTCGAGCCCGGCCAGGCCCGCTTCCACGATCCCGTACACCAGCACCATCTGCCCGACCGTCAGCGTGAGCGCACCGGCGAGGTCGAAGCTGCGTCCCGGCGCCCGGCGGCGCTCGCTCACGACCGCATACGCCACCAGCGCGCCCGCGATCCCGATCGGAGGGTTGATCAGCAGCACCCAACGCCAGCTGAGCCCCTGCGTGATGATCCCGCCAAACAGCATTCCTGCGGCACCGCCGAGGCCGTTCATCGCCGCCCACGCGCCGATCGCGCGATTGAGCTGCGGGCCCGGCGCGAACGACGAGGTGATGATCGCCAGCGAGCACGCCGCCATCAGGGCGCCGCCGAGACCCTGCACCGCACGAGCGCCGACAAGCGCTCCGCGATCTGGCGCGAGGCCACCGGCGAGCGAGGCGAGCCCGAACAGCAGCAGCGCCGCGACGAACACACGGCGCTGCCCGAAGTGATCGGCAGCGCGGCCGCCGAGCATCAGGAAGCCCGCGAAGGTGATCGCGTAGGCGTCGACGATCCACTGCAGTTCGGGCGCCGAGAAACCGAGGCTCGATTGGATTGACGGCAGGGCGACGTTGACGATGCTCAGGTCGAGGATGACCATGAACTGCGCCACGCAGCAGACGATCAGCAGCCGCGTCGAGCCGGAGCGCTGCTCGGACTCGGCGGGAGGGACCTCGTTTACCCGGAGACTTGCTGTCGTGTCGACGCTCATTTGCACCAGCGCAACTGCAGTCGGCCCCGAAACCGCCTGGTAGGGTGAGCGCCCGAGCCCTTCAGCGACGATTGGAGCCCGGCCCATGAGAAAATCTTCACTGACCGCCATGCTAACGACACTGGCCGTCCTGGCGAGCAGCGTCGCAGTGGCGGGATGCGGCGGCAAAGGGAGCTCCACCGCGAAAACGACGACGAGCACCCCGACCACCGAAACGACGACGACCGGGCACAAGCACAGCACGAAACCGGCGTACTGAGCGTCATCGCGGTCACTTGCCGCTGGGGAGCGAGGCGGCGTAGCTGACCACCGGCACCGTGTGCGAGGTGCCGAGCACGTGGTGAGCCGGATCGAGCGCCTGCACCACCACGCGCGTGTACTTCGCGGGCAGCGTCGTCGAGCTTTCAAAGCCCGTCGCCGGGATCGTCGCGCGCGCTGACAGCGGCCCGCTGCGAGCGCCGGCGAGCACACGCCAGGCGGTCACGTCGGTCGCACCGTTCCAGCTCGCGTGCACCACGGTCTCTTCGCTCGTGTTGTTCAGCGCGGCGAGCGTCGCCGGCGGGCTCAGCGGGCGTCCGCTCCAGGGAAAGCGGAAGGCCCGATAGAAAGACATGTCGAACGGCAGGTTGGCGTCGAACAGGAGCGAGCCGCCGCTCGCGAACTCGCTGATCTCAGGCACGCCGCCGTAGCCCACGAGCGTGCTCCCATCCGCGAGCGTCTGCGCGTTGCCCTGGCTTGCGGCCAGCAGCGGCGGGTTCTTGTGGGTGTACGCGGACACCAGCCGCGCTTCGTGGGTGTTGAAGTCGAGTGCGATCCGAATGGCGCGTGATTGGTGGTGGATCGGCGGGTTTGACCCGTCGTCGAAGAGGCTGACCTCGTCGTCGGCGAGCATGCGCGCGTCGTGCTGCCACGCCGTTTCGGTGCCCGGTCCCATCTTGAAGGAGCTCTTCAGGCCGCCGAGGCGCCAGAGGACCTTTCCGCTTCGCGCTTCCAGCTGATAGGCGGCCCACGTGCTGCGCGCCGATATGAGGATGTCGCCGTTGGGCTCGGGGTCAATCGAGTTGAGGTGAAACCAGTCCCACGGCGTGCTGGTAACTTCCGCCTCGGACTCCGACACGGCGATGTGGTCGAGGCTGTGCCATTCCCAACGCACGAGGCCGGTCTTCATGTCGATCTCTTGGATCGCCGTGTCGAGGATCGCGCCGCTGCGCGATCCCTTGACGGCCCTGAGATCGCAGCGGATCGGGTTGAACGCCGTGATGTAGGCGACGCGGTTGGGGGCCAGCTGGAAGTCGTGCAGATCGGCCTGCAGGCCGTTGCCGCCGGTGACCCTCGCAACCGTCTGGTAGCTGGCGTTCATGACGATGTCTTCGCCCTGACCGAAGCCGAGCGAGAGCACCCGGCCCTTCCACCACGTCAGGTCGCGCCGGCCTTCGTATGTCTGCTCGCTCAGGTTCTCCGCGGTTTCGCCCCTCGACAACTTGTCGAACCAGACGAGCTGGCCCTGCGGCGTGTAGATCAGCGGTCCATACTGGCCGGGACCGGGGCCGTTGGTGGTGAGGATGTCGCCCGCTGCAGGGTCGTGATCCGGCAAGCTGACGCTCAGGATCGGGGCCTGGACGGCGGGCATGGTGTCGAAGCTCTGGTAGTCGGCGGGCGCCGCCGACGGGTTGGGAAACTCGGGCGCGCCGGCCGTCGGGTATGGGGTGTCGATGCGGAAGGCGAATTCGACCCGCTTGCCGGCGCCGCCCGCGCCGATCACGGCGCCCACGGTCACGTGCTCACCGGCGTCGAACGGCTTGTCGGGCATGAAGCTGCCGCCGCCGCCCTGCGAGTAGCCGGACACGTGGCCGTTGTGGTGTCCTGACTCCGAGCCGACGACCGATACGTCCCCGATGTCGGCGGCGTTCGTGCCGAGGAAGCTGATCTGCGTGTGCGGGTTGGCGGTGTCGCTTTCCGGCTCGGGCGAGACCTCGACACCGGCGCCCGGCAGGCTGGCGCTGTGTTCGAGCGTCGTGGGCAGGCACTCCGGCGCGGCCTTCGCCGTGACGACCGAGCTGCCGCTGGACAGCCCGAGATCGGGCGAGCCGCTGACGATCGCCGCCACGATCCATGCGAGGACCGCGACCAGCAGGACGATGTACCCGTTGCGTCTCATGTGTGCTTTTCAGGCCCAACTTGGAGACACCGGCGACGATCGCGACCGGCGGCACGAAATCGAGCGATGCCCAGGCTTCTGCCGTAGACCCTCCCCGGGGTGGGGACGGAGAAGCCCTTGCGACGCCATGACAATACCGGGGAACCCCGCGGCAACCTGCCGGGATGCGCCGCTCCCACGCATCCTTATCAAGTTTTTCGTGGCGCCCGCAATGCACGCATGGCGTAGGCTCCAGCGGATGAGGGTACGCGTGCCGCTCGCCATGCTGGCGGTGACAGGGGGCTTTGCTTTGAGCGCAACGCCTGCGCTCGCGAGCTCGAACACGGCCAGCACGCAGGCCTACGTACAGGCCAACTACGCGCTCGTGCGGGTCGCGAGGACGCATCTGGCGGCTGCCGAAGCTGGACCGCTGCACGTCCTGGCACAGGTGCGCGCCGAATGTCCGAAAGCCGGCGCCGGCTCGCCCCAGAACCCGGACTCCACGCAGATGAGCAACGAGGTGATCGCCGCGATGGTGCTGTCCGCGGCGAGGCCCGATCTGACGGCGATCAAAGCGTTCGTACGCGCCGCCGGCGCTCTGAGCTGGAGCAACCATGGCCTCACGAGCGCCGTCCACACCTACGTCGGCGATCTGAAGACGATCCTCAGCCTGCCGACGCCCAATCTGTGCGGCGACGTCAAAGCGTGGGCCGCAAGCGGATACACGACGCTGCCCGCGAGCACCGTCACGCTGGTCGCCAAGTTCATGCCCGCGTGGGTCGCACTCGGCGATCTGCCGGCGCAGCTCGCCCGCTACGAGAGCTCGGCGGCCCGGAGCCTCGCTCGGCGCTCGGGGCCGTTGGAAGAAGCGCTCACCGAAGCTGAAGCGCGCGCGGTGGAACACTGGGGCGCGATCATGGACACGCTCGAGCTGTGGCCGTGAACGGCGCACTCGCGCCGGCTCACGCGACCGCGCGCAGGTGCCGGTAGGGCGCTGATCGTAGCTCGCGCACGAGCGCCTCGAGCACGCCCTCGTCGTCCTCCTCCAGACCGTCGGTGATGGCACCGATGAGCGCGCGCTTGCGCTCGAGCAGCTTGGAGATGGTCTCGTCGATCGTGTCCGCCGCGAGCAGGTAGTAGGCGTTGACGGCGTCCTGCTGGCCGATGCGATGGCAGCGGTCCTCGGCCTGATCGTGCTTGGCGGGCGTCCAGCCGAGCTCGAGGAACGCGACGTTCGAGGAGCGCGTCAGCGTCAGGCCGTGCCCGGCGACCTCGATCGAGCAGACGATCAGCTGGTTGGCCTCGCTCGCCTGCGCCTCCTGGAAGGCGCGTAGGGCGCTGTCGCGGGCCGCCGCGCTGTCCTCGCCGAGGATGTGCAGAGCCGCGGGGAAGCGATCGAGCACCGCCCGCTGGATCTCGCGGTGGCCCGCGAACACGACCAGGCGCTCGCCGGAGGAGCAGAAATCATGGATCCAGGCGAGCGCGGCATGGAGCTTGCCGCGCGCGGCCAGCAGCTTCAGCGCGTTGCAGCGCACGAGGCGCTCGGCGCGCAGCGCGGCAGCGACCTTCGCGTCGAGCTCGCGCAGGTCCAGCGGCTGGCTGCGAAGCCACGCGACCAGGTCGCGCTCCGCGAGCCGGTACTCGGCTTCGTTGTCCAGCTCCACCGGAACTACCGCGCGCGTCTTGGCCGGCAGCTGGGGAAGCACGTCGGCCTTCAGCCGGCGCACGAAGCAGCGCGCGCGCAGATGCCAGTGCAGGCGCAGATGCGCATCGGCGCCGCGGAAGCGCTCGCCGAAGCGCGCACCCGAGCCGAA
>Ga0208849_1000731_pt1 | contig 27765 bp, 23 predicted proteins | sample NGESurdeep072012_10_FD_184470 | JGI IMG/M metagenome (GOLD analysis project Ga0208849, IMG submission 184470) | Arctic peat soil microbial communities from Barrow, Alaska - NGEE Surface sample 53-3 deep-072012 (SPAdes) | ecosystem: Environmental > Terrestrial > Soil > Wetlands > Peat ... | reverse complement strand
GTCCGGCCAGCTCCCTGCTGCGTTTCCCGCTCATACACTTCAACATCACCAGGGGGATACGATGTGCGTAGGCTCTACCAAAGCGCGGCCCGCGTTGACACCTCCCTTCGCAAGATGATAATTTTAGTGGTTCCCAAGCCTTCTTTACCCGAGAGACCTTCAAGCAAATCATGGACGAGACACTTAGACAGATAGGCGAATTACTGCTTCAATCCGTTCCGACCATTATTTTTATGGTCTTGCTGTACGGGTTGTACAGCGTTCTGGTCCATAAGCCTCTCGTAAGCGTTCTCGCCGAGCGCCGCAGCAAAACTGAAGGAGCCATCGAGAAAGCTCGCGCCGACATGGCCGAAGCCGAAGCCCGCACCACCGAATATGAGCAAAAGTTGCGCGATGCAAGAATGGTGATGTTTAAGAGCCAGGAGGCCCGGCGCCAAGAGGCCGCCCAATCGCGAGCGGCAGTCATAGCAGAAGCTCAGACCAAAGCCCAAGCGCAAATATTAGAAGCGCGGACTGCAATAGAGAAAGATAAAGTCGCCGCGCAGGAAACCTTGCAGTCCGAGAGTGGAAGGCTTGCCATCGAAATTATTCGTATGGTGCTGCATTCCAGGAATCCGCGAGCGCCGGTGGGGACCAGATAATGCGCATTCGAATAATGCTTCAAATTGCGTTGGTACCTTCCGTCTTCCTTTTACTGCTTTGGATCGGTGATGCCGCAAAAATAGCCAAGCGCACGGGTCTTAGCTTGAATCAGGCAACATGGCTTGGTACATTAACCAATTTTGCCATCATTGTGGGCGCGATCTTTTGGGCCTCCAAGAAACACTTGCCAACAATGTTCCAGAACCGCACCGCTTCCATTCAGCACTCAATGGCTGAGGCCCGCAAGACCAGTGAAGAAGCTAATCACCGCCTGGCGGATATTGAGACCCGCCTCTCCCGCCTGGGAGCCGAAATTCAGGAAATGCGAAGCGCGGGAGAGAAGGAAGCCGCGGACGAAGAAACGCGCACCAAAACCGCCGCGATCGAGGACGCCAGAAGAATCGTGCAGTCGGCGGAGCAGGAAATCGCCGCCGCCGCCAGGGCAGCGCGTCGCGATCTTACGGCATACGCTGCCGATTTAGCGGTCTCGCTCGCGCGCAAACAGATTCACGTGGACGCGAAGACCGACCAGGATTTGATACGAAGTTTCGCGCAGCATCTCTCCGACCCAGAAACAGGACCCGGCCGGGGACAAAATTAATCCATGGCTTCCGTCACCCATACCTATGCGCGGGCTCTCGCCGATGTGGTCTTCGACCGCAAGCTCGATCCCCAACGTACTCTGCGGGAAGTGCAATCGGTCAATGAGTCGGTGACCGGCAGCAAGGAATTACGGGAAGTTTGGGAGACTCCTTCTATTACCGCCGAGCAGAAACGCGCCGTGCTGGATGCCATTGTTTCTCGGGAAGAAATTTCTTCGGAAGTACGCAATTTTGTGGCGGTGCTGATTGATCATCGCCGCATCAATTTTCTGGGAGATATCGCCAAACAATTCGAGCAGGAATTGAGTGAGCGCATGGGATTTGTGGAAGCCGAGATCACAAGCGCCAGGGAGCTGGATGGAGCAGAGAAGAGCGTTCTCGAATCGGAAGTCGCAAAACTAACCGGCAAGAAGGTGCGAGCCCATTATTCCCGCGAAGAATCCCTTTTGGGAGGCGCAGTCGTAAGAATTGGGAGCACGATTTACGATGGTTCAGTGGACGGAAAGTTGACGAAGATTCGAGAGGCTCTCAGCTCTTAGCCGTTGGCTCTTGGCTTGAATCCAAAGATTGTTGTTCGACGAAGTGTAATTGGACCAAACGCAGTAGCCGAGGGATTAAGCTAAGAGCCAGGAGCTAATAGCTAGAAGCTGATTCTATGGCACAAATCAAAGCAGACGAAATTACGCAACTTATTCGCCAGCAAATCGAGAACTACGAATCGAAGATTGCAGTGGATGAAGTGGGCACCATCGTCACTCTCGGCGATGGCATCGCGCGTGTTCACGGTCTCGACAAAGTAATGGCGGGTGAACTTCTCGCCTTCCCGCATGATCTTGCGGGCATCGCCATGAACCTCGAAGAAGATCAAGTTGGAGTCGTCTTACTTGGCGATTACACCGAAATTCGCGAAGGCGACGAGGTTAAACGCACTGGCAAAATCATGAGCGTTCCGGTCGGCGATGGCATGATCGGCCGCGTAGTAAATGCGCTGGGTCAGCCCATTGACGACAAAGGGCCGATCGCAACCGATCAGACGATTGCTCTCGAACGCCTGGCACCGGGAGTCATTGACCGGCAACCCGTTCGCGAACCTATGGCAACGGGCCTGAAGGCGATTGATAGCATGATTCCGATTGGCCGCGGCCAGCGTGAGCTGATCATCGGCGACCGTCAGACCGGAAAGACCGCGGTCGCGCTCGACACAATCATCAATAATAAGGGCAACGATCTCATCTGTATTTACAACGCAATTGGGCAGAAGAGATCGTCCATCGCACAGGTCGTCAAAGTCCTGACCGATTACGGTGCGATGGATTACACCATCGTCGTCGCGGCGTCCGCTTCCGAACCCGCTCCCATGCAGTACATTGCACCATATGCGGCTTGCGCCATGGGCGAATATTTTCGCGACAGCAAGCGCCATGCGCTGGTTATTTACGACGACTTGTCGAAGCACGCGGCATCCTATCGTGAGATTTCCTTATTGTTGCGCAGACCGCCAGGACGCGAAGCTTATCCCGGAGACGTTTTCTATCTCCACTCACGCCTGCTGGAACGAGCTTCGAAATTGAGCGACAAGAATGGCGGCGGCTCGCTTACCGCTCTGCCGATCATTGAAACTCAGGCCGGTGACGTCTCGGCGTACATCCCGACCAATGTGATCTCTATTACGGACGGCCAGATTTTCCTCGAGACCGATCTCTTCAACAGCGGCGTTCGGCCAGCAGTAAACGTCGGAATCTCCGTGAGCCGTGTCGGCGGAAGCGCGCAGATCAAAGCGATGAGGCAGGTTGCCGGGACGTTGAAACTTGATCTCGCGCAGTATAGAGAGCTCGCGGCCTTTTCGCAGTTTGGCAGCGACTTGGATAAAGCCACACAGGCCCAGTTGAATCGTGGCCAGCGACTGGTCGAAATCCTGAAGCAAAAGCAGTTCTCGCCTTTGCCTTTTTCAAAGCAGATCCTGGTCATCTTCGCGGGCACAAGCGGCGCTTTTGACGATTTGCCAGTCGAACAGATTCGCGATTTTGAGGCCGATCTATACAAATATGTGGACGCTTCGAATCCCGGACTGTTACGCGCAATCATGGAAAAGAAGGTTCTCGACGACGGACTAAAAGCCGAAATGACCAAGATCATCATGCAAGCGAAAGAAACATTCGTCGCCGACAGAAAAGCGGTAGCAGCAAAGTAGATTTTGAATTAGCCAGAAGCCAGAAGCGATCCCATGGCCAACATTCTCGACATTCGCCGCCGCATTCGCAGCGTGATCAACACGCGGCAGATAACGCGTGCTATGAAAATGGTGTCGGCAGCGAAGTTGCGCCGGGCACAGGAGCGGGCGCTGGCGGCGCGTCCTTACGCGCAAATGCTTACCAACGTGCTCAAGTCTCTGGTTTCGCGTGTCGAGCTGTACGATCCGCTGACCGGAGAGCTGCGGCATCTCTTGTTGGCGCAACGTCCAGAAAATAACGTTCTGTTCATTGTTGTAACAGGAGACAAGGGTTTAGCCGGAGCATTCAACACAAATATTTTGAAGGCAGCGACCCGATTTCTGGATTCGAAAAAGGATAAGAACGTCGAAATAGAGGCCATCGGCCGCAAAGGCCGCGACTTTCTCAAACGCCGCTATCCAGTTGCGGAGCCGAGAGCCGCCGATTCGAAAGAATCCCAAGGCATCGCGCTTATCGGCGAGCACATCGGCGTGCTCAATAAACTAGAGTATCCGATGGTTTCTGAAATCGCCGATCGAGTAGTCGAGCGTTACAGCAACGAGGCCATTGATTCCGTATATCTGGTTTACAACGAATTCAAATCGGTGATCGCGCAACGGCTTGTGGTCGAGAAAATCTTGCCCATTGAGCATATCGGAACTGCCGAGGTCAGCCAGGCGGAGGGCATGACTTTGGAAGAAAAGCAGCGCGCCATAGAAGCCGCCAAGGGCACCGGTGTAGGGCTTCGTCCAAAAGATACGCGGGATATTGACGCTGCCGCTGAAAAATTCGCAACCGCTCCGGTGGATTACATTTATGAGCAGCCTCCTGAAGAGTTATTCCGCTCATTGCTGCCGAAGTACGTGAAGATCGAGATTTTCCGCGGCTTAATGGAATCCGTTGCGGCCGAACATGCCGCCAGAATGACCGCAATGGATGCGGCCAGCAATAATGCAACCGACATGATTGATTCGCTTACGTTGGCGATGAACCGGGCGCGCCAGGCAAAGATTACAAAGGAAATTATAGAGATTGTGAGCGGAGCGGCAGCATCGTGAGAAGAAGCTACTGGCTATTAGCTTTTAGCTGGTTGCCGCCAAACGATTAAGGTCGGGACACGAAAACTTTTGCTGGAAAGGGTTCAAGCTAAGAGCCAGGAGCCAAAAGCCTTTTATGCCAGAAAATGTAGGACACGTAGTGCAGATTTCCGGTCCCGCCGTGGACGTTCAGTTCTCCGAGGCGACGATGCCGCTGATATACCAGGCGGTGCGAGTCGTCAGTGATGGTTTTACCGTGCCATCGCCGGTGAACGTTATTCTCGAAGTGCAGCAGCACTTAGGGGAAGGCCGCGCCCGTTGCATTGCCATGGAAGCTACCGAAGGCATGGTTCGCGGCATGAAAGCCATTGATCAGGGCGGGCCAATTTCCGTACCGGTCGGGCATGGAACTCTGGGCCGGGTGATGAATGTTATTGGCGAACCGGTGGACAATCTCGGCCCGATTCAGTGCAAGGAGCGGCATCCCATTCATCGTCCGGCCCCATTGTTCGACGAACAGGCAACCAGTTCTGAAATGTTCGAGACCGGCGTGAAGGTCGTTGATCTGATCCAACCGTTCTTGAAAGGCGGCAAGATCGGATTGTTTGGCGGCGCTGGCGTGGGCAAAACGGTTTTTATTCAGGAATTAATTAACAACGTGGCCAAACAGCACGGCGGATTCTCTGTCTTCGCCGGCGTCGGCGAACGTACCCGCGAGGGCAACGATCTTTGGCTTGAGATGACGGAGTCAGGCGTAATTAAGCCAGGTGATCCGGAACATTCCAAAGCGGCGCTGATCTATGGACAGATGACAGAGCCGCCCGGCGCTCGGCTGCGAGTTGCCTTGACCGGCCTCACAGTTGCCGAATATTTCCGTGATGTCGAAGGCGCGGACACACTCCTATTTATTGACAATATCTTTCGCTTCACTCAGGCGGGATCGGAAGTGTCGGCTCTGCTCGGACGAATGCCCAGCGCAGTGGGATACCAACCCAATCTTGCCACCGAAATGGGAGAATTGCAGGAACGAATTACTTCCACCAAGAAAGGATCGGTGACATCGGTGCAGGCGATTTACGTTCCCGCCGACGATCTGACAGATCCAGCTCCCGCTACGACGTTTGCGCACTTGGATGCAACAACGGTTCTGTCGCGGGCTTTGACGGAGATTGGAATTTATCCTGCTGTTGATCCGCTGGCTTCGACATCGCGCATCCTCGACGCGCGCATCGTGGGACAGGAACACTACGACGTTGCCCAGGCGGTGAAAAAGATTCTACAAACCTACAAAGACCTGCAAGACATCATCGCAATTCTCGGCATTGACGAACTCAGTGAAGACCAGAAAGTTACCGTAGCACGGGCCAGAAAAATCCAGCGCTTCCTCTCGCAGCCGTTCTTCGTTGCCGAGCAATTTACCGGTTCACCGGGCCGTTACGTGAAGATCGCAGACACCGTGAAAGGCTTCAAGGAAATAACCGAAGGAAAGCACGACGATATTCCGGAACAAGCCTTCTACATGAAGGGCACAATGGAAGAAGTGCTGGAAGCTTCGGAAAAAATGAAGACAGCAGCTTAAATATTCAGCATAATTGAGGGACGGGCGTCTCTCGCCCGTCATGTCGGGCGGGGACGCCCGACGCTCCATTGAAACTAAGAGCCAAGGGCTAAAAGCCGCTTTATGCCAAACACTTTTCATCTCGAGATCGTCACGCCGGAGAAGATGATCGTGCGCGACGATGCCGAGGAAATGCAAATCCCCGGCAAGGGCGGCTACCTGGGCATCTTGCCAGGACACGCGCCTCTAATCACCGAACTTTCCGCCGGGGAACTCAGCTATCGCAATGGCGGACAGACTCACAGGTACGCGGTTGTATGGGGATTTGCCGAGGTGCTTCCCGACAAAGTTACCGTTCTTGCAGAAGCCGCGGAACGTCCCGAAGATATTAACGTCAACCTGGCCCGGGATCAAAAACAGCGCGCCGAAGAGCATCTGAAGAATGGGAAGAGTGAGGATGACTTCACGCGAGCGGAAGAGGAATTGAAAGCCGCGGAAACGCGGTTGGAAGTAGCCGGTAAGCGCGCCTAATCGCGGCTCCAATATTCGCCAACAGTATATTGACGCTCATCCGTGGTAAATTGTCTTCCATCCATTTCACCTACTGGAGCAATGCATCTGCGATGAAAACTCTCTTGATGCGGCTGCTATTGGGCCTTTTACTGTTCTTGTCCTGCACTCCCGGCTTATTGGCATTTGTTGCCCCTGCCTCTCATTCCCCGGATGACATAAACGTTCGTATCTCAAAATTAGAGCAGCAAACCGCTGACGCTAAAAGTTCCGCCGATAACGCGTGGATGCTGACCAGTGCCGCACTCGTGCTTCTCATGACGGGTCCGGGGCTCGCCCTCTTCTACGGAGGATTGGTAAGAAAGAAAAACGTCCTTGCCACCATGATGCAAAGCTTCGCGATGATGGCTCTAATCACGGTTTTGTGGGCTTTGTTCGGATACAGTCTTGCATTCGGAGCCGGAAACAGCTTCATAGGCAACCTGCATCATTTATTTCTGTGGGGCGTAGGATCTCAACCGGATCTCGCCTATTCCGCAACCATTCCCCAGCAGACGTTCATGATCTACCAGTTGATGTTTGCCATTATTACTCCCGCGCTAATCACGGGGGCGTTTGCCGAGCGAATGAAGTTCAGCGCCATGGTGCTGTTCATGATCCTCTGGTCAATCCTCGTTTACGATCCCATGGCTCACATGGTCTGGGGCAAGGGCGGTTTGCTAAACGCCTCGCTGGGCGGTTATTTTCCGACGCTTGACTTTGCGGGTGGAACGGTTGTGCACGTTACATCTGGAGTTTCGGCGTTAGTATGCGCGATTTATTTAGGACGCCGGCTTGGGTACCCACACGACTCAATGCCGCCGCACAGCGTGGTGCTAAGTTTCGTTGGCGCTTCTCTGCTATGGGTGGGCTGGTTTGGTTTCAATGCGGGTAGCGCTCTTGGTTCAGGAAGCCTCGCAACCAGCGCTTTTGTCGCAACCCACTTCGCCGCGGCGGCTGCGGTAATCGGTTGGGGTGGAATGGAGTGGGTTAAAAATGGCCGTCCGAGCGTGCTGGGCGCTATTTCTGGAGCGGTAGCCGGTCTGGTCGCTATCACTCCCGCTGCGGGTTTTGTCGGACCGATGCCGGCGCTTTTGATCGGTCTCCTCGCGGGCGCGTTTTGCTATTACATGGTAGCGAAAGTGAAAGCTCGATTCGGCTATGACGATTCTCTCGATGCCTTTGGCGTTCACGGCGCGGGCGGGACGCTCGGAGCTTTACTTACCGGGGTCTTCGCGTCGAGCTCGGTGAATCCAATCTTCAAGGATGCGCAAGGAAATCCGCTGCCTTCCGGAGTTCTGCAAGGAAATGTCCATCAACTCTTCAATCAATTTGTGGGTGTGGCCATTGCCTGGGCGCTTGCCGCAGTGGGCACCCTCGTCATTCTTAAGATCGTTGATGCAACCGTAGGGCTCAGGGTTAGCGAAGAACATGAGATTCAAGGCCTTGACCTCTCGCAACATGGCGAAGAAGGATACTATTGGGAAGTTTCAACCTAAACGCTGCGCACAGCCGCTCGCTTGTCTTGAAACGCGAAAGGGAAGGATCAAACCGATGACCAAGGTGGAAGCGATTATTCAAACCTCCAAGCTGGAGCCGGTCAAGAACGCTCTGCACGACATTGGCGTCGAGGGCATGACCGTCACCGAAGTGCGCGGCCACGGACGCCAGAAGGGGCATACTGAGGTCTATCGCGGGCGTGAATACACCGTTGACTTGATCCCCAAAATCAAGATCGAAATGGTGCTCGCAGACGACATGGTGGACAAGGTAACTCAGTCCATCATCAGCACGGCGCAGAGTGGTAAGATCGGAGACGGGAAAATTTTTCTTTCCCGAGTGGATGAAGCAATCCGCATTCGCAACGATCAACGCGGAGAAGGGGCACTGTAAGCGCTCGGGTTCGTGGAGTCTTCGAAGCGGATTATCCAAAAAATCTACTTTTGCCGACTTCAGTCGGCCCCTCCAATAACAAATCCTGATACGCCCTATAAATAGTTTCGATTTCGCAGGCTGTGGTTGTGCCAATTAGATTGATTGTCGGTACATTCGTGGCCTTGCACAATACTTCCGCATTGAAAGCTCTCGGCGTCCCCATTTCCGGCACACCCAGTTCGGAGCGACGGCCATGAGCACCGTATCGTCCTTGAGCAGCGAACTGCGGGATCTGTATACCGAAGAATCCACCCGCATACGTCAGGAGTTCACCGCGAGCGGCGACGGCCGCGCTGCGATTGAACAACGTACCAATCTCGTTGAGCATGTGCTCCTGAGGCTTTGGAAGGAAATAATTTCTCCAGACGAAGGTGGTCCTAAGAACCTTGCGCTCGTTGCCATCGGTGGGTTTGGACGACGGTGGTTATTTCCGTACTCAGACGTTGATATTCTTTTCCTTCACGAATCAGGTGGCGTCGAAGCGGAATTTCGGGATCGCATTCGCCGATTCTCGCAGGAATTGTGGGACCTGCGCATGAAACTCAGCCCGGCCACTCGCACATTGGCGGAGTGCGATCAATTCGATCCGGAGAACGTTGAGTTCACGATTTCACTGTTGGACAGCCGTTACCTCGCGGGCGATTTGGACATATTCGTCCAGCTTCATGACAAACTCATCCCGAAGCTGATCATGCGGGAGATGCAGCCCATCGTGCAGCGGCTCGCCGAGATCACACGGTCGCGTCATGGAAAATACGGCGGCACCGTCTTTCATCTCGAACCAAATGTCAAAGAAACTCCGGGCGGACTTCGAGATTACAACGTTGCCTCGTGGCTGGCGCTGATTTCATCAATGGACAAACTGCGCGATTGGCCCGATCCGAAAACTCTGCTTCCGGTTTCAGCTCGCAAGCAGTTTGAGCCAGCGCTCGAATTTCTAACCGCCGTTCGTTGCTTCCTTCATTTCCGGCAGGGCCGCGATGACAATTTATTGCTGTGGGAAGCGCAGGACGAAGCAGCAGCCCGCAACATTGGTTTTTCGGATGATCAGGAGATAGGCGCGGCGGATTGGATGCGAAGTTATTTTCGCCATGCCCGAGCGCTCCACCGCGCTTCGATGCAGTTACTGGAGGAAATTCCCGCCGCGCGATCATCGCTTTATAAACATTTTCAAAGCTGGCGCTCGCGAATTTCAAACGCGGATTTTTCCGTGGTGGATGGCCTTATTTATTTGCAGCAGCCGTCCTCCGTGCGAGACCCAGAACTGTTGCTGCGCATGTTTGATTTCATGGCCCACCATGGCCTGAAGTTGAGCACTACGACGGAATATCGAATTGAACAGGTTTTGCCTTCCATGGCTGCAACTCCGCCACAAGGCGCCGAGCTGTGGAGATATCTTCAGGTCATTTTGATAGAGCCATTCGCGGCGGACGCATTGCGGGCCATGCATTCTTTGCGGTTGCTCACGCTGCTGTTGCCGGAACTAAAATTGATTGACTCGCTGGTGGTACGGGACTTCTACCATCGGTTCACGGTGGACGAACATTCCTTCCTGGCGATTGAGAGCCTGCACAAGGCCAGCCAGTCACAATCAGAATGGGATCAGAGATATGGCCGGATTTTGCAGGAACTGGAACGTCCCGAATTGCTGTACTTGGCGCTATTGCTGCACGATGTAGGCAAGGGCGTGCCGGGCGCTGATCACGTCCCGGCCAGTATGAACATTGCGCGAGGCTGTATGGACCGGCTTGACCTCAATCCAGAAGATCGCGAAACCGTTCTGTTTTTAATTGGCAGTCACCTGGATATGTCAGCAACTTTGCGGCGGGATATTTTTGATCCGGAGACGGTGAAAGTATTTGCGGAAAAGATGGGGACGCCAGAGCGGCTGAAGATGCTGTGCCTGCTGACGTATGCGGACATTAAGGCGGTGAACCCGGAGGCGCTCACGCCATGGAAGGCCGAGAACGTCTGGCAACTCTACATGGCTACCTCAAACTTTTTGAACCGCCATGCTGACCAACGCCTCAACCCTGATTCCGATGATGAAAGCTTGTCCCGCTTGCAGACCTTGGCCCCAGTGGCCGGTAAAAGTATAAAGGCGTTTCTTGAAGGGATCCCCAAACGTTATTTGCGAACGTACCCTGCGGAAGAGGTCTTGCACCACTTTGAGATGTCGGAACAATTGGTGCAGCAACAGGTCAAGCTCGATCTGAAACGTGGCCGCCATTGGTACGAATTGACTGTAGTGACCACCGATCGTCCCTTCTTATTTGCAACCATTGCCGGAACCCTGGCGGCATGGGGAATGAACATCGTAAAAGCCGACGCGTTCTCGAACCACGCGGGAATTGTGGTGGATACATTTTTCTTTACCGACCGTTTTCGGACGCTGGAGTTGAACATGCCGGAGTGGGACCGATTTCAGCGAAGCGTCAGCGATGTCGTAGCTGGTGAAGCTGATCTGGAAAAGCTATTGAGAGACCGTCTGCGTTCCGAAAAGAACACTCCAAAAATAAAGATAGAGACGACAATCGAGTTTGATGATCAGAGCTCTGCCACCAGCACTCTGGTTCAGATAATCGCGCAGGATCGTCTGGGATTGCTGTACAAAATCAGCTCTCGCTTTTCTCATCACAATTGCAATATAGAAATCGCGCTGATTGATACGGAAGGGCAGATGGCGATTGACGTTTTCTACTTAACTTCCGGGGGCAGCAAACCTTCCTCCGAACAACAGAAGCAACTGAAGGCAGATTTATTGGAGGAGTTGCAAGTAAACAGCTGATTAGCCCGACAGCCGAGGACGGCTGTCGCTACGCGTCTATTGGTAGTGGCTCAGTTTCTAATCCCTCATCCAATCTGAGAAGTCATCCTGAGCCTGCGAAGGATCTCGCGTGTAGCGGATACGCATTAAACACGAGAAGAATGCCTATGCAAGCAGGGTCCTTCGGCACTGAAGTTCCCAGGATGCCCCCTGGCTCAGATTTGTTCAAACTTGGTAGTCCCGCTCGAACCACTAGCCCGCAATCCGCATCCAATCCCTGACATAAATTCTGAACCGGAGGACTCTATGGCAAGGCGAGGCAATGAAGCCCAACTGGATGATCTCGGAAATAATCCCGGCCAGGTAGGCCCAGCGAGTGCAGGACAATCAGGCGACACGCAGGGTCTTTCTGACACCGAGGATGCTAGCGATCTCAGCGTGGATGAGTTAGCCGAAGAAGATCAGGCTCTGGAAGCAGGAATTGTTGACGGGGTTGAGGACGCCGCGAATCACCCGGAACGGCCAGTCCATACTCACGAAGAATATCGCCGCCCGGAGGATATTCCTCCGGAGAACGGGTCTGAATAGTCGGAAATACCTGTGCCTTTGCTAAGTCAGACCACTATATGAACTTCCCGAAGCGGCGGAATGATTTGTTCACTCCGTTAGGAAATACCCCTTCCGGTCCGTGATATTCTAAAGGTACTAGCTGCGCACCGTCTTTACCTCGAACCGGGCGGAAATTCCCCGCAGTTTCACAAGAACAATCATGCTTTCAGTCAGCAATGTTTCAATGCGCTACGGCGCCAAAGTACTGTTCGACGATGTCTCCACCGCCTTCACGGATGGCAGGCGTTACGGATTAACGGGTCCAAACGGAGCGGGAAAGTCCACGCTCATGAAGATTCTGAGCGGCGAAATGGAGCCGCAAAAAGGAACCGTCGTTCGCCCCCGCAAACTTGGCGTTCTAAACCAGGATCAATTCGCCTTCGACGCTTATACCGTGAGCGACACCGTGATCATGGGCAACAAGCGCCTCTGGGCCGCCATGCAGGAGCGAAATACAATTTACGAGAAGTCGGAAATAACAGATGAAGATGGGATGAAGCTCGGCGAACTTGAAGGCATTGTTGGAGAAGAAGATGGCTACACGGCCGAGACTGATGCCGCGATCTTGCTGCAAGGTCTCGATATTCCAGACGAACTACATAACCGCTCGATGAGCGAACTGCAAGGCGGGCAAAAAGTTCGCGTATTGTTGGCCCAGGCTTTGTTCGGGCATCCTCAAGCACTGCTACTTGACGAACCCACGAACAATCTCGACCTGGATTCAATCCACTGGCTGCAAGGCTTTCTGAATCAATATGACGGCGTGCTGATCGCGATTTCCCACGATCGCCATTTTTTGAACAGCATTTGCACTCATGTCGCCGATATTGATTACGAAACTATCATTACTTATACGGGTTCGTATGACGATATGGTCGTGGCGAAGACGCAAGTGCGCTCGCAGATCGAATCCCAAAATGCTCAGCGCGAAAAGAAGATTTCTCAGCTGAACGAATTTATCGCGCGCTTTTCCGCGGGCACCCGGTCCAGCCAAGTGCAGTCGCGGCGGAAAGAAGTAGAACGCCTGCAAGTTACCGAACTCGCAAGATCGAATATTCAACGCCCGTTCATTAAGTTTGAACCGAAACGCCCTTCCGGCAAACATATTCTTGAGGTTGAACGCTTAACAAAGTCTTACGGCGATCATGAGGTTATCTCCAACTTCACGGCGAGCATTACTCGCGGAGAAAAGATCGCTCTGATGGGCCGCAATGGCGCCGGCAAGACGACTTTAGTGAACGCGCTGCTGGCAAATTCGCCCACAACACCTGAGGCGGAATTGCGCAAAACCAGCGGCTACGATGGCCCGTTTCTGGATAGTGGCAGAGTGATTTGGGGCCATGAAGCCTCTATTGGCTACTTTGCCCAGGACCACCGCACGTTGATTGAAAAAGGAAGCACCGCGCTGGAATGGCTCGGCCAGTGGGACCCGTCCGCGTCAAATGAAGAGCTTCGCGGATTATTGGGTCAGATGCTTTTTGCCAAAGAAGAAGCCACGAAATCTACAACGGTTCTTTCCGGCGGAGAGGCTGCCCGGCTGTTGTTCTGCAAACTGATGTTGCAGAAACCAAGCGTGCTTGTTTTCGACGAGCCTACCAACCATTTGGATTTGGAGTCTATTAACGCGCTGAACATTGCGTTACAACGCTACCAGGGAACAGTTTTCCTGGTGACTCACGATCACGATTTGATTGACGAAGTCGCGACCCGGATTTGGCATTTTGAAACCGACCATCACATCACGGATTTCAAAGGTGCGTACGAAGAATATCAAACCGTGAACGCGTAGCGAATGCATCGAACAACTTCCGGGCTATCGGCAACATCAAAATCTCCGCTGATAAATTCTTAATTATTTTGGAGGTAGCCATGCCTAGTCGGCAACAAACCGCGGCCGCGAAGAAAAACATAAAGAAAGCGGCGTCGGCAGCCAAGAAGAAGAGAACGATTGCTCATCTCCCGAAGTCCACCCGCACAGTATTGGGCAAGAAAGGTGCGGCAGCGGCGAAAAAGAAACGCGCTCAGGAATGAGTTCTGGTATTTCCTTGCACGGCGAGACCAGCACTGACATATTGCTTTCGCTGCATCACCGTTCGCACGGCTTCCGCTAAGTCTTTCGCCGCATCGGACTTAATTACGTATCCTCGTATACCCTGATTTAGCGCGGTTCGCGCCATCTCCGCGACCGCGTGTTCCGTGAGCAGAACGATCTCAGTTTGAGGCGCGACTGTGAGTATTAAGCGGGCCGCCTCGAACCCGCCGAGTTGTGGCATGCTGACGTCCAGCAGCACAACGTCGGGTTGCAGTTCTTTCGACTGCTCAATGGCCTCACGACCATCGGCGACTTCACAAATAACACGAAAAGCCGGGTCCAATTGCAGCACGCCACAAATCGCGCGCCTCACAAATTCATTGTCATCGGCTAGCAGAATTCGGATTTGATTCAAATCTCAGCCTCAATCCAAACATAACAGGACAGCGTAGTGGAAACGTCAAATTAAACGGATATTGTTCGAGACATTCTTCATCATTCAGGCCTTCCCGGATATGCGCTTAACCCTGCGATCCAGAGGCACTGGTAGAAACGATTGCAAGGGACATTTTTCGCAAATCACTCTGGACTTCAAACAGTGCTGCTTTCCCACACGAACAATTAATCCGTGCATGTCGTTATAAATCTGTGCTACGGAGGAACGTTTCGCCAGACTCATGGCCGAGGGGCGATGCGCAAGCTGCGACTTTTCCCCAATCCGGTTCTGCCGGACAAACATTGTTGGCGATTGCAAAGTCGCCAGCGAACGTTCAAAAAGAAATCGGATTTCTTCGTACGGCGTATTTGGAGAGGTGATTTCATGGCGCTCGAGGATTCTCCGCGTATACGCATCCACGACGAACACCGGATGCTGTCCTGCATAAAGAAGTATTGAATCCGCAGTCTCTGGTCCAATGCCATTCAGTTCCAACAGTTCGTGACGAAGCTTTTCGGTTGGCTGAGAAAACATTCGGGTCAGGGAACCGCCATAGCGATCATCTACAAACGCTACAAAAGTTTTCAGGCGGGCGGCTTTCTGTCGAAAATAGCCAGACGATCGGATTAGTCCTTCAAGTTCTGACAAGGGTGTGTTGCGGATGCCGCTGAGCGTCAGAAGACGCGCCTGACGCAACCGACGCAATGCGATCTCCACATTTGCCCACGAAGTATTCTGTGTAAGGTAAGCGCCGACGATAACTTCGAAACGCGTGCGGGCGGGCCACCAATGTTGCCGTCCCCAGGCACGATGCAAAGCCCGGTAGTACGCTCGCAATTGTTTTTCTGAATATGAAGAGTTCAATCAGTCTTTCAAGACATCTTTAGAACTAGTGTAAAGCAATCTCAGCAGGGCAAATCCCACGCATCTTCCTGATATCGCTCTTTCCTGAGCGGGGTGCTGGTGTTTCGTGATTACCGACGTGCATGTCCGAACGAACGTACTTTGTCGTCCAATTGCCCATTTGCGGCACATTACGCCGATAATTTGTCGCTTGAAGGTTTTGCGCAATCGGTACAAGTACCAAAGTTACTGGTGAAGTAACGCTTCTGCTGTGACAATTTGTGTCAACGAAGTAAGCCGCCTTTCCTCCCCATGAAAGCCGCGGATTAGTCGAGTAAACCTTGGCAGCATTTCGTCGCCATCTGGTTAGGAGAGATTGACATATGTCACAACGGCTGGGTGATCTTCTTGTCAAAGAGAAGGTCATAACACCAGAGCAGTTGCAGCAGGCAACCAAGTCCCAGAAGGAGACGAACACTCGTCTGGGCTCGGCTTTGGTCAAACTCGGCTTCCTCACTGATGAAGATGTTACAAATTTCCTCTCCAGGCAATATGGCGTTCCCGCAATTAATCTTTCGTATTTCGAAATTGATCCTTCCGTCGTAAAGCTAATCCCGTTTGAAACAGCGAAGCGTTACCAGATTCTGCCGCTCAGCCGAGTTGGCGCTTCACTGACAATCGCCATGGTGGATCCGACGAACGTCTTTGCCATGGACGATATCAAGTTCATGACCGGATTCAATATCGAACCGGTGGTCGCGTCAGAGAGTTCGATTCTCGAAGGAATTGAAAAAGCGTACGGAAACAGCAAAGAAGAAGACCTCGAGCAGGTAATGCAGTCCATGACGGATATGGACGAGGCCGATGTCGAATTACAGGCCGAAGAAACAGAGCTCGGGCTAGCCGATTTGGAAAAGGCTGCCGATGAAGCCCCGATCGTCAAATTGGTAAACCTCGTATTGACCGATGCAGTGAAGCGGGGCGCCAGCGACATACACATGGAGCCCTACGAAAAAGAATTCCGCGTTCGGTTCCGTATAGACGGCATCCTGCAAAGCATTATGTCACCACCTCTCAAGCTGAAGGATGCCATCACTTCGCGCTTGAAAATCATGGCGAAGCTCGATATCAGCGAAAAGCGTTTGCCGCAAGACGGACGCATCATGCTGAAAATGGCAATCGCCGGGCGAAAGAAGCAACTCGACTTTCGAGTTAGTACACTGCCTACCCTCTGGGGCGAAAAAATCGTGCTTCGGTTGCTCGACAAAGAAAATCTGCGCCTCGACATGACCAAGCTGGGTTTTGAACAAGAATCTTTGGTCAAATTCGAAAAAGCAATTTTGAAGCCATATGGGATGGTTCTGGTAACGGGGCCCACAGGATCAGGCAAAACCAACACTTTATATTCCTCCATTGCTCGCCTGAATCAGCCTGACACCAACATTATGACCGCGGAAGATCCGGTCGAGTTCCAGTTGGGCGGTGTGAATCAGGTCCAGATGAAAGAGCAGATCGGCCTAAACTTTGCCGCGGCTCTTCGCGCGTTCCTGCGGCAGGATCCAAATATTATCCTTGTTGGAGAAATTCGAGACTTTGAGACTGCTGAAATTGCAATTAAAGCCGCACTTACCGGCCACCTTGTGCTCTCCACCCTTCATACCAATGGCGCTCCGGAAACTATCACGCGACTCATGAATATGGGCATTGAGCCGTTCCTGGTTGCAACATCCGTGCACCTGATTTGCGCCCAACGTTTGGTGCGTCGCATTTGCAAAGAATGCGCCGAAGTCGTGGATGTGCCTTACCAGACATTACTCGAAGAAGGATATGGCGCCGAAGAAGCCAAGACCACAAAGATCCAAAAGGGCAAAGGTTGTGGAGTTTGCAATAACACAGGATACAAAGGGCGCACGGGTCTCTATGAAGTGATGGAAGTGGACGATGAGATCAGAGAACTCGTATTAGTGGGCGCGTCTGCGGTGGAGCTGAAGAAGAAAGCAATCGAACGGGGAATGATTACTTTGCGGCGCAGCGGATTGATCAAAGTAGCTGCCGGCATGACCACGCTTGAAGAGGTGGCACGCGAAACCATCCATTAAGTTTTTTGGAAGACGAAAGGGACAAAGCCATGGGCTTGGCATTAAGTGATCTGTTGAAAAGAATGTTGGAGATGGGAGGCAGCGATCTCCACATCACAACTAATTCGCCGCCTCAAATTCGCGTGCACGGACATTTGGTCCCGCTCGATCTTCCGCAAATGACACCAGCGGAAACCAAGCAACTCGCCTACAGCGTAATGACCGATGCGCAGAAGCATCGCTTCGAAGAAAGCTTCGAGTTGGACTTTTCTTTCGGGTTGAAAGGCCTTGCCCGATTTCGCGCCAACACCTTCAATCAGCGTGGCGCAACGTCTGCGGTATTTCGTCTCATCCCGTTCGAGATCAAGTCTTTCAATCAGCTCGGATTACCGGCTGTCGTAACCAAGATGTGCGAAAAGCCCAGAGGACTCGTGTTGGTTACAGGCCCCACCGGATCGGGAAAATCAACAACCCTAGCTGCCATGATTGACAAGATCAACACCGAGCGCCACGAGCACATCCTGACGATTGAAGATCCGATTGAGTTCGTGCACATGAACAAAAATTGCGTGGTCAATCAGCGCGAATTGCACGCTGACACGAAGAGCTTCACCGACGCGTTACGGGCTGCTCTGCGTGAAGATCCCGATGTGGTGCTGATCGGCGAAATGCGCGATCTTGAAACCATCGAATCAGCGTTGCGCATCGCTGAAACCGGGCACTTAACCTTCGGCACTCTGCATACTAACTCGGCGATTTCGACAATCAACAGAATTATTGACGTCTTTCCCGCACACCAGCAGCCACAGATTCGAGCTCAGTTATCACTGGTGCTCGAAGGCATTATGTGCCAAAGCCTCCTCGCAAAGGCAGACGGCAAGGGCCGCGCCATGTGCATGGAGATTCTGGTTCCCAATGCAGCCATCCGAAACTTGATCCGCGAGGACAAAGTTCACCAAATTTATTCGGCGATGCAGTCGGGCCAGGACAAATTCGGCATGCAGACGTTTAACCAGTCTCTGGCGACTTTGTATTTGCAAAAGCAGATCACCCTTGAGGTTGCGGTCGCGCGATCCAGCATGCCGGACGAACTGCAGGAAATGATCAATCGGGGTGCGGGACTAAATCGCAATCAACCCGCACCGCTTGCAAAAGGTGCGTCGCCCACGAAGCGGTAGTGTTGTTGCGATGTGGACTTAAAGAACGCCGTGTAGAAGATTCACATAACTACTAAAGGGCGCGCGAACTGTGCCTTTTAAGAGACCCAGAGCAGTTCAGGAGAGGCTTATATGCCAGTTTTTACATTCTCGGGAAAGAACGAAGCGGGTCAAAAAATTACCGGTGAGCGGACCGCATCGAACAAGCAAATGCTCACCGTCCAGTTGCGGCGTGAACAAATCACCGCAGGCTCTATTCGAGAGAAGGGTAAGGAATTTGCGCTCCCGACTTTCGGCTCAGGCAAGGTGAAGGTCAAAGAGATAGCCATTTTCTTCCGCCAATTTTCGGTAATGATTGACGCTGGATTGCCGTTGGTGCAGTGCCTTGAGATATTGGCAGCCAATCAGGAAAACATGGCATTCCAGAAGACACTTACCGGAGTCCGCACAACCGTGGAAGGCGGCGCTACGCTCGCCAACGCGATGCGTGGATATCCCAAAGTTTTCGATGACCTTACTACGAACATGATTGAGGCGGGAGAAACCGGTGGTATTTTGGACCTCATTCTGCAACGACTAGCCCTGTATGTTGAGAAAGCCGTGAAACTGAAGTCCGCAGTCAAGTCAGCTCTTATATATCCAGTAGCTGTAGTCAGCCTGGCTGGCTTAATCGTGGGCGCACTCCTTAAATGGGTAGTTCCAATATTCACCAATCTCTTCGTCGGATTGGGAGTGGCACTCCCGTTGCCAACCCGCATAGTAATAGGCCTCAGCGCTTTTGTCGGCACGTTCTGGTGGTTTTTTATCTTAGGCATCGTAGGTTTGGTGGTGGGTGTAAAGCAGATTCGAAAGCATCCCAAGGGACGTTACTATTTTGATTTTGCCTTGTTGAAATTGCCAGTCCTTGGAATTCTGCTTCGCAAAATCGCCGTTGCACGCTTTACTCGAACTTTGGGTACTCTGATTACATCTGGCGTGCCGATACTCGAAGGTCTCAGCATTACCGCCAGGACATCGGGAAACGCGGTTCTGGAAGAAGCTTTGATGCGCGTGCGCAAGGCCATTGAAGAAGGCCGCACGATCGTTGATCCTCTGCGCGAATCAGGCGTCTTTCCCAACATGGTTACTCAGATGATCGGAGTCGGAGAAGCCACGGGTGCCATGGACGCAATGCTCCAGAAGATTGCGGACTTCTATGAGGATGAGGTTGACAACGCAACCAAAGACATGATGGCTATGCTTGAACCGATCATTATCGGTGTCCTCGGTATTGTCGTGGGAGGTATCGTTATTTCTCTTTATATGCCGCTGTTCGCAATGATCGGAAAGTTGGCTGGATAGCCGCCTGAATTCGGAGAGAAGCGCGCGACCAAAACTGTACGACGCCTCTCTCCAAAACAGCTCTTCTCGCCGCGGACCGCCCCTGCCGCCGCTCCCGAAGAAAAAGTACGGGATTAGGTAATCATGCAATCCATGTTTGATGAACGGCAGTGGCTAGCCTGGCTGGTCAAGGTTCGCATTATAATTCTGACCTTCCTCCTGGGAATCGAGCTGGCTGTTTCGCGGCTTACTCTCAATCCGCTTCCGCTGCGATTGTTCGTTAATACGATCCTCCTCTGGTACGCAATCTCTGTCTTTTACCTTCTATTGCTCTCTTTCTGGCGGGAGCATCGCATCCAATCCATTCTTCAGGTACTCACCGATCTCGCATTAGTCTCTTTGGTCGTCTATGCAACTGGTGGAGAAGATAGCTCGCTTAACTTCCTTTATCCACTCGTGGTGATCGTTGCCAGCGTCCTGCTGCCCCGCTGGTGGACTTACATAACCGCGTCGCTGGCTTTCATCCTCTACGGCACCATGCTTGAGATGAGCTACTACGGAGTTATTCAATCCTATTCGACAAGCCATCCAGACTTACGGGCTCTACAGGCCATTATTCTTGTCAACTTCTTTGCCTACCTCGCCATCGCCTACCTTGCAAGCCTTCTGGCCACCAAACTGCGTCAGGTAGATGTAAAACTGAAGCATACGAGTGGTGAACTTCGAAGCCTGCAAGCGCTGCATGAGAACATCATTCAGGCGACTAGTTGCGGTCTGATCACGACCGGCTTGGACGGGCATATCACGCTGGTGAACCTGGCCGCCCAAAAACTATTAGAGCGTTCCGAAAATGAGCTGCTGAATCAGCCGGTCAGTAATATCTTTCTGGATTCGCTGCCGCAACTTGATTCCGAACGCGCACATAGTGAAGTTCGAGTGGTAGTGCCCAATAGCTTTCGCAAGACGTTCAGGATTATGGTTTCGTCCCTTACAGTTCCTGACCAGGGAACACTGGGCTACGTTTATACGTTTGATGACCTGACTGAGATCAGGCGTCTTGAGCGCGAAGTCCGCCTGCAAGACCGGTTGGCGGCGGTTGGGAGATTAGCTTCCGCCATTGCTCACGAAATCCGCAACCCTCTGACTTCCATCGCCGGCTCCGTCTATATGCTGTCAGGCATCCCTGACTTGAAAGACGATCACCGTCAATTACTGGAGATCGTAACCCGCGAGTCGGAGCGGCTGAATGACATCATCACCGACTTTCTGGCTTACTCTCGAGGCAAGCAGTATCGCTTCACGCAGGTTGATCTTATTCCGTTGTTGGAAGACACTCTAACGCTGCTGGAGCACCGCTTCATTGCCGAAAACGTAAACATTCGCATCGAGCGCCGGTATTGTGCGGACAAGGCCCTTGTGCTTGCGGACGGCGACAAGATCAAGCAAGTGTTCTGGAACTTTTGTCAGAACGCCGTGCGCGCGATGAAAACCGGTGGAACGCTAACCGTTTCAATTGAAAAGGCCCGGGATGACTGGCAACTTAATTTCGCCGACACCGGCCCCGGAATGAGCCCGCAGTTGACGGAAAAAGTCTTTGAGCCATTCCAATCGCAATTTGAGGGCGGGACTGGATTGGGTCTGGCTATCGTCTACCAGATTGTGCAAGCACACGAAGGCAAGGTTTGGGCACGATCAAAGCCAGGCGAGGGCTGCGTTTTCGTCCTTCGATTGCACAGCGTGCTCGCGGGTGAGGTTCCAACACCCAGTCAGAAAATTCTCAATGAACCATATAGCGTGGCGAACTCCGAAAATGTGAACGCGGCAACGGCATCGGCAGGAGGCGCGCATGGGTAACATTTTGGTTTGTGACGACGAGCGTTCCATCTGCGAAATGCTCGACATTGCTCTGCGCCGCGACGGTCACAAAGTCGAAACCGTTAAATCCGGAGACGAGGCGAAAAGAAAGCTCGATGGCGCCTTATACGACGTCGTCGTTACCGACATTAAGATGCCGAACACAGATGGCATCGAGGTGCTTCGCCACGCTCATCAAGTGTCTCCAGAGTCGGCTGTAATCCTGATTACCGCAGTTGACGATTACGGGGCCGCCGTAGAGGCAGTGAAGGCAGGTGGCGCAACCGACTACATACGCAAATCTCCGGGACTAGTGGACGAGATTAAGCTCGCGATTAACCGTGCCCTGGAAAAAATGACTCTCAGCCGGCAAAATTTTGCGTTTAAGCGCGATGCCGCTACACGCAATTCGTTGGATAACATTGTCGGTGTTAGCTCGGCGATGGAACAACTGAAGCAAACCATTCGCACGGTTGCTTCCACGCAGAGCACGGTTCTGATCTACGGCGAGAGTGGAACCGGCAAGGAGCTTGTCGCCCGCGCGGTTCACGTGTGCTCTCCTCGGGCCACCGATCCCTTTGTTTCGATTAATTGTGGAGCATTTCCCGAAACGCTTTTGGAGAGTGAACTATTCGGATACGTAAAAGGGGCATTCACCGGAGCGAACCAGAACAAGCGAGGCCTCTTCGAAGTTGCAACCCAGGGCACTATTTTTCTGGATGAGATCAGCGAGATGAGCCTGACGATGCAGGTGAAGCTGCTTCGCGTTCTCCAGGAGCGCTGTGTGCGGCCCGTTGGAGGAACAACCGAAATCGCCATTGACGTGCGCGTGATTGCCGCCACCAACCGCGATTTGGATAAACAAGTAGCTGAAAATACTTTCCGGGAAGACCTGTATTACCGGCTCAGCGTAATTCCAATCTCCGTCCCGCCGCTTCGGCAGCGTCGCGAAGACGTGCCACTTCTCGTCAATCATTTCTTAAAAAAGTACGCCCCAGCCGCGGGCAGAAATATTTTGCGCGTGCACGCGCAATCACTGGAATCGTTGTGCGGATACGACTGGCCGGGCAATGTGCGGCAGCTTGAAAATACAATCGAACGCGCTGTCGCGCTCGAAACCGGCGAAGAATTGCACGTGGAGTTGCCGGTAGAGCGTTCTAAGGCCAAAGCCGCGGCGGCAGGCGTTGGAACGAATGGCATGTTCCACGCGGGAAATGGATCAACCCTACCCGAGGGCCTTGAAATGGAGAAATACGTAGCTGACGTTGAGCGCTCGCTCTTGCTGACAGCATTGTCGCAATCCAACGGAGTCCAAACTCGCGCTGCTGATCTGCTCAAGATTTCCTATCGCTCATTTCGACACTTAATGAAGAAGTACGAATTGTAGGACTCTTGGCTATTAGCTATTAGCTTTTAGCTGTTAATTGTTGCCCGTTAGTTGCTAGAACGTGTTTCAAAATAGCTCCTAGCATGAACCCAGCGCACCTACTCCGAAATCATCCCGATCGTCCGCAGCCACGTCTCCACCAACTGAGGCCATCCCGTGATCGGAAGCTTCGTGCGTCGCAGCCCAAAGGCATGTCCTCCGTGCGCGTACAGATGCATCTCCACGGGAACGCCAGCCTTCTTCAGCGCGATGTAGTACGCCACCGATTGGTGTACGCCGTCCACATTATCATCCTCCGCCTGAACCAAAAACGTAGGCGGCGTCTGCCGCGTTACCGGAACATTCGGATTCAATCCGTAAACCTCACCGCCAACCCGCAGATGCCCCGGATAAACACCCACCGCAAAATCCGGACGGCAGCTTTCCGTGTCAGACGCATCGACAAGCGCGTATAAACGGTGTTCGAAACCCGTGCTGATTTCAGCCACCAAATACCCTCCCGCCGAAAACCCGAGCACTCCGACCTTGTGCGGATCGATGTGCCAATCTGCGGCGTGAAATCGCACGAGCCCTATCGTCCTCTGCGCATCCTCTAGCGCCAGCGTTGATTTCGCAAGATCGTCCGGGCGGCAATTGCACCGCCAGTCATACGGCAGACTCGGCACACGATATTTCAACAACACGCACGTGATCCCTTTGGAGGTCAGCCAGTCACAGACCTCCGTGCCGCATCACAATTCTCACAATCGAGCAAGCCTGGACCGTTAGCAATCCAATAGAAGGTTGATTTACAGACACGTCACCGCCAAGTCTTGGTAATCCGAATCAAGAATTGTTACCGAGCTGTATCTGCACCAGCATCTCATGTTCCAGTTGATGTGCAAATCCAAACAGAAAGGGACGACCTCCGCTAGCTAGGTCTGTTTTCGCACGCTGATCCCCAATTCCTTCAATTGCGCCTCACTAACCGGTGTCGGCGCGTCCACCATCAAATCTACGGCTCGCGCCGTTTTGGGGAATGGAATCACTTCGCGCAGACTGTCGGCTCCCGCGAGGATCATCACTATGCGATCGAGTCCCAACGCGATCCCGCCATGCGGAGGGGTCCCATACTCCAGCGCCTCCAGAAAAAAACCGAAGCGCGAACGGGCTTCCTCGTCCGTCATTCCCAGCGCATGGAAGATTTTCCGTTGGATGTCCTGGCGATGAATTCTGATCGAGCCAGACCCCAGCTCTGTCCCGTTAAGAACCACGTCATAAGCCAATGCGCGTATGTCGCCAAGCGGAGACTTGGGATCGGTCACTGATTCGAAACCGCCGTCGAGCTTCGACATATCCTGATCATGGGGCGACGTGAAGGGATGATGAGCCGCGTTCCAGCGTTTGCTATCACGGTCCCATTCGAACATCGGGAAATCGGTGACCCACAGGAATCTAAAATCTCGCGCCGGATCATCGGTCTTTACAAATGCGCCATGCTTCGCAGCATATTTCTGCGCCAGATCCAAACGCAGAAATCCACATTTCTCACAAAAGTGTGAGAGGGTCTGTTCCCCCACCGCGGCAACATCAGAATTGTCGAGAGCTCCAGCCAGAAGCCACAAATCGTCCGGGACAATCTTCGCGAGTGCTAACACGCGCTCTGAAATCTTCGGATAATCTTTGGCGAACCTTTTCGGATCGGTCATGAGCTGAACGAACGCCGCACCCTGAACGTGCTGGAATGCCCCGTAGGTCCCAATGGTCCGGCGTTCGGTGCCGGAAATATCTGCCGCCTTTGGGATTCTGATTACTTGCAGCGGCAGATCTTTGCGTATTTTGAATTTCGAGGCGAACTGTTGAAGCTCGTCTGAATTAAAGGCCTCGCGCACATCGGTCATCGCAGGCAGCCGCATGTCAGGTTTGTCATTTCCATAAAGACGCATCGCCTCGTCATAGCTCATGCGCGGAAACGGCGTTTTGATCTCATGGCTCGCGGCCTTGAACGCGGCAGTCAGGAAGCCTTCGACGACCGCCCAAACGCTCTCCTGTTGCGGATAGGACATCTCCAGGTCAATCTGAGTGAATTCCGGTTGCCGGTCAGCCCGCAGATCTTCATCACGAAAGCATCGAACGATTTGAAAATACCGGTCGAAGCCGGAGATCATCAGAATTTGTTTAAACAGTTGCGGCGATTGCGGAAGCGCGTAAAAGGATCCCGGCTGCACGCGGCTCGGAACGAGATAATCGCGCGCGCCTTCCGGCGTTGACCGCGTCATGAATGGCGTTTCGATTTCAAAAAATCCGTGTGCCGAAAGATACTCGCGAATTGCAATCGAAACCTTGTGCCGCAACTCGATATTCCGCTGCATCGCATCGCGGCGCAAATCAATGTAACGGTACTTCAGGCGCATCTCTTCGTTAGGCAGAACATTGTCACTCGGCAAAAATGGCGGTTGCTTCGATTCGTTCAGAATTCGTAGTTCGCCGGCGACCAGCTCGACCTCCCCGGTGGAAATGTTTTTGTTCACCGTATTTGGATCGCGCCGTTTGACAATGCCAATCGCTGCGACGACGTACTCATTTTTCAAAGTTTCGGCTTTCTTATGGACAGCCGCATTCAATTCCTTGTTGATAACAATCTGCGTAACCCCGCTGCGGTCGCGCAAATCAATAAACAACAGATTGCCAAGATCGCGGCGCCGGTTAACCCAACCCATGAGCACGGCTTTTTTGCCGGCGTCGGAAGCGTGCAGTTCCCCGCACATGTGGGTACGCTGTAATTCCCCTAAAAAATCGAGCAAGTTTTGGCCTTTAGAGTGGGAGATTCAAGCCGAATGAAAGATTATAACGGAGACCCTTAAAAAACGCGGGTCTCAACGAACGGCTGGAGCCTATTCTGTTACGCCCAGCAAGCCCGGACTTATTTTCTGGCTGCAACTCTCAGCTTACTTTTCTTTTTTTCTTTGTTCTGCGGCATCGCGTTTTTTGCTTTTCCCAGTCTCTCTAATACCGCCCCAACGATCAATGGTAAGCCCACAGTGGCGTCCAGAAAAACCTCACCAAATTTCCCGCCTTCAGCCGGAGGCACAAATTTGCCCCATGAAATAGCCTCGCTATACGGACTCCCCGACAACCCCCCCCAGTACACAGGTTCAGGACAAACTCGCACTCCATAGTGATATCGCTTCAACGGTAGCTTTTCCCCGAGGCGGCGATGGCGCAATTCCAGAAATGGCCCGAACTGCTGGGACCAGTTTCGCGGAACTCCTCCTCCGATCGTAAAGATCCCTAATCGAGTCTGGCGCAGCAAGGTCGCGGCAAAATGTTCAAGGTCTTCAAATGGATCAAAACGCAGTTTGTGGCGTCCGGTGGATTCGCGCAGGCGGTTATTCAGCGCCACGTCTAGACCAAGTTCGGAATCAGTGAACGCGGGCACGAAAACCGGCACCCCTTTTTCATATGCCGACCTGAGAATGCCGCGCTGATCCTTAGCGCGCTTCGCAAGATGCTCCCCGATGGCATGATTCAATTTGTAAGAGCACACCACTTCGTTGTGGTCCCAACTTTCCAATATCTCCGACATTACTTCTTCAACGTCATCGAGATTCTGCTCCGGCTCCAGCGTGTCGTAAACCCGGTTATAGCCTTGCTCGTAAAGCTCCGTGTCCGGCACCTCCGGGTTGTAGCGGAAATGCGAGCGCCCGGTCGCCTCGACCAGTCCATGAGCCATAAGCGCACCGGTTGAAACGACGGCATTCACTATGCCGCGGTCAATCAGTTCGGAGATGATCAGGCCTTGTTTCGCAACCGTCATTGCGCCTGCCAGGGTCATCACTACAAAGCAATCTTTGTCCCTTGCCATCGCTTCGAGAACGTCGGCGGCTTCGCCAATCTGTCGTCCCGTGAACGCGGTCTTGCCCATGGCACGCACCAGATCGTCAACCGAGCGAACACGATTGAGATCCAAAGGCTCTAGAGGAATAAGTTTGTCTTCGATGGGGTTGTGAAGATGACGGTCAATGCCCTCGCCATCGCCGTTGCCATGCTGCAAGAAACACCTCCAGACAGTTGAATTTTATACTCTACAGGAAGGTATGAATCATTGCCTCTGCAATCCGCGCCGCAGACTGGCTGGAATGACAATAAGGGTACGGTCGAGCATCAATCTGAATGAAAATAATGCGGGGCGAGATGGAGGTAGTGACTGCAACTAACGAAAAGGTTTAATCACTGCGCGTCCTTTGGCCTCGGATCAAAGTTTCCAGGGGCTGGGGGGATCGTCGTTGTCGAGGGCGAGCCAGACGCCGACTCCGCCGATGGCGGCCAGAGCGCCGTATCTTGTGTAATCCGAGGCGAAGATGCCTCCCTTTCCGGCCGGTGTCGCTCCCCCATCTCGGTTGCGATGTTTGTCGCTCTTGCAACCCGCGGATTCGTCGCGCGACGTTTGCTCTCCCTCGCGCAGATCGCTGCTCGACAGTGAAGCGGACATTTCCTTCGAAGATCCCGAATCGGCCAGCGTCTCCAGCCTCACATCATTTTTCTTCGCCGCGACTTGAACCGTTCCATTTACGTCGGTCACTTCAAATTGTGTCCACGCGCTGGAGGCCGGCACGATTAGCATGCAACCGGCGCGAACGCTGATCCCATGAGACGTTGCCACGCTGACGCTGCCATGTTCCACCGAGAGGCTTTGCCCCTGAAATTCCACCAGCGACGTGGGAAGAATGATCACACTGGTTCCCAATGAGTTCAGATTCGCGACCGAGT
>Ga0208849_1000730_pt1 | contig 27783 bp, 25 predicted proteins | sample NGESurdeep072012_10_FD_184470 | JGI IMG/M metagenome (GOLD analysis project Ga0208849, IMG submission 184470) | Arctic peat soil microbial communities from Barrow, Alaska - NGEE Surface sample 53-3 deep-072012 (SPAdes) | ecosystem: Environmental > Terrestrial > Soil > Wetlands > Peat ... | reverse complement strand
TCAAAACTCCGGCTCGGCGGCTCAAAATTCCAGCACTGGGGCTCAGGATTCCGGCTCTGCACAGGCATCTGGACAAAGCGCGAGCCCGAATGCAGGCCAAAATGAAGACGCGGGTTCAGGCGGCGGAGGACGCAAGCAGCGCGGTGACCGAGGCGGATTTGGCAGCGGTATGGGCGGGGGCGCGGGAATGATGATGGGCCGCGGCTTGATGGGCACGGTGACTGAAGCTGCGGCCGATCACTACACCATCAAGACTGACGCGGGCGAAGTCTACACCGTCCATTTCACCCCGGACACGCGCATCTTCAAGCAGGTGGCAGGAATGCGCGCGGGCGGGGGCGCAGGGAACGGTGCAGGCGAAGGCCAGAACGGCGGACAAGCCAACGGCACAGGACAGCGTCCCCGCGGCGGCCGCGGCGGAATGGGTCGCGGCTACGACGGCGGCAATCCTCCGCAGCCGATCAAGCCGACTGACATTAAGGTCGGCGACGCCATCAACGTGATGGGCGATGTAGATGCGACCGCGAAATCCGTGGCCGCCAATCGAATTGCTCAACTCGATCCCGCGGTCGTCCAGCAGATTCATGCCATGGAGGCTAACTTCGGCAAGACCTGGCTGATGGGAAAGGTCACAGCGATTGACGGCACCAAGATCACGCTGACCGGGTTGCTCGACAACGCCTCTCACTCCGTTGTCGCGGATGAGAATACGGCCTTCCGCAAGCGCCGCGATCCCATCACCCTTGCTGACATCCAGGTTGGCGATACCGTGCGTGCCGATGGCGCGGTGAAGGATGGAGTGTTTACCGCGACTAACGTAAACGTCTTTGGTGGGCCGGGCGGTGAGACGCCTTCGGTTCCGCGCGGCGTACAGCCCCAAAACTCGCAGCCGCAATAAGCGTTTCTAATTTCTATCTGACGGACTTTGGCGTCCGCGTGCCATTCTTGAGCAACGCTCGCTGTTTGGGCTCGCCGTCAGGGCTCGCCGACGGGCTGGGAATCAATCGCGTAGAAGCTCAATGCGGCATCGCCTTGCTCGAGCACTCGAGTTCGTTTCAAGCTTCCATAGCGTTCGCCGAGAGACTGTTTGCGCCGGTGCTCCGCGACAACGACCGCTCCCGGCGCGAGAATTCCCTGAGCCGCCCGGCCCAGCAATTCCAGCGTGATCGCGTACTCTTTCGCTTCGTCGTATGGAGGATCGAGAAACACTACTTCGTATCGTTCTGTTTCCGGATTAGCTGGTTTTGGATCAGCTGACTTTGGATCCGACCCGGTGGCCGATTTCAGAAACGCGCTCACGCTCTTTGCGCGAACTCGAACGCCACTACTGATTGCGAGACGCGCCAGATTGGCGTTGAGAATTTTCAAGGCCGCCGGCGCACGCTCAACAAACGTCACGCGCGCGGCGCCTCGGCTGATCGCCTCCAGCCCGACCGCGCCTGAGCCTGCATACAGATCGAGAAACGCCACGGCCTGAATGCGGAGCGCGAGCACGTTGAAGAGAGTTTCGCGCAGGCGATCGCTGGTGGGCCGCGTGCTCATTCCGGGCGGGGCCGCGAGTGTGCGTGAACGGTAGGTTCCAGCGATGATGCGCATCGCCAACCAGCATAACGGAAGTGCCTTTGGCCTCCGGCACTTCCACGTCGAATTGCGGAAATCGATCTGGCGCGTCGAAGGCAGCCTGTCCGATTGAGGAATTCTCTCATCAGTTAGCGCCGGGGATAAATCCCCGGCCTACCAAGCAGCTTTCCGGGTCGCCTGCCACTACAATCGGTGTATGCGTGGCTGGTCAATCCCGCTGGGCCGATGGATGGGCGTGGAGATCCGCGTCCACATCTTCTTCCCTCTGCTGGTCCTGGTGCTGTTCGCCATCAGCGGCGCTGACGGCTGGCCGCGTGCGCTGGCTCTCTTTCTACTGTTGATTACATCTGTGTTTATCCGCGAAACAGCACGCCTCATCGTCGCCGCTTGGCTCGGCCTGCGCCTTCGCGCCGTCCTGATACTGCCCATCGGCGGCCTCTTTGCTTACGCAAATCCTGAAAGCCAGGAGATCGCCAATAGCGGCAGCGGGCAGTATATTTTGGCCGCGGCGGGCCCATTAGCCAATTTGAGTGCCGCGCTCATCGCTGCCGGCATCATTCTCGGCGCCAGCCCGGATGTGCGGCTCTTCGATCATCCCTTCATCACCGCGGGCCATTTGCTGCGCAGCATGGTATGGATGCAGGCATCCCTCGGCGCGCTGCATTTATTCCCCGCGTATCCTCTCGACTGCGGCCGTCTCATCCGCAACAGTTTTGCGCGAACCCACGGGACAGCTCCAGCGGGACGCGCTGTATCCGGCCTGGGCCAGGTGCTCGCGCTGGCTGCCATTCTCGGCGGCATGCTGGCGCAGGAGCCGTGGCTTATCCTCGCCGGCTTCTTCATCATGATCGGCGCGCAGATTGAAGATCAGGGCGTCTTCTTCCAGTCCGTCGTTGACACTGTGCGCATGCGCGAGGTGATGCTCACCGACTTTGCCACGCTCTCACCCTCTGACACGCTCGCCGACGCGCTATACCGCTGCGTGCATTCGCTGCAGGAGGATTTTCCCGTAGTGCGCGGTCCGCAGTTGGTCGGCATCGTGTCGCGCCAGCGCATTCTCGATGCTCTGCGCAATGACGGCAACGGCTATGTGCAGTCCGTCATGTCGCGCGCGTTTCAGGTCGCGCGGCCTGAGGACACGCTTGGCACCACGATTCGCCGTCTCACGGCAGGCCACGGCCTTGCGCTCATTCCAGTGACTGAGAGCGGCCGCGTAGTGGGCATTGTGAGCGTGCAGAACTTGATGAGCTCGATGTCGCTGCTCGCCGAGCAGCGGCGGATTGAGCGGCAGGAAGCCAACGAGTGATCGCCGGCTAGCACACTTTCCCCGTAGAATGATCTGCATGAACCGCGCATGGATCTTGGCGCTTTTAGCAATTCTTGCCTGCCCCGGTCCCGCTCAGACCTCTTCGGCAGGCCCACTCGGCGTTCTCGTAAGTCCGCCGAAAAGACTCCAGGTTCCGCCCGATATTCGATCCGCCATCCCCGCCAAATCAGTAGTTGGCCTGATTCAACCAACTCAACTTACCGGGGACAGCGAAATTGTCGTTATCTACGATCTGGGAGACGAGTACGAGCCAAATGCGCATATCGCAGTGATCAGGGACCACGCTCGCGTTGCGGATTTCAGCCTCGTCAAACTGTTTGGGGAAGATATAGGCGACACCTACGCGCTCTTTCAATCCGCCCAGCTCTCATTGAGTCCGAGCCAAAATGGCTTTATTGCTGCATTCCGAAACATAGGAGATGGGGCCGGCACACTCTTCGTACTCATCACAGAGAACGGAGAAAAGTTTAAGGTCGCCTGGCAAAAAGGGGCTACCCAAGCGCAGTTCCAAGTGCACGCGGGAGGGACATTTCAACTTTGGGATTCGCATGGAGACGGCGACTGCATTTGGTGCCCAAGTCATTACGAAGTGACCAACTTCGTCTGGAAGAACGATGCCCTCGCGAAAGTCTCAAGTTTCGCTACAAAGCACGCGCTATCTCCTTATCAATTCTCCGAGAAACCGGTTCTCCTCAGACCCTGACCTACCCGCTTGCTGACGACTCCGCGCTAGTATCGTTAACTCAACATGTCTGACTCTGCCGCCCCCCTCGCCCCCGGTCTCTACCTCGTTGCCACTCCTATCGGCAACCTGGGCGACATTACGCTGCGCGCGCTTGAAGTGCTGCGCGGTGTCGACCGCATCGCCTGCGAAGACACGCGCCAAACGCAAAAACTACTCAACCATTTTGAGATTGTCAAGCCAACAGTCAGCTGCCACGAGCACAACGAGCATGAGCGCGCGGCGGAGCTGATTGCGGCGATCAAGAGCGGTAGCGCCGTCGCTGTTGTCTCCGACGCAGGCACGCCGGGTGTGAGCGATCCCGGCTCGTGGCTGGTGCGCGAGGCGATTGCCGCGGGAGTGCAAGTCTTTCCCATTCCCGGCGCGAATGCTGCTGTCAGCGCGCTGATCGCATCGGGCCTGCCCGCTGACGAGTTCGAGTTTCTCGGATTCCTGCCAGAGAAGGCGGGCGCGCGGCGGACCAGACTCGAACTGCTAGGCGCCGAGCAGCGCGAGAGAGCCCGGACGTTGATCTTTTACGAGGCGCCGCACCGGCTGCTCGATACGCTGGCTGATTTGGAGTTGGTTTTTGGATCGCAGCTTCGCGTCGTTGTGGCCCGCGAGCTGACCAAGATTCATGAAGAGTTTCTTCGTGGAACCGTTGCCGAAGCGCACAGCGAACTTGCAAAGCGCGATCGCATTCGCGGAGAAATTACGTTGCTCGTAGAAGTGCCTGCGCGAAATGCGTCAGGCGACAGAGAATCGGGCGCGGCCAAAGCGCACGAATCGATCGCTACACGAGTTGCACGCATGCAGGCCGAAAGCGGCGTCGACGAAAAAGAAGCGCTCAAGCGCGTGGCTCGAGAGCTGGGTCAGTCGAAGAGCGAAGTGTATCGTGAGCTTCAGCGCGAGCGCGCCCGCAAGCGCTAAGCGAGAGAATCAATCAGGCCAGGGCGATCGCGCGAGGGCAATCGGACGAGGACCATCTCGCGGGGGCAATTCCTCGAGCACGAGGTACACTGGACTCGCCATGGATTGCGTATTTTGCAAAATTGCCGCCGGAGAGATTCCCTCAACCGCCGTATATCAAGATGAGCTGGCGTACGCATTCGGAGATATCAGTCCGAAAGCGCCGGTTCATGTCCTGATCATTCCGCGCGAGCACATCGGATCGCTCGCAGAGGCTGGCGCAGACAAACGCGCTCTGCTGGGACACCTGATGGGCGTGGCGGGGAAAATTGCCCGGCAAAAGGGCCTCGCGAAAGGCTACCGCGTCGTGTTGAACACCGGCGAAGACGGCGGCCAGACTGTCGAGCATCTCCACTTGCACTTGATGGGCGGACGGCAGATGACGTGGCCACCGGGGTAGAGAGACAGGGAATAGGGAGTAGCCAAAAGGGAATAGACGATCTGAAGGCTAACCGATGCTGCGGCGTCGGGGACCGCTCTAACAGCCAATGCTGAACTCAGAAGTTAACATTCCAGCTAAGGGGCACTTCTCACTCGTGGAAATCACAAGATATAAGGAGCTTCTTTCGGCGTTCTGCTCGCAACTCGTTCGGCTGGGTGACCCCAACGTCGACCGAGTTGCGGCCAAGTGGCTTCGCGAGTCGGTTGACCTTGACACCTCGCCGGCCTCACGTCGTCGCATTGTCGCGCAAGCGAGCCGGATCGCGAAAACTGCCTACGCTCTAACCGCGCTTGGAAGAGAAAGGTCCCTTGCGCAACTCACGCAAATGCAGACCGACCAGTTGTCAGCAACCCTTTCTGATCTCCTCGCCGAGACTGACCGCATCGTGAGCGAATCCATGCGAATTGATGAGATCCTTGATGATCGTGGCTTGGAAATGATTGTTGGCGAAACATTGAGCTCGGTTGAGTTTGTAATGGATTATCTGCAGTTTCGCTTTGGCGGTCCCACGCTGACCGCATACAATTTTCCGGCGTTTCGTGACGGAGCTTCGGTGCTTCACGAAACTGACTCCGGCTATCGCGACGCTCTCTGTGGGCTGATTGGAAGGAGTGTCGAACGCGTCTGCATCCGAGAGTCGAAAAGTCTCGAAATCATGTTTGAAGGTGCCGCAACGATTGAGATTTCGCTTCGGCCAGAAGACCACAAATTTCCGGAAGTGGCTGAATTCTGGTCGCCAACAGGACGCTACTGGGCTTGGTAAACGGGCGCTGTACAAGCAAGAAGGGCACGCCAAAACGGCGCGCCCTTCTTTTCTTGCTCCCTTGGTGCCTGCGTCGCTGTCTCTAGAACACGGGCTGCTGCGAGACTTCGTCTTCTTCTTCCACGCCGTAGCGGCGCAGAAGAATGGGCAGGCTCTGCGAGAAGGCCGAGCGCGGCATTACCGAGTCGCATCCCGCCTCGACGGCCTTCATCTTTAAATCGCCTTGAAGATGATTGAGGAAGCCGATGATCGAGACGGCCTTCTTGAATTTCGACTTGAATTTTGGAATGAGTGTCATAGGCTTGGCGTTGAGGTTGTTCAGGTCGAAGACCAGCAGCGCGGGCTTTTCGTTTTCCGGCGCCTCGCAGATGCGGGTGACAGCTTCTTTATTTTCGCCCTTGATGAACTCGACCTTGACGCCCAGTTTGCGCGCCGTCTCCTGAATTTTGGCAAGGAAGAAAAGATCCTCAATGAAGCAGAAGATGCGGGTGGGCGCGTTTGCGCGGATGGGAGCCGGGGACTGCCCCGAATAAACGTCAGGATAGTACCCGCTGCTATGACCGTTGCCCGCGGTAGGGATGGTCGAGGGCGGACCGTCGGCCACATTGCCGTTGGCCACGCGATAACTGTGGTCCATGGGGCCGACAAACGCGCGCGGACCCTTCTGGCGCGACCTGCGCTTGCCTTGCGATGAGCCATTGATGCTGTTGCCGGGCTGGGCCGGAGGAGCCGAGCTCTTCTGGAAGAATTTTTTCTTCTTGCGACCCTGGTGCTGGTGGACCGGGCGGTGCTGCGCGGGTGGCGAGGAATGCGGCGCCTGCGTTTGTGGCTGGTCCTTTACATGACCGTTGGGCGCTTGACCGTTGGGCACTTGACCGTTGGGCACTTGAGCCTGCGGTTGTTGAGCTTGCGCCCCAGCCTGTTGGCTGGACTTGTTCTTGCGGCGCCGGCGACGACGCCGGTGCCCATGCGACTGCGCGTGACCATTGTCAGAAGGAGGCCCCTGTTCTGTCGGGGGCTGCGTCGGTTCTATTGTCATGATGCTTATGCTTCCTGCGGCTTTGCTTTCTGGAATATTGAATTGCGATTTTTAACCTGGTTACGGTGCTGCGTGGCCCTGCACAAATGCTTTCCGGATTCTTGCGGAAAGCGGAGCAGATGGGCTGATCAACTGCTCAATTCCTAAAATGGCGCGAACGCTACTTTACCTGCGAGGAAGTGCTGCGCGAACGGTTCTCAAACCAGCCCAACGCTTCAGCTTCTGTGAATCTAACCCTTGAGCCTCTATGAGAATGTTGTTGCCGTTTCAAACGCCGGAGTTGTCAATCGACTCAGTCCGACAGCCGGACGCTTCCCGGCACAGCCTCTGCTTTTCTCTGAGAATGCCCTTTCCTATGTGAACCTTCGTCACGCACAGCTTGATCGCAATCAGACTGCCGGACGATGTTTTTCTGGCTCCGCGGCGAACACGCTCTACCCAAAACCCGGGTGGCCTGCGTCAGCCGCTTGATAGGCAACTCCGATAGTACAGGGAAGGCTACCCAGTGGCAAGTAGGCCATTGGGGAGGAACCGCCTTTGGTAATAAGCTCGGCGTACTGGGGACACTGGCGCGATGGGCCGTTTGGTGTCGGCGAGAAGGGGGTCAGATGCATGAAACACCACTCTTGAGAGAGTGGCACCCCAAAAGCCCCGTCAAACCTTTTACTGGTCACTGGCCTCCCAGTGAGTTAAAGAGCGGCGGCTATTTCCTCCGCTTCGATTGCAGGCTTCCCGGCTGGCTCTTCCCTTTTTTCTGAGGGCCGCTCACAGGCGATTGCTCTGGGCAATTGCTCTGGGGCGGTTGCTCTGCCGGGTACCCGGTGCTGACCAGGCTGGCTCGATGCTGACTTGAGCAGCCATACATCACTGGCGCTAATAACAGAGCAATCCGAGTGCCGTTAACAACATCTTGTGTTTGCAATAAGTTGGGCGGCATTTTCACAGCCGATTGTCTTGATTCTGGAAGTTGAAAGCCGAAAATTCTTCAAAAATGCGTAGGGCGCTCTGGCGCAGGGTCGCACTGGTGGCGAGCAATTCGCGCGTTGGGGCTCGCGTTGGGCCGCCATTGCGCCTGCGCTAGCGCTGGCATTTGGGACAGAAGTGGGTTCCGCGGCCAGCGACGACGATGCGGCGAATTGGCGTTTGGCACCGGCGGCAGGGTTCGCCGGTGCGCAGGTAGACGCAGTGCTCGAGCTGGAAGAATCCGCGCTCGCCGTCGGCGCCAACGTAGTCGGAGACCGACGACCCGCCAAGGCGAATTGCGTGGGTCAGGATTTCGCGCAACGCCAGCCGCAGACGGTCGAGCTCGGCGCGGGCGACGCGATCGGCACGACGTCGCGGGCGAATGCCGGCGTGAAAAAGGCTTTCGTCGGCGTAGATGTTTCCTACGCCTGCAAGCAATGTCTGGTTTAGCAGAGCTGCCTTGATGTACAAGCGACGGCCACGGAAGAGCGCGGCAAATTGATCCGGACCGATGGTGAGTGGTTCGTCTCCTGGTGCATCGAATTCTGCGCCGCGATGGAGATCGCGGAACTCAAGCCGGCCGAATCGACGCGGATCGACAAAGCGCAACTCGCGGCCGCTGGCCAGGGTGAGGCGCGCATGAGTGTGTGGAGCGACGGGAGCTTCGGGCGTGGTGACGAGCAGCCGTCCGGTCATGCCGAGATGGACGATCCATTGAGCATCAGGCCTGAGCTCGTCGCGCTCGTGCGCGTCAGATTTCTGGTGTGCGTCAAGCTTGAGCGCGTTGGGCTCGTTTGTATCGGCTTTGTGCGCGCTGGGTTTTGGAGCGCCGGGCTTGGCCCCGGACGAACCTAGTTCGCAGACGATGTGTTTGCCGGTGCGGTGAACGGCGAGAATCGTGCGGCCGGCAAGTTCCCTGGCCTGGCGGGCGCGCGGCGTCTTGAAGGGTTGAGGATGGTGGCTGAACCAGACGTGCGCGATGCGATCGCCGCGAATGCGCTTGTCGACGCCGCGAGCGATCGTCTCTACCTCAGGCAGTTCCGGCATCAGCTTATTGTAGAAGATTGCGATTCGGGCGCCGCGTCAGGCACAACGATGTTGCGATGAAGCGCGAGACATTACACTGAGTTCAACCGATGGCCGCGACTAATTCTGTTTCCGACACAGCAACCGACACGATCGCTGCGATCTCTACGCCGCCAGGGCGGGGCGGCATCGGGATTGTGCGCCTGAGCGGACCGCAAGCGGCGGCAATCGCGGCGCAACTGGTGCGCGCTCATCAACCGTTCGAGCACGCTCATGCGCGATTGGCCGATGTTGTCGATATGAATGAGGCTGCAGGCGCCACACAGGAGGCCGCAGGCGCTATGAATGAGGCCGCAGGAGCCGTGCAGGGCGCAGAAGACGCCGATAATCCGCATACCGATTTCAGGATTATCGACGAAGCCCTCGTGACTTATTTCGGCGCGCCGAATTCGTATACGGCCGAGGATCTTGTGGAGATCGCGGCGCACGGTTCGCCGGTTGTGCTGGAGCTTCTGTTGCGGCGCTCCTTGGAGCTTGGCGCGCGGCTGGCGGAACCGGGAGAGTTCACGCAGCGCGCGTTTCTAGCTGGACGACTTGATTTGACGCAGGCTGAAGCGGTTCGCGACCTGATCGATGCGCAGACGCTGACGCAGGCGCGCCAGGCGGCAAGCCAGATGGGTGGCGCACTCAGCCATCGGGCCGCGCCGGCGAAGCAATTACTCGTGGAACTGATCGCTCTGCTCGAGGCAGGAATCGACTTCGCGGAAGACGACATTGACGTGACGCCGCAGGCCGAGATTGCGCGACGCATCGGCGAGATCACTCCGCCGCTCACCGCGCTTGAGGTATCCTTCGCGCGTGGCCGCATCGTGCATGACGGCTTGACGCTGGCCATCGTGGGTCGGCCCAATGTTGGAAAGAGCTCGCTCTTCAATCGCCTCGTCGAGCGCGATCGCGCGATCGTCACGGCGTCGCCGGGAACGACACGCGATCTGGTGACTGAACGGATTTCTCTGGGCGGCATTCCGATTGAATTAGTGGACACGGCGGGGTTCCGTGAGGGCGCGCGCGAACTGCTGGAAGAGGCCGAGCAGCTTGGTATTCTCCGCAGCGATGAAGCGCTGGCGGACGCGGCGCTGGTGCTGATTGTGCTGGATGCAACTCAGCCTCTGAGCGATGAGGACGAAAGACTGCTCGCTGCGGTCGAGGGCCGGCCGGCGATTGTTGCGCTCAACAAGAGCGATCTGGTGGAACATAAATTGGTGGCCGGCGAAAAAGAGCCGCTTTCCAAGACCTCGTCCGCACTCGCTGGGCTCACTGCACTCCCGACTTCAGCACTCACCGGCGAAGGCATCGCCGCGCTGCGCGAACGAATTCTGTCGCTTGCGACCGGCGGCGCCGCGGCCGAGCCCGGTATGTTGACCAATCTTCGCCAGCACCAGGCTGTTGCGACAGCACTTTCGGCGCTGGCCGATGCCGCGAAAGCCAACGGCGATGCGATTCCTCACGAGATGATTTTGCTAGATCTCTATCGCGCGCTGTGGGCGCTGGACTCGCTCACTGGGCAGACCACATCCGATGACATACTGGATTTGATCTTTAGGACGATGTGCATTGGGAAGTAATCTGGCGAACTCGCCGGCCAGGGATTATTCGCCGTACGGAACCCAGATATTCTTGACCTGCGTGGCGTGCTGAAGGAACCAGCGGCCCTCGGCTTGCGCGGGATTGAACCAGTCGTACTGGTGGCCGTCGTTGGTGAAGACCTGCTTCATGTTGCCGGTGGAGGCTGCGCGCACGGCGTCGGCTTCCTCGTTGCTGCGGAAGCACCAGATGGCGTCGATGCCGTCGTGCTCGGCGAGAGTTTTGCCTAGCTCTGCGGGGCGACCGGCGACGAGATTGACGACGCCGGCGGCCACGTCGCTGGTGTCGAGCAGTTGATACAGGTCGCCGATGATGAGCGGATAGCGTTCTGAAGGAACCGCGATCACTGTGTTGCCGACGGCGATGGCCGGGAGCACGAGCGAAAGCAGGCCGAGAAGCGGCGCTTCGCTGGGCGCGAGAATGCCGATGGCCCCGATGGCCTCATTCATGGCGATGGTGATGTTGCGGCCGGGAGGATTGTGGACCTGGCCATCGTACTTGTCAGCCCACGCGGCGTAGGTGAAGATGCGTTGGATGGAGAGTTCAATTTCACGGCTCGCACCTTCGGCGCTCGATTTTTGGGCGCTCGATTTTTCCGGGGCTGCTGATTCGAGCGCTGCCGAGGTATGTGCGGCCTGTTCGGTTTGCGCAACAGCGGCGAGTCGATTCGCGATTTCGTCGCGGCGCTGGATCATGTTCTCCGCGAGAAAGTAGAGAATCTGTGCGCGGTTGTGGGCGGAGGTTCTGGCCCAGCCGGATGCGTTCCGCGCGGCTTCGACAGCGTTGCGAATGTCTTTGCGGTTGCCGAGCGGCGCTTCGCCGAGCAGCTCGCCGTCGCGGCCCCCCTCTTTTCTTCCATAGACCGGGAACGAGTAGCCGGAGTCTGGCCGCGCCTGTTTGCCGGCGATGTACTGCTTCACAGTGCGGTCGATATTGGAGCTTGAGGGCAGTGCCAAAGGTGAGGCCGGTGCGGCAGAGCCTTCATCCGCTCCCATGTCCCCAGGTGCGAGGGACATGGGGCACCCTCGATCATCGGCGGAAGCCGCTTTCGCGGCGGCGGCTGGCAGCGTGTGCAGCCACTTGGGGGTCAGGTATTCGAACATGCCCTCGCGGCCGCCTTCGCGACCATAGCCGGATTCGCGATAGCCGCCGAATCCGCAAGCTGCGTCGAATTGGTTGGTGCAGTTGACCCAGACGACTCCGGCTTTGACCTGCGAGGCGAGATCGAGAGCCACGTTGATGTTCTCGCTCCAGATGCTGGCGGCGAGACCGTAGATGGTATTGTTCGCAAGCTCCGCTGCTTCGGCCGGAGTTCGGAAGGTCATAGCGACAAGAACCGGCCCAAAGATTTCTTCCTGCACGACTGTCGACCCGGGATGAACGTCGGTGAGCAGAGTAGGGGGGTAGAAACTGCCCTTTTGCGGCACCGGATTGCTGGGCTGCCAGCAGTGAGCGCCCTCGGCAACTCCGGCATCAACCATTTTGCGGATGGATTCAAGCTGAACAGGTGACACAATTGCCCCGATGTCGATGGCTTTGTCTAGCGGCAGGCCGACGCGAAGGGTTTCCATGCGCGCGCGGATTTTGGCGTAGAGCGTTTCGGCAACGCGTTCCTGCACCAGCAGCCGCGAGCCCGCGCAACAGACCTGACCCTGGTTGAACCAGATTGCGTCGACCAAGCCCTCGACTGCGGAGTCGAGATCGGCGTCGTCGAAGACTACGAACGGAGATTTGCCGCCCAGCTCAAGCGAGAGTTTGCGTGGTGAGTTGGCGGTGACTTTGCGAATGATGCGGCCGACTTCTGTTGAGCCGGTGAACGCGACCTTGTCGACGTCAGGATGCTCGACGAGTGACTGCGCGCTTTTGTCGTCGCATGTGAGCACGTTGAGCACGCCCGGTGGTAGACCGACTTCGATCGCCAGCTCAGCAAAGGCCAGCGCGGTGAGCGGGGTTTGCATCGCGGGCTTGATAACGACGGTATTGCCGGCCGCGAGCGCGGGCGCGACCTTCCAGGCGAACATGAGCAGCGGAAAATTCCAGGGAATGACTTGTGCGACAACACCGCAGCCTTGGTAGCCGGGAAATTCGGATTCAAGAAGCTGCGCCCAACCTGCATGGTGATAGAAGTGGCGCGCGACGAGGGGAATATCGATGTCGCGGCTCTCGCGGATGGACTTGCCGTTGTCCATCGTCTCGAGAACGGCGAGGCGGCGCGAGTGCTTTTGGACTTGGCGGGCGAGAGCATATAGATAGCGGGCGCGCTCATGGCCGGTGAGTGCTTGCCACGCTGGCAGAGCTTTGCGCGCGGCGGAGACAGCGGCGTTGACGTCGGCCGTGTTGCCGAGAGCGACTTCGGCGAGGGTGTCGCCGGTGGAAGGGTCGGCGGTTGGAGTGTATTCGCCGCTGGCGGGCGGGACCCACGCGCCGCCGATAAATTCGTTGAAGCGTCGGTGATGGCGTTCAAGCCACTGATTGGCTTCTTTGGGATCTTCCGGCGCGGCGCCGTACTCCATGGTGTAGAACTTTTCGGTGATGCTGCTCATTTCGTTCCTCAGGTGGTAAAGCCCCGTCGCAGGTCGTTCTTCGATCCGGTTCTATCGCCCCTGCGGGGCTTCACGTCATTTTTGCCGCATACCCAGGACAGCGCTGCGGTCGTCCTGGGCTATTTTCCTTGCATCCCTACGGGATGCTTTTTGCCCGTCAGACCAGCGCGACAATCTTTCAAAAGCTCTACGCAATCGGATGACGATACGTGGCCGAGTAGCGCCCAGTTAAATGATGCTCCAGTTGGCGCTCGATATCGCCTAACATTCCGCTGGCTCCGAACCGAAAGAGTGACGGCTCAAGCCACGGACGGCCCAGCTCGTCTTTCATCAAGGCGAGCCAGTCAAGCGACTGCTTGGCGGTGCGAATGCCGCCGGCAGGCTTGAAGCCGACGGCGCTGCCGGTGCGCTCGGCGTAGTCGCGAATGCAGCGCACCATGACGAGCGAGACTGGAAGCGTGGCGTTGACGCTTTCTTTGCCAGTCGAAGTCTTGATGAAATCGGCGCCGGCCATCATTGCAACCCAACTGGCGCGCGCTACGTTGCGCAGGGTCATCAGGTCGCCGGTGCCGAGGATTGCTTTCAAGTGCGCGTTTGGCCCACACGCGTCTTTGAACGCGGCGACTTCGTCATAAAGCGCTTGCCACTCGCCGTTGAAGACGTGCGCACGCGTGATCACGATGTCGATCTCCTGCGCGCCCGCTTCTACGCTGCGGTGAATTTCGTCCACGCGCTCGGCGAGCGGGGAAAGGCCTGCTGGAAATCCGGCAGACACTGCGGCGACGGGAATGCTGGAGCCTTCGAGAGCTCTGACGGCGGTTTCAACAAACGCGTGATAGACGCATACCGCGCCGACGGTCAGGTGCAGATCTTCAATGCCGAGGCCTTCGATTATTTGCCGCTGTAGCGGGTTGCGCGCCTTGGCGCAGAGGCGGCGCACGCGGTCAGCGGAGTCGTCGCCGCTGAGGGTGGTCAGATCCATGCAGGCGATGGCGCGCAGCAGCCAGGCTGCCTGGGTTTCCTTTTTCACGGTGCGCCGGGCAACGTGCGTGGCCACGCGGCGCTCGACCGCGCTGGTGTTTACGCGCACGCCTTCAACCCAATCAAGGTTGAGCGGAATGCGCCGGTTGGCTTCGAGGTTGCGGCCATTCAGGACGACAGGGACGGGACGGGCAGCGTAAGACGCGTTGTTGTTTGAAGTTGCGGGTTGGAGGGCCATAACGCTGTCTCCAGTTGGGAAAAGCAGCCTCAATAAAAGAGGCGCGAGTAGACATGAAGGATAAATCCAGCGCAGCCCCAAAGCAACCGACGAGGCATTCTTTGGAAACCTCAGTAATCGAGCCGCGGGCCGCTCACCACTTGAGCAGAAGCAGTGATATGGCCTGTCGTGGAAGGCTCGCGTCGATGATCACTTTTCCTTCGTCGGTCGCTTTTCCTTGATCGACGTCGAGCCAGGTGGGCGAGGAGAGGAGTTGCAATTGGCCGGCGGCTTTTAGCTGGGCGTACTGGTCAGGAGTGGGTAATTGCGGCGATCCCATGTTCTTCCATGCGGTATAGGCATTGCTGTGCGTCTCGTCAATTCGGTAGTGCTCCAGCAGCACTCGTTTCACGCCGGCTGGAATTCCAGTGACTGCGATCTGAACGTCTGAGGCAGGCGCGGGCAGGTCTTCGTCGTGGTAGTTCCAGAGCATGACGGCTGCTTCGCGATCAGCCTTGGTTGCGAACGCGTCTACATCCGGACCCTGGGGACCGGGAGCCTTGGGATCGGACGCCGGGTGCGCGCCGGCTTTGACGAGGTCGTCGATGGGAATTGCGCCGGTGCTGGCTGACTCTACACGCTCACCGGACATGAGACCCGCCATGCGGAAGAGATTGAGGACCGGCTTGTCGATTCCGTTGGTCGAAAGCGTGCGGAATCCTTCGAAATAGTCTTTGCCTTCGAACTCGAAGGACCAGGACAGCATGGCGATCAGGTTTACTTTGTTCGCGTCCTGCAACTCGAACAGCGCTTTAATGGCTGCCGCCGTGTAGGCGGCGTAGAGCGGCCCATTGCGGTAGGCGTTCGCGGGATTGTCCTTCATGGAACAGGCCGCGCAGCCTTCGGGGTCGGCCTCGCTCAGGATGATTGGCAGTTGGCGATATTGGGGATATTTCGCGACGATCTGGAATCCAGCTTGCGTGGCCGCAAGCTCGTTTGAGAGGCCCATCCTCACGTGACTGCCAACGGGGCCGCCGACAAAAATGGTGCGGCCTTTGGGATGAAACGAGATGAAGTCGAGCGGAATGGGCTTTCCGTCGGCTGCGCTCTTGTCGTGCAGGCAATGCTCGAGAAAGCTTTCGAGGAAGGCGCTGGCCTTGGCGTTTCCGGGCCCTGTGGTTGCCGGTCCGCCGACCTTCGCATCGGGTAGCGCGGCTCTGACGCCGGCGACGGCGTAGTCGTAGAGCTTGAAGTAGTCCTGCGGCGTGCCGTGCCAGTAGACGATGTCCGGCTCATTCCAGACTTCGAAGTACCAGGTGCTTACCTGCTGGCGGCCGTAGCGCTGGACAAGGTGCTCAGTGTATTTGCGAACCAGCTCGCCCCACATTTTGTAGTCGCTGGGCGGATTGTTTGATGCGCCGCCCATTGTTGGCTTTGGGTAGTGGAGCTGATATTCGGTAATGCCGGGAACGTTGGCTGCCAGATCCCGCGGCATAAAGCCGAGTTCGACAAACGGACGCACGCCGGCCTTCTCAAATGCGTCGAATGTCTGGTCGGTGATGGTGAAGTCGTAGACCGGCTTCCCATCTTTATCGAGGGTGAAAACGTTCGACGAGCTCCACTTGAGCTCGGGCACGCCGTTGCCTGAAGTGAGCAGATGGTGAGTGCGGATGTAGACGGGCGTTGGGCTTAGATCGTGCAGCTCGCCGAGCAGTTGCCTGCCGTATTTCATCGTGGTGAAGTTCGATTCGTCGTAGCCGAACCAACTGGTGATGGGCTTGTAGGTGCCGATTGGCTTGGCGAGATCGACTTTAATCGAGATTGGATTTGACGATGATTGGGTCTGAGCCGCGCCGATGCTTGTGGTGAGCGCGGCGCAGATGAGGAACGTTGAAGCCTTCATCATGTGGTTTTGCCCTTTGTGGATGAGTCGTACTTTCGCTCATCCTGCCGCAAATCGTTCCATTAAGGCGTCGAAGTCTTCAAGACGCGCGTATTCAATAATTACTTTGCCGCGGCCGTTGCGGTCCTCGATTGTGACTTTGAGGCCAAGAGCGCGCTCCAGGCGTTCCTGGGCGTCGCGAACATTGGCGTCGATGGGCGCAGCTGGCTTGGGGCCCTTTTTGGCCTTTTGGCTTGGATCGATTAGCTCGTGGACAAGGCTCTCCGTTTGGCGAACAGAAAGCGAATTGCCGGCGATTCGCTGCGCGGCCTTCTCCATCTCCTCGACGCTTGAGAGCGCAAGTAGAGCGCGTGCGTGGCCGAATGTAAGCTCGCCGGACTCAACGCGGGCCTGCACGGATGGGGGCAGCTTGAGCAGGCGAAGGAAGTTGGCTACAGTCGCACGGTCTTTGCCGGTGCGCTGCGCCATCTGCTCCTGGGTCATGTGGAACTCGCGAGAGAGGCGCTCGAAGGCCCGCGCCTGCTCCATCGGGTTCAGGTCGGCGCGCTGCAGATTCTCGACGATGGTGATTTCCATCGCCTGCTCATCGGAGACCTGGCGCAGAATTGCGGGCACGGTGGTTTTGCCGGCGATTTGCGATGCGCGCCAGCGACGTTCGCCGGCAATCAGCTGAAACCGGCCGCTGGCAAGAGGACGAACAAGAATTGGCTGCACTACGCCGTTGGCGACGATGGAAGCGGCCAGCTCGGCGAGTTGGTCTTGATTTACTGTCGAGCGCGTCTGGAAAGGGTTGCGGTCGATCAGGTCGAGGGGAATCTCGCGCGGCTTTCCGCCTTCGGATTCGTTTGCGGGAGCGGCTGGAGTTTGTGCGCGCGGAAGAAGAGAGTCCAGGCCTTTGCCGAGAGCGCGGCGCTTGGGGTCAATTTTAGGGTCAACTTTAGGGTCAACTTTGGAGTCCATGGCGGCGGCGGCTGCTGTGGTCATAGTACTGAAACCTCAAGGGTTAGTGAGTCCGGCAGGGTGATGGAACTTAGCGCTTGTCCGGGGTCTTGAATGGCTTACTGGACCGGAATCCAGCGGTCAGGTGTAGGGCCAAAAGGCACCTTTGGCCTTGGGACGGTCCTCTTTTGGCTGGTCGTTTTCGGGTTGGTTGCCGGCCGCTGCTTTGCGATCCGCGGTGGCCTTACGTTCATCTGTCAGAGCTTTGCGTTCGGCTGCGGCTCTGCGTTCGGCTGCGCGTGGGCTTTCGATCAGATTGCGAGCCAGAAACTCACCGGCCATCTGGAAGTACGCGTCGGCGCCTCGTGAACGCGGGTCGTATATCGCGACGGGTTTGCCGTGGCTGGGCGCCTCCGCCAGGCGGACGTTGCGGGGAATCACGGTGCTATAGATGATCTCGCCAAAGTGCTCGCGGAGGGTTTCTGTTACTTGCTGAGCGAGGTTGGTGCGATCGTCGTACATGGTCAGCAGCACGCCCTCGATTGCCAGGTCTGGGTTATAGGCGGAGCGCACGCGCTCGAGGGTCGAGATCAGCTCCGAGATCCCTTCGAGGGCAAAGTATTCAGCCTGCATGGGGACAATCAGTGTTTCAGCGGCGGAAAGGACGTTCAGCGTGAGCAGATCGAGGGCTGGCGGGCAATCGAGGAAGATGAGCTCGTAGTTGTCCTTGATCGGTTCGAGACTCTGGCGGAGGTGGAGTGCTCGATCATCGGCACCGGAAAGCTCGATATTGGCGCCTGTGAGGTTCTTCGAACCGGGCAAAAGCGAAAGGCCATCGACGTCGGTGGGCAAAATCACCTGCTCGGCGCTGCTGTCGCCGATCAGAACGTCATAGACCGAGTGGCGGCTGTCGTCACGCTGGAGGCCGAGGCCGGACGAAGCGTTGGCCTGGGGATCGCAGTCGACGAGTAGGACTTTGAGGCCTTCGAGCGCGAGGCAGGCGGCGAGGTTGATGGCAGTAGTGGTTTTGCCCACTCCGCCCTTTTGGTTAACGAGCCCGACGATCTTTCCCATGGCATACCAGAGTAAAACGAGAGAGCGTCGATGCGTATGCTCTTGCGTTGTGGGAAACGGGGCGAAGCTGTGGAAAGCGGCCGGCGCGCCGGAAGCGGATTGGGGAGCAAATCATTGCGGTGGAAGGGCTTCGGGCTGGGCTTGGCGGATGGTCAACGAGGGGCAGAAAATGAGGCTCGCAGTGGAAAACTTCCGGCAAATAGGGCCGATGTTCCACGTGGAACGATCAGGTCTTGGAAGACCTCCGTGCGGATCTTGGTCGGCCAATGTTCCACGTGGAACAAGCCGACGGCTGCGGCGAGGTTAGCGGGGTAGCCCGCCTTAGGTGCCGCTACCGCTGAGAAAAAAGCGCACCCGCCCCCTCCCCCCGGTATGGCATACCTCCATAGTTGATTGCGAAGGACTTAAGGGAGGGCCTCATACCTTTTCCATACCTCGTCCATACCGTATGCATACCTTCCATACCAATTTCCAGGGGCGCAGAAAACTGGAGACTGGAAACGGCCGGAAGCTGGCGGTGAAGACGTGGTTGAACTTTCATACGATGAGTATGCGCCAAATGGGGGAAATGATCGGCAAACTTCGGGATAGATTTTGGTCGAACGTTTTCAGCGCGTTAAGGCAGAGGGGAGCTGGTACGGGGCTTGACAGAGCGCTGGGAACGAAAAAGCAGGGAATAGTCAATAGGAAACAGAAAAAGCGCGAGCCAGGCTTTGGAGAGCAGGTTTATGAGCTGATTTTCCGGCCAAGAGCGAGGATTCGCGACTCGCTGGCCGGCAGGCGAACCGAGTCTTGCCACTTGAATTGTGGCCCGGCGGCCGTTTGAAGCTCGGCGAGGCTCGCATCCGTGGTCATCAGCGCAAGCCAGCCTTGCCGTGCGACCAGCTTTGCCGCAGCCGCGACGGCTGTGAGCATTTTTTCTACGGCGCGCATGACCACACAGTCAAAGAGGTGATTGGGGACTTCGGTCAGCGTTTCGGCGCGATCCGCATGGACCTTCGCCGAGATACCGAGGACCCGCACGGCCTCCTGGAGGAAGGCGGCTTTCTTAAGCTGCGATTCGGCAAGCGTTACGGCGATGCCGGGCCGGCAGAGCGCTATCGGGATTCCGGGAAGGCCGCCGCCGGAGCCGAAATCGAGCAAGGTCGCGATGTCGTTTGGGAGTGACTGCGCAACTGCAATGGATTCAATGAAATGGCGTGAAATAATCCCTTCCTCGTCGCGGGCGGAGCTGAGGTTCTGTTTCCTGTTCCAGCGAACAAAGAGCGAAAGATAGGCCTCGAATTTGCTGATTATTTCGTCGTCCAGCGGGTCGATGCCAGCTCTTTGCAGTAACTCGTTCAGCCTGGGACCTGTTCCTTCGGCCGTCATCCGACGATGCTCGTTTTCTGGGGATCCGCTTTCGTGGTTTCTGTTTTCAGAATTTCGCTTTCACTCGAATTCACCTGCGGCGCTTGCCATGCTTCGGCTGCCTGCACAAACGCGAAGAAGATTGCGCGAGAGAATTCGCTTTGTGCGTAGGTGCGCTCCGGGTGCCACTGCACGCCGACGACAAAGTGATTTGGTGAGTCAAGCTCGATCGCTTCGATGACGCCGTCGTTCGGCGAGACTGCGGTGACGCGGAGATTGTTTCCGGGAGTGCGAATTGCCTGATGATGACTCGAATTCACTTGCGCATCGGATTCGTGGGGATTCGAATCGCCAGAGTGCGCGAGAATTTCCGTGAGTCGCGAGCCGTGCGCGAGCTGAACCGGGTGCGCCGCGACTACTTCACGGCCGGGGCTGTGATTCACCGGAGTCTTCAAATCCTGAATCAGCGATCCACCGCGCCAGACATTGAGCGTTTGCGCGCCGTGGCAGATGGCAAGGATCGGCTTGCGGAGATTGAATGCGTCCTGCAGGAGAAGTTCGTCGGCCGCAGAGCGCGCGGGATCGTCGGATGCGGTCTCCGCTGCGCGGGCTTCGCCATAGCGTTGCGGATCGACGTCGTGGCCGCTGCCGGGCAAGAGAACTCCTTGTACGGACGCGAGCAGTTTGGCAACGCTTTGTTGCGGCTCGCGCAGCGAAAACACGACCGGCTCAGCGCCAGCGGCTTCAACGGCGGCGATGTACTGCGGCAAGGAGCGTTGATTGTATTCGGGCTCGTCGCTGGTGGGCTCGGGAATGGCGATGCGCGTGGGCATGGAGACAGTGTAAAGGCTGTGTGTTTCCGACCGATTTTCCCGCTGGGTTGAAAAAGGCGGGACGGAGTTCGTGCGATCCCACCCGGGACGTCGCCGGAGGCTCAAGGCGGGCGCTATTATGATCCAGACCTGACCAATGGAGGGGCACAGCCCGATGGACTACGCACATTTCATGTTGTGCTGTCTGCCTGGGTTTGCTGCCGGAATGGCCGTTTATTTTCCTCTTGGCGCCAAACGCAGGGCGTGTGTGCCACCTCTTGCCTGGTGGCTTTGCCTTGCCGCCGGATCTGTCCCTTTTTTCTACGGCCTCTCGCACTCGACGTTCCCATCGTCAGCAGCTCAGATTACCGTAGTGGGCAAGGCGTACGACTGCGTGCAGCGGGAAGTTCATACCGGCTATCATCACGACACGATTTACGGCTTCCAATTAGTGCCAGATGGTGGGGGACCGATCCACATTGAAACCGGGATTATCCTTCCCGACTGGGCCAGACCCGCCGTCTTTGACGGACGCACGGTTCGCGTCGTGTATCTGGATGACAGCAAGCGAACCATGGAAAACGAAGCGATCGAAATTGAAATCCTCTCTGGCAAGCACGCAGGCTTTCGCGACTCTGTTGATGCTCGCCTGATGGGAGCATGGTTGTGCATTCCATTAGGCGCGGCCTTCGTTGGATTTGGGATCGCCGGCCTTAAAAGCATGAAGAAGGATGCCGTCATCTCTGCTGAATCCGACGATGATGACTCGCCGTCGAAGTAGGCGCTTGTTGCAAAATCTCCGGGCCTGAAGGCTCGACAATCCTGTGGCGTTCAGGATGACACGAAACATGGGGTGCCCGGCTCTTGGTTGCTGTTAGGATTCCAGTGCATGACACCTGGCCCTGAAGATCTGGCGGCGCAGTATGCGCTCATGAGCGAGACGGAACTTTTGGAACTTGCTCGTGCCTATGATGGTCTGCTCGAAGTTGCGCAGGCAGCGCTGCGTGCGGAATTTGCTCGGCGCGGGCTTGAGCCGCCGCTTGTGGAAGTGCCGGATGAGCTGGAGTTTCGTCCCGTAGTGACGGTGCGACGTTATCGGGATCTGATGGAGGCATTTCTGGGGCGTTCGCTGCTGGAGTCGGCCGGCATTCAATCCTGGATTGCAGATGAGAATCTGGTGCGGATGGATTGGTTCTACTCCAACATGGCGGGCGGTATGCGATTGCAGGTTGGCGAAAACGACGAAGCGGCTGTGCGGGAGATTCTGGAAGAGAGGCCACCGCAGACAATCACATACGGCGAGGAAGAAGTCTTTGTGCAGCCAACCTGCCCGAAGTGCGGGTCGGTTGAGGTTACACTCGGCGACGGGACAGAGCGCGGGCGGTCGTTTGTGGCCCTTGCTATCCTGGCGATTCCGGTGCCGCCACGAGAGTCGGCATGGCATTGCGAGGCATGTGGCGCAGAGTGGCCGGATGCGGAGAACGCTGAGCCACTGATATAAATTTCGGGGCGCGAGAGAGAAACTATTTGCGCGCGACGATTCTCCCTTCGGGGGCTGAAGCCCGCGATTTTTTCCTGCCTTATCGGCACGGCTGAAGCCGTGCCCTGATACAAAACTTCATTGCTTTTGGATTCATCAGGAACTTACAGAGCGGCGGGCGCGTAGTGTTTGCTGCGGGTGATCGTCCGCGAAGAGTAATGGTTTGGGGGAGAGAGTGTTTTGTTGAATTCGATAGAAGAAAGTCGAGGGCCGGCTTGGTTCAATGTAGTTGCTTTGTTGGTATCGCTAACGGCTGGTGCTGCCGCGTTCTTTCCTATCGCAGCAGACACCTCAGCCTGGGATGCCGTAACGCTCAGGGTTCCAGTCGATCAGGGGAACTGGTGGCACCTGTTGGTCGGCGCGCCATTCTTTCTTGCGTTCCCGATGATTTGGCTTCGTTTGCGGGCGCTGGGTTCGAAACATCTCTCTACTCTTGTGGGAAGGCGCTTGATCTGGGCCACAGTGGCCCTCTCGATTTGCGGCACGATTTTGGTGGAGGCACCAGTTCTCCTCCGTCTCGGGAACCTCTCCGGTATGCCAACGGAGCGATGGCTTTCTATGGTCGGTCCGACTTTCGGAGTGATGATTGCCTGCGCGGCGCTCCTGATTCTGCGACACAACCGGATCTCTCCAACTCGCGCCTGTTTTGTGGGCCTTAACGTTGCGTACCTGGCTAACGCGGCAATTTGCCTGGTTCTCTATGCTCCGATGCGGAACTCAGGATGGTTTGTAATCTTGGGGGTCGCGTCGTTCATGACGCTCGAGCTTGTCTGGATTTTCATCCAGAGTTTTAGAGTCTGACCTGGCGCAGATTCACGCGACTGGTGCGGGCGAGGACGCCCACACGACAGCCGGCGAGACGCCGGCGCTACAAATGGCGGTTCTTTGAGCCGGGAAACTGGGCCGCTCAAAAAAATGAGGCAATTTGCGGAGTTACACAACTGTCGCGGCGGTTCCCGGTTGAGCCGGCGCGGTCTGGCCGAGCATCTCTCCAATCGCAGCGCGCAAACGCTCGGTCAACTCGTCGTTCTGGCGCACGTTCATTCCTTTGGTGTCGATCGGTTCGCCGACTTGCACTTTGAGCGGGGTGGGATAGAACTGCCTGGTGTGGATGGGCAGCAGATCGTAGACGCCGCTGAGCGCGATGGGAACGATTGGCACCTGAGCGCGAATGGCGAGATACGCGGCGCCGGCGAGAAATGGGCGCAACGCGCCGTCGGACGTGCGGCCGCCCTCGGGAAAAACGAAAAGAGACATGCCGGCGCGTAACGCTTTTACTGCGCCGCCCAGGCTCGATAGCGTGGCCTGCGGATTTTCGAGGTCGATGGGCATTTGCCCGGAGCGGCCGAGATACCAGCCGATCATGGGCCAACGCCAGAGATCTTTTTTGGCGAGGATGCGGAACTGGAAGGGCAAAGAGCCGAAGATTACGGGCGTGTCCATGTATGAAGTGTGGTTCGAGACATAGACCGCGACCGGGTGCTTGCGGAAGTTCTCCGCGCCTTCGATCGTGAGCCTGGAGAACATGAGGCGCACCGCGTTGCGACCCCAGAAACGGGCGATGCGATGCTGCATGCGGCCGTTCTTGTCAAAAACGGAGGCGACGAAAGCGGTGGATGCACAAACCGCGGTGAGTAGAAAAAGCAGCGGCCCCTGCACGCCGTAGCTCAGCCAGACGTAGATGCGCGGCAGCGGGTTGGGGCGCGGGCTCATGAGGATTGGCTTTGACTCAGCAGAAGTGTGCGCGCCTCGCCGACGAGATATACGGAGCCGGAGATGACGGCGACGGCGGCGGCGGCGGCGGCGGCGGCGTGTTGGTTGATGCGGGCTTGATTAGTGATGAGTTTCTGAGCAATGCAAAGAGCCTCTCTCACCGATTCTGCGGCGATGGCCGGCGTCCCGGTTGCGGCGGCGGCGGCGAGCAGATCTTCGACAGATGCGGCGCGCGCGTTCCGGATGGGCACAACGATTACCTGGTCAAAAAGAGGAAACAAAATCTGCGCCATCTCATTGAGAGGCTTGTCGCGGAGGCAACTGAAGATAAGCACGCGCGGCTGGTGGGCTTCAAGGACGGTGCGGATGCCTGCGCGCAGAGCCCACGCGCCGGCCGGATTGTGCGCAACATCGAGGATCCATTCGATTTTGTTTGTTGCCCCGTTTTTTGGAATGTGTCCCGAGATACGTTCCAGGCGTCCCGGCCAGCGGGTGCGGCGAATTCCGTTTTCGATTGCGGCGGGCGTGATGGGAAAGCCGTGGTGCGCGGCAAGCTCGACGGCGGCTGCGATGGCGAGGGCCACGTTGCGCTGCTGATGGGCGCCGGCCAGCGGTGAATCGACTTCGATGGTGGCCCCTGAGGCCCCAAAAATCTGGGGGGCTTCAACGAAATATGGGCTGCTGGCGCTGGAGTACGGCCCGCCGGTTCCCATAGCCGGCAGGTAGGGAACTGCGCTGACGCCGCGGACATCCAACTCGACGGCGACTTCGCCGAGAACCTGGTTGGCATCAGGATGCTGCGGCATAGTGATCATCGTGCCGCCGCGACGGAGGATTCCGGCCTTCTCGCGCGCAATGTCGGTGATGGTGGGGCCGAGCCACTCCATGTGGTCGAGCGAGATGTCGGTAACGATGGAGAGCAGCGGGTCGACGACGTTGGTTGCGTCGAGACGCCCGCCCATGCCGACTTCAAGAACGGCGATGTCAATTTTATTCTCGGCGAAGTAGAGGAAAGCCAAAGCGGTGAGAATCTCGAAATAGCTGGGTAGTTGCGGCAGACGCCCGGAGAGCACCAGCTCCTGGCCTGCATCATGCACGCGGAAGTAGAGGCGCGCGAAGTCTGCGTCGGCGATGTCAGACGAGGTTTCTAGACTCCCAATGCGGATGCGTTCATTGGGCCGCTTAAGGTGTGGCGACGTGTAGAGGCCTGTGCGCTGGCCGGCTTCTGCGAGGATGGAAGCGAGTGTGGAGGCGGTTGAGCCTTTTCCGTTGGTTCCTGCAATGAGCACTGCCGGGAATTGCGTGTGGGGATTGCCCAGCGCATCGAGAAGGATTCGGACCTCGTCGACCGAAAACTTGCGGCGGGGCGAATCCGGGCTCGCGTAGAGCTCGGGCACTAGAGAATTGAGTTGGGCAACCGCTGAACTATAGGACGAGGCCGCTGTGTCGGGCGGGGCCGGGATCGCGGAATTGGTGGCTGCGTGGGACATGAAAGATCAAGTATAAAAGGCCAATGAGCGAGGGGTTGGGGTTTGTGCTTTCCCACCCTAAACGCAAAAGGCGCGTTTAGGATGTGGCACCCGCGCATCGCGTGGTTGGTTAGGTCTGGTGCGAAAGGCGGCTAATGTGCAAGACGCGCCTGCTACAACCGGCTGTGCTGTATCGCCTTCGTCGCAGGGTTCACACAACGGCGACGCGTTCCACAGGCGATTCCGAAGCTGCTGTGGGAAGAGTGGGAAAGACCACACCAACTGCGACGATAATCACCGATTATCCAGTTGCCCAGAATTACACAGCTGAGATTTAGAAAACGCAGCAGAACGTCAACTCGCTTGCCCTAAGCTACATTGCGCGGATTCCCACTTTTCCGAGCACAACTACGGGTACTACTAGTTTATTTATATTTCTTCTCCTACTTTACTAACCCCTATTCGCTACCGGTTGCGAACGGCGACAATTGCACCAAGCAGAAAGCGACAGACCAAAGGCTGACACGAGCGACAGGAAACGAAAACAGGAAACTAGAGCCAAGTCGTGGAATTCACAGAATCAGCCCGGTTTTCCACGCGCATGGGGTTCGCAGGATGACTACAATCGGGAGGAAGAAAAGCCGCCGCTTCCGCTGACCTGCAAGTTGTTATAGAGTGAGGGCATAGGGCGCGGCTTGGCGAGCTGGGGTGGGTGTATGCCAAGTGCGGAAGCCGAAGTCGAGAAGCCGGCCGGGCGAGCGGGAGCAGGAACCGGGATCGGGTCACGGACCGAAGGTGGGGCCGAGGGGGCAGCGATGGAGATAACCGTAAGCCGTCAGGATCTGGTGAAGGAACTTACCGCGACGCAGAACGTGGTCGAGCGCAAGACGACGATCCCGATTCTCTCCAACTTTTTGCTTGAGGCCGATGGGGATCGCCTGAACATCACGGCGACCGATCTGGACCAGGCCATTCGCACAAGCGTCGCTGTGAAAGTGAAGAAAGCCGGCTCATGTACGATTCCGGCGCGCAAGCTCTACGACTACATCAAACTGCTGCCGGACGGCGATATTTCCATCAAACTGCTGGAGAACCACTGGGTGCAAATCAGGAGCGGGCGATCGAACACGAAGATGGTCGGCATGGCGCGCGCCAACTATCCACAGGTTCCCGAGTTTCCCTCGATCGCTGTTACGAGCATTCCGCTTGTCTCGTTGCGCACGCTGATTGCGCGCACAATCTTCGCCATCTCCAACGAGGAGTCACGCTACACGCTCAATGGGGCGCTGCTGGTTTTGAAGGCCGAGTCGCTGGCGATGATTGCTACAGACGGCCATCGGCTGTCGTTTGTTGAGAAGCCCGGCGAGAGCCTGGAAGGCATCAGCGGCGAAAAGCGTGTGCTTATTCCGCGCAAGGCGCTTCAGGAACTACAAATCCTATTGGCGAACTCCGAAGCCGAAAAGGTGGAGTTTGCCGACGACGAGCACACGCTGTTCTTCCGCGTGGGCCATCGCACGCTGAGCAGCCGGAAGCTCACGGGCCAGTTCCCCAACTTTGAGGCGGTGATGCCGCGCGATAACACCAAGTTCGCGGTGGTGCGCTCGAGCGAGCTCGCCGCGGCCATCCAGCGCGTGGCGCAATTCGCCGACGAGCGATCGGGAGCGATTCGGATGAAGCTCGAGGACAACGAGCTGAAGGTGAGCGCGAACTCGACTGAATCGGGCGAGAGCGAAGACACCATCGATACGCCGTATTCGTCAGAGGCCATCACGGTGGGCTTCAACTCGGGTTACATTCTCGACTTTCTCAAGGCGCTGGACAATGCGGGTGAAGTTCGCCTGGAATTTAAAGACGCGCAATCGGCCGGCCAGATGCGCCCCGAAGATCCCGAAGCCGAGTACAAATATCGTTACGTGCTGATGCCGATGCGCATTTGAGATACAGTCGATCCGCAAAAAATGCGTATAAGTTCAGATCGCTGAGCACAGCCGCGAGTCCGCCTTGAAAAAATCCAGATCGAAAAAGGAAGCGGCCGTTACGCGGCCGCTGGCGCCTTCACTGCGCAACTAGACGACGCGCTTGCTTTCAAAAGCACCACGCTTCCTCGTCCGGCTTGCCAGGCACAGTAACGACCAAGCGGCCTGTCGCGTCTTTCGGCGGCTCGATCTCTCCGTAGCAGCCCAATGCTCCCTGAGCACGGTAGGTGGTCTGCCCGTTCTTGAATGTCCATACGGGATACGCGCAGATGTCCGATCCTTCAAAGGAATCTTTGCCACCAAGAATCTCCAGATCCGGCTTTTCTGAGATGGCACGCGGCTTGTTCCAGGCTCGATAGCGCAACTCTCCACCAGAGGGGGCATCGACAACAACGCGATGCGTCTGCGTTTGGCAAATATATTTAATCTGCGGCGTGCCCTTCGGGAGGGATGGTAGGGTCTCCTCGTCGTTGACCACTTCGATCTCGTATCCGCGCTTCGTCGCGTTCACCCAGATAACTCCTGGACCGTACATCGCTCCTTCGATGTTGCAGCCGATCTCATCAAACGGTTGTTCCAGGATTGCTTTGCGCACCGAGGGAGAGAAAACTTGCTGAAAGTGTGTCCGTAGCGCCTTCGCGTCGTCCAGCGAGTAAGCGCCGCCCGGAGCATTCACCCGCAGTGGAAATTTGACTAGAGCTAGTTGCATAAATGCCTCAGGGTGATGAGGAGGCAGGTGAAGTGGAAGAAGCCTTGAAATACAGTGATAATGCGGTCGTAGCGGACCTGGA
>Ga0208849_1000729_pt1 | contig 27790 bp, 30 predicted proteins | sample NGESurdeep072012_10_FD_184470 | JGI IMG/M metagenome (GOLD analysis project Ga0208849, IMG submission 184470) | Arctic peat soil microbial communities from Barrow, Alaska - NGEE Surface sample 53-3 deep-072012 (SPAdes) | ecosystem: Environmental > Terrestrial > Soil > Wetlands > Peat ... | reverse complement strand
CGGCGACGCCTTCGCCCGGGCTCAGTTCGGCAAGGTCGGAACCGGCTATCACGTCATTCTCGGCCGGCCGCGCGTCGCCAAGACAGTGACGATCCATGTCCCCGAGAGCCTGGGAGTCGCTGTATTGAGCCCGGGCAACGTAATGGTCGGCCGAGTCGATTCCACCTGGTTCAAGGATCAGCTGGCGGCGCTCATCGACGACATGAACCTCAAGCCCACCACCCTTCCGATCTTCCTCACCAACAACGTCGTCCTCTACTCGGGCGACTACCTTCATCTCAGCCTCGGCGGCCACGGCGCCGGGTCGCCGGCCAGCAATGCGCCGATCTCTCTCGCGGGCAAAGAGAAGATCCGCACCTTCGTCTTCGCCGCGTACTTGACCCCCAACGGCCTCTCGCGCAACCCCGCCATTTCCGACATCCAGGCCCTGAGTCACGAGATCGCCGAGTGGATCGACAACCCGTTCGGCATCAATCTGGTTCAGCCGTACCAGATCCCAACCCCACCCGGGGGATGCTCGGCTGCTCTCGAGACGGGCGATCCGCTGGTCGGCGTGGCGGTCCCGGTTCCGAGGAACCCAAGCGCAGCGGCCGGCTTATGGTGGCACCCGCAGGACGAGCTGTTCCTGAATTGGTTTGCGCGCGACGGCGAGGACCCAGGCCTGGCTCCTCATCCCCTCCAGTACACCTTCGGCGCATACGCGGCATTCGGACACATCGCAGAAGCCTGCTTAGCCGCACCGTAAGCGACACTGGTGAGGTGTTCGCCAGCTCCAATTACCCACCCGATCAGCAGGCCGCCGACCGATTCGTGGCGGAGATGCGCCACGGCACGCTGATCGCGTGCCCGCCCGAAGGGTATCCGCAGGTGAGCATCCTGCCCTTCGTCAGGACAGACGACGTCATCGAGCTGCACTGCGTGCAGGCCGACCCGACATTTGAGGCAGTGAGAGCGAACCCGCACGTCACGTTCTTCGTCTCGGACTATCTGGCGTGGTCGCCCCACCATTGGGTCGACGAACGAGATGCCGGACGCGCAACCCTGCACTTCCGAGCCGTGGCCTTCGAGTGCGATGCGGAGCGGATCTCAACTGATCCAGAGGACGTCGCCGGCGCGCTGCAGCGCCTCCTGCGCTCATACGAGCCAGGCGCCACCTACGAGCCCGTCCAGGTGGGCGAGTTCTATGGCGCGCGATTGCGGCGGCTCGCCACCATGCGGCTGCGGATCGTGAGGAGCCACATCAAGTTCAAAACGGGCCCGGCCGGCACGGCCGAGACCAAGCAGAAAGTCGCCAACCACCTTCGGGAAAGCGGGCGCGCCGGCGATGTCCGGGCGGCCGAGGTCATCGAGGCCTCGCTTCAGGATCGGGCGCGACCGTAAAGGTGGAAGCAATCGCGTGCCGGGGCCGTTTGAAATGGGGCCGATGAATCGGGTAATCGATCGTTACGCGGTCGTGTTTGTGGCGCTCGCGGCGACCATGTGGGCGTCGGACGCCTACTTTCGCAACCAGCTGGTCCAGCACCTCAGCGCAACCCAGATAGTCGTCGCCGAGGACGCGCTCATCACCCTTTTCCTGCTGCCCGTGCTGATCCGCAGCCGCCAAGAGCTCCGGCTATTAGGTGCGCGGGGCTGGACGGCGGTGGGGATCATCGCGGCAGGCGCGCAGGCGTTGGCGACGATCCTTTTCACTGCATCGTTCGCGATCGCCGCCCAGCATCAGCTGTTCGCGGAGACGTTCGTGCTGCAGCAGACCCAGCCCTTGATCGCGATTGTGCTGGCCTGGATCGTCCTCGGCGAGCGCCGGCGGCCGTGGTTCTGGCCGGCGGCCGCAGTTGCGATCATCGCTGTCTACATGGTCGTTTTCGCCAGCGACCCGCTGTCACCGATCTCGGCTCTGCAGAACGGGCGCATCGAGGTTGGGCTTTTGGCACTGGGCGCGGCAGTCCTTTGGGCCAGCGGCACAGTGCTTGGACGTTTTGCACTCGGCTCGATTTCCTTCTGGAGCATGACGGCGCTGCGCTTCACTCTTGCGCTGCCAGTGCTCATCGTCGTGGTCCTGGTGCAGAACGGGCTCGGCGGTTTCGGCCACTACCGGTTCAGCGACTTCGTGCCCAACCTGCTGGCGATCGCCATCGTGCCTGGGCTGCTGGCGCTGCTCCTTTATTACCGCGCGCTGTCGAAGACGCCGGCCTCGCTGGCGACGATCGCCGAGATGGCCTACCCCGTCGCTGCCACGCTCATCGCGTCGGCGCCGCCGCCATGGGGCTTCAACCAGCCGATCTATCCGATCCAGCTGGTGGGCACCGCTCTGCTGCTGGGAGTCATCGTCTTCTTGAACTGGACGCGAGAAAAGGCGCCGCCCGTGGTCGTGCGATCCTCCCTGAGGGTGGCGGAGGGCTAAGCCGCCCCCGATGTCGCCCATAGCTGCTGCGCGCGAACGCCGAGGCCGTGCACGACGGCGGTGAAAGCATCGCGTTGCTCGAGGCGATCTGCGCCGAACATGTCGACCAGGTCGGCGCGAAACGCAGGAATGTAGGCCGAGCCGCCAGTCAAGAGAACGCGGTCGACATCCTTGCCTTCGATCGCGGCTTCTTTCAAGGCCGCGGCGATTGCCTGCTTGACGAGGTCCAGCTCGGGACGAATCATCGATTCGAAAGCGTGGCGTCCGAGCGGTACCCGCAGGTCCAAACCGGGATAGCTGAGCTCGACCTCCTCCGAATCCGATAGCGCGATCTTGGCCGCTTCGATCGCCTTGTAGAAGTCGTACGCGTGGCCTTCGTAAAGGAGGGCGTGAACGAGCTCGGCTTCGCGACCCCCGATCCTGGCGAGGATCGATGGGATGCCAGGGTCAGCCATCAGGAGCCGCACTGAGCTGGCGGTGCGCAGCTCGTTGAAGAGCCAGCTCGGTAGGCGCTCGAGTCCGAGCGCGGGGCCGACGCTCGTCTCGAACATGACGCCGTCCAGGATCTCGCCGCCCACCGCCACGCCGGCCATGCCGGTGATGCGCGGAGCTCCCGCGCGCGAGTCCATGATCGCCGCGTCAAATGTGCCGCCGCCGAAGTCGACAGCCATCTCCACCCCGCGATGCTTCTCTTCACCGATCACGGCCGCAGTCGGCTCCGGCAGGAAGGCGACCTCTGTGAACCCGACGCTGATCGCGGCGTGCTCGAGGCGCTTGAATGCCTCTGCCTCTGAGGCGGCCCGATCGTGCGGGTCTGCCCCGGCGAACACCACCGGGTGACCCAGCACCACGCGATTCGGTGCTCGCTCAACAGATGCGTCCGCCTCGGCTTTCAACCGCTCCAGGACGACGCTGACCAGGTTCGACACCGAGAAGTCGACGGCCCACGAGTTGGTACCTGAGAAGCCGAGCTTCGCCAGCTCGTGCTTCACGCCCGACAGGAGGCGCGCGTCGTTGCAGCCGCCACCCTTTCGGTACTGGCGGCATTCGGTGTCCCAGCCATAAGGCGCGAGCGGGCATTTCCAGCAGTCGGTCTTGCGGTGGCCCGATTTGAGGAAGGTCTTGACGCCCTCGTCGCCCGCGTTGCGGTGGCCCGACCGGTGAAGGTAGACGAATGAAGGCAGGGTGAGGGAAGAGCGTGCGGTGCCCAGGGCGAGCACCTCGACGTGGTCCGGGTAGGCGATGGAGATCGCGCTGTTGCTGGTCCCAAAGTCGATGCCATAGCCGAGGGGGATTCCGGTGGACTTCACATCGGGACTATAGAATCCGACCCGTGGCTGAATATGGAACGTCGGTCGTGAGCACCGCATCGCCGGACAAGGTGTGGAAGGTGTGGTCTGACACCTCGACCTGGGGTGAATGGAACCCCAACGTGAGCACGATGGAGCTGCAGGGGCCCTTTGCGACTGGCAGCACCGCGGTGATGAACACCAAGGCCGGGCAGCATCACAAGATGCGGATCGCCGAGGTGGAGCCCGGGCGTTTCTTCGCGCTCGAGACCAATGTAATCCCCGGAACCACGTTCCGCTTCAACTGTCGGGTGGAACCAGTGGGCGCCGAGACCAAGATCAGTCAGACGGTCGAGGTCAAGGGACCGCTTGGATTCCTGGGCGGCATGCTGGGCCCCGGCGTTTCGAAGGAATTCGGGACCCTGCTTTCCAATCTCGCCAAGAAGGCGGAGACGAGCACTCAGTAAGGCCCAGCCTTAACGCCGCTTGCGCGCCTAGGGCGTCGGACTCTTAGGACAGCCGCGCGAGGGCGGCGCTCATCGCATCCGCGTCATCGGGTTCGAGGTGGCTGGCCAGGTTGCGGTCGAGACTTAGTAGAAACACCGTGTGCGCCTTCTCGAAACCGGTCTGTCCCGCCGGCGTGATGTGCGCGTAGACGCCGCGGCGGTCGGTCGGGCAGGACTTGCGATCGATGAGACCTGCGTTGACCATCTGTTCGAGGCGGCGGGAGGCCCCGCTGTCGGTGATGCCGGCAACCTTCGCCAGGTCCTGGTAACGCATCGACCCTTGCGGTGCGCGAGTGAGGTGCAGCAGAACCTCGTACCACGCGAGAGGCATGCCTGCCTCGGGCTGCATGTCCTTCTCGATCGCAGCCGTCATCGTGCTGTGCGCTCGGGACAAACCTTCCCAAAGCTGCACTGCTTTCGCTCGACTGACCTTTGGCACGGCGCTCATGGTAAGTGCTGGACCTCCTGGTTCAGAGATAAAAAAGAGGGCAGGGATTTCCCCTGCCCTCTGTCGGGGAACTCGTGATTACGCTTGTGCCAGCTCGGCGGTCTTGACGACGATCTCGGCGTCGATCTCAAGCTTGATGGTGTGGCTCGCCATGGGTATCGCCCCCGCGAGGCCGTCCCAGTTCAGCCCGAAGTCCATCCGGTTGATCTGGCCCTTGGCGGTGACGCCAAGGCGTTCCTTGCCGCCGAACGGGTCGGCGACCCGGCCCTCGAGGGTGGCCTCCAGCGTGATCGGCTTGGTGGTGTCCTTGATCGTGAGCTCGCCCTTGACCTTGTAGGTGTCGCCTGTGACGTGCTCGACACCGGTGACCTTGTAGGTCATGTACGGGAACTTCTCGATGTCGAAGAAGTCGGCCGAGCGAAGGTGGTTGTCTCGCTGGTCCGTCTTCGTGCTGAGGCTGGCGACGTCGATCTTGACCTCGCCGCGTGCCTTGGTGAAGTCGTCGTCGGGGCCCTCAAAGAAGCCGTCGAACTTGCTGAAGTGCCCGCGCACGGTGGACACCGCCAGATGCTTCGCCGAAAACCCGACGTTGGTGTGACTCGGATCGATTTCGTACCTGACCATTGTGTGTTCCTCCTGGAATTTGAAGCAGCCTTTCCAGCCGCAGCTAAGTATTACTACTTGCTTGCGCAGGCAACTATTCCAGACCCGGGGCGCGTCGGTGATCTAGGGGGTGCCAGTCCTCGTGCGGAAAGCGGCGGTGGCTTTGCGCCAGCTGAACCAGGCCCCGATCAGCATCACGAGCAGGAATGCCGCCAGGGCCACCGCAAGTACCATCGGCCCAGCCTTGCCCGCGCCGACCGCGGTGCCCAAGGGGCCCCAATCGACCGTGGCGGCGGCGTTTAACCAGGCGATCAGCCCCGTCGCGAAGGCGGCGCCGGCGAGGATCCAGATCCGCTCGGGCAGGGACATCTGGCCGATGTCGAAGCGTCGTTGTCGAGTCGAGACGGGGATGCGGCCGAGCCGGGTCAGGAGCACGATCCAGACGGCGAGCATCACGAGCCCGATCCCGAGGGCGATCCACGGGTAGGCGGTCTTGTCGACTGGGGAGAGGTCGGCGGAGCCCGCCCAGGCGGCCATCGGCACCGCCCAGATCAGGCTCGAGAGGGCCGCGAACCCAGTCCGCCCGAACCTGTCGACCATGGCGTTCATGTTTGGCGAGGGTACCGTTTCTAGAGGTTTTGCTCAAAAAGTCGTAGTGCCGTCCGTGTGATCCGGCGCGAGGAGCAGCCCTCAGGGAACTGGCGGCTGAACTTGAACCGCAGCGTGTGCGAAACGGGATCTCGGCGAAACCGGTAGAGTGAGTGCCTCGGCCGGTTCCCGCCGGCACGCTCGCTCGGGTCCTCTCTCGCCGTAATCGGTAACGGTGTCCTGATCGTCGCGGCAAATACGACCTTAGAGAGGATCAGGAGAAAACGTTGTCATCATTCGCTGACGCGGGCGTAGGCCCGCATACCCTCGCGGCTCTGGCCGCACTCGGAATCGACGAGCCAGTTCAAGTCCAGGCTGAAGCGATCCCAGCCCTCATGCAAGGACGCGATGTCGTCATCGAAGCGCCCACAGGCTCAGGGAAAACTCTCGCCTTCTTGATCCCGATGATCGAGCGGCTGCCTCGGCGCGGCGCCGGGCCCAAAGCCCTCATCGTCACCCCGACCCGTGAGCTCGCGCTCCAGGTGGAGAAGGTGCTCCGGTCGATGAAGTGCGATCTCCGGTCGACCGTTCTTTACGGCGGCGTCGGATATGCGACACAGAGGCTCGCTCTCAAGGGTGGCGTCGACGTCGTCGTCGGCACGCCGGGCCGGATCCTCGACCTCGTCGGACAGGGCAAGGTGTCGCTGTCCCGCATCGAGTACCTCGTGCTCGACGAAGCGGACGAGATGCTGGACGCCGGCTTCGCACCGTCGGTCGAGAAACTGCTTGGACTCACATACCAGCCGCAGACCGTGCTGGCGTCGGCCACGATGCCGACGTGGGTCAGCAACATGGCGGAGAAGCACACGCACGACGCGGTGCAGGTGAGGCTGAAGACCGAAGGTGGTCCGACCCTCGAGCACGGCATGCTGCGCGTGGCACGCGAGCACAAGTTGCAGACGCTGAGCCGGCTGCTGCACCGTCACGGTGGCACGGCGATCATCTTCGGACGCACCAAGCATGGCGTGAAGAAGCTCAATCACAGCCTTCGTCAGCTGGGCCACAACACCGTCGAGCTGCAGGGTGACCTGTCGCAGGCGATTCGTGACCGGGCGATGGCGTCGTTCCGCGAGGGACGCAGCCAGATCCTCGTCGCCACCAACGTGGCGGCCCGCGGCATCGACGTGAACCACGTCGGGCTCGTCGTCAACTTCGAGCTGCCCGATTCGGCGCAGTGGCTCACGCACAGGGTCGGCCGCACCGCACGCATGGGCGAGGCGGGGCGCGCTTTGACATTCGTGACGCCTGAAGACGAGCTGGCATGGACCAAGCTGAGCCGTCAGGGCGCGCCTGACATCCGCGAGCTGGACACCAACCTGCTCCTGGAGGAAGGCGCGTGGCATTACCGCGAGCGCAGCACGCGGCCGATGCAAGCCGCACATCGTCCGTCACAGCCGGCGACTGTCAACCACAGCCGGCGGAGGCGTTGGCCCGCTCGCACGCGACCGTAGTCGCGGCGTCGTTCCGCTCAGCGCTTCGGCGTCAGGTGCTCCCCGAAGAAGCTGAGGACGCGTGCCCATGAGTCGTCCGCAGCCGGCTTGTTGTAAGCGCGGCCTCGGTCGTTGAAGAACGAGTGGCCCGCGCCGGGATAGATCTTGATGTCGTGCGCGATGCCTGTGGTGTCGAGGGCCCGGTCGAGGGCGCGGCCGGCGCCGGCGGTGAAGTCCTTCTCGGGGTATGACCCGACGACGGGACACGCGCGTTTCACGGCGTCCAGTGGTCGCGGGTTGGCGCCGTAGAAAGGAGCGATCGCCTTGAGGCGCCGATCGGTGCAGGCCCACGCGATCGCAAACCCACCACCCATGCAAAAGCCGATCGCCCCGATCCGCTCGGGATCGACCTCGGGCATTGCGGCCAGGTGAGTGAGGGCCGCCTTCAGATCGGAGATTCCGTAGCGGTCGACTGAACCTATGAGCATCCCGGTCATGTATCGCGTCATGCAGATGGCGCGGTTGCGCCCGGTGAACAGGTCGACCGCCAGCGCCGCGTAGCCCTCGCCGGCGAAACGCCCCGCGATGTCTTTGATGTTGTCGTTGAGGCCGTAGGCCTCATGGATGACGACCACGCCGGGGTGAGGGCCGGGCGCGTCGGGGAGTGCGAGATAGCCGCCGCCCTTTAGAACGCCAGGCTCGATTTCACTCGTCTTCATTTGGCCCTGTTGGATGGTAACGGCGTTGAGGGGTCGGGCTAGAGGTGGGCGGTATCATCTTCTTCTCCCCGTCGTGGGCCCGTGGCGCAGTTGGGAGCGCGTCTGACTGGCAGTCAGAAGGTCAGGGGTTCGAATCCCCTCGGGTCCACCAAATTTTTGAATACAGAATCGACCTTATCCTCGCGAGCTACCAGGCTCGTGCCTCGGATTGACACACTATTTGACACACTATTTGACACACTATCTGGGCCTGCCGACGCCGAGACGGCTGCTAAATGCGGGGCAGCACGACCAGCATTTGCAAGGGGCTCGGACGGCATGAGATCCGAACCGGGGAGGAGGGGTGCACGACCATCTCGACGCGATGAACACCGGGCACCCGGGGGGCATCGTGTGTATCAACCGATGTCGGAATTGCTCAATCCCACGTCCACAATCGGAGCGATGGCGCTCAGCTTTGACAGGTAATGGAAATCCCTACGTGTCCGGGAGCGGCCCGCGACCATCATCGTTTCCGGCGCGTTGCAGATTTCTATCGCGGTCAACACCTCCTGCCTTGTGGCAAGATGCAGGCCACGCGGATTTACTATGGCTGAAAACGCGATGCTGATCAGGAGAGGGCCGACCGATCGGCGGGTCACCGTGGCAATCCTGGCAACAGTGGCGTTCGGCATGCTTTCGGCTTGCGGTGCGGCGAACACGGCGCGTACTCAAGGTAACGTGCACGCCGTAGTACCCCCGGCATCCGCGAATGCTGACGGACAGGTCATTGCGCAGGCCAGTATGGTTCCCGACGCTTGTCCGACAGCCACCCCTCTTGATCCCGGACCGGATGCTGCAAGCGCGGTTCGTGTCACCGTTGCGACGAACCTGCTAAGCGTCTACAACAACATCAACACAGCCGGCTACCAAATCACTCGGGTCTATGAAGCGTCACCCGGGCCAGGGCCAGGTTTTGGCGCGCTACCGTTCGGGATGTGCGGGCAAGCAGTCGGATCCCGAACGTGGATTGCGGAGCTTTACTTTCCGGCGGAGCTCCCGAGCGCCGACTTGTCCCATGGGCAGTTGTTCCTCACACGTTTTGCGTCCGGCTGGGAGATTTGGTTCCGGTACCACTGAGGGCCTTACGTCCGTCATTGCGTCTGAGTCACCACTCTCGCACCTACAGTGCGTAGGCCGGGTCAACGCGGAGGTTGGGGGGTTCGAGTCCACCGCGGCCCGCGTGCGGTCGGACTTTTGCCGCCTCACACCGCGGGACGGACGCGAACCGCCCTCGGATGATCAGAAATCGGCGGCTAGCCCGAGCTCGCGGGCAACTGGGCCACTCTGTAGTCCGTACACCTTAAGGAAATACGGGGCATCCGGTCGGCATTTGATCTACGCGCGGTCGGATCGCCTAGACACGGCAGCAACCGCCCACACTCCCCACCAGGCTTTACGCACGAGGGAGGCGTTCCTGCCTACACGGATGAGTGTTCTGCAATGGCCGGCCCTGCGTGAGAGCTGGCAGCCGTTACCGGGCGCCGTATCAGGCTCACGCTGACCGCGACAATCCAGATCACGGCAAAGATCAACCCCAGCATTCCCGCATTCGACACGCCTCCAAGCGGACCCAAAGGGTCCAGGTTGGCGACCTGACTGACCAGCAAGAGCGCTCCAACAACCGTGCCCTGCCAGCCGATCCAGCGGGGAAATGTCCTTCCGCCGATCATGGCAAGCGATGCGGCGCCGATCATGATGCCGACGGGCAGAAAGCGGAACTGGTCTATCCAGTTCTCCATTGCGAGGAGCAGCCTGATCTCGCTCTCAGCACCATTGCCGGCGACGTATGTAAGCGCGCCGGTTGTGGTCAGAAAGCTGATTTCCGTGGATACATAGAGGAGGGCGCCGGCAAAGGCGATGGTGGTCAGCATGTCCGAATCACCCTCGTCCCTTCGAAGGATGGTGCGCAGTCCAGCTGTGAAGATCAGTAGCACCACTGACGCCGCGAGACCCAGCTCAAGGCTGGCAAGAGCCAATCTCTTGTTGGTCACGAAGTAATTCGCGATCGTGGCGAGATGATCGTCGAATTGTGGATTCCCCCAGGTGGCAAGCTCAGCCACCAGAAGGACAACGCCGCCCATTCCTGCGGCAGCGGTGATCAGTTCCGTGCGGCGTGCGGTCATGCGTCTCCAATCTCCCAAGTCAATATTCGAGCGTTCGGAAGCTCGAGTCCACCTTAGGGAGGCGAGGACGACCTGCAATCGGGCGGCCGGAGGATTGGGGATCATCCCTGAGGATGGAGATCGAGGCTGGCCGATCATCCTGCAGGTTGATGCGGGTACTTCGGGCGGGCGTTAGATTGCGGGGATGATCGGCCGGCTCCGCTATCTGAATCCGCCACTGGTTGACGCCGCCATCGCCGTTTTTCTGGGCGTCCTGGCCGAACTTGAGCTCCTGCTCCTGGTTGGGGATCTCTCTGCGCGCGAGCGGGCCGCGGACGTCCTGACGCTACCCTTCCTGACGCTCCCGCTTGCGCTGCGGAGGCGGGCCCCGACTGTCGCGTTGATCTTGATACTCGCAGCCGAACGCGTTCAGGAACTGTTGGGGGGCGGCCTGAGAAACGGAGGAACCCTTCCGCTCCTCGCGATCCTGTTAGCCATCTATTCACAGGCCGCCGGCGTTGGCTTGCGAAGGGCCCTGGTTGGAGCTGGCCTAGTTGTCGCGACCGCCTTGACGATCCCGCCGATCACGCTCGGCGACACCATTTATCGCCTCGTGCTGACCATGGTTCCATGGGTCCTCGGTCGGGTCGTGAGGGACCGCCAGGAGCGAGCCCTGACTATCGAACAGAGGGCCCAGGGGCTCGAGAACGAGCAAGCTGTAAGGATTGCGGCAGCCACTGTGGAGGAACGCGCTCGGATCGCCCGCGAGCTCCACGACATCGTCGCCCATAGCGTCGGAGTGATGGTCATCCAGGCGAGCGGCGCCCAAAAGGTGCTGGACGACAAGCCGCAGCGCGCCCGCGAAGCCCTTCAGTCGATCGAGCTGACCGGCCGGCAGGCCCTTGATGAGCTCCAGCGCGTTCTGGGCATCCTCCGCACGGACGCGGAGGGCGAGAGCCTGACCCCGCAACCGAGTCTGCGGCATCTCGACACCTTGCTGGAACAGATTCGGCAGGGAGGGCTGCCGGTCGAGGCCACGATCGAAGGAGATGTGAGGTCGCTCCCGCCCGGCCTAGAGCTGGCCGCATACCGCATCGTCCAGGAGGCGCTGACCAATTCCCTCAAGCACGCGGGCAAGGCCAAAGCCAGGCTGATGATCCGCTACCGAGAGCACGAGTTACAGCTGGAGATTTGCGACGACGGGCAAAGTCCAAAGCGCAACGCTGCGAACGGTAGGGGCCACGGACTGGTGGGCATGAGAGAGCGCGTCGGCCTCTACGGCGGCAGCCTGGCGGCGGGCCCACTTCCGGGAGGCGGCTACTCGGTCAAGGCTGTCCTTCCTCTGGGCGGCTGATGCCCATCCGGCTCCTGCTCGCCGATGACGAGGTTCTCGTCAGGACCGGAATGCGGATGATCCTGGAGGCCGCGCAAGAATTCGAAGTGGTCGGCGAGGCATCCGATGGCCTGGAGGCGGTGGAGTCGGCGCGCCGCCTGCGGCCGGACGTGGTCCTGATGGACATAAGGATGCCGAAGCTGGACGGGCTTATGGCAACCCGCCGCCTCCTGGACGCCACAGCAGGCAAGAGCCGCGTGGTAATACTCACCACCTTCGAGGTCGATGAATACGTCTATGAGGCCTTGCGGGCCGGAGCCAGCGGCTTTTTGCTCAAGACAGCGCCGGCCGACCAGCTGCTGGCGTCCGTGCGGGCAGCGATGGCCGGGGATGCTCTTCTATCGCCTTCGGTGACCCGCAAGCTGGTCGAGGAATTCGTGCGCCGCTCTCCCTCGGCGCGCCCCGCCCCAACAGGACTGGCGCAACTCAGCGACCGCGAACTGGAGGTGCTGAAGCTGGTCGCTAAAGGACTCTCCAATTCAGAGATCGCCAGCAGGCTTCATTTGAGCGAGGCCACCGTCAAGACACATGTCGGTCACGTCCTCGACAAGCTGGAACTCCGCGATCGGGTTCAAGCTGTGGTGCTGGCCTACGAATCCGGGGTCGTGCTGCCCGGGGCTTCCGCTTAACCCGGACCCACTATTTTCTTTCCCGATGAACGCTGGGGACCGTCAGGCCTGGCGCGGCGTGACTGTAAGTGTCCAGGGTCACAGCGGCGTAGCCGCCGTCGAGGACACGAGCGCTGGTCTCGGCCACACCCATGAGTTCGAGTTGATGCACTTTTAGCGAATACGGGGCACCCGGCGTTGGCCGCGTCTCCGGACCTTCGACCTGGGCCAGCGCCGAGGGTCACGAGGCGCGTGCGCCTCAACAGGTCAGTTCGCGATCTACGTCCGCGGAAACTACCGATGCCGCTTTCCGGCACGGGGCACAACGGCCGCTTTATCCGAGGCATTCCCAGACGTCCGCGTGGCGATGAATCCTGCCACAAGTTCCGTCAGAGGCTCACCGATCGCCTTTCTGAAATTGAAGCCCACCAACTGAAGAACGGTGACGGTTTCCACTGACAAGAGCGTTTGCACGACGTCCTGGAAAGCCTTCGCCTGGTCGGGCTGTGCCGATGAAGCCACCAATTGACTGAGGAGCGGGACCAAGTTCGTGGATATGTGCTCAATGTCCTCCTTCGCAAGCCGCTGGGCAACCAACTCATCTTCGTAAGCGTTGGCAATCCGCACCAGCTCACTCTTGTCGGCCACGAGATCGTTAACCATCCCCTCAAGTTCAGCAATCGTCTCTTGGTCTTGCCTTCTGGCCTTTACGGCTCGAATTTTGTCGGCAATTGCGAAGGCAGTGTTTCTGACCACGACCTCGCCAAGCTGAGCGCCGAGCGTCTGAAGTTGAGGGTCCACCACCTATCCGAACCTCCTAAACACCGGTACTCCACGTGGACGCCGGTTGCCGCTTTGAGAGCATCGGAGCCAGTCCGCGCTCATGGCGCGCACTGTTCGCCCGCGTGGGGGAACGTAACGGCTCCCGTCATGCGAGCAGTCTGCGCGCCCCGGGCCTCGCCTCATGGGCAAGGGTCGAGCCGCAGTCGAACGGTTGTCGCCATGCGACCTGCTGGAACCTCGGCGTGGCGAGCCCTGATATTCGTGGTCATCAGAATCGGCGGCCAACCCAAGTTGGCGGGATGGTCGGTAAGTCTGTACGCCTTTAGGAAATACAGGGCACGCGGCTAGGAACTGTTCGTATGGCCTCGGACCGTGCCCGCCATGGTGGAGCTCGATCTCGATGGAGTTATGCCTAGAGGGCCGTCTGCTCGGGCTTCTCGTGCAGCCGACGGAGCAAGTTGGCGAGTTGGATCACCGCGTCGGCGGCGATGCCCGCCTCGCGGCGGGTCGGCGTAGTGCTGTGCTTGACGTGCTGCGCGAACTCGATCGCTGATCGGGCGAGCTTCCGCAGAGCGGCGTTGTCCGACCCCGGCGCCGCGTCCTCGACGAACCGTTCGAGCCGCTGCTTGGTATTCGCCACGGGCGCCTCCTCCTCGCCCTCGAGCATGTGTCGCTCGGGATCGTAGACCTGCCGGCTCAGCGCTTCCGTGACCGCGACGCAGTCGAGCCCGACGTTGCGGTAGTCCTGCGCCGTCCGGGCACTGAGGAAGTGCCGGCGGAGTTCGCTGATCTCGGTATCAACCGCGGACCAGCCTGTCCTCGCGTGCGGACTGATCGGCTCAACGAGCGACGACGTCAGCGCTCGCTGCTCCAAGTCGGCGAGCTGATCGTGGAGCTTGTCGAACACCCCGGCGAGTAGGTCGCGGCGCGCTTGCCAGCCCCCGCTGCCGCGAGCGGCGTTGCGAATCCACCAATTCCTGAAGGTGCTGAAGTCGCGGAATGACACCTCGAAGCCAGCGATGCCGAGGCGATCGACGACGGCGCGTAGAGCGAGCAGCGCGGCACGCATCTGCTGCTCGGTCATCTCCTGACCGCCGTCGGCTCCGTACCGCTCCAGGTCGTCGTGGATCAGGCGCGTCAATGGCACGGCTACCTCTACGTCCTCCCATTCCTTCAGCGGGCCACGCCGGAGATGTTCGAGCAGTGCCACGTTGAGGCTGCGCGTCGACACCCCGAACATGCCGCCCGGGCCGTCATCGACAAAGAAATCGTCAGGGCGCATGAAGCAATCTTCGCAGCCGATTCACGGGATCGACGCAAGCCCGGGCGGGCTGCGCGTGAACTAAGTAGCGTCGCTCCGCGAGACCCCGCCGCGAATCCACGGGACCCCTATTTCATGGGCAACCTGATCTCGAACCTGACCTCGATGGACTTTTGCCGTCCTTCAACCTGATGGCAGCAAGGTTGAAGTGTTCGGGCCGCGTAACCCGGACAACCGGCACTTCATAACGGGTTACGCCAGTCATGATGGTGCTCCCTGGCTGAAATCGAGTTGATGCTGGGACTGTGGCCCTTAAGGTTGGGCTCAGGTCGCATGAGCGGGAGGGATTCTAGTCCGCACTCGTCAAGCTTTTCGACGCGCGCCCGGTTAGGTCGTTTCGTCTCCGGGCGGACTGTTCTAGTCTGCCGCGGTGATCTCCGACTTCGCCGCGCTGTGAAGGCATCTGCGGCCGCGCGGCATTCGGCGGAGATCCCCGCTGATGAACTCCGCACGCCTCCTGGCTAACGTAATTGACGTTCGGCTCGGAAGAGAGTTGGCGGCGATGTCGCCGCCGCTGTATTGGTGCCATTTACGCGGTCACCTTGCGTCGTGAATGGATAGGCCTTACGTTACCAATCAATCTCGAGTGGCTGCAAACTTGTCGGCTAATGTTCGGTGCGAGGTGATCGGCAGCCTGCTGCGGCCGCCTGACCTCGTCGGTGCGCGCGAGCGACATGAGCGTGGCGAGCTCGGCGACAGGGAGTTCAAGCGCATCGAGGATGAAGCGGTCGTTAGCGCCATCCGGCTGCAGGAGGAAGCGGGCATTGACGTCATCACGGACGGCGAGTTGCGCAGGTACGCTTTTTACGGCCACCTTATCGAGTCGTTTGACGGTTTTGACCGCGAGGGCGGTTGGGCGATCCCGTTCCGTGATGAAAGCGGCGAGGAGCTGATTCTCCGCAGGCCGGTGGTGGTCGAGAGACTGCGCTGGCGGCGAAGCATGTGCGCGGAGGAATGGACTTTTGTCCGCTCGACCTCGATGCGGCCCGCCAAGGTCACCATGCTCAGTGCCCAGCAGGCGGCCGCGTATTACGACCCGGACAAGTCCAAAGGCGCGTACCCATCCCTCGATGCCTACCTCGCCGACATCGTTGACGTCTCCCGGCGCGAGGTCGAGGAGCTGGTTCGCCTCGGCTGCACGTACATTCAGATTGACGGACCACAGTACGGCGCACTCCTCGACGCCAGGATGCGGGAGGGCTACCGGCTGCGTGGCAGCGATCCCGAACAGCTGATCGACCGTTGCATCGAAATGGACAACGCAATCATCCAGGGTCATCACGGCGTGGTTTTTGGCCTGCACATCTGCAGAGGCAACAATCAGAGCAAGTTCTACGCCGAAGGCGACTACGAGCCGATCGCGCGAATCTTCAGCCGGACGTTGTTCAATCGCTTTCTGCTGGAGTACGACGATGCACGCTCCGGAGGATTCGATCCGCTGCAGCATCTGCCCGAGGATCGGGTCGCCGTGCTTGGCCTTGTCACGACCAAGAAGTCGGCGCTAGAAGACGAGGACGAGCTGAGGGCTCGAGTCCGTGAAGCCGCCCAATTCGTTCCTCTCGAGCGACTGGCGCTGAGTCCGCAGTGCGGGTTTGCTTCCACGATCCAGGGCAACCGGATCACTGCCGATCAGCAGCGCCAGAAGCTCGAGCTCGTCGGTCGCGTCGCGAGGTCGGTCTGGAGCTGAGGCCGTGATCCCGTCTCAGCCCACCATCGACGAGCTCCGTGCGCTTCAGCTCGCCCGCCTGCGCGCCGGCCTCAAAGACGTGCTTCGATCCAATGCCTTCTGGCGCGCCCGGCTCACCGAAGTGCAGGGCTGGGACGACTTCGAGCGGCTGCCCCTGACGACGAAAAGCGATCTCGTCACCGACCAGGCCGCCAAGCCTCCATTCGGCACCAACCTCACCTATCCGATTGACCGCTATATCCGGCTTCACCAAACCTCTGGTGCGAGTGGCGACCACCCGCTGCGATGGCTGGACACACCGGAGTCCTGGGAGTGGTGGCTACGTATATGGTCTGACCATGTCTATCGCGCGGCGGGGGTCACCGCGAGCGATCGGGTCTTCTTCGCATTCTCGTTCGGTCCATTCATCGGTTTCTGGACTGCCTTTGGGGGCGCCGAGAAGCTCGGCGCACTCGCGATCTCGGGCGCAGCGATGACCACCGAGCAGCGAATCCGCAGCATCCTAGAGCTTGGAGCGACGGTCCTCCTGTCGACACCCACATATGCCTTGCGCATGGCTGAGGCGGCCAAGGACATCGGGAAAGACCTCACCACCTCGCAGCTCCGGGTAACGATTCATGCTGGCGAGCCCGGCGCCAGCATTCCAACCACCCGCGCCGCGATCGAGGCTGCGTACACGGCGACCAGCTTCGACCACTCGGGTATGACAGAGTTGGGACCGACCGGCCACAGCTGCGCTCAGCGCGATGGAGTCCACGTCCTGGAGTCCGATTTCATCATCGAAGTGCTGGACGAGAACGGTCGCCCTGCTTCAGAGGGCGAGTTGGTCGCCACCAACCTGGGGCGGTGGGGCATGCCGCTCATCCGATACCGGACCGGCGATCGAGTATTGATCACCCGCGAGCCATGCTCCTGCGGAAGCCCATTCCCCAAGCTGGTGGGCGGCATCCGCGGGCGAATCGACGACATGTTCACGGTCCGTGGAGTCAACCTGTACCCCTCGCAGGTGGAAGACATCGTCCGGGGGCATCCCGATGTGGTCGAGTTCGTCATCGAGCACCGACATGTAAACCAAATGGATGAGGTCACGCTGCTCGTCGAAATTGCGGGCACGAATACCTCCACCGAACGCTTGGAGGCAGACCTTCGTCAGGCTCTCGGCGTGCGCCTGGGGTGCCGGGTGGTCCCGACTGGGACCCTGCCCCAGTCTGATCTTAAGTCGAAGCGGCTGGTGCGAAAGGTCGACTGAACGGTTACGACTTGTCACTCCGAGGCGGCGAGGAGTTCGTTGACCCGGGTCCGAGCCAGCGGTCCCAGACCGTCGTAAACGTCGAGAAAGATCTGGCGGGAGCGGGCGCGCGGCCAATCGGGTGGCAGGAAAGGATGAGGTAGGTCGGGGTCCTGCCTGGGAAAGGCGCGCCAGGCGTCCATAACGAAGGTTCGGTGGACAAGGGCCTCAGCCGGCTGCACCCGGCCGCGCGCCAGCCTCTCGCAGATCGGCTTGAAGCGCTCGATGAAAGCCTGGTATGAATCCCGGACCGAGTCGAGATCCCAGACCACCTCCAGGTTCGGCATGGCGATGGGGAGGATCTCAGCGCGAAGCAGCGTGAAGCGCTTGACGCCCAGATCACAGAAGAGGTCGGCCACCGAGTGGAGGTCAGCCGATGGCGAAATCCAAAGTGCATCGTAGAGGGGCGCAAAGCCCATGAAGCGCAGCGAGTTGCGCATCAGGTGGCGAAGTCGACGATCGGACTCCGAGACGCTGAAGGCGACCACTGACCAACGGCCGTCCCACTCGGGGACCGCGGCGCCGAAGCTCAAGATCCGGGTCGCCCCAGAGTCGATCTGACGGAGGGCGCGGTCGGTGAGATGGTAGTAGGTGCGGCGGCCGAGCCGACTGCGGGTGAGCAGCTGGCGGCTGGTCAAGCGGCTGAGCGCCGCCCGGGCGCCGGCCGAACTGACGCCGAACTCGCCGAGCACGGCCACCAACGTTGCTGATGGGATCGGTTCCTGGCGGCCACGCCAGTAGTCGCCAAGGATGGTGACGAGCAGTCTTTGCGGGCGGGTTCGCGCGTTGTTGCCGGTGGCGATGGACTGCATTATCGAGCTCCGGGGATGATCCTTGACACTTTCCAAGTCGCTCGTCACCATTTAGCCAACGTTCGCGGCTTGAGCGTCGAGCTGCCCTTTGTGATGGCGCGTGTTTGGGCTCGGAGCCCGAAAGGAGTGACGGGGAATGGGGTTCCAGGATCGTCTCGACCAGGAGATCACGCGGCGAACCCTGCTCAAGGCGGCCGGCGCAGGGGCGCTCACCCTCTCCTCCGCCGCCTTGCTTGATGCGTGCGGCATCTTGGGCACCAACACGAGCAGCAACGGCAAGATCACGATCGGCTATGTCAGCCCGCAGACCGGTGAGGCGGCTGGCTTTGCGACCGGCGACAACTACGTCATCAATGGTGTCCGTGCGGCGAGCGCCTACAAGAACGGTTTCAAGGTCGGAGGCAAAACCTACGACGTCCAGATCGTCGTCAAGGACACCCAGTCGGATCAGACGCGCGCCGGTGCGGTGACCCAGGAGCTGATCAACGCCGGAGTGGATATCGTGCTGTGCGCGTCGACGCCCGAGGTGACCAACCCGGTGGCCAACCTCTGCGAAGCCAACGGCGTGCCCTGTGTCGCGACCATCGTGCCCTGGGAGTCCTGGTTCTTTGGTCGCGGGGCAACTCCCACCAAGCCCTTCAAGTACACGACCATGTTCTTCTTCGGCCTGCACGAGTTCGCCGGCTGCTTCTTTCCCATGTGGCAAAAGATGAACACCAACAAGGTGGTCGCCGAGATGTACCCGAACGACTCGGACGGCGGCGCATTCCGCTCCAACTTCATCCCATTGGTCACGGGCGCCGGGTACAAGTCGCTTGACGGCGGCGCCTACGCCGACCTCACCACCGACTACAGCGCGATGATCTCGAAATTCAAGAACGGCAACGCGGAGCTGTTCTCGAACTGCCCGCTCCCGCCCGACTTCAACACCTTCTGGAAGCAGGCGGTGCAACAGGGCTTCAAACCGAAGCTGGCGACCGTGGCCAAGGTCCTCCTGTTCCCAGCCGACACGACCGCCCTAGGCGACCTGGTCATCAACATCGCGACCGACTGCTGGTGGTCGCCGTTTCACCCGTACTCCTCCACGCTGACCGGGCAGACCGCCAAGCAGCTCGCCGACGGCTTCGAGCAATCGAGCGGCCAGCAATGGCTGTCGTCGCTGGGCTCGGTGCATTCGCTCTTCGAGATCGCTCACGAGGCGCTCACCAACGTCAACGACCCACACGACAGGACCGCCGTTGCGGCCAAGCTCAACTCCCTCACGTACAGCGGTATCAGCGGGCCGCTCGACTGGACCAAGGGCCCGGTGCCTGGCGTCGCCATCCAGCAGCCAGTTGGCGTGCAGTGGAGGAAGGGAACCACGTACCCCTACAGCATGGTCGTGGTCGACAACTCGCTCAACCCGAGCGTGCCGCTGAACGGGGAACTCGTACCGACCAACGCGTGACGGCCGGCCCGCTCCTGGAGCTTGCCAACGTCACGAAGCGGTTCGGGAGCATCGTCGTTGCCGATTCGCTGTCGCTGACCCTCCGGGGCGGAGACGCCGTGGGCATGGTCGGGCCCAACGGCGCCGGCAAGACCAGCCTCTTTTCGCTCATCTCGGGCGACCTCTCCCCCAACTCGGGAGAGGTGCGCTTCGAGGGGCGCCCGGTGACCCGGCTGGACCCCGCGGAACGTTGCCGGCTCGGAATCGCTCGCACGTACCAGGTCCCGCGGTCATTCGAGCACATGACGGTCTTCGAGAACGTCCTTGTCGCCGCCCACCGCGGTGCGGGTCTTCGCGGCGGCGAGGCCGCCGATCTCGCCGCCAGCGCGCTCGTAGAAACCCACCTTCGTGAGGAGGCAAACTGGCCGGCATCGCGGCTGGGCCTCTTGCAGCGCAAGCGCCTCGAGCTGGCACGCGCCCTCGGTTCAAGGCCGCGACTACTCCTGCTTGATGAGGTGGCGGCAGGGCTGACGGAGCCGGAGGTGGCGGGGTTGGTCCAGGTGGTGGAGGGCATTCGCGCTCGAGGCATCGGGGTGATCTGGGTCGAGCACGTGGTCCGAGCCCTGGTCGGGCTCGTGGATCGCCTGATCTGTCTGGCCGGTGGTCGTTTCATCGGCGACGGAGAGCCGCTCGCCGTCCTCGCCAGCCCAGCCGTCAGGGAGGTTTTTCTCGGCACGAGCTACGGCGAGGGTAGCTCGCACTGACCAGCTCCACCGGCACGCCGCTGCTGGAGGTCAAGGGCCTCACGGTCCGCTACGGCCTGCTCGAGGCGCTGTCCGCTGTCGACCTGAGGCTGGTCGCGGGCGAGACCGTAGCCATGATCGGCGCGAACGGCGCGGGCAAGTCGACCCTGCTGCGTACGGTCGCCGGGCTCCACCGACCGGTCGCTGGGACGATCCAGCTCGACGGGAGCGACATCACTCACCTGCCTGCCCACCGCAGGGTCGCCGCCGGGATCGTCATGGTCCCGGAGGGCCGCCGTCTTTTCCCTTCGCTTTCCCTTGAGGAGAACCTCAAGCTCGGCTCGACCCGCTCGCGTTCCGGCGCCTGGGACCTTGATCGCGTATACCAACTGTTTCCGTGGATGGCTGAGCGGCGGGGCGGGCCGACAGTCCACCTGTCGGGAGGCGAGCAGCAAGCGGTGGCCATCGGCCGGGCGCTGATGGCGAACCCGCGAATCCTTCTCCTCGATGAGCTCTCCCTAGGTCTGGCGCCAGCGGTCGTCCAGAGGTTGTACGACATGCTTCCCGCCCTGCTCGCGACCGGCATGAGCATTCTCCTGGTCGAGCAGGACGTCACCCAGGCGCTTCGAGTGTCCGATTGGGCGCATTGCCTGCTCGAGGGCAGAATCATGCTGAGCGGCCGGCCGCGTGACCTGGCTTTAACTGAAGTCGAGGCGGCCTACTTCGGCCTGAGCAAGCGTGCCGTCGGCGGAGGCGGATAGGCTCGCCTGTGGTCTGGGTCAACGCGATCGTCCAGGGGATACTGCTCGGCGGCCTCTATGCGCTGTTCGCGTGCGGCCTGTCGCTCATGTTCGGGGTCATGCGGGTCGTCAACCTCGCTCACGGTGACTTCGCCGTACTGGCCGCGTATCTGGCGCTCGCGATCATCACCGGGTTGCACGTGCCCGTGCTCTGGTCCGCCCTTGTGGTCGCGCCGCTCTTCGGCATGGTCGGATATCTGGTCCAGCGGTTCATCATCCAGAGAAGCCTGGACGTCAGCCCCCTGACCACCCTGCTCGTGACCTTCGGGCTATCGATCGTCATCCAGAACGGACTTCTGGAAGGTCTGTCGGCGAACAGCCAATCACTGCCGTCGGGGTCACTCGCGTCCGCCTCCTTCCAGGTCAACAACCAGCTCTCGATTGGGTACGAATCGGTGATCGTCTTCGCGGTCGCGGTGGTGGTCCTCGTCTGCCTGCAACTGTTCCTGTCACGGGCACGCCTCGGCCGGGAGGTGCGTGCGGCGGCCGATGACCAGGAGGCGGCGACCATCGTGGGGGTGAACGTGCGACACGTCTACGGTGTCACGGCCGCGATCGCCTTCGCGACAGTTGCGCTCGCCGGTGTGGCGTTCGGGATGTACTCGTCATTCAACCCGGCGGCGGGGCCGCAGCGGCTGATCTTCGCCTTCGAGGCGGTCGTCATCGGAGGCGTCGGCTCGCTGTGGGGAACGTTGGCGGGTGGGATCATCCTCGGGCTCGCGCAGGTCCTCGGATCGCAGGTCGATGCGAGCTTTGGCGTGCTCGCCGGGCACCTGGTCTTCCTTATGGTGCTAGCGCTCCGACCCAGTGGCCTGATCCCCGCCCGCCTGTCGTGACCGACACCTCTGCGATGGCCGGCCGGCAACGAGTTACGCGCTCAAAGCGCTCGGCGGCGTGGGGCGCCGTGGTTGGCGTGGTCGTCGTGGCGGCCCTTTTTTCGCTGCCCTACCTGGTGTACGCAAACGTCACCGGCGTGCTGGTCAACCTTTTCATCCTCGTCTCGCTGGCTACGATGTGGAACCTGCTTGCGGGATATGCGGGATTGATCTCGGTCGGCCAGCAGGCCTACATCGGCGTCGGAGCGTATGCCGTATTCGTGCTGGCGGGCGATGGAATCTCGCCGTTCCTCGCCATCCCTCTGGCCGCTCTGATCAGCGCGCTGGTCGGGTTGCCTGCCTCGTTCCTGCTGCTGCGGCTGCGCAGGGAGTATTTCGCGATCGCGACGTGGGTCGTGGCGGAGGCGTTCCAGCTGATCGTCGTGAGATTCGACTCGCTGGGTGGGGGTGCCGGCGCACCCTTGCCAGGAATGGTCGGCCTCGATCCGGCACTCCGCCAGGCTTTCACCTACTGGGCAGCGCTCGCCGTCGCGGTGGCGACATTGCTCGGTACCTACCTGCTCCTGCGCAGCCGGCTTGGCCTCGACCTGACCGCCATGCGCGACAACGAGGTAGGGGCGCGGAGTGTCGGCGTGCGCGTGGGGCAGGCCAAACGGATCGTGTTCCTCGTCGCCGCGGCCGGTGCCGGCGCGGCCGGCGCTGTTCTGGTCATCAGCCAGCTGTTCGTCCAGCCCACCGCGGTCTTCACCGTCCAGTGGTCGGCTTACATGATCTTCGTCGCCCTCATCGGGGGGCTGGGCTCGATCGAGGGCCCCATCGTCGGCACGGTCATCTTCTTTTTCCTACAGCAGACCCTGGCCGACCGCGGCGCTTGGTACCTGATCGTTCTCGGCGCAGTGGCCGTCTTGATGGCGATGTGGGTGCCGCGCGGTCTGTGGGGGCTGATCTCCGATCGCTTCGGCATCAGGCTATTCCCCGTCGGATACTGGCTCCATGGGATGAACCCACCGGCGACTGGGCCAGGGCCGAAGACGGAGAGTCCCCAGGCGTGATCCGGTTTCGTCAACCCCTCGCGAGTCAAAAGTAGCTGTGCTCGAGCGCACCCAGGTCGGAATCGTCGGCGCCGGACCGGCTGGACTAATGCTGTCGCATCTGCTGCATCTGGCGGGCATCGAGTCGGTGGTCTTGGAGCGCCGCAGTCGGAAGTACGTCGAGAGCCGGGTGCGCGCCGGCGTGCTGGAGGACGGTGCGGCCGAGATGCTCCGCTCCAGTGGCGTCGGCGAGCGCATGGATCGCGAGGGTCTGGTCCACGGCGGCATCTACTTGCAGTTCGGGGGCGAGCGTCACCGCATCGACTTCATGGACCTGGTCGGCCGCGGGATCATGGTCTACGGGCAGCAGGAGGTGGTCAAAGACCTCATCGAAGCCCGCCTGGCGACTGGCGGCGACGTGCGATTCGAGACAGAGGTCCGACGGCTTGATGGGCTCGGTGGGGAACCTTCCATCAGTTACCTCCATGACGGCGTGGAGCGCCTTCTGGCTTGCGACTTCGTCGCCGGTTGCGACGGCGCCCATGGCGTCGGCCGGATGTCCTTGCCGGCCGGCTCGCACGCAGCTTACGAGCGAGTCTATCCACACGCGTGGCTGGGCATCTTGGCCAGAACCCCGCCCGCGAGCGAAGAGTTGATCTACGCGCGCCACGAACGTGGTTTCGCTCTCCACAGCATGCGGTCGCCCGACATGAGCCGTCTCTACCTGCAGGTTGACGGCGCGGACGACCCAGGCTCCTGGCCACCCAACCGCATCTGGGATGAGCTCCGGCTGCGGCTCAACGAACCGACACTGCAAGAAGGCGAGATCGTCGAGATCGGCGTCACCGAGATGCGCAGCCTGGTGCTCGAGCCGATTCAGTACGGCAAGCTGTTCCTGGCCGGCGACGCTGCCCACATCGTGCCCCCGACGGGAGCCAAGGGGATGAACCTGGCGCTCGCCGATGTGCGGGCACTGGCAGCGGCGGTCGCGAAGTGGTATACGTCAGGCTCGAGCGATGGACTGGATGGCTACAGCGAAAACTGCCTCCAGCGGGCGTGGCGTGCTCAGCACTTCTCGGCGTTCATGACGAGCCTCCTTCACGGCGACGCGGCCAAGGACCCGTTCGAGCACAAACTGCAACTCGCCAACCTGACGTACATCGCCCGCTCGAGGGCGGCCGCGACCGCGCTGGCGGAGAACTACACGAGCGCCGCCACGGGCGTCTGGGGCTCCAGCTGAAGATGACATCACCAGGCGAGGCCGAGGAATTCGAACCCCCCTACCTGTACCCCGACTACAAATCGACGGTGCTGCGCGCGCCGAGCCGGCCGCTGGTCCGGCTCCCCGAGGAGTGGTTCCACAATGCCCGCGGTCCCGCGTTCGGGCGGATCCCGGTGCGCTCCGAGGATGCTGATTTGACCCAGCAGCACCAGGGTGAGCCCCTGGGAGAGCGGATCGCTGTGAGCGGTCGGGTGCTGGACTCGGATGGTGCCCCGGTTCGCAATACGCTGGTCGAGGTCTGGCAGGCCAATGCCGCCGGCCGATACGTCGACCCCGTCGATGACCATCCGGCGCCGCTCGACCCCAATTTCACCGGTGCCGGCCGATGCCTCACGAACTCTGACGGCTGGTACCGATTCGTGACGGTCAAGCCGGGCGCATATCCCTGGCGCAATCACCCCAACGCGTGGCGCCCTGCCCATATCCACTTTTCAGTTTTCGGGCCCGATCTGGGCAGCCGGCTCGTGACGCAGATGTATTTCCCCGGCGACCCGCTGATGGCCTCCGACCCAATCCTGCAGTCGATCGCCGACCCTCGCGGCATCGACCTGTTGGTGGCCGCCTTCGACTGGGAGACAACCACCCCAAACTGGGCGCTCGGCTACCGCTGGGACATTGTCCTGCGCGGCCGGAATGCCACCCCGCGAGGGATCTAATTGGGCGGCCGCCGCGTGCCCACGCCGTCGCAGACCGTTGGGCCATTCTTCGGCTTCGCTCTCCCTTTTCCGGGCGACTCGAGCCCTGCTGTTGGCGGTGAGGCGCTTCGTATCGAGGGGCAGCTGCTGGACGGCGAGGGCGCGCCGGTCGTCGACGGACTGCTCGAGGTCTGGCAAGGCGATCAGTTCGCACGTTGCCGGACCGATGCCGAGGGCGCCTACCACTTCACTGTCCATAAACCCTCGCCGACGCCTGAGTCCGACGGGATTCCGACGGCATCTCACCTCAACGTCTCCGTCTTCGCACGCGGCCTGCTTCGGCATCTTGTCACCCGGCTCTACTTTCCCGACGAACAGGCCGCCAACGCGGCTGACCCGGTGCTGGCTCGCGTCGATCCAGGGCGCCGGGCGACGCTTGTGGCGCGCCGCGACGGAGCAGTCCTGCGCTTCGATGTGCATCTCCAGGGTGCCGACGAGACGGTGTTCTTTGCCCACTGACCGCCTGTTTGGTCCAAGCCTCACCACGCCCGCAATGGCGTCGGCGGTATCGGATGTTGCCTGGCTGTCGGCCATGCTTTCCTTCGAGGCGGCGCTGGCGGATGCGCAGGCCGAGCTTGACCTGATACCCCGCGAAGCGGCGCGCGACATCGTCGCGGCCTGTCAAGTTGAGCGATACGACATCGAGGCGATCGGACGCGAGGCCGCCCACTCAGCGAGTCCGGTCGTCGCGCTTATCGATTCATTGCGAGGCATGGTCGGAAGCCAGGCGGCGAGTTTCGTCCACCGCGACGCCACCAGCCAGGACGTCATTGACAGCGCGATGATGCTCGTCGCTCGCGACGCGCTGGACGTTCTGCTCACCGACCTGGGCGTCCTGATGGCTCGTTGCGCGGCGCTCGCCGAGCAGCACCGGGATACACCCATGGTCGGCCGCACGCTGCTCCAGCACGCGCGGCCGATCACGTTCGGTTTCAAAGCCGCCACGTGGTTGACGGGAGTCCTGGACGCGCGGAATCACCTGGCCGCGATTCGTAAAGGCCGGCTGGCGGTGCAGCTCGGTGGCGCCGTGGGGACGCTGGAGGGGTTCGATGGGCGCGGCCGGGAAGTGCTCGCCGCCATCGCCCGGAACCTGGGCCTGGCCGAGCCCGAGCTGCCCTGGCACTCGAATCGCGGGCGTGTGGCGGAACTGGGCTCGGCGTTGGCGGTCGCCGCTGGCGCTTGCGCCAAGATAGCGCTCGACGTCGCGCTGCTGGCCCAAACAGAGGTGGGGGAGGTGTCGGTCGCAGCCCCGGGCCGCTCGTCCGCGATGTCCCACAAGCGCAATCCGGCCCGGGCGGTCGAAGCACGGGCCGCGTTCGCGGGGGTGACTGGACAGGCTGCGGTATTGCTGGCGGCCATGAGCGGCGAGCATGAACGATCTGCTGGAGCGTGGCAGTCGGAGTGGCCGGCGCTCAGCGAGGCCTTTCGGCTGGCGGCGGGCGCGGTTGCCCGGACGCGGGAGACGCTCACTGGCCTGCAGGTCGACGTCGAGCGGATGCGCATCAATTTGGGTCCGAGCCAAGACCTGGGGATTGGTGCCTCGGCGCTCGTCGACCGGGCGCTGGAAATTTACAGAGGGGAGGTCAAAGACGATGGGTGACGAGGAGAGGGAGCGGGGGAGAGCCATCCGGCGGGCGGTCCTGGGCGACGTCCACGTGGACCAGGCCGAGGCAGCAGAATCACCGTTCACCGAAGACTTCCAGGATCTGTTGACCCGCTATGCCTGGGGCGAGGTTTGGGCACGGCCCGGACTCGATCGACGGACCCGCAGCTGTATCACCGTGGCGATGCTCGTCGCATTGGGTCACTCCGAGGAGCTCCGGCTGCACTTGCGCGCGGCGCTCAACAACGGGGTTGCAGTGGACGAATTGAAGGAAGTGTTGCTGCAGACTGCGATCTACTGCGGCATACCGGCTGCCAATACCGCATTCCGAGTCGCGGCCGAGGTTCTCGCGTGAGCAAAGACATCCGGTCCGGCGATGAAGCTCGACGACCGCGCCTTCCCGCTGCGCAGCGACATCGTCCTCACCAGCAACACTTACGAGTCCTTCGAGGGCGCCTCATGGGATCTGCTGGTCGGGTCGGTGCCGCGGAAAGCCGGAATTTCCGGGAGTTCACCACTCGCCTTACCCCGTATCGACATCGAATGTCGCTAGGAGTGACGGAGAAGTCGAGCTCTGAGCCCGCAGAAAAGGGGTTGCTTCGCCGGCGGTTACTCACGAGAGATTCGGCGCCGCAGACGGTGCCAGAGTAGGCTTTCGCCGGGGTCAGGAGCGTCGAGGAATGTGTCGACGCGACGTACAGCCACTCGGGAGGTCGGCAAGGGGCATGCTCGTATCACGGCGGCGAACTTCGTCCGCTTTACTCGTAAGACCTTGATCGCTGAACCCCAAGACTCCCTGCACGGCGAGGACAACACCCGAAACCCGACGACGATCTCGACCACTACCGTATCTGGTCGGGTTGGTCGCCGCAGGCCTTGTAGGGCCGTCTCCGGCTCGATCTTTATGTCAACTTAGAGTCCACTACGCGCAGAGGCCAGCAGATGATGGTAGTGGCGGTGGCGATAGCCGCCCTCCTTGTGGTCGGCGGCGTAATCGGCGTCGTGGTCCACGATCAACAACTCGACTCCCGTGACCCGGTGTGATCGACTGTTGACTGTTTGCCGAGTGGTCCATCCGATCTACGACAGCCAAGATGACAGCCAAGCCGGCGAACGCCTGCGGACGCTCACGAACGATCATGGATTGACGCTGCGTATGACTGAACGTGTGCGGACCATGCTGCACGTCTGTGGATGGCAGTCCCGCGGTCTTCAAAACCGTTTGCGGTCCCCACGCATCCTTCGCGCGCGCGCGTGTCCTTACTTTGGCTGAGTAACCGGGGTGGGGAGGGGG
>Ga0208849_1000728_pt1 | contig 27798 bp, 26 predicted proteins | sample NGESurdeep072012_10_FD_184470 | JGI IMG/M metagenome (GOLD analysis project Ga0208849, IMG submission 184470) | Arctic peat soil microbial communities from Barrow, Alaska - NGEE Surface sample 53-3 deep-072012 (SPAdes) | ecosystem: Environmental > Terrestrial > Soil > Wetlands > Peat ... | reverse complement strand
GGTCGCTGTCGCGCCGTTGATCGCGGTACCCGCGATCGCGTTCCCGGCAGAAGCAAAGACACCCACACCCAGGGCGTTGACGAACGCGCAGAAGCTCGCCAAGGCGCTGAAGGTGTGCAGGGCGAAGCCTAAGAAGCAGCGCGCGGGCTGCATCAAGCAGGCAGGGAAGCGGTATGCCCCGGCGGCGAAGAGGAAGGCTAAGAAGCCGAAGAGGAAGGCTAAGAAGCGATAGGCGGGTGCTTGGGCTTTCGGTCGAGAGAGGGGCGCGGTGCCGGTACCTAAGTCGAAAACCCAGATTCCCCGCGCGCGGCGCGGATCCCAGGGGCGTGAGGGCCTGAACGGCGCGTCGCAGGTCCCGATGAGTGAGTTGCAGCGTGCGCGGCTGCTCGCGGCGGCGGTGCAGGTTGTCTCCGAGTTCGGCTATGGGGGGATGTCCACGGCGCGTGTCTCCGGCCGTGCTGGTGTCTCGCGCAAGACGTTCTACGATCTGTTCGCTGACCGTGAAGACTGCTTCCTCGCGGCGTTCGACGATACGGTCAACCGGATCGCGGCGGTCGCCGCTCCGACATATGAAGGTGAGCGACGCTGGCGAGAGAAGGTCAGGGCCGGCCTGTCGCGCATGCTCGAGTTCATCGGGGATGAGCCACTATTGGGATCGCTCGTGGTCGTCGATGCGCTCGGCGCCGGGCCACGGGTCCTTCAACGCCGTGCGCGCTGTCTCGAAACCCTCAGCCACATCGTTGATCAGGGACGCTCAGAAGTAAAAACGGGCAAAGGACCACCACCATTGGCCGCCCAGGGGGTGGTCGGCGCGGTATTCAATGTCCTACACGCAGAGATGATTGGACGGCGGAATGGTCGGCCGTTATCAGAGCTTTTGAACCCGCTGATGGCGATTGTTGTCCTGCCGTATCTCGGGCAGAGCGCAGCGGCCAACGAGCTTCAGCGCCCGGCGCTGGGAACGCGTCGTGTGGCGCCTGCGCGTGTGCGGTCCGCGCTGGATTGCATGGACACGCGCATCACCTACCGCACGCTGCGCGTGCTCTCCGCGGTCGCCTCGCTCCCCGGGGGCAGTAACCGCGAGGTTGCCGACCACGCGGGGATCGCCGACGCGGGGCAGATCTCAAAGCTCCTAACGCGCTTGGAGAAGCACGGGTTGATCGGCAATGGCGGCAACGGGCAGGCCAAGGGCGAGCGCAACGCCTGGACGCTCACCGCGAAGGGGGAGGAGCTCCAACACGCGGTTGAGGTGCAGGCCGGGGGCTGAGGTATTCCCGCGCTACCGCGCGTGTAGGTGCGCAAAAACGGGATCGTAAGATGCGCAAAAGCGGGATCGTAGGGCGCGCAAAAGCGGTATCGTGGCTGTGTGGCGTCTCGTGATTATGTTCCGCGTCTGGCCGATGCGCGCCTGGATCGGCTCTTCTCGGAGCTGCCCGCTCTGCTGATCACGGGTCCTCGCGCGGCTGGTAAGACGACGACCGCGCGTCGTCACGCGCGTGCCGTCGTGCGCCTTGACGTCGAGGCCGAGGCCCGAGCGTTCCAGGCCGATCCCGATGTCGCGCTGCGCGCGCTGCCGACGCCGGTGCTACTGGACGAGTGGCAGGCGGTTCCCGGTGTGCTCGGCGCGGTCAAGCGAGCCGTCGATGATGAGGCGGGCGCCGGCCGTTTTCTGCTCACGGGCAGCGTGCGGGCCGACCTGCACGCGCAGACCTGGCCCGGCACGGGCAGGCTCGTGCGCGTGCAGATGTATGGGTTGACGGTTCGAGAGATGCTTGGCCGGCCGGCCGGCGAGTTGTTCCTCGACAGACTCGCTCGCGCTGATATCGAGGCGTTCGGAGCGCCGCGCGACCCTCCCGACCTGCTGGGCTACGTAGAGTTCGCGATACGCGGTGGCTATCCCGATGCCGCGCTCCTGCTCTCCGGTATGGCGCGAAGGGCGTGGCTCGAGGGTTATCTCGACCAGCTGCTCACCAGGGACGTCGAGCTGCTGGGTGGCGCTCGCGACCCGCGCCTGCTGCGGCGCTACTTCGAAGCGCTGGCTCTCAGCACCGCGGGGATCGCGCGCGATAAGACGCTGTATGACGCCGCCGGGATCGATCGCAAGACGGCGATCGCTTACGAGCGTCTGCTCGCGAACTTGTTTGTGCTCGACACGCTGCCGGCGTGGAGCAGCAACAGGCTTGCTCGCCTCGCGAAGGCTGGGAAGCGCTACATCACAGACGCGTCGCTGGTGGCCACGGCGCTGCGTCTCGACGAGGCCGCGGTGCTCCGCGATGGCGACCTGCTCGGGCGTGTCCTGGAGACCTTCGTCGTCTCACAGATCAGGCCCGAGGTCGAGCTGAGCCACTCCAGGCCGCGCCTTCACCACCTACGCGCGAGGGACGGGGGGCACGAGGTCGATCTCATCGCCGAGCTCCCCGCCGGCGACGTCCTCGCCGTCGAGATCAAGGCCGCCTCGGCTCCAGGGCTCGCCGACGCGAGACACCTGCTGTGGCTGCGCGAGCGGCTCGGAGACCATTTTCTCGCCGGCGCCGTGCTGCACACCGGACCACGGCCGTTTCGTCTCGACGAGCGGATCTTCGCTCTGCCGATATCCGTCCTATGGGAATAGCCAGGCGTCGGACGGGCTGAATCGACGAAGATCGACCAAGGAGAAGAGGTGGGGTCCCATGTAGGTCAACCACTCGGGGTGCTGGGCGGCCTGCTCTCGCTCGGCGACCCCGACGTGATGGCTCGCGCCTGGCGCTGAGGCGTTCTTTGCCCCGCTACCTCGCCGACAAGAGCGCGCTCACGCGGCGCGAGACACGCCCGGAGGTTCGTGAGATCGTCGAGCCGTTGCTGCTCGCGGGACAGATCGCGACCTGCGGAATCGTCGACCTCGAGCTGCTCTTCAGCGCCAGGAGCCCCGCTGTCTACGCCGAGCTGGCCTCAGTGTTACGCGCGCTGCCGCGCGTGCCGGTGAGCGAGGCGGTCGTCGATCGCGCGCTGGAAGTGCAAGCGCTCCTGGCCGAGGGCTCCCAGCATCGGGCGATACCGCTGCCCGATCTGCTTGTCGCCGCCTGTGCCGAGAGCGCTGGGCTGATCGTGTTGCACGACGACGCCGACTTCGAGCGCATCGCCGCGATCACCGCTCAGCCGGTTCGTTGGGTGCTGCCGCGCGGCAGCGTCTCCTGAGGGGCGGCTCACTTCGCCATAAGCGCGAGTGGATCGCGCTCAAGTTGATGACAGCGTACGCCGACAAGAGTGTATTGTCGTTGTGCGACGACATGCTATAATTGACAGCGTACGCTGACAACGAGGTGGTTTGGTTTGCTTGTCAACTCGATCAACGATCTAGCGGCCATCGTCCGCGGCCGTCGTCTGAGATTGGGCCTCAGCCAGGCGCAGGCCGCGACCCGCGCGGGTGTGTCCCGGCAATGGGTCGGCGCACTGGAGAGCGGAAAGCCGACGGCTGAGCTCGGTCTGGTGCTCGGCCTGCTCGACGCCCTGGAGCTGAACCTCGATCTCGCCGCTCGGGACGGTGAGGGACGATCGGCGGCCTCGGTCGATCTCGACGCCGTGTTGGAGGAACACCGTGGCCCATGACTGACTCCCTCGTGGTGCTGATGGAGGACCAAGTCGCGGGCACGCTTGTGCGAGCCCGTGGTGGACGACTGACGTTCACCTACAGCGAGGAGTATCGCGAACAAGAGGGTGCGACACCGCTGTCGGTGTCAATGCCAACCCAGATCCCCTCCCATCCCGATCGGATTGTCACGGCCTGGCTCTGGGGGCTGCTGCCAGACAACGATGCGGTGCTGCGCCGCTGGGCGCGAGAGTTTCATGTGTCGGCCGGCTCGCCGTTCTCGCTGCTCGGAACCCCGGTCGGCGAGGATTGCCCAGGCGCCGTCAGGTTTTTCACACCCGAGAACGTAGAGCGTGCGCTTCGCCGCACTGGCGATGTCAGCTGGCTGACCGAGGAGCAGGTCGCGGGGCGGCTGCGTGAGCTGCGTCAGGATTCGACCGCTTGGCTGGGCCGGTCGTTCACGGGCCAGTTCAGCCTCGCCGGCGCACAGGCCAAGACCGCCCTGCTCTTTCGCGACGGCAAGTGGGGCGTCCCGTCCGGAGCTGCCGCGACGACCCACATCCTCAAGCCGGCTGTCACTGGGCTTGACGATCACGATTTGAACGAGCATCTGTGCCTGGACGCGGCGCGCCGTGCCGGGCTGACCGCGGCGCGCACCCAGATCGCAGGCTTCGCTGAGCAGACCGCGGTGGTGGTCACCCGCTATGACCGGCGCCTCGCGGCCGAGCGTGTCATCCGTGTGCACCAAGAGGACCTGTGCCAGGCGCTCGCGGTCCCGCCGGCCCAGAAGTATCAGAACGAAGGCGGCCCCGGGGCGAGGGAGATAGCGGCGCTTCTACGCCGCGCGATGCCACCGCGTGTCGCACAGGCGGCGGTCTGGGCTTTTGCCGATGCGCTCGCTTGGAACTGGCTGATCGCCGGTACCGACGCCCACGCGAAGAACTACTCGCTGCTGCTGGCGGGCAACCAGGTCCGTCTCGCGCCGCTCTATGACATCGCCTCCGCGCTGCCGTACGACACGCACGAACGCAAGTTGCGGATGGCGATGAAGATCGGCGGAGACCATCGTCTGTTGCCTTACAACAACCCCTGGCCGGTGGCCGCCAGAGATCTCGATCTCGATGCCGGCGCTCTCCTTGATCGTGTGCTCGAACTCGCCGACCGCGCGCCTGACGCGTTCGCGGACGCTGCCGGCACACAACAGGTCAAGCGGCTCAAACGCAAGCTCCCCGGCAAGCTGGTCGAGCTGGTCGCTGAGCGCGCCGCACGCTGCCGGCGACTGCTTGGGCAGCCCGGCAAGATGCAATAGCAAGCTCCGATCAACCACCCGGACGGCAGTGGCTCGCCGGCTTGATCGCAATCGCTACGTATCCAGCCCGGGGATCGGCTCGAGCGGCAGCTCGCCGTAGATCCCCTCCAGCTCTTCGAGGTCCGTCCGATCCTGGGGTCGCCCAGCGAGGCGCTTGAAGCCGACTACGCTTTGAAGTGCAGCGACACGGACCGTCTGCCCGCCCCAGTCGGTTGCCTCAGCACGCTCGGCGACGGTGTCGAAATCCAGCGGTGGCAGCCCGCCGCGCATAATGTCGATGATGCCGTGGCGGCTATTGATGCGCAGGCTCGGTGCGTCGGCGACATCCTCAGGCGTGAGAACCTTGTCGTCGCGCAGCCGCTTGCCGTCCACTCGCTCCAAGAAGCGCAGCACCGCGGCATCGGTGTCGGGACCGTCACCCACGAGCAGGTCTGAGTCCTTGGTGGCCCGGATGTAGCCGTGGTAGATCACGCTGAATCCGCCAATCACCACATAGTCCATCCCCACCGCGTTGGCGTCAGAGACGACGCCGTCGAGGTCAGGACCAGAAGGTTCGTCTGGGGGCATGGCCGGCGCGGATCGATGCAGCCAGTAGCCTAACCGCCTGCTTGGAGAGCTTCTGGCCCTGGTTGAGTCGCTGAGCCGGGGTCAACGCCATGTTGATTGCCCGCATCTGCTCGGCCTCTTCGCGGTTGATGACGGCCCACTCGGCCTCGTGGCCGGACGAGAGCAAGGGGGTGCCGGTACGAGGGCTCACGGTTTCAATTCTATCGCACGACGGGCATTGAGTGAACCTTATTGTCTGCGACCGGCTGTTCCGCCGGCACGGCTATCCGCGCCCGCTCAGCGCGGCGGCATCCGCAGCGCGCCGTCGAGCCGGATCGTCTCGCCGTTGAGCATCCGGTTCTCGACGATGTGACAGGCCAAGTGTGCGTACTCGGGCGGCTGGCCGAGACGTGGGGGGTAGGGGACGCCGGCGCCGAGCTTCTCGCGGGCCTCCTCCGGCAGCGCCGCCAGCAGCGGCGTGTCGAACAGGCCGGGGGCGATCGTGTTGACCCTGATCCCGTACTGCGCGAGGTCGCGCGCGGCGGGGAGCGTCATGCCGACGACGCCGCCCTTCGAGGCGGAATAGGCGATCTGGCCGATCTGCCCGTCGTAGGCGGCGATCGAGGCGGTGTTCACGCACACGCCGCGCTCGCCGTCCTCGCCCGGCTCGTTCGCGATCATCGCGCTGGCGGCGTAGCGCAGCACGTTGAACGTGCCGATCAGGTTGATCTGCAAGATCGTCTCGAACGGCAGCAGCGGGTGCGGCCCCTTCGAGCCCGCGAGCTTCTGCGCCCAACCGGTCCCCGCGCAGCACACGGCGATTCGCAGCCCGCCCTCGCGATTCGCGGCCCGCTCCACGGCCGCCTGCACCTGCCCCTCCTCGCGCACGTCGCAGGCGACGAACTCCAAGCCGAGCTCGGATGTCAACGCGGCGCCCTTCTCGGCGTTCACGTCCGCGACGGTCACCATCGCGCCGCCCGCGTGCAGGGCGCGCACGGTGGCCTCGCCGAGCCCCGAGGCTCCGCCGACAACGATTGCTGAGCTGCCCTCGATCTGCATCGCGACGAGAGCCTACAGATGCCCTCCGGCTGTGTGCGGCTATCCCGCGGTGGTCACCCGTGAAAGCGTCAGCGCGAACAGCTCGTCCGGGTCGGTGAACCAGCGCACGAGTTCCAGGCCCGCGGACGAGAGGTCGCTCTCGAGTCGCTCGGGCGTGAACTTGGCGCTGATCTCCGTGCGTACTTCCTCACCTGCGCGGAAGTGCACGGGCAGGTCCAGCGCGCGGACCATCGTCGTGTGCTCGCGGCGCGCGCGCAAACGCATCTCGATCCACTCGTTTCGCGTGTCGAACAGCGCGATGTGATCGAAGTCCTCGGGGTCGAAGTCGGCGTCCAGCTCGCGGTTGACCACCCGCAGCACGTTGCGGTTGAACTCCGCGGTGACGCCCTCCGCGTCGTCGTAGGCGGCCTCCAGGACCTCCTGGTCCTTGACCAGATCCGTCCCCATCAGCAGGTGATCCTCCGGTCCGAGCAGGCGGCCGATCGAGCGCAGGAAGCGACGGCGGCTGCCCGGCTGGAAGTTGCCGACGGTGCCGCCGAGGAAGGCGACGATCCGCGGCCCGATCGCCGGCGGGACACGGTCGAGGTGGCGCTCGAAGTCGCCGATCACCCCATGCACCCGCAAACCGGGGTACTCCTCGGTGAGCGTCTCCGCGCAGTCGCGCACCATGCTCTCGGTCACATCCACCGGCACATAGCGCTTCAGCGTCCCGGCCCCGTGCAACGCGTCGAGCAGCACGCGCGTCTTCGCGGCCGTGCCCGAGCCGAGCTCGACGAGCTCGACGGCGTTCGTCAAGGCCGCCAGCTCGGTCGCCGTCCGCTCCAGGATCGCTCGCTCGGCGCGAGTGGGGTAGTACTCCGGCAGCTCGCAGATCTGGTCGAACAGCTCGGCGCCGCGCGCGTCATAGAAGTGCTTGGGCGGCAGTTCCTTGAACGGCCGCGTGAGGCCATCGAGCACGTCCTCCGCCAGCGAGCGTTCCTCGCTCCCATCCAGATGCGAATCGATCTGGATCGTCTCCTCGGGGTTTGCGATCGGCTCCATCAGGCTCCCTCGGCGTTCCGCGCCGGGCGGCGCGGCTCGGTGTCGGTCTGAATGCGTCGCGTCATGCCTCGACTCCGTCCCGCGCCAGGCGCAGCCCGGCGAAGATCTGCCGGCGCTGTGGTAGGTCCCAGTTACGGAAGGTCAGGGTAGCCACGCGGGGATGGGTGGCCCATGAGCCGCCACGCAGTACGCGGTAGTCCTCGCCGAAGAACACCTCCGAGTACTCGCGATAAGGGTATGCGCTGAAGCCGGGGTAGCCGTGGAACCTGCTGCCCGTCCACTCCCACACCAGGCCGACCGCCTCAATCCCCTGCTTCCAGGTCGCCGCCTTCTCCCACTCCGCCTCAGTGGGGAGCCGCGCACCGTGCGCTCGGGCGAAGGCGTCGGCCTCGAACCAGGAGACGTGGCAGACGGGTGATTGAGGCCCGCCCGCCCCACCCGTCGCCACGGCTGGATGATGGGTGATGTCGTACTCCTCCTTCCAGGCCCAGCCCTCGGCCGACCACCACTCGCGCCGCTCATACCCGCCGCCCTCGCTGAAGTGCATCCAGCTCCCGTTGCGCACCGGCTGGCGGGCGATCTGGAAGGCGGCCACGTCGACGGTGTGACGCGGACGCTCGTTGTCATAGGCGAAGCCCTCGGGCCCGGCGCCCAGCGCGAAGGGCCCGGCCGGGATCGCCACCCACTCCTCGGTGGGATCGAGGCCTCGTAGCGGCGCGTCGAGCTTCGCGCGCTCGCCGTCGGGCAGCAACTCGGCGATCGCCAGCGTCTGGCGCATCGTCTCGGAATGCTGCAGCTCGTGGCGCAGCACCATCTCGTACACGGCGCCGTCGCCGATGCCCTGCTGGGTGAGCGCCTCGGCTACCCGGGCCCGGACGGCCGCCAGATACTCCCGCGCTTGGGCCGCTCCGAGCGCCTCGATCTCGCCCCGCACCGCGCGCGGCGTCTCGAACGCGTCGTAGAGTTCCGCCAGGTCGGGGCGCAGCAGTTCCAGCCCCGCATGGCGTTGGCCCAGCCACAGATCCTCATAGGCGGCGATGTGGCCGAGATCCCACACGAGCGGGCTCATGATCGGCGAGTGCACGCGCTCCAGGTCCTCGTCGCTGAGCCCGGCGATCAGCGCGAGCGTGCGCTCGCGCGCCTGCACCAGGTCGGCGATCGCCTCCTGTGGGCTTGGCGCGGCGGCGTTGTGGGTCGCGGTGGCGGTCGTGGCCATGGCTTTGCCGATTCCTACTGTACGACTTTATGTCCCGACTGGTTCATCGTGGCGCCGGCGTCGGGGAGGCCGCGTCGTCGACGATCACGCTCAAACGCTCGCGCCTGAGCAGGCTCGCGGGTACCTGCCGGCTCGGCTCGGCCAGCGCCGCGGCGATCGCGTAGGCCTTGCCCGCGCCGGTCGCCAGCAGCAGGCAATGCCGCGCGGCACGCAGCACCGCGAGGCTCAGCGTGATCCGCTCCGGTGGTGGCTTCGGCGATGCGTGGACGCCCAGGCAGATCGCCTGCTCGCCGGCGTCCAGCGTGGGCGCTCCTGGGAACAGCGAGGCGACGTGCCCGTCCGGGCCGATGCCCAGCGCGATCAGGTCGAGCACCGGCAGGGAGGACGAGCTCTCCTCGGCAGGCGAGACGTGCTCGCCGAGCGCCTCGGCGTAGCGCCGCGCGCCCGCCTCGGGCCCCAGCTCCCCCTCCATGCGGTGGACGCGCGCGGGATCGATCGCGGCTGGGCGCAGCAGCGTCTCGTCGGCGAGCCGGTAGTTGCTTTCCTCGTCCTCCGGCGGGACGCAGCGCTCGTCGGCGAACCACACCTCGACGCCGTCCCAGTCGGGCAGCGCCGTAGCCAGCAGTTCGTAGGTGCGCGCCGGCGTCGAGCCGCCGGACAGCGCGAGGTGGGCGACGCCGCGCGCCGCGCGCGCGCGCTGCACCTGACGTGCGATCTCCTCCGCGGCCCGTACGGCCGTCGCCTCGGCGTCGGCGAATGTCGTCAGGCGTGTCATCGGTTGATGGTATGCCTCACGGCAGCATCGCCTGCGCGGCCCGTAGCGCGGGCCGGTAGGTGGGGTCGCGCAGCAGCGCCTGACGGATGCCCTCGCCGAGGATGCCGGCCTCGCCTCGGGAGGCGCCGAGAATCGTCCACTCGCGCTCGTTGCCCCTTTCGTCGCGCTGGTAAGCGCGCAGACCGCCCGGGCCGCGATCCAGGCGCACCTGCAGGCCCGACTCGCTGCTCAGCTGCACTCCCTCCAAGCCCGGCACCCGCAGCTCGGGCGTCGCCTGAAGGCGCAGCTCGATGTCTTTGCCCTGGGCTTTCGCTTTGCCCCTCAGCACGCCGTCGCCGGCCGTCCGCTCTTCGAGCTCCGAGCGGTCGAGCTCCCAGCCCAGGCGCGAGGCCAGCCAGCCGATGAACAGCATCGCCGCGATCGTCGAGACGGGATGGTGTCTGACCGTCACCGCGTCCAGCGCGCCCAGCTCCGCGCGCATCGGCGCGGGGTCGAACGCCGTCGCGACCCGCTCGCGCCAGGGGGTGGACCGCAGCCACGCGAGATCGACCACATAGGCCTGCTCGGAGAGCATGCACGCGCGCTCGATCGCCTCGTGCCAGACGGGCTCGTCGATCGAGTCGATCAGCGTCGCCTGCGCCAGCTCCAGCAGCGCGTCGGCCTCCTCGCGGTGCCCGTGGGGCGACCACAGCAGGGTCGGCAGGTCGCTCACCACCAACGGGTCGGCGATGCTCAGCAGGTCGTCCAGGTGGCGCTCGCCGAGCTCGACGATCACGGTCTCGTGCAGCAGCACGAGCTCGCCCGGCTTCGGGTCGTCTTCGGCGGCGACGCTCGCGCGCGCATCCAGGCGCGTGCGCTTGGGGTCGTAGGAGAGCACGACCAGGCGCGAGGCGTGATAGCGGCCCACGCCGCGCAGACGGTTGGCGATCTCGCCGCTCCACTCGCGCTCGACGAACACCACCATGTTGAGCACGCGCGCCGGGACGTAGCCGCCGTTCTCGGCGTGCCTTTCGGCCAGCAGCTCGCGCAGCGCCGCTTCGATCGCGTCGGGCGTCGTCCCCTGTGCGCTCCAAACTGCATCGCTGACGGCTCCCATCGGATCAGATGGCCCGCCAGCTGTGGCCGTCGAGCAACAGCTCGTTCGCCTCGCGCGGCCCCTGCGAGCCCGCCTTATATTGAGGTAGTCCGTCTGCCGGGCCCTCCGTCCGCCCGTCTATCTGCCCGCCCGTCTGTCCGTCTGCCCGTCCATCCGACTGCGGGCCGGGCGTCTGCGACCATGCCCGCAGGATCGGGTCGCAGATGCGCCACTGCGCCTCGACCTCGTCGTTGCGGGTGAACAGCGTCGGATCGCCACGCATCGCGTCCATGATCAGCCGCTCGTAGGCCTCCGGCGACTGCGACATGAACGAGGTGCCATACAGGAACTCCATGTTGACCGGACGGATGACCATGCGGGTGCCGGGAATCTTGGCGCCGAGCTGCAGCGTTACACCCTCGTTCGGCTGCAGCGTCAGCACCAGCTGGTTGGGCCGGACCCCGAGTGAGCCGTCCTGGCTGAAGGCCAGGTGAGGGACGGGCTTGAGCGTGATCACGATCTCGGTGATCTTGCGGGCCAGGCGCTTGCCCGCGCGCAGGTAGAAGGGGACGCCCGCCCAGCGCCAGTTGTCCACTTCCAGACGCAGCGCGGCGAACGTCTCAGTCGTCGATCCCGCGCGCACGCCTTCCTCCTGCAGGTACCCCGGCACATCCTCCCCGCCGGAGTGGCCGGCTGCATACTGGGCGCGCACCGCGATCTCCGGGATCTGCTCGAGCGTGGGCTCGTGAATCGCGTGCAGGACCTTCACCTTCTCGTTGCGTACTTCCTCGGCGGTGAAGCTCACCGGCGGCTCCATCGCCACGTGGCAGAGCAGCTGGAGCATGTGGTTCTGGATCAGGTCGCGCAGCGCTCCGGTCTGGTCGTAGTAGCCGGCGCGGCTGCCGATGCCGATGTCCTCGGCCGCGGTGATCTGCACGTGATCGATGTAGTTGCGATTCCACAGTGGCTCGAACATGCCGTTGGCGAAGCGGAACGCCATCATGTTCTGGACCGTCTCCTTGCCGAGGTAGTGGTCGATGCGAAATACCTGAGCCTCCTCGAACACGCTCAGAACCTCACGGTTGAGCTCGAGCGCCTCCTGCAGTGAGGTGCCGAACGGCTTCTCGATCACCACCCGTGCCTCGCGCTGGGTGGGGGCCTCATCACGGGCCAGGCCGCGGTCGCCCAGCTGCGCGACGATCAGCGGGAAGAAGCTCGGGGCGGTCGCTAGGTAAAAGGTGCGGTTGAGCTTTTCCCCGGCGTCTCGCTCGAACTCGTCGAGCACCCGCTCGAGTTCGGCGTAGGCGGCGTCGTCGTTGAATTCTCCGGCGACGTACTTTGCGTCCTTGAGCAGGCCCGCAAGGACATCCTCGTCGGGCTTGCGGCGGGAGAACTGGCGGATCGCCTGCTCGCACTCAGCGCGGTAGTCCGCGTGCGTTTTCTCTCTGCGCGACACGCCCACCAGGTGAAAGCGCTCGGGCAGCGCGCCCTCGTGCGCGAGGTTGTAGAGCGCGGGCAGCAGTTTGCGCTTTGCCAGGTCGCCGGTGGCGCCGAAGATGACCAGCGTCGTCGGGGAGACCGGCAGGCGCTCGAGCCCCGCGACGAGTGGATTCTCGTCCTCGCCGGCGAGCGGGCTCTCGGGCGGGTGGGGCTTGATCCCGAGCGCCACGCCTCATCTACCTCTTGCTCGCGCCGGTCGCGCCGCCGATTTTTTTTTCCGCTGCCGCTTTCGGCTTAGCGCTGCTGCCGCTGCTGCCGCCGCCGGGCGCGCTCTTCACGGCATGCCCGCCGAACTGGTTGCGCAGAGCCGCGAGCACGCGGTGGGTGAAGTCACCGTTGCCGCGCGAGTACAGGCGCGCGTACAGCGAGGCGGTGATCACCGGCGTGGGCACGTCGTGGGCGGTGGCGTCCTCGATCGTCCAGCGGCCCTCGCCGGAGTCCGCGGTGTAGCCCTCGATCTTCTCAAGCTCGTTGCCGTCGGCCTCGAACGCACGCGCGGCCAGTTCGCACAGCCACGAGCGCACCACCGACCCCTGTCCCCACAGGTGCGCGATCTTGGCGTTGTCGAGCTCGTACTCGGAGGAGTCGAACACGTCGAAGCCCTCCGCGTAGGCCTGCATCAGGCCATACTCGACGCCGTTGTGGACCATCTTCACGTAGTGCCCCGCGCCGGAGGGGCCGAAGCGCAGCCACCCGCGCTCACCGATCGCGGCGACGCTGGCCGCGTTGGTCTCGGGCGCGAGCACGTCGAGGATCGGAGCGAGGCGCTTGACCGCTTTGGGCGGTCCACCGACCATCATGCAGTAGCCGACCTGGAGCCCCCAGACACCGCCGGAGGTGCCGACGTCGACGTAGTTGATGCCCTGCTTTTTCAGCTCCTTGGCGCGGCGCTTATCGTCGGTCCACTTGGAGTTGCCGCCGTCGACGATCGTGTCGTCCGGGTCGAGCAGCTTTGCGAGCTTGTCCACCGTTTCCTGTGTCGGCTCGCCGGCGGGCACCATGATCCACACCAGGCGCGGAGGCGCAAGCTGTTTGACGAGGTCTCTCAGCGAGGACGCGCCGGCGGCGCCGTGCTTGACCGCCTGCTTGACCGCCTGCTCGTTGAAGTCGAAGGCTACGACCTCGTGCACGGAGTCGCGGCGGATGCGATGCACCATGTTGCCGCCCATCTTGCCCAGCCCGACGAAGCCGATCTGAGTCACAGAGTCCTGGGTCGTAGCGTCCGTCATCGCAACACCTCCTTGATCCTCGTGGTCAGCGCGCGCAGAGCGCTCGCGGGGTCATCGCCGCCGAGGCGAATCCGCTCCGCCGGCGGGGCGGGGCTCAACTTCCGCAGCGTGTCCAGGTCGCCGATCGCCTCTGCGTTCTTGAGCGTGGTGAAGGTGTAGGACTTGCCGGGAATCGTCACGTCCTCGGGGCCGTCGTGCAGCAGCTGCAGGAAGCGCCCGGTGCGCGGCCCGCCCTTGTGAAACTGCCCGGTGGAGTGCAGGAAGCGGGGGCCGTAGCCGAATGTCGTCGTGGCCTTCGTGGCGTCTCTGATCACCGTTCGCAGCTCGGCCATGGCGGCGTCGAACTCGGGCGAGGGCTGCACGTAGCCCATGATCGCCACGTAGTCCGGCGGCGAGGCATCGCCGAGCAGCCTGCCCAGCGCGGCCGCGTCCGCGTCTGGCGCCTCGGGCAGCTCCTGCCGGGCTTCGTATTCGGCGAGCACGCGCTTGGTGGCGTCCTTGGCCTGCTGCACGTTCGGCTGATCGAACGGGTTGATCTGTAGGCCCCAGCCCGCGACCGCGATCGCGATCTCCGCGAGCAGGAACACGCGCCCGAGGTCTCCGGGGCCGCGCGTGGGGATCGTGATCACGGGGTGCCCGGCGTCGGCGAGCCCCCGCACGCGGGCGTCGAGCGCGGGGTCGGGGGCGCCGAGGTCGGGCAGGTAGGCGAACACGCGGTCCTCGCCATATACGGAAGGCTCGCCGAGCGGCTCCTCGGCGACGGGCAGGATGCCCCTGCCGTGCTTGCCGGTGGACTCGGCGACGAGCTGCTCCAGCCACAGCCCGAGACCGGGCAGCGACGCGGAGATCACGAACGTCAGCTTGTCGCGGCCCGGGGCACCGCCGCCGGAGGCGCGGGTCGCGAGCGCGCTCAGCGCGGCGCCCAGCCATACCCCCGCGGGGTGCTCGGAACCGTCGCCGGCCGACCCGGTGGAGGTGTCGCTGACGCCGGCCTGCCAGGCCGCCCCGGCGCCCGTGAGCAGCGCATCGATGTCAACGCCGATCAGCGCGCCGGGCACGACGCCGAAGGCCGACAGCGCGGAGTAGCGCCCGCCGATGTTCGGATCGCCCGCGAACACCTTCCTGAAGCCATGCTCCTGCGCAAGCTTTTCGAGACCCGAGCCGGGGTCGGTGATCGCCGCGAAGTTGGAGCCCTCGCCGACGAGTGCCCAGAAGTGGGCGAACATCGACAGCGGCTCGATCGTGCCCCCCGACTTGGAGGAGACGAGGAACAGCGTGTGCTCGAAATCGATCGCCTGCTCGACCGCGCGAACGGTGGCCGCGTCGGTCGAGTCGAGCACATGCAGCACCGGTCGACCGGGGAGTCGACCGAAGCAGCGCCGCAGCACCTCCGGCGCCAGCGAGGAGCCGCCCATGCCGAGCAGCACCACGTCGCGCAGGCCGTCGGCGGCGACCGCTGCCGCGAACGCCTCCAGATCTCCGGCCTCGCTCCGCATCCGCTCGGCGATCGTCAGCCAGCCGAGGCGGTCGGCGATCTCCGGCGTGCTCGGTGGACCCCAGAGCGTCGCATCTCCACGCGCGAGCTTGCCGGCCACATCCTCCTCTGCGGCCCGCGCGAGCTTGTCCGCGACCACGGGCTGCAGCGCGTCGGGGAGGTGAACCTCGACCGTGAGGGCAGGGTCGCTCACGACACGATCGTAGTCGGCTGGAGGCTCGTGTAGGTTTCCGGCCTGTAGAGACGTCCCGGCGCAAACCTTGAACATGGATTCCACACCACAACTACCCGATCGCAATCTGGCGCTGGAGCTCGTGCGCGTCACCGAGGCCGCGGCGCTGGCGGCGGCGCCGCTGGTCGGGATGGGCGACAAGGAGGCGGCCGATCAGGCCGCGGTCGACGGCATGCGCTACATGCTGCAGTCGGTCCAGATGGACGGCGTGGTGGTGATCGGCGAGGGCGAGAAGGACGAGGCGCCGATGCTCTACAACGGCGAGCGGATCGGCGACGGCTCGCCGCCGCAGGTCGACATCGCCGTCGATCCGCTGGAGGGCACGACGCTAGCCGCGCACGGGATGCCGAGCGCGCTGGCGGTGATCGCGCTGTCGAGCAGAGGCACGATGTTCGACCCGGGACCGTGCGTGTACATGGAGAAGATGGCCGGCGCGCCCGAGATCGCGGACCTGCTCGACCTCGACCGCCCGCTGGCGGAGACCGTGCGGCTGATCGCCGAGCGCAAGGGCCGGGCGATCGGCGACGTGATCGTGGTGGTGCTCGACCGCCCCCGCCACGAGCAGGGCATCAAAGAGATTCGCGCGGCGGGCGCGCGCGTGCGGCTGATCGCCCACGGCGATGTCTCGGCGGCGCTGCTGGCGGTCACCGAGCGCTCACCGGTGGACCTGCTGTGGGGGATCGGCGGCACCCCCGAGGGAGTGATCTCGGCGGCCGCGGTCAAGTGCCTCGGCGGGCAGCTGCTCGGGCGCCTGTGGCCGCGCGAAGAGGCCGAGCGCAAGGCGGCGCTCGAGGCCGGCTACGACCTGGAGCGCGTGCTCACGCGCGATGACCTGGTGGCGGGCGAGGACGTGTTCTTCTCCGCCACGGGGATCACCGACGGCGATGTGCTGCAGGGGGTGCGCTATCCCAGCGCCGGCGGCGCGACGACGGAGTCGCTGGTGACGCGCACGCGCTCGGGAACGATCCGGCGGATCAGGGCCACGCACGACCGCGCGAAGCTGAGGGCGGTCGGCGGCGACCGTTTTTAGGACTCGAAGTGCTTTAGGAGTCCTCGAAGCGTCCTGGTCGCGACGCAGCCCGAACGCCCCACTGCGAACGCCCCACTCCCACTTTGGCTCGAACCGTCCTACTGGCGACTCGACTCAAAGCGCCCGACCCGTGACTCGGCCAGGTCCAGGCGCGCGAGCGAGCGCAGGAACCTGTGCGTGACGATCACGTGGATCTTGGACTGCGTCGCGCCGTAGATGCGGCGGCCGAGCCGGGAGGCGATCGCGGGGTAGAAGCCGGCAACCTCGATCTCGACGTGCAGGCGCGCATACGGCGCCGCCTGGCCGGCCGGGGTCGCCGCCGCGCCGGCGGGGCGGCGAACCTCGATCTGTAGATAGCCGCCGCCTTCGCCCCCGCGTCTGGCGACGAGCAGGCCGCGCGCGATGCGCCAGCGAACGAGCCCACGCAGCGGCTCGAGCTCGTACTCGGGCGCCGCGAAGGTGATCAGCTTCAGCGCCGGCAGCAGCAGCACGATCGAGCGCTCGTGCGCGGTGTAGTGGACGCGGACCAGACCGAGCGTGACGCGCGAGAGAAAGCGCCAGTAGGTGCGGGCGAGACGCTCCAGATAGAGGGGGGACCAGAGCTCTGCGAGCGCCGCCTGGGGCAGGCTCAGGTCGGCGGCTTGGATCGAGCGCACCGCACCCGTGCGCTCGTCTTCGGAGGTACGGTCCTCGAGGTTGACGATCGTCGCGATCTTCATCGCTTGCAGGCTATCTCTGCGCCCGGGCGCGCCGTGTCCGAAGTTGCTGATATTCAAGGTCTGTGAGCGACGACTTCCTGGATCCGCGCCTGGCCGAACGTCTTGCGCGAGCGGCGCGAGCGGCCCAGGCGCTGAGCGAGACGCTGTGGGAGACGTTGCACGAGGAGCTGGCCGACCCACGCAGGCAGCGCGTCACCGAGTTGTCCGAGCGCCTTGGCGAGGTCGCTGCCACCGTCGTCTCGCTGGCCCGCGCGGATGCCCACGTGAGCGAGACGCCTGCTGCGACGGTGGAGCCAGAGCCGCGCACCGCGCGTGTGTCGGAGTCGCGCACCGCGCGTACGTCAGACCTCGAGTCCGCCACGAGAGAGCCCTCCAGGGGTGAGCCCTCCACGGGGGAGCCGACCCCGCCGCGAGGACCGTTCGCACCGCAGGGGCCGCTGTCAGTGGCTGTGCTCGTCGACGAGCTGGCGCCGGGGGAGCCGTCGGAGATCGAGATCCGCGACGAACGCGGAGAGGGCGGACCGGCCGCCTGGATTGGCGCGATCGGCCGCCGGTTGGAGCGCCACGCGCAGGATGAATCCCCATTTGCGGTGCTGCTGGTCGAGCTCGTGGAGATCGGGCGACCGGGTCATGCCGAGCCCGCGGGCGAGAGCTCGCGCCTGACGAGCCAGGTGGAGGACGCGCTCGCGCGAGCGCTGCGCCCGGCCGACTCGCTTACGCGTGAGAGCCCCGGCAGGTACTGGCTGCTGGCGCCGCAGACCGACGGGAGCGGCGCACGGATGCTGGCGGAGCAGCTGGCGCGCGCGGTGCGATCCGCGGCGAGTGATCGTGGGGCGCCGGTGGAGGTGGCGATCGGGATCGCCGTCTGCCCGGAGGACGGACGGCAGGCCTCGGAGCTGGCCGCGCATGCGGATGTGGCGCTCTACGCCGCCAGGACGGCCGGTCGATCCGCGTAGATCGCGATCCGCCTAGGTCGGTAGGCCGCGACAGGGAAAGGGAGGTCGAGGGCAACAGCCGCCTGTGGGCAGGACGGTGGCTTGGGCGAGGCGAGTCTGGGCGAGGCCGGTCGGCTCAGCCCGCGACGGCGCCGCCGGTGAGGGCGGCGGCGGGCGAGACGGGGGGCAGGCCGAGGGAGGGCGTGTTGGGGGCGGCGCCGACGACGAGCGTGTCGATGCGGACGGTCTCTTCGATCCCGAGCGCCTGGGCGGCGGCCGCGGTCAGGTCCCAGGCGGCGTTGTTGGCATAGGGGCCGCGGTCGACGACCGGCACGGTCAGGCGCTGGCCGCGGTAGGTGACCTTGACGAGCGTGCCGCAGGGAAGCTTGCGGTTGGCAACACCGACGGTGGCGGGGGTCAGGGTCTGCCCGCAGGCCGTCTGCTGACCGTAGAAGCCGGGTCCGAACCAGGTGGCGATCGCGGTCTTGTGGGTTTTGGCCGGCGCGGTGGAGACGGGCGTCGATCCGGCGCCTGGGGCCGACGGGCTGATGGCGCCACCGGTGTCGGCGAATGCGCCCACGGCGAGCACGCCGGCGCAGAAAAGCGCAGCGAGCAGGGCGAGCAGGATCGTTGTGAATCTGGTTCGCATCGTTTGTCGCGCCTACGGGGTGAGCTGACGGGCTCGCGCAGTCAAAAGACGGCGCTACGGCCAAGAGAGGCCGATTCGCCCCCGCGGATCACATCGATCCGCATTGGGTCCCCCGTCTTCCGCAACCTGGGTCACGGAAGCTCGGCGTGGCCGGCAGTATACAGATCGCGATGATCGAGGCGGCGCGGCCCGCGCGGAGTTATGACCACCGCCCTGGATCGCCGCAGCCGCGGGCCGGCGGGCGGACTCGAGCGGCGGCGCCTCAGTTGAGCGGCAGCCGCGAGAGGACGTCCTTGAGCAGGCGTCCACCGCTTGCGAGGCCCGTCTTTGTGAGCTCACCGGCAAGCTCCGCGGCCGAGGCGAGCAGGTCTGTCCTGCCCGGCGGCTGGACGGGACCGCGGAGGGAGTCGCTTTCGGACTCGAAGCCCTGCCGGGGCGCGGGGTCTTGCAGGCGCTTGGCTGTGCTCTTCCGTTTGGCTGTGCTGTTGCGGTGCTTGCCCGCGGGAGCTTGCGCCGGAGCCTTTGCCGGCCGCCCCTTCGCCGGGGTCCGCTTGCGCGCGATGGCGGCAGGAGCCGGCTCGGTGACCGCCGGTCCGCGCGAGGTCGCCTGCGCGGCGGCAAGGCGTGAGGCGTCGCGCCGCGCGCTGGCACGCTGGGGGCGGGTGCGGGGCAGGTTGGCGAGAACGCCATCGGACGCGTGCGCATCCTCGCGCTTGGCGCTCTTTTTGGCGCCAGCTGCCCTCTTGCCGCTGGATGAATCGCTCATTGCGCGTTAGCATAGGGTCTAGAGAGATACGTCCCGAGTTGTAACGTTGGGCAGGCTTCGGCCGTAGTGTCCGATGGAGTGTCGTCCTCAGCCAGAATCCGGCGTGGTCCGAGCGGTCGCCCCCGGGTTGCCCAGCGATAGAAGAACGGAAATCGATGTCAGTAGTAGAACTGCAGGAGCTCGATGAGGTAAAGGGTCTGCTGACCAAAGGGCAGCAGGTGGGCGTGCTCACCTACGCGGAGATCTCGACGGCGCTGTCGGAGATCGACCTGGATGAGTCGGATATCGAGGAGCTGCACGGGTTCCTGGAGAAATCGGAGATCGAGCTCGTCGAGGAGATCGATCCGGCTACGGCCGCCGCCTCGCAGGTCGAGCGCGCGCCGGACAAGCGCGGGCGGCGCAAAGCGAAAGCGACGCTGGACCTGAAGCCGGACATGACGACCGACTCGCTGCAGCTGTTCTTGAAGGACATCGGCAAGGTGCGGCTGCTGACGGCGCAGGAGGAGGTCGATCTGGCGAAGCGGATCGAGCGCGGCGATCTGGACGCGAAGCAGAAGATGGTCGAGTCGAACCTGCGTTTGGTCGTGTCGATCGCGAAGAACTACCGCAATCAGGGGTTGCCGTTCCTGGACCTGATCCAGGAGGGCACGCTGGGGCTGGTGAGGGCCGCGGAGAAGTTCGACTACCGCAAGGGCTTCAAGTTCTCCACCTACGCGACCTGGTGGATCAGGCAGGCGATCGCGCGCGCGCTGGCGGACAAGGCGCGGACGATCAGGATCCCGGTGCATGTGGTGGAGAAGCTGAACAAGATCGGTCGCGCCGAGCGCAAGCTGGTGACCGAGCTGGGGCGCGAGCCGACCGCCGCGGAGATCGCGGAGGTGACGGGCATCGACCCGGAGGAGGTCGACTCGATCAAGCGCTCGGCGCAGGCGCCGGTGTCGCTGGAGAAGCCGGTGGGCGACGAGGAGGAGTCGGAGTTCGGGCAGTTCATCGCCGACGAGCGCGCCGAGTCCCCGTACGAGCGCGCGGCGGAGATCCTGACGAAGGAGGCGCTGCGGGAGGCCCTGGAGAACCTGAGCTATCGCGAACGGCGCGTGCTCGAGCTGCGCTACGGCCTCGGCGGCGAGCACCCGCGGACGCTCGACGAGGTGGGCCGCACGTTCAACGTGACGCGCGAGCGGATCAGGCAGATCGAGAACCAGTCGCTGAAGAAGCTGCAATCCCTTGCGGAGGCACAAAAGCTGAGAGACGTGGCCTGACGGCGGCTCGAACCGCCTGACTGCGTCCTTACCGATCGGAGATCGACGGGATCTCCGATCGGCCAGCTCGCGTGCGTAGCCCCGATCCGCTCGTCAGGGGGTGAGTGTCGTCCACGGCCTCCCTCGGCATTCAAGGCCCACCGGGGGATTGCCGATCTGAGGGCATGTTCGATGTGCAAGAGGCGCTGAAGGAGCTCGTCAGGCGCGAGGGCTCGGATCTGCACCTGAAGGTGGGCAGCACGCCGCTGTACCGGGTGCACGGTCACTTGGCGGCCGAGCCGGGTGCGGATGTGTTGAGCGAGGAGGACACCGAGCGGACGCTGCACGAGCTGCTGCACGATCCGACGAAGCTGCACGAGTTCGGCGAGGAGCACGAGGTCGACTTCTCGTTTGAAATCGAGGGCGTGGCGCGCTACCGGATCAACGCCTTCCGTCAGCGCGGTGCGATCTCGCTGGCGTGCCGCGCGATCCCGCACAAGATCTCGACGATCGACGAGCTGTCGCTGCCTTCGGTGGTAAAGGATCTGGCCGACGAAGAGCGCGGGATCATCCTGCTGACGGGGACGACGGGCTCGGGCAAGTCAACGACGCTGGCGGCGATGATCGATCACATCAACGAAACGACGAGCAAGCACGTGGTGACGATCGAGGACCCGATCGAGTTCGTGCACACGGACAAGAAATCGGTGATCAACCAGCGCGAGGTCGGCATGGACACCACCTCCTTCGAGCGCGCGCTGCGGCGCGTGCTGCGCCAGGACCCCGATGTGATCCTGGTCGGCGAGATGCGCGACGAGGAGACCGTGCGGACCGCCCTGTCGGCGGCCGAGACCGGGCACCTGGTGCTGTCGACGATCCACACCGTGGATGCGCCCGAGTCGATCAACCGGATGCTCGACTTCTTTCCCCCGCACCAGCACGGCCAGGCGCGGAGCATGATCGCGGGCACGATCAAGGGCGTGATCTCCCAGCGGCTGGTGCCGGGCGCCGACGGCGGGCGCGTGGCGGTGTGTGAGATTCTGCGGATGACGGGTCGCGTGCGCGACATGATCGTCGACCCTTCGCAGACGGGGAAGCTGATGGAGGTGATCGCCTCAGGCGGCTACTACGGCATGCAGACCTTCGACCAGGCGCTGTTCGGCCACGTGAAGGCCGGGCGGGTGACCTTCGAGGAGGCGATGCACGTGGCGTCGAACCCGTCGGACTTCAAGCTGCTGATGCAGGCGGACGGACGCAGGGGAACGACGATGGAGGACGTGGCGGCCGCGGAGTCACGCCGTGAGACGAACTCCGACCCGGCCGACGATCCGGGCCAGGCCCCCAGGCCACCGCTGACCGTCGCGTAGGCCTGATCAGGCCCCAGGCCGCGGCTGACCGTCGCGTAGGAGCTCGAGTTACGAGCCAACGCCGTTTGGTCGACCCCGGCAGGGGCCCGGACCGAGCGCGTGCCCGGCGCTAAGCGCTCGCAACACCCGCTCATCCCCTGCGTAGAAGCGCGGGAGCGTTACTTCATTTGGTAAAGTGACGGGGAGAATGGCCGTCGAGGAAACATGCCCGGTGTGTCGGACCGCGGAAGTGGTGTGCGGCAAGTGGACGCTGTTGCTCGTCCGCGACCTGGCCGATGGCCGCTCGCGCTTCTGTGAGCTGGAGCGCTCGCTTCAGGGGATCAGCCCGCGTACTCTGTCGCTGCGGCTGAGGGCGCTGGAGGAGGAGGGGATCGTCGAGCGGCACACCTTCCCTGAGGTGCCCCCGCGCGTGGAGTATGCGCTGACCGAGAAGGGGCTGGCGCTGCTGCCGATCGTCGACGGGATGCGGGCCTACGGCGAAGAGTGGCTGGGAGAAGCCGGGCGCGCCGCGGTGGGCGCCAAGCGCGTGGAGCGGGCCGCGCTCGCGATCGCGTAGCGGCCACGTGGCCCGGCCACGAGGCCCCGGCCACCCGGCGAGGCCACGCGGCCTGCGAGGCCACGCGGCCCGCAAGACGGAAGACGGGCGCCTGTAAGACGGGCTGCGTAGGGCCACCCGGCCTGCAAGACGGAAGCCGGGCGCCTGCAAGACGGGCTGCGGAGGGCCAGGCCGAGCAGGAGCGGGGGTGGCGAGGACGAAGTGAGCGGAGGATGCGTTCACGACAGCTCGAGACAGCGCTTACGGAGTTCGTGGCGCAGGCGGCCGACCGTTTGCAGGCGGAGATCGACGGGGGCGCGGAGGTCGGCTTCGAGCTGACCGAGAAGCCGGCGCGCCGCGGTGAGAGCGCCGCAAGGCTGTACTGCTACCGCGCGCTGACGGGCGCCTTCATCGAGGAGCGCGCCGCGCAGCTCGCGAGCTTGCCCACCCACGCCGAGGCGGTAAGGCTGCTGGTGGACTTCGAAGGCCTCGACCGTTACCTGGTGAGCATGGGCGGGGGAGCGGATCTGGGACGGATGAAGGCCTACGCCCGCGCCGGCGCGGCCTTGCGGCTGCTGCTGGAGGACGTGTTCGAGGAGCGGACGGACTTCGATCATCGCTCGGACGCGCCCCAGCACCAAGAGCGCCTGGAGGCCGCCTTGGCGAGGCTCGAGCATTCGGAGGGCGCGAGCGCGAGCGAGGTGACGCTGCTGGCGACGCTGCACGGGCTGACGGTCGCCTCGGAGGAGCTTGCCTTGACGAAGGGCCTGACGATCGCCCGGCCGGGGAGCCTGCGCGGCGTGCCCGACGGCGCTGAGGGGGATCACCTGCTTGTGGTCTTCACGGTCGAGGACGGCGAGGTGGAGGAGACGATCGCGCGCGGTCGCGAGGTGTTGAAGGATCTGCTGCGCGCGCTGCGTTTGTTCGGCGATGGCCGCGTGACGCTGGGCGCGCTCGCGTGGGCGCGCGTGACGGGCGCCGGCGGGCGCTGGAACCCGGTGGCGCTCGGCGCCGGCGGGCGGCCGCACGGGATGCTGGTGGTGGGCAGCGAGCAGGAGGACGAGCTGCGCGCGTTCTGCAACCTCGTCTCGCGCCGCGCCCCGCACGGCAACGAGCTGGCCTGGGCGCTGCGGCGCTTCGAGCTGGGCTGCGAGCAGGCGAGCGCGTATGAGGCGCTGAGCGATCATCTGCTGGCGCTGCGCGCGCTGCTCGAGCCGGAGGGGTCGTCGAGCGGCCTGTTGGCGGGGCGGATCGCGGCGCTGTGCGCGACGCCGGAGGACCGCGTGAAGCTGACCGAGCGGATGACCAAGGCGCAGGCGCTGGAGCGCGCGGTGATCGCCGGCACCGCCAACGAGCACACCGCCGGGTTGCTCCTCGCACGCGACGTCGCCGACCATTTGCGGGCGCTGCTGCGGGACGTGATCTGCGGCCATCTCGATGCGAATCTCGTGCTGCTCGCGGACGAGCTGCTGACGGCGCCGGAGACCGAGGAGGTCACCGCGGCGGAGGTCGATCCGCGGGAGGTCGATCCGCGGGACGCATCGCACGCGCGGCACGGTGAGTTCGATGAGGACCCGCTCGAGCGCCTCGCACAGAGCGCGCTGTCGATCTGAGCGTCACACACCTGACGAGCGAATCGGGGTGCCTGACCGGGAATAGAAGCCCGCCCACCCCGCGTGGCGTGCCGCACGTGTGCTGGCCGATCTCCGATCGGTAAGGACGCCGTCAGGCGCGCCGATTCGCCGTCAGGCGAAGAGGTGCTCGGCGATCCGGGCTAGACCCGCGAGGTCCTGGATGTCCTCGTCCAGGTAGGGCACGATCACCGGATCGTCCTCGGCGAGCTTTCGGCTCAGCAGGTCGATCGTGTCGTGGTCGCGCTCGACCAGCACGTCGAAGTCCGCCAGGTTGTGAGCCGCGCGCCGCGCGAGCGAGTCGCCGAGCTCGGCCGCGAGCAGCGCCTGGACCTGCTCGGTCGAGTGCCCATCGAGTCCGTGGAGATGGACGCGGTTGACGATCAGGCCGCCGCGGGCCATCCCGAGCGTGGCGAGCCGCTCGGCGACGAACACCGCCTCGCGCGCCGGCTCGGGCTCGGGCGAGGTGACGATCAGAAAGCTCGTGCTCTCCTCACGCAGGAGCTCGGCCACACCGCGGGTGCGTTCGCCGAAGCCGTCGATGATGCCCGTGAGCGAGCGAAAGAAGCCTGATAAGTCGGCGAACATGTCGACCCCGGTCACGCGGGCGAAGATCGAGAACACGAGGCTCGTGCCGCGGCCGAGGAAGCGCGTGGCGAGCCCGCCGGGGGCGAGGAACACCTTCAGCGCCCGCCCTTCGAGAAAGTGCAGCAGGTTGGTCGGGGCGTCGAGGAAGTCAAGTGCGTTGCGCGAGGGCGGCGTGTCGAGCACGATCACGTCGAAGTCGTGTTCGCGATGCAGCTCGTAGAGCTTCGTCATCGCGCCCAGCTCCTGCACGCCGGAGACCGCGGAGGAGAGCTCGCGGTAGACGGGGTTGGCGAGGATCTCCTCGCGCGAGCGCCGGTCGGGCGCGAGCCGCGTGACGATCTGATCGAAGGTGAGCTTCACGTCGAGTGCCATCGCCCACAGCTCGCCCGGTGGCGTGACGCCCTGCGCGGTGAGCAACTCCGGATCGATCTGGCGGGGCTCGCCCGACAGCTCGCCCAGCCCGAGCGCGGCGGCCAGACGCCGCGCCGGGTCGATCGTCACCACCGCGACCTTCTCACCACGCGCGGCCAGGCCGAGCGCGAGCGCGGCCGAGGTGGTGGTCTTGCCGACGCCGCCGGCGCCGAGGCAGACGCAGACGCGCTTGCCCTGCAGGCGCTGCACGAGATCCGGAGAGCGCTTGGGCATTGCCTGATCCTAGATTGCGCCGCCCGGGTCTCGACCCAGGCGCGTGGTGGCCGGTGTCACGGACCCACCTGCGGGAGCGGGCGAGCTGGTCTCCCAAAAAAAGTCCTCATCCGCGCTCGTGCGCATATACATGCAGGAATCGCGCATTCACATGCGAATAACCCCCCGATCGGCTTTCCAATCGAGTAGGAGCCTCCTGTGAACGGCAAGGCCAAGGTCATCGCTTTCGCCAACCAGAAGGGCGGGGTGGCCAAGACAACTACCACGCTCAACCTCGCCGCCGCGTTCGCGGAGGAGGGACATCGGGTGCTGTGTGTCGACATGGACCCCCAGGGCAACCTGACGATGTCCCAGGGCATCGACCCGGACACGCTCGACAAATCGATGTATGACGTGCTCGTCCACAAAGTCTCGCTGCGCGAGGTGATCCGCAAGCGCGAGATCGACGTCGCCTGCGCCTCGATCGACCTCGCCGGGGCGGAGATCGCGATGTCGACGATGATCGGCCGCGAGCGCTCGCTGCAGAAGGCGTTCGAGCCGATCCTCGAGGACTACGACTTCATCTGCATCGACACGCCGCCGAGCCTGGGGCTGCTGACGATCAACGCGCTGACGGCCGCCGACAAGGTGATCGTCCCCGTGCAGTGCGAGTATCTGTCGATGCGCGGTCTGATCCAACTGCAGAACACGCTCGCGATGATCCGCGAGAATCTCAACCCGGGCGTCGACATCGAGGGTATCCTGCCAACGTTGGTCGACTCGCGCACGATCCACGCCAAGGAGGCGATCGAGATCCTCGAGGAGAACTTCGGCGACCGTGTCTTCGCCTCGCGCATCCGCAAGACGGTGCGCTTCGCCGAGGCGCCCGTGAAGGGCATGTCGGTGCTCAAGTACGAGCCCGACGGCGTGGCCGCCCAGTCATATCGGCAACTCGCGCAGGAGGTTCTCGCGAATGGCAAATCCTAAACGGGCGAGCATGCGCGAAGGCCCGCTTGCGGCGCTGTTTCGCAAGACCGAAGGCGAGGACTCCGACGGGCCGCAGTCAGACGGGCGCGACCCCGCGTCGAGCCGTGACTCCGCACCGAGCAGCGACCCCGCGTCTAGCCGTGACTCCGCGCCAAGTCGCAAAGCGGCATCGCGCCGCGACACGGCGCCGAGCCGTGACACCGCGCCACCGCCGACCCACCCACGCGAGAGCGGCCTGCCGCACCCCGCGTTGAGCGCTTCCGCCGAGGTCGAGGATTCCTCCGAGGCGCGTGTCGCGACGCCACGCGAGCGCCTGCGCCACGCCTTCTCCTCGGAGATCCCCGAGAACGTGCTGGAGCACCCGACGCGTCCGGTGATGGACGGCTATCACCGCGAGCACCAGGCCGCGAGCGGCCAGGGCTCGAGCGGGCCGGTCGGGCAGCCGGTGATCCGCGTCGTCGGTGTCGGCGGCGCCGGCGTGAACGCGGTCAACCGGATGGTCGAGGCGGAGGTCGAGGGCGTCGAGTTCCTCGCCGTCAACACCGACCTGCAGTCGCTGCAGCAGTCGACCGCGGACGTCACGCTGCACATCGGCGCGGAGCTGACCCGCGGCCTCGGTTCGGGCTCGGACGCCGAGGTCGGGCGTCAGGCGGCGATGGAGGATTACGACCGCGTGAAGGCCCTGCTGAAGGGGTCGGACATGATCTTCATCACGGCCGGCGCCGGCGGCGGCACAGGGACGGGCGCGGCGCCCGTCGTGGCACGCATCTCGCGCGAACTTGGGGCATTGACGGTCGCGATCGTGACCAAGCCGTTCGGCTTCGAGGGCTCTCGCCGCGGCGAGCAGGCCGAGCGCGGCGTGAGCGCGCTGGCCGCCGAGGTCGACACGCTGATCGTGGTGCCCAACAACCGGCTGCTCGCGGTGCTCGACAAGCAGACCGCGATGGTCGAGGCGTTCAGGGTCGCCGACGACGTGCTGCGCCAGGGCGTGCAGGGCATCTCCGACCTGGTGACGCTGCCGGGCCTGATCAACCTCGACTTCGCCGACGTGCGCACGATCATGTCCTCGGCCGGCAACGCGCTGCTCGGCATCGGCATGGGCGCCGGCGGCGAGCACCGCGCGACCGAAGCCGCGATCCAGGCGGTCGCCTCGCCTCTCTTGGAAACCTCGATGGAGGGCGCACGCTCGATCCTGCTGTCGATCACCGGCGGGCGCGACATCTCGCTGTGGGAGGTCAACGAGGCCGCCAAGGCGGTCGCCGAGGCCGCCCACCCGGACGCGAACATCATCTTCGGCGCGATGGTCGACGAGAAGCTCGAGGACCAGGTGTGGGTGACGGTCGTCGCCACCGGCTTCGGCGACCAGCCCCGCCGCCGGCGCGAGGAGGATCCGTTCGCGGCCCATCCGCGCGTCGATGAACGGCCGACACAACGGCCTGCCGATCCGGAGCCTCGCCGGGCGCTGCGCGAGCAGACGCTGCGCGAGCCCGCGGGCGAGCCTCGGGTGAGCCGCGTCCGACGCCCGGCGCTGGATCTTGACGTGCCTGAGTTCATCCCACGGCGTTAGTGCCTGACGAGCTCGGCGTCGTCGCTGCCGGGCATCCGGTCAGCGCCAGCGCCGGGGCCGACGTGCTGCGCGACGGCGGCAACGCCGTCGACGCCGCGCTCGGGGCGATGCTCGCGTCCT
>Ga0208849_1000727_pt1 | contig 27803 bp, 23 predicted proteins | sample NGESurdeep072012_10_FD_184470 | JGI IMG/M metagenome (GOLD analysis project Ga0208849, IMG submission 184470) | Arctic peat soil microbial communities from Barrow, Alaska - NGEE Surface sample 53-3 deep-072012 (SPAdes) | ecosystem: Environmental > Terrestrial > Soil > Wetlands > Peat ... | reverse complement strand
GCTACAGCATCGACAACCGATTTGCCCTGTTTGCGGGTGTAGGAAAACGGTGCGCCGGCGTGCAGAGACGCCTCAAGATAAGCGTTCAGCTCCGCGGCCCGGTCGGGCGGAAAAATTTCGTTAGTCGATCGCCCGATGACCTGAGCGCGCGTCATCCCATAAAGCGTCAGAGTTGCCGGATTGATTTCATCATATTGGAATTCGCCGTCGGGCCGGCGCGAGAGAATGGCGTGGCACTCCGACGAGTGCATATAGAAGGTTTGAATGTTCCTTAAATCGGCGGTGCGTTCCTCAACCCGGCGCTCAAGCTCCTGGTTAAGCGTGGACAGGCGCTGGGCCTGCTGTTCCAGCAGCGCTTCGGCTCGCTTTTTCCCGGTGATGTCGCGCGCGATCTTGGAGGCGCCGATCACGTTCCCGTTTCTATCCTTGATGGGCGAAACGGTGAGCGAGATGGCGACCAGGCTGCCATCTTTCGTCTGACGCACGGTCTCAAAATGCTCGATGCGTTCGCCACATCTGATCTTCCCGAGGATCACATCTTCCTCGTGATGACGCTCCGATGGGATCAGCGTCAAAACGGATTTGCCGATGATTTCATCCGGGGTATAGCCAAAGAGTCGTTCAGCAGACTGGTTCCAGCTCTGGATAATACCGTTGGTGTCCTTGCTGATGATGGCATCTTCCGAGGACTCGATGATGGCAGCGAGATGCTGGGCCGACCTGACGGTCGTGGTCTGCTCCGTTACGTCGCGCACAATTTTGGACGCGCCGACTACGTTGCCTTGAGAATCAAATAGGGGCGAGACCGTGATCGCGACGGCAATCAACGATCCGTCCTTGCGGCGACGGACGGTCTCATGATGCTCCACCCGCTCGCCGCGACGTATCTTCTTGAGGATCAGGTCCTCGTCGCTTTTCCGCTCTGGCGGGATCAGCAGGTAAATGGGCTTGCCGACAATCTCCTGGGCCGTGTAGCCGAAAATCTTCTCTGCGGCTCGGTTCCAGGTCTGAATGACACCATCCAGGTTCTCGCTGAGAACAGCGTCCTGCGTAGATTCGACGATTGCAGCGAGTTCCTGAATGGCCCGTGTGGCATCCTCTGGGTCGGGTGATTTCAAACTTTCACTCCTGCGTCGAGGGTCCAGCCATGAGAGGGGGCGCCGTTTCGCAGCTCCTTCTCGGTCTCGGACAAGGTGATGTAAAGGAACTGCTCGCCCGCCGCCGCGCCCTCCAGGGGGACGCGAAGCGCCATTGTCGTCTCGCCGGTCCCGGGATTTCCTTCGAGCAGAAATAGGTGTCCGACAGTCAGGCCACCCTCAAAAACATCGTCACGTCCAGGGACGCCGAGCCAGGCTTTGTCTGATCGGCTTTTCTCAACGTCCATGGGGTGCTCCGATCTTTTTAACAATTGCTTCCGGGAGAAGTCGCGATGGAATGCCGTTCAATACAGGAGCGAGCTCGTCCTTTACACGTTGCAGCTCATGCCGATGCTGACACTCCAGCCAGAACTCAGAGGGAACACCGCACAATCTTTCGAGACGAGCCGCCATGGCAAGAGTAATCGCGGCATCGCCAGCCAAAATCCGGTGGAGCGTTTGACGTGTGATAGTAAGATCTTTCGCAGCCTGGCTGACAGACAAGCCCAAGCTCGGCAGCACATGGTCGCGCAGCAACACGCCAGGATGTTCGGGGCGGCCAGAGGGCGGAGCCGCGTGATCAGCACCATTGTTCATGGTACCCGTAACGCCGAACGCGACAGATCAGTTCCGTCGCGGTCCAGGTCCGAGTTGAGTACACCGTCACGGTAATTCCCGATCAACCGATATGGCGAGTTACGCCTGCGGCGGCCCCGCCCTACGCGGCTGCAATCGTCATGGCCGGGCTTGTGCAGCCTTTTGTGCCGCGCATCCACGTCTTCTCGGCCTCGCCAACATTGCGCTCCTGCTGCCGGTGACCAATCCGGCTGCAACACCTTTCTGATGCAAAATGATGTACTCTAGAGAGGCCGGATGAACCAAACGGGAGGCTTCGTGCGCACGATGATGGCAGTGCTTCGAGCTTGCATCCTTGCTCTCATAGGCGTCTCCCCTGCCTTGTTGCACACACAACCTGCGGCAGCTCAGGACGCATTCTATCAGGCAGCCGAGAGCGAAATCGCCGGACCAGCGGGCAGCGTCATTCGCAAGGAGCCGCGTCTCGGAGCGCCTGCCGGAGCAACTGCATACAAAATCCTTTACCGCTCGACCAAACCCGACGGCACTCCGATCGCCGTCTCGGGTATCGTCATCATTCCCGCGGGACAAGCTCCGGCGGGCGGATGGCCGATCGTCGCCTGGGCTCATCCAACTACCGGAATTGTATCTCGCTGCGCCCCTTCTCGCGCACTGACCGTCTTTCAGCAAATAGCGGGAAGTCGGCACCTGTTGGAGCGCGGTTACGCGATCGCGGCGACCGATTATCCAGGACTCGGCACGCCCGGGCCACACCCCTATCTCGTTGGAGAAAGCGAAGCGCGCGCGGTCATAGATTCCGTGCGGGCCATTCGTTCGTTTCCAGGATTGGAGAATTCCACCCGTTATGCCGTGTGGGGTCACTCGCAGGGCGGTCAGGCAGCGCTCTTCACCGGAATGATCGCCAAGTCGTATGCGCCGGAGCTTCAGCTGGTCGGCGTCGCCGCCGCGGCGCCCGCGACAGATCTCGGCGCGCTAATGACCGACGATCTCAACACTGCCGGTGGACGTAATATCACCGCAATGACAATTTGGTCATGGGCCAGGGTTTACGGCGCGCCCATGGACGATGTCATCGAACCTGCGGCGATGCCAACCGTCAGCGCGCTCGCCGAACAATGCATCGAAGGGGCTTTCGACCTGTACATTCGGCAAAAGCTATCCGCGCCGCTGGCGCACACATTTTTGTCCGTAAAGAATCCGGCGGCGGTCGAGCCGTGGAAGTCCCTTCTCCTGCGCAACAGCCCGGGAAATCTCCCGACAGACATTCCAATGTTTATCTCACAAGGGTCGTCCGACGGCCTTGTCCGCCCCTCAATCACTGAAGCCTATAAGAGCCGCCTCTGCAAAGCGGGCAGCAAGGTCGAAATGCTGATGATGCCGGGCGTAAGCCATGGCTTTATCGGCTATGACAGCGCGGATGCCCGGGGCCGGTTGGATGGCCGACCGGTTCAAAGGAAATGCCGCTGCCAGCAATTGCTGACTGAGGCCGCCTCTTGAAGGCAAATATGCCAATCCTGGCCGGAAGCGTTCGTGAGCCATGTGATCGCCGATTTGATGGGACTGAAGGTCCAATAGCATTTGCTCCACAGGAGGAACTCCCTGCGATCGCAAGGACTTAGTCTTTGCATCGCAGCCCTGTCCGCGGGCGTCCCTGATTTGGCCCATTCTTGGCGGAAGAATCGGCCGCATTGAGTCCTTTTTGGGTTTCCCAAGAGTTCCTTAAGGGCGAGGCACTCGATGACGACAGCGATAATCGGCCGGCTGAAGTCTCCCGATGCGCGCGCGGTGCTGAGCGCGGCGAGCTATCTGCTCGAGCTCGCCGTGATCGCAGCGAGCTATTTCGGCCTCGCCAACATTGCGCTCCTGCTGCCGGCGACCAATCCGGCCGCAACCCCGCTATGGCCGCCGACCGGTGTCGCGCTGTGCCTTGTTCTGTTGTGCGGCTATCGCGTCTGGCCTGCCATTTTCCTCGGTGCGTTTTCCGCCTCGGCGTTTTCAGTCTATGGCATGACGATGGCTTCGCTGCCCGAGGCGGCGGCCGTCGGCGTTGCGACCGCGGCAGCGGCGTCAGCCGGCGCATGGCTGATCAATCGCTGGTCGAACGGCCGCAAAACATTCGATACGCCGGCCGGTATCGCCAAGTGCATGGCGATCGTTGTCGTCACCGCGCTGATCAGTTCCGCCATCGCATGGTGGGGCAGCCGTCTTGCCCAAGAACTTGTCGCCCGAGAACTTGCCGCCCAAGAATTTGCTCATAACGTTGCGCCTGCCGATCTGTTCGCCGGCTCGATCGTTCCGTGGATCAAATGGTGGCTCGCGGATGCCGCCGGCACGGCGATCCTCACATCGGCAATCCTGCTCTGGGCCAACACGCCGCTGCACCAGATTTCCAAACTGAGCGTTCTGGAATCGGTCATCGTCATCCTTGTGGCGGGCACGATCGGCGCCATTGCGGGCGGCGCCCTGATCGGCAACGACCTCGCGGCCTTGCTGCCGTATCGCGAGGCGTTTGGGTTTCTGATCTTTGTGCCGCTGGCGTGGGCGGCGCTGCGCGGCAATCAGCGCAACACCGCCGCCGCTACGCTGGTCTTTTGCGGCGCCGCGATCTGGAGCGTTTCGGCCGGCTCCGGGGCGCTGCCCGCAGCCGACTTGCATCGATCGCTCATTTTGCTGCCGGCGCTTTCGATCGCGGCGCTGATCGTCTCTCTCATGCTCGCCGCCACGGCCGCGACGCAGCGGCAGGCGCAAGCCACTCTCGCTGCCACGCAAAGCCATTTGACATTGCAGCTCAATCAGACGCAGCTCGCGTTTCGCAGCCTCAAACAGCATTTCCAGATCTTCATCGAAGGCGCCGCCGACTATGCCATCTTCGTGCTCGATCCGACCGGACACGTCACCAGCTGGAACGGCAACGCGCACAAGATCATCGGCTACGAAGCCGACGAAATTCTCGGCAAGCATTTCGCCATTCTGTACCGGCCCGACGAGCGCCGCGCCGGCGTGCCAAATCGGGCGCTGGAATTGGCCGTCCGGCACGGCAAGCACGAAATCGAGGGCTGGCGCGTGCGCAAAAATAGCGCGCCGTTTTTCGTCACCGGCGCCCTCACCGCGATTCGCGACGACCACGACAATCTGATCGGCTTTGCCAACGTGTTGCGCGACGGAACCGAGCGGCGCGACACCCAGGAGAAGCTGGTCGAGGCGCGCGAGCAACTGGCGATGTCGCAGAAAATGGAGGCGATCGGCAAACTGACCGGCGGTATCGCGCACGACTTCAACAATCTCCTGATGATCATCGGCGGCAACGCCCAGACCTTCAAGCGTCTGCTCGACCCGAAACTGCCGCGCGCCATCGAGGCCATCCAGACAGCGGCAAAACGCGGCGAGAGCCTGACACGCCAGTTGCTCACCTTCTCGCGGCGCCAGCATCTTTCGCCCACCGTTGTCGATCTGAGCGCCAGCATCAGGAATATGCGCACGCTCATCGAAAGCTCGCTGCGCGGCAACATCGTCTACAAGGAGCAGATCGAAGCCGGCATCGATTGCGTCAAGATCGACCTCGCCGAGCTCGAACTCGCCATCGTCAACGTCGCCGTCAATGCCCGCGACGCCATGCCGAACGGCGGCGTGTTTTCGGTGACTGTGTGCAACGTCAAGGCCGACGGCGGCATCAACACGGATCAGAGCGAGAATTTCGTCGCACTCGAATTCAGCGATACCGGCATGGGCATTCCGCCGAGCTTGCTCACCAGGATCTTCGATCCGTTTTTCACCACCAAGGAGGTCGGCAAAGGAACCGGCCTCGGCCTGTCGCAGGTCTATGGATTTGCCCACCAGGCGGGCGGCACCGTGCAGGCCGACAGCACGGTCGGCCAAGGCACCACGATCACCATTTATCTGCCGGCCAGCACCGAGGCCCAAGCTGTCGAAATCGCCACCGCGAATGACGAAGCCGCGGGCGAGCGGCATCCGGTCGTGCTGGTCGTCGACGACAGCGTCGAAGTCGCAGAGGTCACTTCGTCGCTGTTCGAGCATCTCGGCTATGAGACGGTCTATCGCGAGTCGGCGGACGAAGCGCTGAAACTGCTGGCGGAAGGCGCGAGCGTCGATCTTGTCTTCAGCGACATCGTCATGCCCGGTACGATCGACGGTGTCGGTCTCGCCCACGAAGTCCGCTCGCGCTACCCGGGCCTGCCGGTGATGCTGACGACCGGCTACAGCGCCGCCGCCGCCGCGGCCCCTTCGGGCCTGCGGATCCTGCCAAAACCCTTCGACAGCGACACGTTGCGCAGCTTCATCCAGGACACGATGGACGGCGGCGCGCTGGCCCATTGAATTCGACTTCCCGAATTCTCCCGTCAGATCGTTTCCCGATTACGTGCAATCGGGAAACGCTCTAGATGTGTAGTTTGGTCTCTTCGGAAGACCGGCAGCCACTTTTCCGGAAAATGCTCCGGCCTTTACGTGCTCCCTTAGGGTCGCTACCTGAATTGCGATGCAGGCCGTGAAACACCTATGATCGCAGGATTTGCTGCAGCAGTTCCACCAGCGCACCGGGCGCGGTGACATTTGGATTGTGGGTCGAGTCGATTTCATAGAGCGGCCAGCCCTCGCGTCTCGCCCGCGCCGCGAATTGCCCGAACGGCCGCAGCTCGGCGCCGCGCGTGCACCAGATATAGGTCCGCGGCAGTGATAGCGGCGCGCTCAGCCGGACCGGCTGCTGGAAACACCGCGCCGATTGCGGCAAGCGGAATTTTGCTACCCAGGCCACATCGTCTTCGGAGGTATCGGGCGGAATCGGATTGGGCTGCACGCGCCAGCCGTCGCCGTTCTTGACGCTGTCCAGATGGCGCTGCCGTTCGCGTTCGGGCAACAGGTCGATCAGCGCCTGGCCGTCTTCCGGCACGAAGGCATCCAGATAGACGCGGCGGGCGACACGCTCGCGCGCCCGATCGGAGACGCCGGTGGCGACCATGCCGCCATAGCTATGGCCGAGCAGCACGACATCGCGCAGCTCCTCATATTTCAAAACGCCCAACACGTCCTGGATATGGGTATCGAGATCGTTCTCAGGCCGCGCCAGGTGCGCGCGCTCGCCCAAGCCGGTGTAGGTCGGCGCATAGAATTCGTGTCCGGCCGCCGCAAGCGGCAGCCGCAGCTTTTTCCACGACCACGCCGCGGACCAGGCGCCATGAGCCAGCACGATCACCGCCAAGGGAGCCTCCTTCAGCCGAGACGTTCCATAGGTAAATATGCGTAGAAGGGTCAAGCCGGAAACTTGATTTGGATCGAGATGAAATACGCAGGCGGCGAACCGAAGCAAAACGGTTTAGTCGCATGGTGCCTGCCAATCGACGCGTCGCACCGTTCATGCGGCCCGCGAGATTATTTCAGTGATTATCGAAATATCTCTTGACGTCCGAGGATATTTCGATAAACACTGAAATATGAAAAAGGACCATGCCGTCGCGGCCTTGGCGGCGCTCGCCCAGGACAATCGATTGGATGTTTTTCGTCTGCTGGTGCAGGCCGGGCCCGACGGCATGCCGGCCGGTCAGGTCGCCCACGCGCTCGGGCTTGCCCCCACACACTGACATTCCATTTCGACCGGCTGCGCGATGCGGGACTGGTCACCGTGCGCCGCGATGGCCGGTCCATGATCTATGCGGCGCGCTTTGAGACCATGAATGGCTTGCTCGGCTTCCTGACCGAGAACTGCTGCCAGGGTGCGCCGCAAAAGTGCGCCCCGGCCGCCGTTTGCAAACCGGCGCGCAGCCCGCGCAAGAAAATCTCGGCATGCAAGAAAATCCCGGCATGAAGGAGGACTTGAGATGAAACGATTCCACGTCCATGTCGCCGTCGACGATCTCACGCGATCCATCGGATTCTACGCGGCGCTGTTCGCGGCCGAACCATCGGTCATCAAGCCGGACTATGCCAAGTGGATGCTCGACGATCCGCGCGTGAATTTTGCCATCTCGACGCGCGGACGGCAGCCCGGGCTCGATCATCTCGGCATTCAGGCCGAGAATGCCGGCGAGCTGAACGAGATTCACGGCCGTCTGGACAAGGCAGGCGGCGCCGTCATCGAACAAGGCCAGACGAATTGTTGCTACGCTAAATCGCAAAAGTCGTGGATTGACGATCCGGCGGGAATCTCCTGGGAGAACGTTTCACACCACGGGCGACAGCACCGACTATGGCGACGGCTCGGGTGAGCGCACGGCCCGCATCGCGCATGACACGTCGTGTTGCGCGCCCCAAGTCTGCCCCCCTCAAGTCTGCGCGCCCCAAGTCGCCGAGCCGATCGCCAAACCCGCCGCGGCTTGCGGCTGCCCGGCCGCCTGAGGCGCGTCATGACCGAACGTCCGTTCGACGTGCTGTTTCTGTGCACCGGCAATTCGGCCCGTTCCATCATGGCGGAAGCTATCTTGAACAAACTAGGCTCGGGAAAATTCCGCGCGTTCAGCGCCGGGAGCCAACCGAAGGGGCGCGTTCATCCGGAAACGCTCAGGCTTCTCCAAAGCCTCGGATACGACGCGGCCGGTTTTCGTTCCAAATCGTGGAGCGAGTTTGCCGACCCAGGCGCGCCGCTGCTCGATTTCGTCTTCACGGTCTGTGACAACGCCGCGGGAGAAACCTGCCCGCTGTGGCCCGGACAGCCGATAACGGCGCATTGGGGTGTCCCTGATCCCGCCGAGGTCAAGGGCACTCCGGCGGAGATCGCCGTTGCCTTCAAAGACACCTACCGGATGCTCAACCAGCGCATCGGCATTTTCACGGCGCTACCGCTGCGGTCGCTCGACCGACTAAGTCTGCAAAACAAGCTGCGCGACATAGGCCGGATGGAAGCCGCGGCGGCGAAGGCGGCGGAGCCGACGTGAAGCCATCGCTCGCTCGACGCATCGTGGCAGAGGGATTAGGCACCGCCTTTCTGCTGGCGGCGGTGGTCGGCTCCGGCATCATGGCGGCAAAACTGTCCGGCGGCAGCGGCGCGCTGGCGTTGCTCTGCAATACGCTGCCGACCGGCGCGATCCTGGCGGTCCTGATCCTCACCTTCGGACCAGTCTCGGGCGCGCATTTCAATCCGGCGGTCAGCCTTGCGTTCGCGTTACGCGGCGAACTGCCTGTGCGGGTCGCGGCTGTTTACATCGCCGCCCAGGGTGTCGGAGCCACTGCCGGCGTTTGGGCGGCCCACGCGATGTTCGATCTGCCGTTATGGCAGGTGTCGCTTACCATCCGGACCGGACCCGGCCAGTGGTTTGCGGAATGCGTCGCCACATTCGGATTGTTGCTCACGATTTTCGGCTGCGCGGCGCGCACGCCGACGGCGTTACCGTATGCGGTCGGCCTCTACATCACGGCGGCATACTGGTTCACGGCCTCGACGTCGTTCGCCAATCCGGCCGTCACGATCGCGCGGTCGCTGTCGAACACCTTTGCGGGTATAGCGCCTGCAAACGTCGCCGCTTTTGTCGCCGCCCAGCTTGCGGGGATGGTCACTGCCGTCGCCCTGGGGAACTGGTTGTGGCGATCGTAGCCGGCGCGAGATTTCATTTGGCTTTGCCAGCGCATCGCCGGCCTTGGTCAGCCCTTGGTCAGCCCTTGGTCAGCCCTTGGCCCCCTTGGCAATCCACGGGTAAGCGATCATTCTATTCGAACGGCAAACGCGCTTGGAAGCAACCTCCGGGCCTTGCGTCGTCGAATTTGCCCAAGGAGCGGCGATGACGGACTATTGGCTCAGCAAGCTGTTCTTCGACTTGCAGAACGATGCGAAACTGGCCGCGGACTATCGCGCCGACATGCCGGCGGTCATCGGCCGGTACCCGATCAACCCGGAGCTTCGCACGGCGCTGTTTGAGGACGACGTCGGCAAGCTTGCGCCGGAGGTCAATGCCTACCTGCTGCGCTTCTACTTTCAGGTCCGGGGCATGCCGGAGTCTGAATTCATAGCGCGACTGAACGCAATGAACCCAGCCGACGGAAATGCGATGGAGAAGATGCCTCATGGCTAGCCTTGTCGGAGTTTTTGCGGCCAGCCACGGACCGATTATCGCGCGCGATTGGGATAAGATGCCGCGCGAGCATCGCGACAAGCTTGAGGCTGCTTTCGATGAAATCGGACGCAGGCTCCGCGCCTGCCGGCCGGATATTCTGGTCGTGGTCTCGCCGGATCATTGGGTCAATTTTTTTATCAACAATCTGCCCGCGGTCTGCATCGGGATCGGCGACGAGCACGACGGTCCGCCCGAGCCCTTCATGCAGAAGGTCTATCCGCACCTGCTGCTCAAAGGCCACGCCGCGTTCGGACGCCATTTGCTGCAAACGGCGCTCGATAATGAATTCGAGCCGGCGCTGTCGCATCGGCTGCGGCTCGATCACGGTACCTGCATCCCGCTGTGGCGCGCGGCGGTCAGTCCCGAATTGCCGCTCGTGCCCATTCTGGTCAACGACCTCGAGGCGCCGATGCCGAGTATCAAGCGCTGTCTCGCGTGGGGCCGGCTGCTGCGGCGGGCGATTGAGACTTATCCCGAGCCGCTGCGCGTCGCCGTGCTCGGCACCGGCGGCCTCAGCCATTCGATCGGCGAGCCGACCATGGGATGGATCGACGAGGAATTCGATCACGCCTGCATCAAGCAATTCGAAAATGGCGAAGAGCGCCAACTGGATGCCTTTCTCACCGAGGCGCTGCCCCGCACCGGCAACGGGGCGCAAGAAATGCGCGACTGGGTCATCGCGCATGCCGCAGCCGGCAGCACCGGCTTTGAATTGATCGACTATTTCCCAAGTCCCGCAACGCTGGTCGGCGCCGGCTTCGCGTCGTGGAAACTGCCGGCGGCTTAGATCGGACCGGCGGCCGAACTGCAGGAGGAAACAATGACCGTACGCGATGCCGCCTCCACTGCGACCGCTTCGAGCAAAAGCGACATCCGTTATTACGGCGTGCATCATCTGGCATTGAACACCGACGACATGAAAATGACGGTCGATTTCTATGTTGGCGTGCTCGGCATGCGGCTCGTCCATGCCATGCGGGTGCCGCCCGGCGTCGGCACCGGTCCGGGCAATCGCGGCAATCCGCCGTTCGAGGAAATCAGGCATTATTTCTTCGACATGGGCCGCGACGCGCTGTTGGCTTTTTTCGAGATGCCGAAGGGCGCCAAGCCAAAGGGCGACCGCAACGCGCTCGGCAATATGCAACACGTGTCGTTTGCTGTGTCGCCGGAAGGCCAGACGCGCATTCGCGCGCGCCTTGAGGCCAACAAGGCGCCCTACGACGGTCCGCTCGAAATCCTGCCGGGGATTTTCTCAATCTATGTGATGGATCCGAACGACATCAGGCTCGAGTTCAGCTGCCAACCGTCGAATGGCGAAGGCGAGCCGGCGATCGTGCCGCTGGTCACGCAGACCAAGGACGAAGCGCTCAACGAGCTTCGATCGCTGTCGTCCGATCAGAACTGGCTGCATCGCGCGGTCGCGAGCCTGGCCGACTAGACCAAGCCGCGGAGCGGCGCGGGGGCGTAGCATCACCACCCGCGAAAGCGGAGATCAGCTTAGGACAATCGAAATTCAAATTAAGACAAAAATAGCGCCGATTTAGCGAGAAATGGCGGCTCTGCGGGTTTCGAATCATTCCGGCAACGTGAATTACGGGCGAGACTCGCAGTCATCCTATCCGTTCCGATCCCTCCGCTTTCGTCGCCCACATAATAGCCAGAATGAGGCCCTTGCATCGCGGCAGCAGCGCCAATGCCAACAGAACGATCAATGGCAGATAGATAGCGAATGCAATCCATAAGACGGGGTGGTAGCTCTCTTCAAGTACAACGATGACAGGCACGGTAAGATGGCCGACGACCAAGATCGTCAACCAGGAAGCCGCATCATCGGTGCGGAAGTGTCCATAAGACTCACCGCATGCGCGGCAGTGGTCTACGATTTTGAGATAGCGATGCAACAAGCGGCCTTTGCCGCAGCGCGGGCATTTCCCCAGAAATCCTCGAAGGAGGGCGCTCGCGACTAATGGGGACCTCGGGTCATTCGCTGTCATCAGGAAAGCGAGTCCGTCGACGTCATCGGTACCATCACATTCGCTCGCGTGCCGGCGGAGTCTGGCCGCCGTGCAGGCTCCGCCATTTCTCGCTCAGCCTTGCTAGCTCAATCTGGCCTTCAGCTGCGGCTGTCGGCTGGGATCGGTAGGCCTCATGCGAGATCAGCAACAAACGCCCGCCTGAGCGGACTTCCCAGCGGAAATGCCGGCGGCGTACCGGGCACCGCCGGATCTTAAGCTCATAGGGCGGAGGTGATTGGGTCGGCATGAGCAAAATCCAAGGCTAAAAGGCCGAGATAGGAAAATCCTATTCTGCCGCCAGCCGCCCTTCGGGCGCAGCGGCCCGAACGTCGGCGTCGACCTGCATCTCATACTTGGAAAAGTTCTTCTGGAACATGGCCACCAGATTAACGGCCGTCTCGTCGAACGCCTTCTTGTCGGTCCAGGTTCGTGCTGGATAGAGCAGGTCCGTCTCGATACCCGCCACCGAGGTCGGGACTGAAAAACCGAAATAGGGATCAGTGTGGAATTCCGCGTTCTTCAACGAGCCATCGAGCGCGCCGGTAACCAGCGCGCGGGTGACCTTGATCGGCATGCGCCGCCCGACACCGTAAATGCCGCCGGTCCAACCGGAGTTGACCAGCCAGCAATCCACCTTGTGCTCGGCGATGTAGTCGCGCAGCAGATTGCCGTACTCGGCAGGCGGACGCGGCAGGAACGGCGCGCCGAAGCATGTTGAGAACTCTGGCTGCACCCCGACCAGTCCCTTCTCGGTACCGGCGACCTTGGCGGTGTAGCCCGATAGGAAGTGATACATCGCCTGTGCCGGCGTCAGTTTGGCGATCGGCGGCATGACGCCGTAAGCATCGGCCGTGAGGAAAATGATGTTCTTCGGATGCCCGGCGCGGCCGGTACGCGAGGCATTCGGGATAAAGTCGAGCGGATAGGCCGAGCGGGTGTTCTCGGTCTTGGAGTCATTGTCGTAGTCCGGAATGCGGGTCTGCGGATCGAACAGGACATTTTCCAAGACCGCACCGAACCGATTGGTGGCGTCCCAAATCTGCGGTTCGGCTTCGGCGGATAGCTTGATGCACTTGGCGTAACAGCCACCTTCGAAATTGAAGATGCCGTCCGGGGACCAGCCGGTTTCATCGTCACCGATCAGAGTGCGGGTCGGATCGGCCGAGAGCGTCGTCTTGCCGGTGCCGGACAAGCCGAAGAACAGCGCGCTGTCTCCGTTCTTGCCGACGTTGGCCGAGCAGTGCATCGGCACAACACCCTGCGCTGGTAGGTAAAAGTTGAGCAGCGTGAATACCGACTTTTTGATCTCGCCGGCGTAGGATGAATTGCCGATCAGGATGATCTTCTTGGTGAAGTCGATGGCGATAATGGTGTCACTGCGCACGCCGTGGCGCTGTGGGTTCGATTTGAACGACGGCAGGTCCACGATCGTGAATTCGGGAACGAAGTCGGCGAGTTCAGATCGTTGAGGCCGGATCAACAATTGACGAATAAACAGCGAATGCCAGGCGAGCTCCGTGTAGATTCTGGTCTTGATTCGGTATTTGGGGTCGGCGCCGCCGTAGAGGTCCTGAACGTAAAGTTGCTTGCCACGAACATGCTCGATGAAATCCTGTTTGAGCACATCGAAGTTGGCACCCGCGAGCTGGCGGTTGCCATCCCACCAGACAGTGTTCTTCGTGAGATCATCGACTACGGTGTGCTTGTCCTTGGGTGAGCGGCCGGTGTGGATACCAGTCTCGGCGCAGAGGGCGCCGCTCGCGACAATGCTCGCCTCCCCGTTCCGGATGGCGTGCTCGTAGAGGGGTTCCGACGAGAGGTTCCAGTGGATCGCCGTGAGGCCCTTGAAGCCAAATTTGTCAGCCCCGAAGTCCCGATTTCCTAGGCCTGTTCCCGACACGACGCCCTCTTACGTAGGCTCAAGATTTCCGATGCGATAATACTAAGGATCGTATTCATAACAATCAAGATGCATGCTCTTATATCGTATTATGATGTTTTATACATCATCATAGCACGTGAGGGCGCAGCGGATTTTGGGTCTTCCGGATGCTTTGGAAGGGAATTTCGCTGTCTGATAATCGACGTAATGAATGATGATGGTTGCGAGCGCCGCGAGAGTGGCACGATCGAGTGTGCCGCAGGCAGGGCGGCTTGCCGCGCTGGTGCCGTGACCCGCCATCAGATTGTCCCTAGTAGGCCGCGGTGGTGTGGCCGAGCGGCCCAATCGCGCAACAGCCGAACCAATTGAGTCGCAGACCCCGACACGATTCACTGCGATCACGCATCCTTCTGCGCAAGCAAAAATTGGAATAATAATGTATCATTTGTTGTGCAGCTCCCCAATGTAGCTGGCGAGTAAGATTCGAGGTGGCTGTGGCACGGTCGCCGAAGGTATTTCTTAGCTCGGTTTTTGATCCAGGCCTTCACGAACCAGTACGTGCAGCCTGCGCTGGCATCATTTGGGACCCTCGCGAGGTCCGCCAGGACAACCCTCAACGCGGACTTTATTGGCTCGCCAAGGATCTCTTTGACCCCAATATTCAAGATGCGATGGAGCCAGAAGCCCAAGCCCTTTATGTCATCCGGAATAGCCTGGAGCACCGTTATCTTAAAGTCCACGAAATGCTCGTTCCGCTACTGAAGAACGAAGGCACGCTCGACATCTGGACTGATCGGCTCGCCCATTCGGTGCGGCGCGATGACTTCGAAAAGAAAACCTTGCATCTGCTCAGATTGGCGCGGGCTGCGATCATCTACCTCTCGCTCGGCATGCACGGGGAAGAGAACCGGCGCCGGAAGAATAATCCTTCAAAAATCGCGCCCATACCACTCGATCCTTGATCCGATCGATGGAAGCGGTGGCGGCCACGCTTTAAATGTCGAAAAGTTACCGCCGCGCTACGCACGGTTCCCCTTGCCCACTTGCGTGTCACCTGCGTGGCGTAGAAGGTAACTATTCCGCCGCCGCTTTTGTTTGATGCTCCTGGATCGCCGCCCAGACGCGCGAAGGCGTCGCCGGCATGTCGATGTGGTCGATGCCGAGCGGCTTGAGCGCGTCCAGGATCGCGCCGATCACCGCCGGCGGCGCGCCGGTGGCGCCGGCTTCGCCCGCGCCTTTGACGCCGAGCGGATTGGTGCGCGCGGGCACCTCGGTCAGCTCGGAGGCAAGGTCGGGAAAATCGTCGGCGCGCGGCATCGGGTAATCCTGAAAGCTGCCGGTGAGGAGCTGGCCCGCGCCGTCGAACACGATCGCTTCCATCATCGCCTGGCCGACGCCCTGCGCGACACCGCCGTGGATCTGCCCCTCGCACAACAGGCGATTCATGATCTTGCCGACATCGTCGACCGCGGCATAGCGATCGAGCGTCACCGCGCCAGTGTCCGGATCGACCTCGACCTCGCAGACGTGGCAGCCGTTCGGATAGTTCGGCGGCTCGGCCGCGAAGGTGCCGGACGCTTCCAGCCCGACGTCGAATTGCGGCGGCAGCATCGCCGGCCGGTAGAACGCCTGCGCCACGCTGCTGAGCGGCAGGGCGCGGTCGGTGCCGACGATGCGAAACGCGCCATCCTTGAACTCGATGTCGCCTGAGGCCGCTTCCAGCATCATCGCCGCCATCGGCTTGGCCTTCTCGATGATGTTGTCGGCCGCGCGCTTGAGCGCATTGCCGCCGACATGCATCGAGCGCGAGCCATAGGAGCCGCGGCCGATCGGCACCGCGTCGGTGTCGCCCTGCACATAGCGGATGTTCTCGAACGACACGCCGAGCCATTCGTGCACCATCTGCGCATAGACCGTGTGGTGACCCTGGCCGTGCGAATGCGTGCCGGCCAATATCGTCAGCGTGCCGCTCGGGTCGAAGCGCAGCACCATGCGGTCGTTGAACACGGCCGCCTCTTCCAGAAAGTAGCCGATGCCGCGGCCGCGCAGCTTGCCGTGTTTCTTGGAATCCGCGGCGCGCTTGGCAAAGCCGTTCCAGTCGGCGAGTTTCAAACATTCGTCCATGACGTGGACGAAGTCGCCGCTATCGTAGGTGATGCCGGTGCCGATCTTGTGCGGCATGGCGGATGACGGAATGAAATTCCGCCGCCGGATTTCGATCGGGTCGATGCCGATGAGGCGCGCCGCCTTGTCGAGCAATTGCTCGATCAGATAGGTCGCCTCCGGCCGGCCGGCGCCGCGATATGGCGCCAGCGGAATGGTGTTGGTCAGCACCGCGCGGCCGAACGCGTGCACCGCGGGGACCTGATAGACGCCGGGCGCAAGGCGGAGCGCGAACAGCGGCACCACCATGGCGGCGGCGAAGACGTGCGAGCCCATGTTGTGCAGCGCGTTGACGCGCAGCCCCAGGATTTTGCCGCGCTCGTCGAACGCGAGTTCGCCGGTGGCCACCTGATCGCGGCCTTGCGCGTCGCCAAGCAGCGCCTCCGAGCGTGTCGACACCCATTTGACCGGGCGGCCGCCGACCCGGCGCGACGCCCACACCACGAGCGCGTCTTCCGGATAACCGCCGTGCTTCATGCCGAAGCCGCCGCCGACATCGGGCGAGATGACGCGTAGTTTTGTTTCCGGGATGCGCAGCACCTGCCCGGCCACCGACGAGCGCGTGCCGTGCGGGTTCTGCGATGTCGAGTAAAGCGTATAATTGTCGCCGTCAGGATGGTAGTGGCCGATAGCGGCGCGCGGCTCGATCGAATTGGCGGTGATGCGGGTGTTGCGCACTTTCAGCGAGACAGTGTGTTTGGCGCTGGCGAACGCGGCGTCGGTCGCGTCCTTGCTGCCCATCATCAGCGCGAACGATACATTGTTGGGCGCCTCGTCCCAAACGACCGGCGCGCCGGGCTTGACCGCATCCTCGACATCGATCACCGCCGGCAGCGGCTCGTAATCGATCTCGATCAGTTCGGCGGCGTTCTTCGCTTGGGTCAAAGTCTCGGCGATGACGAAGGCGACGCGCTCGCCCACGGCACGCACCTTGTCGGTGGCGAGAATGCTGCGCTGGGTGCGAAAGCCTTTCGGCCCGCCCATATCTTCGGGCATCGGGGGCGTCAGCCCACCGAGCTTATCGGCCAGCACATCGGCGCCGGTCAGAACGGCGAGCACGCCGTCCGCGGCCTTGGCCTTGGCGGTGTCGATGCCCTTGATGCGCGCATGCGCGTGCGGCGACATGACAACGACGGCGTGACACTGCAGCGGCAGGTCGAAATCGTCAACGTAACGGCCGCGGCCGGTGATGAAGCGCGGGTCTTCGACCCGCGGCACGGGCTGGCCGATGCCAAATTTCGTATCCACGCGATTCCTCCCAGATTTGCTGCCCCGAATGATGCCGCAATCGGCAAGCGGCGGCAAATCGCAATGTCGCGACAATGACACCGCAGATTTCCGCGCTCACGGCCGGCACCGAACTGCGCTACGCTTCCGCCAACCGCCCGGTCACGCCATCAACAGGCCCGCCATTACACAGGGATGACTCGTCATGACGACCTTGCCGCGCAAATCCGCCGCCCGCATCTCGCGCCGCTCAGCCTTGAAGGCCGGCGCCACGCTCGCCGCCGCCGGTGCGGCTGGTGGGAAGGGTTTCGCGGGCGCCGCCGCAGCGGACGTGCACCGCTTCGACAGCCAGCCCGCGGTCGATCGCGCGAGCCGCACGCTGATCAAGGGAGGCACGATCGTGTCGATGGACGCCAAGGTCGGCGACCTGGCGAAAGGCGATATCCTGATCGAGGGCACCAAAATTTCGGCCATCGCGCCGCAGATCGATGCCGCGGGCGCACAGGTGATCGACGCCGGCAATTGTATTGTCGTGCCGGGTCTGGTCGATTGCCACCGCCATTCCTGGGAAGGCCAACTGCGCCGCATCAATCCCAATTCGCCGACGCTCGCCGACTATATGAACGCGACGCATCTGTCGTTCGCCAAGGCGTACCGGCCGCAGGACCACTATGTCGGCAATTATCTGACCGCGCTGGGCTGCATCGATGCGGGCGTCACCTGCGTGATCGACAATTCGCACAATTCGCGCAGCGCCGCCCATTCCGACGCGGCGATCGAGGCGCTGTTCGACAGCGGCATCCGCGCCGTCCATGCCTCCGGGCCTCCCGGCGCCGGCGAGTGGGACCATCAATGGCCGGCCGATCTGGCACGGCTGCAAAAGCAATATTTCTCGTCCGCCGACCAGCTCGTGACGTTGCGCATGTTCTCAGGTCCCGATCGGGCCAACTGGGAATTCGCACGCAAGCTCGGGCTGCGCATCACCACCGAATTCCAAGGTCCGAAGATGGCGGAGCTGCTCGATCCTCTGGCAGCCGCCAAGTTGGTCGGCCCCGACAACACCTTCAATCATTGCGGCGCGCTGCCGGAGCGCACCTGGAAGATTTTCGTCGATAGCGGCGCCAACATCGACGTCTGTCCGCGCTCCGACGCGCAGTACGCGCTGGGCGAAGGCGTCTGCGCGCTGCAGCATGCCTGGGATCACGGCATCAAGCCGGGCCTCAGCGTCGATAACGAGACGTCCTACTCTACCGACATGTTCATGGAGATGCGCACCGCGTTCTATCTGCAGCGCGCGGTGGCGCAGAACCGGCGGTTCTCGGGCGATCCGAATCCGCCGAAGCCGCTGATGGTGCGCGACGTGCTGCATTGCGCGACGGTGGCGGGCGCGCATTGCGCCGGCCTCGACGCCAGGATCGGTTCGCTGACGCCCGGCAAGGAGGCCGATCTTCTGATCATCCGCGCCGACGATATCAATCTCTATCCGTCCAACAACGCTATCGGCACCGTGGTGCAGGCCGCCGAGCGCAGCAATATCGACACCGTGATGATCGGCGGACGGGTGCGCAAATATCAGGGCAAGGTGGTCGGCCTCGACATGGCGCGGCTCAAGGCGATGGTCGAGGAATCGCTCGGCCATCTGTTCACGGCCGTCGGCTATAAGCCCGACGTATTCGCCGAGCTGTTGCCGAAGTTGTCCTAGGTTCATTCGGGGATAGCGGAGGCCGGTCCATGAAACGCAGCGATACAAAGATTCTCGCCACCCATGTCGGCAGTCTGCCGTTCCCCACTCCCGATTCCGGTCTCGCCGTGGGCGATGCGGCGCACCTTGCCGCAGACGTCGCCGCGGTCGTTAAGCGCCAGCGCGTGGCCGGCATCGACATCGTCAACGAGGGCGAATACGCCAAGGGCGGCGACTGGCTACGTTACATGCAGAACCGTTTCGGCGGCTTCACCGAGATCGCCGAACCGGCCGGCAAGCCGCTGATCGAGCAAGGCAAGGACCGCGAGGAGTTCAGCGAGTTCTACCGCTACGCCGGCGAGCGCGGCACGTTGTTCTATACGCCGGGTGCGCAGATCGCGAAGAAGCGCCCTGTGCAGGTTTGCACCGGGCCGGTCACCTATACGGGGCAGGCCAAGGTCAAACAGGAGATCGATGTCACCATCGCGGCCGCCGGCATCGACGACATGTTCCTTACTTCGACCGCACCCGCGAGCCTCGAAGTCTATCGGCATAATCGCTTCTACAAGAGCGACGAAGACTACGTGTATGCGCTGGCCGAAGCGATGCGCGCCGAATACGAGGCGATCGCCGCCGCGGGCCTTATCCTGCAGGTCGATGACGCCTGGCTGCCGGCACTGTGGGACCGCATCGGCATCGGCATGGGGCTTGCGGCGTTCCGCGCCCGCTGCGAGATGCGGATCGAGGCGCTCAATCACGCGCTGCGCAACATCGCCGAAGATCGTGTGCGCTATCATCTGTGCTGGGGCAGTTGGCACGGGCCGCACGCCTACGATCTCGGGCTGGAAAAAATCGTCGATCTGATGCTGAAGGTGAAGGCGCAGGCCTATTTGATCGAAGCCGCCAACGCGCGTCACGAGCACGAAGTCGCGGTCTGGGACAGTGTCAAACTGCCGCCTGGAAAAATTCTCATTCCCGGCGTCGTCACCCATTCGACCGACGTGGTCGAGCATCCGGAGCTTGTCTCGCAGCGGCTGCGGCGTTACGCGCGGCGCGTCGGCAAAGAAAACATCATCGCCGGCACCGATTGCGGCTTCGGCGGCCGCTCACACCCGCAGATCGCGTGGGCCAAGCTGCGCGCGCTGGCGGAAGGCGCGGCGCTCGCCAGCAAGACGCTTGGGTTCAAAGAGGCCGCGTAGCAAGCTAACGTCTTTGCATTGGGCTCCCGCCCCTGGTCGTGGCGGCGCTAATTGTGTTTGCAAAGTCTGCTCCGGACGATGACGTGGCGGATGATTGAACGGCGGCCATCCGGCTTCATCCGATAATGACCGGCGCCAGCGCCGGCCCAGAGGGCGGGAGAACACCATGCGAGGACCAGCATTTGCCGGATTCGTTGCTGCGTTCGCCGCGGCGTGCATACTGCCGTCGGCCGGCGCATCCGCGCAGGATGCCTACGCGGTCGGCGTCACGGCGGCGATGACTGGACCGGCCGCTGCCACCCAGGCGCCCGTCATCGAAATGCTGCGCATCTATGTCGACCGGCTCAACGCCAAGGGCGGCATCAACGGCCATCAGGTCAAGCTTCTGATCGAGGACGATCAGGCCGAACCGTCGAGGGCGGCCGCGAACGCCACCAAGCTGATCCGTCAGGAAAACGTGATCCTGATGATCAATTCGAGCCTGTCCTCCACTTACGGTCCGGTGATCGCCGAATCCAAGCGCGCCGGTGTGCCGCTGTGGTTCGCCGGTGCGGCGTGCCCGAAGAAAGCACATCCGCCGAAGCCGGCGCCGCTGATGTTCCGTTCGACCGGTTTCGATTTCTCCGTCGACATTCCGGTAGCAGTTTGTTCCATCAAAGAAATGGCGAAGGGCGACGTGAAGCTCGCGCTGGTCGGCATTCCGGTACCGATCTCGCGCATCGGCGTCGATAACGCCGCGAAGCTTGTCGAAACACTCGGCATGAAGGCGGTGGACAAAGAGTTCATCCCGCCGACGACCGCCGACTAACCCCGTTTGCCACCAAGATCAAAGGCGCCGGCGCCAACTGGGGCTATGCGTACGCGCCGTGGCCGGCCGAGGCCAAGACCTTCGAAGCGCTGCGGCGGCTCGGCTGGACCGGCGAGTATCTCGCCTACGGCCACATTCAGGCCGAGGACGAGCTCAAGCGCATTGCCGACCCCGGCCTCGAAGTGCTCACCGCCTGATGCGCTGGATGACCGGTGAGGCCGTGCTCGCCGCGGTGCTGATCACAATCGCGCTCAGCATTCTGTTACGCGGCCTTGCCGCGCTGGTTTGGACCACGCAGCAATTCTATCCCGGCGCCACGCTCGGCTGGCACAATCCATCGGTGCGTATTGCGCCGGGCGTGCAGATTTCGGCGGCCAGCATCGTCATCGTCACCGCCGCGGTCTATCTCGGCCTGTTCGTGTTTCTGCAATTCACCCGCTGGGGTGTACGGATGCGAGCCGCGGGACAAAATCCGCTGCTCGCCGAACAGCGCGGCATCCGGCTGCATGGCGTCTACGCACTTGCCTGGGGGCTCTCAACCTTCACCGCGTCGCTTGCCGGCATGATTTTGGCGCTGGATTCCGGCGTCGAGTCGACCATGGCGACCATCGGGCTGAAGGCGTTTCCGGCGGCTTTGGTGGGCGGCCTCGACAGTCTGATCGGTGCGCTGATCGGCGCGTTGATCGTAGCCGCGGCCGAGATCGCCGCCATCCAATACGTCAATCCGCTGTTGTCCGACGTGGTGCCGTTCCTCGTACTGCTAGTCGTGCTGGCGATCCGGCCGTGGGGCCTGTTCGGCAGCCGCGAACAACTCGACCGGGTCTGAAGTCATGCGCTTTTGGGTCGCCTCATTTGCATCGTCATGGCCGGCTTGTCCCGGCATGACGAAACAATGTGCTGCGGTGCCACGTGAGCGATCCAGGCGACTTCGCGCAGGACCTTAAATTATTTGGCACAAGGCGAGCGCGGCTGCGGCTGGCCGCGGCAGTCGTAGCGCTTGGCGTGCTGCCGTTCGTCGCTTCGCCGTTTTTGCTCGATCTCGCCAACCAGGTACTGCTGGCGTGCATCGGCGCGCTGGCGCTGATGCTGCTCACTGGTTTCGCCGGACTGAATATCGCTCGGCACCGCCGGCCTGCTCGCGGCCGGCGCCTATACGGTGCGGCGCGCCCTTCTGGGTGACGTTACCGTGTGCCGCGCTGATCGGCGCGCTTCTGGGATTGATCTTCGGCCTGCCCTCGATGCGCCTGCGCGGCCTTTACCTCGCCATCAGCACGCTCGGGCTGCATTTTGTGATGATCTATCTCGGCGGCGAATACGAGGCACGCCAATCGCTGTCGACCGGCGTGATGATCGATCCGCCGTCAATCGGCGGGTGGAGCCTGACCAGCGGCCGGGCTTGGTACGCCGTCCTGCTCAGTTTCGCGGCGCTCGCGCTCCTGATCAGCGTCAACCTCAAGCGCACGCGCACCGGCCGCGCCTGGCGGGCGCTGCGCGAGCGCGATGTCGTCGCCGGCGCGCTCGGCATCGATGTGCAGCGCTTCAAGCTCCTGGCCTTCGTCGTCAGCGCCACCATGACGGCGATCGCCGGGGCGCTGTTCGCCTATTTCCGCAATTTCGTTTCGATCGACGCATTCTCGCTATATCTGACCGTGCAGTATGTCGCGACGATCATCATCGGCGGCATGGGCTCGATCCCCGGAGCGCTGCTCGGCGCGGCGTTCGTCATTCTGTTTCCTTATGCCATCGAGGCGCTTGCGAGTTATCTGCCCGAACGCTTCAGCAACACGGTGTTCGCGCTCGATTACGCGGCGTTCGGTCTTATGATGATTCTGTTCCTGCTGCTGGAGCCGGCCGGACTCGTGGGGCTCTGGCGCCGGCTCAGGAATGCCGTGACGGCCCGCCGCGCAAAGTCGGCGTCATGACGGCCGCATCCGCAAATACGCCGCTGCTCGCCATCGAGGCACTCGAAGTCGCCTATCACCGCACCGCCGTAGCGCTGCACGGAATCTCGCTTAAAGTCATGCCGCAGACCATCGTCGCGGTGCTCGGCAACAACGGCGCCGGCAAGACCACGACGCTGCGCGCGATCTCGGGCTTCATTGGAATCGACGACGCACGCGTGACCGGCGGTCGCATTGCCTTCGCCGGCAAGCGCATCGAAAACCAGTCGCCTCACGCTAATACCGCGCGCGGTATCGTGCTGGTGCCGGAACGTGACAAGGTATTTCCCAACCTCACGGTCGCTGAAAATCTGATCGTCGCAGCGTCGCATCGCGCCAATGCGGCCGAACAATCCGGCGGTCATCGCCGCCTATATCGGCACGCAGCCGGTCGCCTGATGGTCCGCTTTCGGCAACGCAGCGCTTATTGCGCCGTCCGCTTGGCCACCGCGGCGAAGACGTTGTAGGCCTTCTCCAGTGCAGGCTTGCGCTTGGCGACAGCGGCGCCGACGGCCTGAAGCTGTTTCATCATCGCGGCCTGTTCGGCTGGCGGTAGGCTGATCAGTTCGCCATGCTGCGCGAAAATCTCCCGCTGCTTGGCGAAGAACGCGACCTCCCAGGGATTAACCTCGGCGGCGGCCTTGCCGGCGTCAATGTCGATAATGCTCTGCAAATCCTTGGGCAACGCGTCGAACCATTTCTTGCTGACGAACGCCATCGAGAAGATGAAGGGCTGATTGATCTCGGTGACGTATTTGGCGGCGTCCCAGAAATGCATGGTCGTGTAGATAGTCATCGCTGCGATCGATCCGTCGATCGTGCCCTGCTGCAGCGCCGGCAGCACGTCGCCGAGCGTCATCGCCACCGGCGAGGCGCCGAGGGATTTGACCATGTCTTCCTGCATGTCGGACGCGAGCACGCGCAGCTTCTTGCCCTTGAAGTCGGCAAGGTGACGGATCGGCGTCCGGTCGATCACCGACGACGGCTGCGCGATGAACAGCGCGTTGCCGTGAATACCCTTGTCGGCGCCGAATGAGAACATCAGCTTTTGCAACTCGAGATCGGTGACCATGCGGACTTCGTGCGCCAGATTGTCGACCAGCCCCGGCGACGAGACGATCTCGTAACGCTGGTCGACGCCGGCCAGAAACTCGGGCGGTCCGACAAAGACCTGAATGGAGCCAAACTGCACGCCTTCGATCTCGCGCGGGATCGAGCCCAGCTGGCTCGCCGGATAGATCTGACCCTTGATCCGCCCGCCCGAGTCCTTCTCGACCATCGCGGCGAAGCGCTTGCACCATTCGTGTTGCGATTCATTGATCGTCGCGGTGCCGATTTTCATCACGTAGGTTTCGGCGGCGCGCGCCGCGCTGATGCCCGAGGCCAGCAGAACGGCCAGCGCGCCGGCAGCGGCCAGCCCCGAGACTCTGCGTTTGATCAGATGCATCGCGTACCTCCCATTGTTTGGCGGCCCATTGATCGGGCTCTTAGCCGAAACTCGTATTGGCGGATCGACATGGCCGCGCCCGCCACGCGGGCGGGCGCATCATTCAAGGGAATGCCGCAACCAGACTATTTGGCCGTGCGTTTCGCCGCCGCGGCAAACACCTCATAAGGCTTTTCGAGGCCCGGCTTGCGCTTCGCCACTTCGGCGCCGACCTTCACCAGCATCTTCATCATGCTGGCCTGCTCATCGGCCGGAAGGCTGATGAGTTCGCCGTGCTCGCTCCACAGCTTGCGCTCTTTCTCGTAGAAATCGGAGGCCCAAGGCTCGACCTCGGTGGCGGCCTTGGCGGCGTCGGCGTCGATGATCTTCTGCAGATCGGGGGGCAGACTATCGTACCATTTCTTCGAGATGAAGGCCATGGAGAAGATGATCGGCTGGCCGGTTTCGGTAATGTATTTGGCCGCGTCGTACATCTTCATCGTCGCGTCAACAGTGGTGGCGAGCACGGCGCCATCGATGGTGCCCTGCTGAATCGCCGGCAGCACGTCGCCGAGCGTCATTGCGATCGGCGACGCACCGAGCCGCTTCACCATTTCCTGTTGCATGTCAGCCGCGAGCACGCGGAGCTTCTTGCCCTTGAGATCGGCGAGGTGGCGGATCGGCGTGCGCGAGATGATCGAGGACGGCTGCGAGACGAACAGCGCCACGCCATGGATCCCTTTGTTGGCGCCGAACGACAACATCATCTTCTGCATCTCGGGATCGGCCGCCATCCGGATGGCGTGCGCCATGCCGTTGACGAGGCCCGGCGTGGACATCACTTCGTAGCGGGAGTCGACGCCGACCAGAAATTCGGGCGGACCGACATAGCCCTGAATGGCGCCGAACTGCACGCCCTCGATCTCGCGCGGGATCGGCCCCAACTGGCTCGCCGGATAAATCTCGCCCTTGATGCGGCCGCCGGAATCCTTCTGGACCATGGCGACGAAATCCTTGCACCACTGATGCTGCGCCTCGTTGATCGTGGCGGTGCCGAGCTTCATCACATAAGTTTTGTCCTCGGCGCGCGCCGGATCGTGCGGCGCGGCGAGCGACAGCAGCAGTGCTCCGGCCGCAGCCGCTGTTTGCCAGCGGAATTCACGGTACAGGAAACGCATATCGTACTCCCTCGGGTTAAGCGCGGCGGCGAGCGGCCGGATGAAGCGCGCAAGCGATGGACAATCGCAAGGACCGCCCTGTCTGAAATTGGCCGGCGCGACTGGCGCGGCTTGATTGTTTGGCTAAAGTCAACCGGCCGTTGGTTTGTTTGTCAATAGAACGCCGGGAGATGCGGATGCGGCAAAAGCAGCCTGTAACTGAAAATCTGGCCAAATGGGCGGTGGCCACGCCCTGGGAGGCGCTGCCGTCGGAGGTGGCGCACCAGGCCAAGCGCTCGCTGATGAATTTCTTCGCCGTCGCGTTGACCGGCTGCCGCGACGCCACGATCGAAACCGCCCTCACCTCGCTGGCCGCCTTTTCCTCCGGTGGCCAAGCCACCGTGATCGGCCGGTGCGAGCGTCTGGATGCGCTCTCCGCGGCATTCATCAACGCCGCGGGCGCCAATGTGCTCGACTTCTGCGATACCCATGTGCCGACCGCGATCCACCCGACCGCGCCACTCGTGCCGGCGCTGCTGGCGCTCGCCGAGCTGCAACCGGTCCGCGGCCGCGATTTCTTGCTCGCGCTGGTGCTCGGCCAGGAGATTGCCTGCCGCATCGGGCTGGCGATGTCGCCATCGCATTACAACAAAGGCTGGCACATCACCGCGACCTGCGGCGTGTTCGGCGCCGCCGCCGGCAGCGGCAAGCTTCTCGGGCTGCGCACCGAGCAGATGATATGGGCGCTCAGCCTGGCGGCGACACAGGCGGCCGGGCTGTGCGAATGCCTTGGTATGCCGGCCAAAAGCGTCGGCGTCGGCAACGCGGCGCGCAATGGGCTGTGGTCGGCGCTGCTCGCGGCGCGGGATTTCGCCGGACCGGCGGAGCCGCTCAACGGCGTACAGGGCTATTATCACGCGCTCGGCGAAGCGCCCAACTTGGCACAACTCGCCGGCGGCCTCGGCGAGACGTGGGAGATTCTGAAAACGTCCTACAAGCCTTATCCATGCGGCTTCGTCGTTCATCCCGTGCTCGATTGCGTGCTGGATTGGCGGTGCGCGCATCCCACCGTCATCGTCGAGAAAGTAGCAGTCACAGGCAATCCGCTGCTGGTGGCGCGCGCCGACCGGCCGAATATTTCCACCGGCCGCGAGTCGCAGGTCAGCGTACAGCATGCCGTTGCCGCGGCGCTTCTGACGGGCAAAGCCGGGCTCGAACAGTTTACCGATTCATGCGTGCAGGACGCACAGGTGCAAACACTGCGCCGCAAGGTCAGCGTGACGGGCGACGCAAACATCGCCACGATCGCCGCCGCCGTCGCGATCACAAGCGTTGACGGCGCCGTTCATGAACTCAAGCAAGTCGCGGCGCGCGGCAGCGACGACAATCCGATGACCGACCGCGATCTTGAAGAAAAGCTCCGCGCCGCCGCTGCCGGCTGGAATCCGCATCACGACATCGCGCCTCTGATCGAGGCAGTCTGGCGTGTGGACGAGAGCGCGGATGTTTCGCGGCTTGCCGCGATGACGGCGCCGCGCGATTGACTTGTCTCGCGCAGCACCAGCGCGTAGCATCGACAATCCACGAGCAAAATGCCAGCGTGCTGATTGCATAATCTACCACAACGAGTGAATTCTTGGCTCGCGGCGATATTCCTCTTCATCGGGATACCCGCGGTTATATTTTTTGCAATAGCTGTCCCGCCGTTTCAGGTGCCGGACGAACTCGCTCATTTATTCCGCGCAGATCAAATCTCCCATGGCGCCATCATTGGTACGCGCCTAGATGACAAAAGCAGCGGTGGGTACGTAGCCTCCTCGTATCGGCTATTGTTTCAAGCCGTCACAGCTGCCAACTCTGCAAGATCCGCAGAGGCTTACAGGATCCCGCTCACGAATCAACTTGAATTCCAGAATTTCTCCAACACAGTCCAATATGGACCGGCGATGTACGCTCCTTAGGCTGCCGCACTGGCACTGGCGCGCATCGCCAAAATGACTGCGCTTCAGTCGTTTTACTTGGCCAGGCTCTTTAACGGATTCGCGGCGCTGGCGGTTGGATTTCTTGCCTTACATATCGCGACCCGTGGACGATTTCTAATATTCACTCTCCTCACGATGCCCATGTCCTTTTATTTGATGGGCTCGTTATCGCAGGACGCACTACTTCTCGCCGGCTCAGCCCTCTTTTGGTCCATCGTGTCAAACAATCTCTCAACTGGACGCATTCCGAACCCTTCCACCATATTGGGGCTGGCGACGCTCCTCGTCGTACTGTCGTGCGGGCGCCCCTATATCGTATTGGCGGTTGTTTTCTTTTTAAAACCCTTCCGCGATATGCGGTGGCGTGGACGGGTTTTTCAGCGTTGGCCCGGTTTAGCCGCTATCGCGCTCGCGGTTACTCTAGCCCTCGTGTGGGTCGCAGTAATTCGCACCGTATACATCAACTGGACGCCAGCTATCTCAGCGCAAAAACAAATCGCGTTCCTGCTGAACCATATTGACTTGATACCCTG
>Ga0208849_1000726_pt1 | contig 27808 bp, 26 predicted proteins | sample NGESurdeep072012_10_FD_184470 | JGI IMG/M metagenome (GOLD analysis project Ga0208849, IMG submission 184470) | Arctic peat soil microbial communities from Barrow, Alaska - NGEE Surface sample 53-3 deep-072012 (SPAdes) | ecosystem: Environmental > Terrestrial > Soil > Wetlands > Peat ... | reverse complement strand
TCCAGGGCGGACCGGTGGTAGGCCCGCCCACCCTGCAGATATTCTTCACCGCCCACGTCTTTCTGCTGCCTGCCTTGATCGTGCTGCTGATGTACGTCCACTTCCGCTTCATCCGCGCGCACGGGATTGCGGAGCCGATGTGAGATGAGCGAAGCAGATCTGGGGAACGAGGGACCGGGCGCCCTGTCAGCCCCACGAGAGATCCCTCTTGTCGAGGTGGATTCCCACGCCGGGCATACGCTCGAACCCGAGTGGAAGAGACTGCCGATAGGCCCGGATAGCATCCTGTATCCGGTGCTGGTCGGGATCGCCCTCTTCCCCATCCTGATGGGCGACGCCGGCCACCACCTCGCCGACGACATGCCGGACGACGAGACCCACCCCTTCTTTCCGGACCATTTCTGGCCCTACCCGGTGATCATCATGGCGATGATGGTGATCCTCGGACTCTTTGCCTGGTTCGTGCAGAAGAACCTGCAGCTCGAGCAGTCCGCGGACCCCCGCGCCGTAACCATCCCGCGGCCCGACTGGTATTTCCTGTTCTTGTTCCAGTTCATCAAGCTCGGGCCCGAGCTGCTGATGTCCATCATCATTCCGACCATCGCATTCATCGGGCTCCTCGTGTGGCCGTTCATCGATGCTGTCGGCGGCCCGCGAGCGGCGAGGCGGCTGGGTTGGAAGAGGTGGCCGGTGCCGGGCCGGAACATCTACACGGGGACAGGCTTCGTGGTCTTCCTTGCGATCATCGCGCTGCTCGAGTTGTGGGCACTGGCCGGCCCGAACTTCTGCCTACCGTGGTTCTCAGGTTCAGTCTGCGGTGCGTAGGTATGAGAAGGAACCAGTCGGTTCCTTCTCATGGCTCATCCTCCCTAAGGATGGGATTTTCGGAATAGTCACTCCATGCCACGACTGGGTGGCGAGTTGAACAAAGTCGCGGCCGAGGTGAACTCGGCCGCCTGACCACGCTAGCAGTCGCCTTAGGTTCTCGAGTCGTAGAGCTGCTTCGTCAGCTCGATCTGCGCGAGATGCTCGCGCGCGTGCCCGTAATTCGACACTAGCCAATCGATGCCGGGTCGCGGTGGCCTGTCTCCGCGCGTCCGCAGCTCGGTGAGGTCGGGCGCGGTCAGCGCGCCCAGGTGCTCATCCAGGTCGCGATCAGCCTGATCCAGCAGCGCAAGGAGCTCGGCCTGGTCCACCTCCGCCTTGAACTCCGCCGGCCGGTCGCGCTCGGTCGTCAGCGATCGCAGAGCTCGGATCATCTCCCGCTCTGACCCGAGGGTGTGGACGATGAGCACAGCGACTGAGTTGGCCAGGGGAAGAGGTTTCCAGTTGAGGTTGTCATGGTCCATTCCGCGGACGTGCTCGCGCATCTGGTCATGCACGGCGTGAAACAGCGTGCCGACCGTGGCCGCGACGGTGCGTGCGCCGACGTCTTCGCTGTCCTCTTGCACCTAGACCTTCTCGGTGACCCGGTATTCGAGGTAGCGGCCCAGCAGCAGGCGTGTGTGCGCCTCTAGCGCGGGAAGCACGCTCAACACCAGGCCCACCACCGGGTAGGCGAAGTACTGCAGATGCACAGCGCCCTTCTTCCAGAGCGGCCAGTCCGCCGGCTTCGGAGGCAGCATGCGGATCTCGAAGTACATGAAGAACACCACCGTCGATAGGGTCGTAGACAGGAGGATGCCCGAATACGACCACAGGGTCTGACCCAGGTCCGTCAGCGAGAAGTCGGTGCTGACCCAGATCGGGACCGATGCGCCGAACATCAAAAGCAGCGGCAGGAAGATCCAGTTGAGGTGGTTGAGGAAAAGATTCATAAAGCGGCGGATCCGCAGCACGAGCGGGATCTCGGGGTGCTTGAAAAGCCTCGCAAGCACATACGGCACATCGGTGATGCCCCAGGCCCAGCGCTTGATCTGGTTGTACTGGCTCATGTGGGTGGAGGCGTAGTCGCGCGAGTTTGGCGAGTCCCCGTAGAGCGGCAGGTACACCGACTTGACCGAAAAGCGCTCGCCGAACGTGAAGAAGGCCTTCCAGTAGAAGCGGGAATCCTCGGGAATGACGTCCTTGTCCCAGTAGCCGACCCTGTGCACGAACTGCAGGCTGCATGTGTAGCTGCTGAACGCGACCAGGCGGTGGGGCCGCGAGTGAAGGAACATCTGCCACTGCGACGTGCTCGCGGACATGATCCTGACCGCCATCGGGACCTGCCAGATGTTGTTGTGGAACAGCGGCACTGGCTGCCAGATCACATAGTCGCGCAGCGCCGTGCGCGCGTGGTGCCAGCTGATCCAGGCGAAGTACTGCGGGTGGACGCGATAGTCCGAGTCGAGATCTGTGATCAGGACCTGGTCGAGGTTGTACCCCTCCTCGGTCAGCACCCGTACCATCCAGCGCCCACCCCAGTTCATGGCCGCGGACTTGCCGATCACGATGCCCGGCTCCAGCGGATCCTTGATGTGGTAGAAGCCTTTCAACCGGCTGCCGAACTTCTCTTTCAGCCGGGCCACGTTCTCCCAGCCGGGCTTGTCGGTTTCGCGGGTGATGATGCCGATCATTGTCAGCTCGGCCGGATAGTTCGAATCGACGATGGCCTGGACCGTGCGCTCCAGCACGTGGTACGGCTCTGTGTAGGTGGGGATGACGCATAGGTGGTAGTACTGAAGCGGGTCGTGGGTGCCTTGATTCTCGTCCTCGCGGCACACCGCCAGCCAGTCCCTGGCCATGTCGCGGCGCATTCGCCACATGGTGCTGTAGACGCCGGTCACGACCGTGACGGCGCGGAAAAGCCAGTACACGTCGAAGGCCAGGACCAGGCCCGCGACGAGCAGCGCCCCCGGGGTGTGAAACAGGATCGGAATCCATGCCGGAGCCAGCAGCAGGATCCAGGTGACGAGGCCTGGCGCCGCCTCGAAAAGGCGCGCGCCGAACTGCCGCGAGGCGTGCCGGAGCGCTGATGTCGGGTGTTCCGCCGAGACCGTCGCCATAAGCCGATTATGGCGCCCCATCCGGGCCGGAATACCCACGGGCCCGCCGGCCTTCTAGTAGTCATGGAAAACATGAAGCATTTCGACGGCCCGAATTTCGAGGCTGACGTGCTCAACGCAAGCGAACCGGTAGTCGTCGACTTCTACGCCGACTGGTGTGGTCCCTGCCGGATGATGACGCCGGTCGTGGAGCAGCTGGCAGGCGAGTACGCCGGCAAGGTGACGATTGGCAAGCTGGACGTTGACGTCAACCAGGACATCGCCATCCGCTACGGCGTGATGGGCATCCCCACTCTCGGCCTGTTCCGAGGCGGGAAGCTGGTCGACCGCCTGGTCGGGTACCCGGGCGGGGCAGCTCCGATCAAGGCCTGGATCGAAAAGAACACCGTCGCCGCGGTTTCGGCCGCACCAGCCGCAAAAGCCGCCACCAACTAACTGACTACGAGAGGAAAAGCGGTCGAGGGGAAACCCCGCCCGCTTTCTTCGTCTAGCTAGCGCCGCCTGGGCGGCTGGGTTCCACCCAGCCGCGACTTTGTTTCTAACGATCTAGGCGTCGCCAGGCTTCAGCCCTTCTAATTAATCCCATCGACATACCGGAATGGGAGCAGCCCCGTCGGCAAAGCCGACCGGGCGATGAGGGAAAACCATCCGGGTTTTCCCTTATAAATTAATGTCCCCACATCGCCCGCTCGGCGTGCTGGACGGTTTCCGGACCGTGCTCGCCGGTGCGAATCCGGACGGCGTCCTCGACTCCCATGACGAAGATCTTTCCGTCCCCCACCTCGCCTGTCCGAGCCGCGACGGCCATCTTGTCGACTACCGTGTTCACGATCTCGGCCCTCATCACCGCCTCGATCTTCAAGCGGGGCCGGAGCGAGATGTGGACGGCCGCCCCGCGGTACTTCTCCGTGTACCCGCGCTGGGCCCCGCACCCCTTGACCTCCGTGACGGTGACTCCTGAAACACCGCACTCGTCAAGGACGTCCTGGACTTCCTGGAGCCGTTCGTGGCGAATGATCGCAACGATCATCTTCATGTTGAGGCCACCCCCTGCGGGGCGGACACCGGTTCATGTCCAGGGTGCGGATTGATGGTCGGCGTATCCGCCGGACGGTAAACGCCGCCCGGTACCGGCATGAAGGACTCCGGGTAACCCCACATGCCGTGCTCGCTGATGTCGAGCCCTTCCATCTCCTCGGCCGGCGAAACGCGCAGGCCGATCGTCTTCTTGATGATCCAGAAGAGGCTGTAGCTGAGCACGAACACCGTCACGAACGAAGCCGTGACTGCGATCGCCTGCGCTCCGAGCTGGTGAAAGCTGCCTGTATAGAAAAGGCCGCCCTGGCCGACGCCGTTGAACTTGGCCAGCGCAGGCACGGTGAAGAGCCCGCAGCTCAGCGTGCCCCAGATGCCGGCCAGTCCGTGCGCCGGAAGAGCGCCCACCGGGTCGTCCAGGTACTTGTCGAGCGCAAGCACGCCGACAACCACGATGACGCCGGCGACCGCACCGATGACGATCGCGGCCCACGGCTCGACATAGCCGGAGGGCGCGGTGATGGCGACCAGGGCCGCGATGGCTCCGTTGCCGATCATGCCCACGTCCATGGTCTTCGTGATCAGGTAGATCGTCGCCAGAGCCGCTACCGCCCCGCCCGCCGCCGCGAGGTTGGTGACCACGACGACATCGGCGAAGTGCAGGTTCGTCGCGTTGAGCGTCGAACCCGGGTTGAAGCCAAACCAACCGAACCACAGGATTAGCACGCCAAGCTGGGCGAGCGGCATGTTATGTCCGGGTATCGCGTTCGATCTCCCCTTCTCGTATTTGCCGATGCGGGGACCGAGCAGGAGAAGTCCGGCGAACCCGGCGGTCGCACCCGTCAGGTGCACAACCGTCGAGCCGGCGAAGTCCTGCGAGCCGAGGGTTGCCATCAGGAAGCCGCCGCCGAAAAGCTGGTGGCTGATGAGCGGATAGATGAAGGCGGCAAACGGGATGCCGAAGAGAATGTAGACGATGAACTTCGTACGCTCGAGCATGGTTCCCCAGACGATCGCGAGCGATACGGCGCAGAAGACGAACTCGAAGAACCATTTCGCCGACGCGGGAGCCGTGCTCCCGGCGATCGCCGGCAGGTTGAGCTGCGAGCCGGGACTGAAGGTCGGAAAGAAACCGCTGCCGCCGATGAAGGCGAAGATGCCACCGGCTCCGAAGGCGACGCCGAATCCGACAGCCCAGTACGCGATCGAGCTCACGCTCAGGTTGGTCAGGACCTTGGCCACTACCGTGCCCACGTTCTTCATCCGGCTGAAGCCGACCTCGAGCATCGCGAAACCGGCCTGCATGAACATGACGAAGCAGGCGGCGACGATCACCCAAACCGTGTCGGCGGCGACGCCGGCGGCCTGGGTCGCGGTGGTGTCATCCGCGAAAGCGGCCACCGGAACAAGCGCCGACACCAGGGCGATGCCCGAAGCGAGCCCAATCGCGTTCAGGCGCCTGGCACGCATTCTCCGCGGATTCAGCGTTGGTCTTTCCAAGAGCGTCCCCTCCAAGTTGATGGAGTGAGCCTAAGCAATCAAACTCACCACCTCCCACGTGCTCTACGTACGTACCCCGACCTCTAGTCTCGTGTGGAACACACGATTTACGATCCTGGTGAACACATTGTGTCGTGTGATCCGCACATGAACACCGCCTCGCAATTTGTGCGTGTCGCACCGTGATTCCCAGCTGGACCGCCGATACGATGAACCAGAGCCCGTCAAATCCAGCAGGTCAAGGGTTCAAGGAGGGTGTTGATGGCGATACAGACGAAGTCCGGAAGCAAGACCAGCCCGCGTGCGGTAATCGAGCGCGCGAAGGCTGAGGGCGTCGAGGTGGTCGACGTCCGTTTCATCGATCTGCCGGGCACGTGGCAGCACTTCAGCCTGCCTGTGGGAGAGCTGGCGGTGGACAGCTTCACCGATGGCCTCGGATTCGACGGTTCGAGCATCCGCGGCTTCCAGGCGATCGATGAGAGCGACATGCTGCTCATCCCAGACCCGGACTCGGCAACGATCGACCCCTGTCTCACGCATAAGACGCTGTTCCTCATCTGCGATGTCGTCGACCCGATCAGCCGGGAGCCCTACTCGCGAGACGCGCGCTTCATCGCCAAGAAGGCCGAGGAGCACTTGCGGAAGTCAGGCATCGCCGACGTGAGCTACTGGGGACCCGAAGCGGAGTTCTACCTCTTCAACTCGCTCCGCTTCGACCAGAACGCCCACAGCGGCTACTACTACATCGATTCCGAAGAGGGCATCTGGAACTCCGGCAAGAACTCCGAGCCGAACCTCGCATTCAGGCCGCGGCACAAAGAGGGCTACTTCCCGGTGCCGCCGACGGACAAGTTCCAGGACCTGCGCTCCGAGATCATGCTCAAGCTGATCGAGGCCGGCGTGCAGGTCGAGGTTCAGCACCACGAGGTCGGCACCGCCGGCCAGGCCGAGATCGACATGCGCTTCGACTCGCTGACCACGATGGGCGACAAGATGATGGTCTTCAAGTACGTCATCAAGAACGTCGCCGCGCAGCACGGCTACGTGGCCACCTTCATGCCGAAGCCGCTCTTCCAGGACAACGGGTCGGGCATGCACGTGCACCAGAGTCTCTGGAAGGATGGGCAGAACCTGTTCGCCGATGCGAAGGGGTACGCGGGATTGAGCGAGACGGCGGTTCACTACATCGGCGGCCTGCTGAAGCATGCCCCGGCCCTGCTCGCAATCTGTGCTCCGACCACCAACTCGTATCGCCGCCTCGTTCCCGGATACGAGGCCCCTATCAACCTGGTGTACTCGAAACGGAACCGCTCGGCGTGCGTCCGCATCCCGATGTACTCGACCGACCCGAAGACGAAGCGAGTCGAGTTCCGCTCACCGGACCCGGCCGCGAACCCGTACCTGGCGTTCTCCGCCTGCCTGATGGCGGGTCTCGACGGCATCAAGCACAAGATCGTTCCACCGGATCCGATCGACAAGGACATCTACGAGCTCGAAGGCGAGGCGAAGGCCAAGATCAAGTCGGTGCCGGGCTCATTGGCGGAGGCGCTCGACGCGCTGGAGAAGGACCACGCGTTCCTCCTCGAAGGTGGGGTCTTCACCAAGGACGTGATCGACACCTGGATCGAATACAAGCGCAAGAAAGAGGTGGACCAGGTTGCGCTTCGGCCGCACCCATGGGAGTTCATGCTCTACAGCGACGTCTAAGCATATGAGAGGAAACCTAGGTTTCCTCTGCGCGGCAAGCGCGAGCAGGATCGGACTTACTGATCGCATCCTCTTTTTCCTGCAGGTTCGGATTAATTGCGGATTAGTTTCTCCCCGCGACGCTCGTTGCCCACGGCGCGGACGCGTTGGGAGATGAGCCGCACCAGGGTCATGATGACCACGGCGTCCACATGATGAGCGGCCTGGACGCTGCGCTATTGGCCACCATCATCCTGGCGATTGTGGTCGGGCTCGAGCGGTCTGGCCGGCGGGACGCCGGCGCGCCCCTGCTGGCGAGCCCCGTGCCCTAGGCACCATAGGCCGGCCTACATCCCGAGCATGGCGCGGGCGCGGAGGGCGATCGAGATTGCGACCCGGGTTTCGGGCTCATCCAGCTGCAGACCCGTCAGGGTCTGTATGCGCTCGACGCGATACGACATCGAGTTGATGTGAATACCGAGCTGGCGAGCGGCCGCGCGGCGCACCCAGCGGGCGGCGGCGAGGGCCTCGAGAGTCTCCAGCAGAGGTGTGTCCCTCGACTGTGCGTACTCCAGGAGCGTGCCCAGGAGCTCGTTGACGAAGCGGCGCAGCGCATCCGGGCTCTGGATCTCGAGCAGGAGCCGGAACGCACCGAGCGACCGGTACGAGGCGACGCGCCCGCGCCCGCCGGCCCGCCGGGTCAGGCGCAATGCCTGCCGGGCCTCGACGTGCGAGCGGGCGAGCTCGGCGACCCCGTTGGCCAGGTTGCCGATACCCACCGACCCGGTGCCCGGCTTCATCACCGGGGCCGCGGCGGCGAGCACCTGGCCCGCGAGCTTCTCGATTGTGGCCAGGTCCGCTGCCACCTCGTCCGGGACGAGGAACACGGCCGACGCCGAACGCACGATCGTCAAGGTTCCGGGCATGCGCGACCGGATGAGTCCGCTCAGGGCCGCGTCCAGGCGATCGATCTCGCCGCGCGCGCCCAGGGCGGCCTCCGTCTCGTCGTCATCAGGCTCCAGCACGATCACCCAGGCACGCTGCGGCAGCCTGTGGCCAAGCCGTTCCGCCTGACGCGCAACACGTTCAGCCTCATCGGCATCGAGAGCGCCGGCGAGGACCTCCTCGACCAGGTCGCCGCGCAGGCGCCGTTCGACCTCGGCCGCCGCTCGCTCTTTCGACAGCTCCAGCGCGAGGACCGTCGATCCATGCTCGAGGGCTCGGCGGCGACCGGCCGAATCCACCGTCTTCTCGTCGACGCCGACGGCCAGCATCCCGAGCACGTCTGAGCCGGCGCGAACCGGCACCACGTCCAGCGCGCGCGCCGGCCTGCCGGAGTTGATCCGAACTTCGCGCGCGCCGGCTTGACCGAGCGGGGCCGGCAGATGGATCCGTGGCGGCATGCCGTCTGAAGACTCACCCGCGCCCCGAATCCTGTAGCCGTCGGCCGAGTAAAGGACCGCGCGGCCGCCCGCCAGTGAGCTGACGACCTCCAGGATCGAGCTGATTCCAGCGCCTTCCAGGGAAAGCTTGGTAAAGCGCTCGTGGATGTCGTGCGAGAGCTGGATCTCCGCGAGCTGAACCTCGGTCCGCCGCTGCAGCTCGCTTCGCTCCAGGATCCCGGCCACCTGCCCCGCGATGGCCCGGAGGAAGTCGATATCGGCCGAGTTGAAGTCGCGCTGCTCGGCGCTCTGCACGTTCAGGACACCGACCAGGCGCGGCCCCGATTCGATGGGCACCGACAGCATGGAATGGAAGCGATCCTCGTCCAGGCCCGGCACCCACTTCCAGTGAGGTTCCTTGCTCACGTCCGGAACCACTGCGGGACGCCGGCTCTCGGCGACCCAGCCGGTGATTCCCTCACCAACGGGCATCGTGACCTTGCCCACCATGCGCTCGTTGAGCCCGTTGGTCGCGGTCAGCCGGAGCTCGCGGCCGCGCGATGTCAGCAAATAAAGGGAGCAGACGTCGGTGCCGATCGCTGACGTGGCCTCGCGGATGATCAGGTCCAGCAGCTCGTCCGGCCGCTGGGCGGCTGCGGCCGCCTGAGCCAGCCGGACCAGGAAGCTGAGCTCGCGAGCGGCAAGACTCGTGTCGCCGTTGGCGATTGCCACGCCAACATCGTTCACCTTGCGGCGGCTCTTCAACCTCGTGTTACCCACACAATCAATGTCGTCGGCGCTAGTGTGCCTGATACGGATGGGATGCGAACGGCCAATCGGGCCTGGGGGAGTTAGGCTAGGTGAGACGCGTGCCATCCCCACACTTCGGCCACTGGCGGGAACACTTCGCCGGCGTTGACCTGCCAGTACCGATCGCCGGCGGCGCCACCGTCACGGGGATCAACTTCGACAACGCCGCCAGCACGCCGCCCCTCAAGCGAGTACGCGACGCCGTCAACGGTTTCTCCGACGTCTACTCGAGCGTTCATCGCGGCACCGGCTACAAATCGCGCCTAGCGACGGAGGCATACGAGCAAGCGCGTGAGCTCGTCGCACGATTCCTGAGCGTGGACACTCAATCACAGGTGGTCATCTTCGTCAAGGGCACGACGGACGCCCTCAACCGGATTGCTGCCGGGCAGTCTCGGCTCGAGGGCAGGCAGGTGCTGGTCACAGAGATGGAGCACCACGCCGACCTGCTGCCCTGGCGACATCGCAGCGGCCATGTGATGGTCGGCCTCTCCCCGGATGGGCACATCGACCTCGCGGCGATCGAGCACGCATTGACAGAAGGCAAGGGAACGATCGGTCTCGTCGCGGTGTGTGGGGCGTCCAATGTCACGGGCTTCGTCTCACCCATCCACGAGATCGCCGAGCTTGCCCACCGTCACGGCGCCCTTGTCTCGATCGACGCGGCGCAGCTCGCGCCGCATCACCGCATCGACATCCGCCCGGCGAGTGATCCTGGACACCTGGACTTCGTGTCCCTCTCGGGTCACAAGATGTACGCGCCCTACGGCGCGGGCGTCCTTGTCGCGCCGCGCGACTTCTTCGCCGGCGCCCCCGAGGTCATGGGCGGCGGGGCGATCAGCATCGTGACATGGGACGACACCGTCTGGGCGGACCTGCCCGACCGTGAGGAGGCCGGTTCACCGAACGTCATCGGGGCCGTGGCCCTCGGCGTGGCGATCGAGACCCTCCTCGAGCTGGGATTCGACGAGATGCTGCGTCACGAGGTCGAGCTGGGCCAGGCGCTGCACTCGCGCCTGCGCGGCATCCCAGGGGTTGGAGTGCTCGGCGGAGCCGAGGCACCCGGCGCCGCGCCGCGCCTGGGCCTGGCCAGCTTCGTCGTGGACGGGCTTCATCACGGACTGGTCGCGGCCGCCTTGAGCCACGAGTGGGGAATCGCCGTCCGCAACGGCTGTTTTTGCGCGAACCCGTATGTGTTTCACCTGCTCCACATGGACAGGCGGGCGGTCGAGGCGGTGGAAGGCGAGGTCACCTCCGGCCATCGCAAGGCGCTGCCCGGCGCGGTGAGGGCCAGCCTCGCGCCCTACAACACGGCCATCGAGCTGGACCGGTTCATCGAGGCGGTCACCCAGATCACGCGGGGAAGGCTCAAGGCCACTTACGAGCAGGCGGCCGACGGCACCTTCTCGCCGGCGGGCGGCTGGCCGCGGATCGCAAGCCCGTTGAATACGCTGGTCAAGACAGGAGGACACACGTGATCAAGCTCATCGTCGAGGTGCTGCTGGCGATCTTCCTACACCCCATCGCCTTCGTCCTCTGCGTGATCAACATCGTCAACCGAAGCGATCTGAGCGGGTTGTGGAAGGTGTTGTGGATCATCATCAGCTTCTTCTGGGGCATCGGTCCCATCCTCTACCTCCTGCTCGGACGCGGCAAATTCTGGTAGCCGCCCAGATGGCGCTGAGGTCCGGCAACTTTTGGTGCGTAACCCATCCGACTCTAAGCCGCGTAACAGGGTTTCCTGAGCCGGGCTTGGGCTAATCTGGACGTGGATAGGGTGGGTGGCCAACCAGTTACCCGGGTGCGCACGAACGTCTTGACCAATGGAGCCGTGAATGGCGCCGCCAATGGCGCCGCGAACGGAGCCGCCACGAACGGGTTGCGCGCGAAGAAGAATGGGGCGAACGGTCATCGCCCGGGGACCAACGGCGCCGCGACGGTGCAGCCGGTGGTCAAGCTGGCCCACGTCACCAAGACTTTCGGCAAGACGGCCGTCCTCACCGAGATCAACCTTTCGGTCGCGCCGGGAGAGCTGGTCGAGATCACCGGACCCAGCGGTGCGGGCAAGACAACCCTGCTCCGTCTGGTCCACGGGCAGCTGCGGCCTAACGCCGGGCAGGTGTGGGTGCAGGGACGCGGCTTGCACCGTTGGTGGCGCCGGGGCCTGGGGCGGGTCCGCCGGGACGTGGCCTTCGTGTTTCAGGAGCACCACCTCCTTCCCCGGCTCACGGCGCTCGAAAACCTGACGCTCGCGCTCCAGGTCACCGAACCTCAGCTCCCATTCAAGACGATCAAGCAGCGCGCTCTGGAAACCCTCGAATCGTTGGGCCTGGTCCATAAGCGGAATTCCTACCCCCGCCAACTCTCGGCAGGTGAGCGCCAGCGCATCGCGGTCGGCCGGGCTCTCGCTGCGAAACCGCGGGTCATCCTTGCCGATGAGCCGATGGCTTCGATCGACGACGACAACGCCCGGATCGTGATGCGCCTGCTCGAGGACGCCGCGGCCGGAGGCGCCGCGGTCATCGTCGCCAGCCACCGCCACACCTTTCCATCCAGCCGCGTCCTGCGCCTCCCGAGCGGCAAGATCCATCTGAACGGTTCGCAGAAGGCGGCTTCTAACGGAAACGGCACCCACGCAGCGCAACCGCTCTGGCGCCTGCTGCTTCCCATCAACGAGCGACCGCGTAAACATGTGGTCAAGCCGAAGCAGCTTCCCCGGTGGCGACGCGCAGTGGCGTTGGTCGCCAACAGCTACCGCCTGGTCGTGTCGAGCGGATTGCGCAGTTGGAGTCGCGACGTGCGCCTCAGCGCGCCGGCGATCGGCACCATGGCCCTGCTCCTCCTGCTCTGCGGGACGCTCGCCATGGTCGGGATCGCGATCGACCGCGTGGCGGTCCAGCAGGCTTCGCAGGCGTCCCTGGTCCGCGTCTACCTGGCCCCGGACTCGACGCCTGAGGCGGTCGCGGCGCTGAAGGCGCGCCTGGTCTCCGACCCTCGCGTTTCTTCCGTGACTGAGGTGACGCCCGAGCAGGCGCTCGCCGAGGCGAGCGGCCGGCCGGGGCTGGACAACCTCGCCAGCCTCAGCACGACCAATCCGTTCCCCGCCAGCCTCGACGTCCAGGTCCACCAGGTGACCCAGGTCGGAGCGGTGGCCGCGTCGGTGAAAAGCGACCCGGCTGTCGACACCTCGTACCCGACGTCTTATGACCCCGATACCTACTCGCGACTCCGGCACGTTGCGCTTGTCGTGGGAGGCATAGGTGCGGGCCTGGTCCTCCTGTTCGGGCTGATCGCGTACGCCGTCATCGCCAACTCGATGCGTGGGATCGCCACCGCCAGGCGACAGGAGGTCGCCGTGATCCGCCTGCTGGGCGCGCGCGGCTGGATGCTGCGAGGGCCCTTCGTCGTCGAGGGCCTGATGATCGGAGCGCTTGCCGGGGCGCTGGCCGCGGCAGCCGTCGCGGGCGCCTGGCTGCTCGCGACGCGATTCGAGTCGGCGACCTATGCGCAGCTGCTTCCGGGCGTGGATGCAACGGCCGTTCAGTACATCCTCGCCGCCATCCTTGCCGCCGGCCTATTGCTCGGTGCCCTGACCGCGATGCTTGGGTTCCGCAAAGCGCACGCGTGAAACCAATCTGGATCTCAGCGCTAATGCGCCCTGCGCGCGCCCGGCTTCTGGGAGCGGTCGCCCTCTCGGGCATCCTGCTGGGAATCCAGGTCTCCACCGCGAGCGCCACCGACCCCTCCCCATGCCCCACTCCTTCGGCGGCATCCGCCGCGCGCGTCGGCTGTGCGGCCGCCGCGACGGATCCGAACCAGGCGGCATACGACTTGCTGCGCGCGCGACTGGGAGGTGACCTGGCCAATGGGCTGACGACCCAGCAGCGGCTGACCTCGGCACTCAACCAGACCTCGGCCGGCGTGCTGATCCTGACCGACCAGATCACCCAGGAGGAGACGGTGATCGCAAACCTGGAGGACAAGATCGCGCAGCTCGACGCGCAGATCCTGGATACACAGAATCGGATCGACGTCGAGAGACAGCAGGTGGCCGCGATGGCCGTGGCGATCTACCGCCAGCCGGACTCGCTGTGGATGCTCGTCGCGCGCACCGGAAACCTTCGGGACGCCCTCCAGGCGACTTCCGACATGGTGGTAGCCGGCCAGCGCGCCCACGCCCTCCAGGCGAGGCTCGAAGCGGACCTGGTGAAACTACAGGCAGACCGCGACGCACGGCAGGCAGACCTCGATCGCGAGAACACAACTCTGGACCGGCTGACCACAAACCTGAGCACGTTGAATGACCTCCTCAGCACGCAGACCGACATCACCAATCAGATGGCGGACGTCATCACGCAGATTCAGACGGCACAGAACACGCTGCAGGACCAGCCGCCGGACGTGACCACGGCGCTCGCCACCGTCCTCGAGTCACAGGAGCAGGACCTGCTCCAACAATCGAACCAGGCGGCGTGGGACCAGGCGCACGTCGGCGAGGGCCAAGCGCTGGTCACGCACATGCTCCCGACGGGCGCGACCATCGCGGGCCTGACACTTTCGTGGCCGATGGTCGGAGGCCGAGTCACCCAACCTTTCGGACCGAGCACCCTTTTGCTCGAGCCCCCGCTCGGCCCGTACGCGCACTTCCACACCGGCGTCGACATCGCCGCCCCGTTCGGTACCACCGTGATGGCTGCCGCGGCCGGCGTCGTCGTCGCAGTCGGCCACTCAAACGTTGGCTACGGCAACTACGTCGTGATCGGGCACGGCGGCGGCATCATGACGCTCTACGGACACCTGCTCGAGACCGATGTCGTCGTTGGGAATCTGGTCGCGCGCGGACAGCGGATCGGGCTGGAGGGATCGACCGGGTGGTCGACCGGCCCGCACGTCCACTTCGAGCTGCGCGTGAACGACTCGGTCGTCGATCCGATGCCCTACCTCCTGAGGTCAGCAAGCTAAAGCTTCGACAGACTGGTGCAAAAACAGACTGGTGCCCCCGGAGGGAATCGAACCCCCGACCTTGACGTTAGGACCGTCCTGCTCTATCCCCTGAGCTACGGGGGCGGCACGTTGGAAGAGTCTATTGAGTGCGGCGTAACTCGCGTCCGAGCGCGAATTCGGAATCAGAACCATTTGAGCCTCTCAGCCGTTTCACAGGAAGCTCTCATTTAGCGTTCAGAGGCAGAGGCAACACTTACGCCATGGAAATCAAAGACACGACCCAAGAGAGAGTGCAGGCCCGCGACGCGGCCATGCGCCTCCTCAACCGGCTGACCACAGGCGCTGCGGTGAGCGCGGTGGCCGGCGTGGCCCTTCTGGGAGCGTTCAGCGCGTACACGATCCCGGGGACCACCAGCAGCTCGACCGCAAGCACGTCGACCACCGCCTCGTCCTCATCGTCTACCAGCACCTCGTCGGGCTTGCAGTCGTCGACCACACCGGTCACCAGCTCTTCCAGCTCCGGGGTGGCGGTATCGGGCGGATCCCGATAAGTGAACAACGCGGTTCTCTGGTACGCGACTCGCGGAGCCGGGGCGGTCAGCCTTGTCCTCCTCAGCGCGGTGGTCGTGCTCGGAATACTGTCTGTCCTCCGAGTCCAAACCACCGGCTGGCCGCGGTTCCTCACCGTCGGCCTTCACCGAAACCTCGCGCTCATGACCCTCGTCTTTCTCACATTGCACATCGTCACCGCGGTCGTGGATCCGTTCACGCATCTCGGATGGCTGGCCGCGGTGGTGCCGTTCTCCTCTTACTACCGGACTTTCTGGCTCGGCCTGGGAACGATCGCGTTCGAGCTGCTCCTGGCAATCGTCCTGACCAGCCTCGTGCGCGGGTTCATCGGCCAGGCTGCGTGGCGGCTGCTGCACTGGCTCACGTACGCAGCCTGGCCTTTCGCTGTCCTCCACGGGGTCGGCACTGGGACTGACGCGTGGTCGGCGTGGCTGTTCACCCTCCAGGCGTTCTGCGTGATCGCGGTGCTCGCCGCGATCGGATATCGATTCATGACCGGCTCGCGTGACCCTCTGGCCGACGCGAGGTCCTCGTTCCAGGGCGCTGTAGATCGACGAGAGCCGCGATGAGCGCGCCGCAGCTGCTCGCCGGCCCTGACCCCTCGAGAGGGAGCGAGCGACGGGCTGAGCACGTGGCCCGGCTCGGCCCTCTGCCGAAGGGCGGCCACGCCCTGATTGAGCTATTGGTGCATACAGGTCTCACCGGGCGCGGCGGGGCGGGCTTTCCAGTCGGACTCAAGTGGCGCGCGGTGGCCGCCGCATCGCATGGATCCGCGGTCGTCATCGCCAACGGCGCCGAGGGCGAACCTCACAGCAGGAAGGATCGCCTGCTGATGACATCACGCCCGCACCTGATCCTCGACGGGGCCATGCTTGCCGCGGCTTCGGTGCACGCCAAGCAGGTCGTCCTTTACATCGGCGAGGAGCATCACGCCGCGATGCGGTCGATGTCAGGAGCGCTGACCGAGCGAACGGAACACGAGCGGCGCATGGTGCGGATCGTCGCCGCGCCTCCACGCTACGTGGCCGGCGACTCGAGCGCGACCGTGCACCTGGTCGACGCAGGCATCGCGACGCCAACCACGACGCCGCCCTCGCCCCGCGACCGCGGTGTAGGGGGAGCGGCCACGCTGGTGCAGAACGTCGAGACGCTCGCCCACGTTGCCGTCATCGCCCGCACCGGCATTGCCACTGACACCGTGTTGATCACGGTCGCCGGCGGCGTGCGGACTCCAGGCGTGTTCGAGGTCAACGTCGGGACCCCGTTGGGTGATGCGGTCCAGCTGGCGGGCGGCGCATCGGAACCAGTGCGGGCCGTGCTGGTTGGCGGCTACTTCGGCCAGTGGGTCGAGCCCGCCGAAGCGTGGTCCTTGCCCCTCGACCCGCATGCTCTGCGCGCCCGTGGACTGTCGCTCGGATGCGGCGTCATCGGGCTCGTGCCCGCAAGCCACTGCGCGGTCTGCGAGGTTGCCGGCATCATGCGGTACCTCGCGAGCGAAAGCTCGGCTCAGTGCGGACCGTGCTTCTTCGGATTGCGAGCCCTGGCCGACGCCTGCACCAGAATCGCCGAGCGCGGAACGGATCCCGGCGACCTGCAGCGGCTGCAGCGGTGGTCTGCCGAGGTGCAGGGTCGGGGCGCGTGCAAGCACCCCGATGGCGTCGTCATGTTCCTGCAGTCCGCGATGAAGACCTTCGGCGACGATTTCGCCCACCACCCGGCCCACATACGGCGCTCGGCATGACGAAACAGTTCGAGCTTACGGTCGATCGCATCAAATGCGACGGGCGCGGACTGTGCGCCGAGATCCTGCCGGAGCGGATCCGGCTCGACTCGTGGGGCTACCCGATCGTCGCGCCGGGCCCGATCCCCGAGCACCTGATGGGGCTTGCCGCGCGCGCCGTTGACGACTGTCCGGTCCTGGCGATCGCTCTGCGCAGGGCGCAGGTCCAGAAGCAACGACCGAAATGAGCAGCACAGTGTTGGGCATCGCCGACGACCGCGCGCTCGGCGGCTCTTTGCGGGTGATCGTCACGAGGCCAGGCTCGCTTCGCGCGGCGAAAGCCGCCGTCGACGGCGTCGTGGCAGCCATGGACCAGGCCGCCAGCCGTTTTCGGGAAGACAGCGAGCTGAGCCGCTTGAACGCGTCGCCGGAGCGTGATGTCACGGTCAGCCCGCTTCTCGCCCAGGCGATCGCGGCTGCGCTCCGTGGCGCCGAGCTGAGCGGTGGGGCGCTGGACCCGACCATCGGCTCGGCGATCAGGCTCGTGGGCTATGACGCAGACTTCGCCCTGGTCCCGGTGGACGGCGATCGGATTCACCTGGTCGCGGAACAGATTCCCGGTTGGCGGGTGGTGCACCTCGAGCCCAGCTCGCGCACCGTGCGCCTGCCGCGCGGAGTCGAGATCGACCTTGGCGCGACGGCCAAGGCGCTGGCTTCCGACCTCGCCGCGGCCGCTGCGAGCAGAGCTCTCGACGGAGCGGGCGTGCTCGTCAGCCTCGGCGGGGACATAGCTGTCGCCGGCGAGGCGCCGCTCCAGGGCTGGTCGATCCAGACGAGCGACGACAGCGGCGCCCCGATCGAAGACAGCGAGGAGGCGATCAGCATCACGTCAGGCGGAATCGCCACCTCGAGCACCACCGTCCGCCGCTGGACGCGCGGCGGTGTCGTGCTGCACCACATCATCGACCCGGCGACGGGCCTCCCGGCGGAAAGCTGCTGGCGCACCGTGAGCGTGGTGGCGGCCACGTGTGTCGATGCCAATATCGCGTCCACGGCCGCGATTGTCATGAGCCGGAATGCGATCTCATGGCTGGAAACCAACCGGCTGCCGGCCCGCCTGGTCGACCTCACAGGCAACGTTCAGCGGGTCGCCGGGTGGCCCGAGCGAAGCGGATTCGGACCGGTTTCCCAATGATCTCCGAGCAAACTCCCAGGAAACTGGCCCAGCATGGGCACGTGAGCACAGACGGTCCCAGGGTCCTCGTGGTCGACGACGAGCCCAACATCACCGAGCTCGTCTCGATGGCGTTGCGTTACGAGGGCTTCAACGTCAAGACCGCTGCCACGGGACGTGGCGCGCTCACGGCTGTCACCCAGTTCTCGCCCGCCCTAGTAATCCTGGACGTGATGCTGCCGGACATCGACGGCATCGAGGTTCTGCGCCGGCTCAACAGCTCGGGCAACAAGGTGCCCATCATCTTCCTCACGGCCAAGGACGCGACGGACGACAAGGTCCACGGGCTGACGATCGGCGGCGACGACTATGTGACAAAGCCGTTCAGCATCGAAGAGCTGATGGCGCGGGTCCGCGTGGTCCTGAGGCGTCATGGCGGCGACTCCGACAACGGCAAGCTCTCCCTCGCGGACCTCGAGCTGGACGATGAGGCGCACGAGGTCCGCCGCCACGGCCACGTCGTGGAGCTGACCAACACCGAGTACAGGCTGCTCCGCTACCTGCTCATCAACGCCGGGCGGGTGCTGACCCGCAGCCAGATCCTGGACCACGTGTGGCACTACGACTTCGGTGGGGACGCCAGCGTGCTCGAAACCTACGTCAGCTACCTGCGCCGCAAGGTCGACCGCTATGACCCTCCGCTAATCCAGACCGTGCGCGGGGTCGGCTACGTCCTCAGAACGCCACGAAAGTGACCCTGTCCCTCCGGGGGCGGCTGCTGATCGGAGTCATCTCGCTCGTCGTCATCGGCCTTTTGATCTCCGACGTCGCCACGTACGCCCTGCTCCAGACGTCCCTCGTCAGTCGCATCGATTCTCAGCTCGTAAGCGGCCACAACGAAGCCGTGGGCGCCTTGGGCGGATCGGGTCGCGGTCCCGCACAACCCTCGCAATTCCCGACCGGCACTGTTGTCGAGCTTCTCGGACTCGACGGTTCGGTCGAGGAATCGAAAGTCACGACGACCTTTGGTGCGACGCCGTCATCGGCTCGACCGGTCTTGCCGAAAACCCTAGGCAATGCGGGCGTGGACACAGCCTCGGCGCCGACCACGGTCGAGGGCACCAACGAGGTCGCCCGGTTCCGGATGACCGACTGGCCCGAAAACTCATTTGGCGGGCAGTTCGTGGTCCTCGCGATCCCGCTGACACCCGTCCAGTTGACCCTCAGCCAGCTGCTCCAGCTAGAGGTGCTGATCGCCGTCGGCGTCGTCGCTGCCACCGCGCTGCTCGCCATGCTCATCATCCAGCTCGGCTTACGTCCGCTACAGAAGATGGGCGGGGTCGCCGCCGACATCGCCGCCGGAGACCTGAGCCGTCGTGTCGAGCCGGCCACGTCAAGGACAGAGATCGGCCGGCTCGGGCTCGCCCTGAACGGCATGCTGAGCCAGATCGAGTCGGCGTTCGCTGAGCGTACGGAGTCCAACTCGCGCTTGAGGCGCTTCATTGCCGATGCGTCGCACGAGCTGCGGACACCGCTGACGTCGATTCGGGGCTATTCGGAGATGCTTCGTCGCGGCGCGGGCGACTCCCCCACCGATGCGGAGCTGGCCCGCCGGCGGATCGAAGAAGAATCGGTTCGTATGTCGACGCTGGTCGATGACATGCTGCTCATCGCCCGCCTCGACCAGGGCCGCCCGCTCGAGAGAAAGCCGGTCGATCTCCAGGCGATCGCCGCCGACGCTGCCGACGACGCGCGAGCCGTCGCACCTCAGCGCCAGGTCACGCTGACGGCGCCAGGCTCGGTCGTGGTCGAAGGCGACGACCTCCGCCTTCGCCAGGTGGTCGGCAACCTGGTCCGCAACGCGCTCGTCCACACGCCACAGCAGACGGCGATCGAGATCGGCGTCTCGACCGTGAACGGGACAGGGCGGATGTCGGTGATCGATCACGGGCCCGGCCTCCAGGCCAAAGAGATGGAGCGCATCTTCGAGCCGTTCTATCGGGCCGACCCGAGTCGCAGCCGCGACAGCGGCGGTGCGGGCCTCGGACTGTCGATTGTCAGCGCCGTGGTCAGCGCGCACGGCGGAAAGGTGAACGTGAAGGAGACCAGCGGCGGCGGTGTGACCTTCGAGGTCGACCTGCCGCTGGCCCCCTTGTCAGCGAACTAAGCGCGGTTCCTGTCGAGACACCCGATCGCGCTGTGCGCCGGGCAGCTGGCGGCAATGGCGCTCATAACAGCGCCGGCAAGCAGGTCTCGACCCAGCGGTGTGGGATGCACGTCACGAGTGCCGTTGTTCGGCACAGGTGCAGTTTTCGGGGACGTCAACGTGCCCGCTGGGCCTTGCCGGCGTGCTCGGGGTGATGTTGGTGGCGGATGCCAGGGCCGCCACAAGCCTTACTCCCATCATCTTCCAAGGTTCCTCACAGTCCGCGTTGAGACGGCAACCGCATGCTGAACGGCAACAGATTGACCCCACCGCTTCCCCCATGCAGTAGGGGGCGCCCCCTAGCGCCCCTTACTTGCGGGGGGAAGCTCAGCCCCTCGCTGGAACCGAAGCCACCGGTCTAGATTCCCCAGCCCCGATGCGGCGATGCAGCCAGGTCAAGGGCCGCGGCGCCCACCAGTTGGCCCGGCCGAGGATGCGCATGATCGACGGCACGATGAGGATGCGCACGATGGTTGCGTCGATGGCGATGGCGACCGCCAGGCCGATGCCGATCGCCTTGATGATCACGAAGTTCGAAAGGCCGAAAGCAAGGAACACCGCAACCATGATCGCGGCGGCACCCGTGATCAGGCGGCCGCTCTTCTCGAGACCCATCGCGACGCCGGCCTGGTTGTCCCCGGTCCGCCGGTACTCCTCCTGGATCCGGCTGATCAGCAGCACCTCGTAGTCCATCGACATTCCGAACACAATGCTGAACAGGATCACAGGCACGCTGGGGTCGATCGACTGCGCGGTAAAGCCCAATTGCTGACTCAGGTGGCCCTGCTGGAAGATCCACACCATGGCGCCGAATGAGGCAGAGATGGAGAAGAGGTTGGTCAGCACAGCCTTCAAAGGCAGGACGACGGAGCCGGTGAGAAGAAAGAGGACGAGGTACGTCACCAGGATCACCGTCCCGACCGCGATGGGCGTCCTGCCCAGGATGAAGTTGACGACGTCCAGGTCGAGGGCCGTCTCTCCCGTCGCCAGGACCTGCCCACCAGGCACGTGCTCCGCGCGCACCGCCTTGACAATGGCGCGTGCCGCGTCGCTCGTCGGCGGCTGGTTCGTGACGATGTTGAGCAGCACGATATGGGGGCCCGCACCGATCGATAGCGCCTGCTGCAGCGCCGCGGGGAGGGCCTGGACCGGGCCCGAAAGCAGGCGTTGATAGTCGGCCTTTGTGAGACTTGGGTCCGGGACGTCAACGACGCTCTCAACCCGAAGCACGTTGGGCAGCGAGGCAAGACGGTGACTGAGGTCGTAGACGGCGCCGACGTGGTCAGAGGTCATTGGACTCGAATCGGGGTAGTTGACCACGGCCTCGATCGAGGTCTGATCCTGGCCCGGGAAATCTCTGATGAGCGTGTCGTAGCCCTGGCGCGCCGTGTTGTCCGGAGGCAGCTGGTCCACACCGCCCTGTGCCAGCCGCAGCTGAAGGAATGGCGTTCCGGCGAGCACCAGGACGGCCAAGGCGGGGACCAGCACGAAGAAAGGACGGCGCATGACCCACATGGCCATCGAATGCCATGCGCCGGTTCCGGCCGGCTTGCGCGCGCCCAGGCGCTGCCGCAGCCATAGTGGCCAGTCGACTCGCTCCCCGAGCACGGAAAGGGCCGCGGGCAAGAACGTCAAGCCATAGAAAACGGCGATCCCCACCACGATTGCGCCCGCGCCTCCCATCGAGGCGAGGAACGTGCCCTGAAAAAAGACCATTGCCGAGAGCCCGATCGCGACCGTGATGCCCGAGAAGGTGATCGCACGTCCGGCCGTCGCCATCGAGGTGGCGATTGCCTCTTCTCGAGTGGCCCCGGCGAAGAGCTCGTCGCGGAACCGGTTGACGATGAAGAGCGAATAGTCGATCGCAACGCCAAGTCCGATCAGAGTCACGACGTTCGTCGCGTACTGCGAAACGTCGGTGAAATGCGCCAGGAACACCGTGCCCCCGTATCCGCCCACGATCGCGAGCAGACCCACGCCAAGCGGCAGCAGCGCGGCGACGATCGCGGCAAAGATCAAGACCAGCAGCAGAAGGGTGATTGGGAGGGCCACGTACTCCGCGCGCTGGAGATCCTGCTCGAGGGTCGTGTTGAAGCCGGCGGTGATCGGCACGTCACCGGTCACCACGACGCTCAGAGGGCCGGGGCGAACCTCACCGGTTACCTGGCCGATGTAGCCCTCGGCCTTCAGTGAGCTGTCTTTGAGCTCCACGACCACCAGCGCCTCGTGGGAGTTTCTCGAGATGAAGGCCGATCGCTCGTTGGCCGGCGCGGTGTAGGGCGTGCTCACTGCGCTCACCCTCGAGTCGAAATTCAGCGACGCGACCGCATCCTCCAGCGCAGACTGAAATTGGGGGTTGTTGGCGTTGAGGCTTGGGCTGCTGAAGATCAGCTCGAAGCTCGATCCAGCGGTTGCGCCCTGTGCATGGATCTCGTCGTTGATCAACTTTGCGGCCTGGCCGGCCGGAAGGTTCGCGCCGAAGCCTCCGCTGCTGGTGAGGGTGGCACCCGTCAGAATGGCGACGACCGACAGGCCAAGCAGCAGCGCCGAAGCGATGAGCGTGGCCCAGCGGAAGCGATAGACGAAACGGCCCCAGCGGGCAAACATGGGCACTCAAGATACCGGCCGGGGTAACGTGTGATTCCGTCAGCCCCACGTCGCGATAGCCCTTTGTCGGGTTGACGGAGTCGTTAATCCCGCGTGGCAAGTAGGCCGGATTTACTCCGGCCGTCCCACACGTTGCATCCCTCTGGCCAATCGTCGCCAGGAGGATCTATTCAGTAAATCCAATCCTTTAGGAGGATGAGCCATGAGAAGGAACCTTGGTTCCTTCTCATATCTACTTCAGCTTCCACTGAATCGCTTTCACGATGGGTGCGGATTCGTTGATGAAGTTCTGCAAGTTGTCCTGCCGCGTCAGCAAGAGGAGGCCGTAGAAAACGCTGCCGTCGGAATTGACGCCGACGAACGCCGAGATGGCGGCTGGAAAGGACTGAGAACCCGATACGAGGGTGAAGCAAAGGGTCCAGAAGAGTCCCTTGGCTCCGTTAAGGGAGCCGGTCGTGGTTTTGCTGTTCGGACAGTTCTTTGTGTCGGGGTACTTGCTCGTGAACTCCTGGTCGACCGAGTTCTTCTGCTCCTCTGCCGTCGATGTCGGATTGGATGGAGCGCTGGCGACCGTCAGCACGCCGGCGGTGCTGGGATCCACGAGCGTGATCTGCTCGGTGTCCTTGGAGTCCACCACCCATCCCGGAGGAACCGGGACCGTCACGCCGTCGTTCGACGCGGTCGGTCCGCTGAGCGATGTTGGCGAGGCGATCGGGCTGGGCGACCCGGCCGGAGTCGGGCTGGGTGGGTCGGACGTGATGCCGCCGCTCACGTTGACGCCACCCTTGTTGAAGAGTGCGATCGCGGTGCCGCAGCCGGCCATCAGGACGATCAGGCCACAGACCCCGGCGACGATGAGGACCCAAGGGGTGCGGTGGACGGGAGCCTGCGGGAAGGCCCCGGCAGGCGAGTAGTAAGGGCTCACGTAGGCGGCCTGCAGTGGCGGCGGCGAGGCGTAGGCGAGGGGCGGCGCGGTCGCTGTCGGCCCTGCCGGTGGCGGAGCCGGTGGGGCCGCGGTCCACCCAGGCGCCGGCGGTGGCTGAGCTGGTGCCGGCTGCGGCGGAGGTGCAATCCACGCCGGTGCTGCCGGCGGCGGTGACGGCGGCGTCCCGGCGGCAACGGCGGTCAATGGCGTGCCGCATGCCTGGCAGAACTGATTGCCATCCGGGTTCTGGGCGCCGCACCTCGCGCATGTGAGCGCCATCTATCGCTTCTCTGCCGGCTGGACCGGCGACTCCACCCGTAGGCGGCGGCCGCGCTTGATGGAGTTCGGCGCGGCGGTGAGCGCCATTCCGCAGTTGGGACAGAAACCTGACGCGACGATGTGCACATGGCAGCTCGGGCATACGGTTTCCGCATAGCCCATGTGCGCGGCCTCGTCGAGCAGAGCGTGATGGAGCAGGTAGCGGATGTAGATCAATAGAGCGCCGACGATTGCCGCCTGCCAGATGAGGATGAAGAGCGCGTTGACCGACGTGTCTTTCAGCACCTGCGTGCCGGCCGAAAACGCGATGTGCGCAAGGACCGCCATCGCGACGCCACCGATCTCGCGTCCACCCAATCGACCTCGTCGATAACGCCAGATCGTGGCCGCGATCATGCCAGTGGCGCTGCCCTGGAGCAGCGGTGAGAAGACCGCGAGCGTCGTGAGGTCGTAAATCCAGTTGCCCGGTGCGACATGTGCGGGCAGGCTCGTGAGCACGCTGCTGAAACCGATCAGCGCTTCCGCGAGGCTGAAGCCCAGCCCTGCCGCAACTCCGAAGACGAGGCCGTCGACGGTCTCCGGAAAATCTGTCCGGTTGGGCAGGAACAGCGCGGGCAGCGGCTTGAGCGCTTCTTGGGCGACCGGCATCAGCAGGCCGACGATCAGCAGCCCGCCGATGCTCACGCCTGCATTGCTGAACGGGTTGCCGTTGTACTGGAGCGGGTTGTAGATGATCCGCTCGAGCACCGTCACGACGATTCCGACGACGATCCCTCCGCCGAGCGTGAACCCCAACACGATGGCCGGCTCGTCGCGATACACCTGAGCTTCGTAGAGGTAGATCAGGTAGAGGACCGGCACGAGGAAGGCCGAAACCAGGATCGCCGCCGAGATCAGGCCGGCGAGGTAGAGCACCAGGATGCCGGCGAGCCCGGCCGTGAAAGCCCAGCGAAACTCGTGGATCTTGTGATGGCCGAGGTGTGGGAACAGCGTCGTGAAGACCGATGGCTGCGCGACGTGCTCACCGGGATGAGCCGCGTACCGGTGCTCGCGGGTCTTGGCGTCGCCGAACTCGACGGTGGTGCCCTGGTGAGCTCCGCAGCGCGTGCAGAAGACGCCGTCCGGGACGTCATTCGAACAGTGGTCGCACCGCACGGTTGTCTCCTTCCGCCACGCTGGGGATCTAGTCCCCTATCGCCGGGCGGTAAGGATAGGGCTCGCCGCCGCCGTTTACTACTGGCTTAGCGGCGTACGGTCAGCGAGCCGGTTGTGTCTCGGCGGGCTGCTCGGGTACCCATCCCCGGATGAAGTGACAGGAGTAGTGACCCGAATGCTTGTCGAAGTAATGCTGGTGATAGTCCTCGGCCGGCCAGAAATGCGGCGCGGGGACGATCTCGGTGACGATCGGCCGGTCGAAATACCGCTGCGCCTCTTCCTTGGATTTGCGAGCCGCCTTCTCCTGCTCCGGATTGTGGAAGAAGATGACCGACCGGTACTGATGCCCGTGGTCTGGCCCCTGGCTGTTGAGCGTCGTCGGATCGTGCATGTTCCAGAAGGTGTTCAAGAGCTCCTCGTAAGTGACCCTGGAGGGATCGTAAGTGACCTCGACCGCCTCGGCATGACCCGTCCTGCCAGAGCAGACCTGCTCGTAAGTCGGGTTGTCGCGCGTGCCACCGGCATATCCGGACACTGCGTCGCTCACACCCGGCACCTCGTTGAACAGGTGCTCGACACCCCAGAAGCAACCGCCCGCAAAAGTAGCCTTGTCCATCTCATCTCCAGGATAGACCTTCAGATATCGGATCCCTATGATGGCCCCGCACGATGACGGCGCCGGACGCTCCGCCACGCAAACGTCGATGGCTGCACATGGCGACGGTAGACATCACGCCGCTGCGCCGCCATCGCGATTTCCGCCTTCTGTTCATCGGACGGCTGGTGTCGTTCTTCGGGACCATGATCACGTCGGTCGCAGTGCCGTACCAGGTGTACCTGCTTTCTCACAGTGTCCTTCTGGTCGGCACGCTTGGACTGGCCGAGCTGGCCGCCATCCTGATCTTTGCGCTGCTTGGCGGAGCGCTGGCAGACGCCACCGACCGGCGGCTGATGGTCCTGCTCAGCGAGGCCGGCTTGATGACCGGCAGCCTTCTGCTCGCCGGGGACTCGCTCCTTGCCCGACCTGTCCTGTGGGTGATCTTTGCCATCGTCGTGCTCCAGGGATCGTTCGATGCGCTCCAGCGACCGTCTCTTGACGCTTTGCTGCCCAGGCTCGTTGATCGCGACGAGCTGACGGCTGCCGCGGCGCTCGGCAGCGTACGCGGCACGCTGGGGATGATCGCGGGCCCCGCCATCGCCGGCGTGCTCATAGCGGTGGCCGGTCTGCCCGCGACGTATGTGGTGGACGTCGCGACTTTCGTGATCGGGTTGGCCTGCCTGACCCTGATGAAGGCGGTCCCGCCGCCTGCCGACGCCGAGCGCCCGAGCCTCCGGCGCGTCATCGAAGGCATTCAGTACGCGCGCAGCCGTCCCGAGTTGATCGGCACTTACGCCGTCGACATCGTGGCCATGCTGTTCGGCATGCCGATGGCCCTTTTCCCGGCCATCGCCCAGGGCCTTGGCGGCCCGAGCGTCCTGGGACTTCTTTACGCGGCACCATCGGTCGGCGCTTTCGCGTTCGCCGCAACGAGCGGGTGGACACGCAGAATCCACCGGCACGGCATGGGCGTGATCGTCGCTGCGATCCTTTGGGGCGTCGCGATCATCGGGTTCGGCGTCGTCCCCGGCCTGGCCGCGGCCCTTGTCTTCCTTGCGCTCGCCGGAGCGGCAGACCTGATGAGCGGCGTGTTCCGGTCGGTGATCTGGAACCAGACCATCCCCGATTCCTTGCGCGGGCGGCTGGCCTCCATCGAGCTGCTCAGCTATTCGGTCGGACCGACCTTGGGCAACTTCGAAGCCGGTGTCGTGGCGTCAATTTTCAGCATCCGGTTCTCGGTCGTCTCGGGTGGCGTTCTTTGCGTCGCCGGCTGCTTGCTGTGCGCGCTGGCCTTGCCGGCCTTCCGGCATTACGACGCTCGGCGCTACCATCAGGCGCCAGATCCAATACCTGGCGACGTCAAGCGGGAGTAGCGATGAGCTCAGAACAAATCGTGGTCGCGCTGGCTGTGGTCACCGTGCTGCTCGCTCTGTGGGCCGCCGTGTTTGCGACGCGGGCGGACAGGGCATCGCGGCGGGCGATCAAGCTCGCCGACGCCCGGTGGGAGGCGACGACCAGGCCGGTGCCCCATCTCACATTCATCGGCTCCCCGGCCGCCGGTCAGCCGATCGAGCTCGAGGTGGAGAACCTGGGCGGAACGCTCACCGCCGGCGGAGTGATCGTTCAGGCCTCAGATGACCTTTACGCCGGGGAGCTGACCCTGCCCGAGAAAGCGCCGCCGCGCAGGATCGTGCTGCAGCCCGCCATGAAGGCCTGGCAGCGCAGCCTCGAGCCGCGATGCCTGCTCCTGGTCGCTCGGGATGTCAGCGGCAGGTGCTGGGACTGCGTGGACGAGAACAAGCCGATCAAGGATCCGCGCAAGTGGCTCGCCGGCCAGCTCAAGGAGCTGCGCCTGCAGGGCGTCGTCGACTTTCCGGGACTGACGGGGCCGCCGAAGAGCTGAGGGCTACTCCTCGAGTCTCGCGTTCAGCTTCAGCGTGACGTTGCCGTGGAGGGCCTTGGAGATGGGACACCCTTCCTTGGCCGCCTCCGCCTCCTTCTGAAACCCGGCGGCGTCGATCCCGGCAACTCGGCCGACCGTAGTGATGGTCACCGTGGTGATTCCGGTGCCAGGCACGAATTCCACCTCGGCTGTCGTATTCAACCGTTCCACCTTGTGGCCGGCCTTGCTCAGGCCGTTGGAGAAGGCCATGGAGAAGCAGGCCGCGTGTGCCGCGGCGAGGAGCTCCTCTGGACTGGTCGCGCCGTGGTGCGGCTCGGCGCGGCTCGC
>Ga0208849_1000725_pt1 | contig 27832 bp, 30 predicted proteins | sample NGESurdeep072012_10_FD_184470 | JGI IMG/M metagenome (GOLD analysis project Ga0208849, IMG submission 184470) | Arctic peat soil microbial communities from Barrow, Alaska - NGEE Surface sample 53-3 deep-072012 (SPAdes) | ecosystem: Environmental > Terrestrial > Soil > Wetlands > Peat ... | reverse complement strand
CGACGCGGCCGATCACGCCCGGGACGTCGTCGTAGCGGAAGAGCACGAGCAGCGGCGCCAGCTCGAGCTCGATGTCGAAGCCGAGCGCGCTCACGAGCCACTGGCGGTGCTCGCTGCCGATCGTGGTGCCGGCAACCCGCACCTGCTCGTCGCCGACGCGGATCGAGACGCGCACAAGGTTCGTGTAGTCGCGCGCGGACTGCGACCGCTCCTCGCGCACCTCGATTCCGCGCTCGCGCGCGATCAGCGGCGCGTTCACGTAGTTCACCGGGCGGTCGGCCCGATGCTGGAAGGCGCCGTTGAGCGCGGCCACGGTCAGCAGCCGCGTGTCGTAGTCCGCAAGGCCGCCGTACGCGGTGAGGACGATCTCGTCCGCCTTGCCTTCCGCGAGCTCCATCGCGAGCCGCCCAAGCTTCGACGCGAGCGGGACGTACGGGCCGAGCACCTCGAGATCCTCGGCACCGATCGCCGGGATGTTCAGAGCGTTGGTGACGAGCCCACCTTCGAGTGCCGCCACGACCTGCTCGGCGACGATCACCCCGGCACGGTCCTGCGCCTCGTCGGTCGACGCGGCGAGATGCGGCGTCACGACGACGCTTTCGACCTCGAGCAGCGGGCCGGTGTACGGCTCCGTCGAGAACACGTCGAGCGCCGCGCCCCCGACCTTGCCGGAGCCAAGCGCGTCCAGCAGCGCGTCCTCGTCGACGAGCTCGCCGCGCGCCGCGTTCACGAGCCGCACGCCGTCCTTCATCTGCGCGAACGCCGCGGCGTCGAGCGAGCGGCGCGTCTCGGGCGTCAGCGGCAGGTGCAGCGTAAGGAAGTCCGCGACGGCATAGACCTCGTCGCACGTGTCCACGCGCTCGACGCCGAGCTCGCGGAAGCGCTCGACCGAGACGAAGGGGTCGTACGCGACGACGCGCATGCCGAGGCCGGCGGCTCGCCGCGCCACCTGCTGGCCGATCCGCCCGAAGCCGAGCACGCCGAGGGTCTTGCCGGCCAGCTCGACGCCGCCGTAGGCGGCGCGCTCCCAGCGCCCCTGCTTGAGCGCCGCGTGCGCCTGCGGGATGTTCCGCGCGAGCGCGACGAGCAGCCCGATCGTGTGCTCCGACGCGGAGACGACGGTCGACTCGGGCGCGTTCGCGACGACGATGCCGCGCCGCGTCGCCGCCTCGACGTCGACATTGTCGATGCCGACGCCCGCGCGGCCGATCACCTTCAGGTTGACTGCGCGCTCGATCAGGTCGGCGGTGAGCTTCGTCGCCGAGCGCACGACGATCGCGTCGTAGCGGCCGATGATCTCCTCGAGGTCGCTCGTCGTGTCGACGTCGACGTCGAAGCGGGAACGAAGCAGTTCGACGCCGGCGTCGGCGATCGGCTCGCGGACGAGGACTCTCGGCGTCACGGCACGGTCGCGTGCTCGTACGCCTCGAGCGCCGCGGTCACCGCTGCACCGCGCTCGATGTCGGCTCCGAGCTCCACGAGGACGAGCTCGACGGCGGCGAGCGCCGTCGTGATGTCGAACACGTCGAACCAGCCGATGTGGCCGAGGCGGAAGATCGCGCCCTGGAGATGCCCCTGGCCGTTGGCGATCGTCATCCCGAAGCGGGTGCGCACACCGCGGACGACGTCGCCGGAGTCGATGCCCTCCGGCACGCGGATCGCAGTGACGACCGCGCTGCGGTCGTCGTCAGGCGAGAACAGCTCGAGGCCCATCGCCTTCGCACCGGCGCGCGCCGCCCGGCCCAGGCGCACGTGCCGCGCGAAGGCCGCCTCGAGCCCCTCGTCGAGCAGCAGGCCGAGCGCGACGTCCAAGGCGACGATGAGCGACGTCGACGGCGTGAACGCCGCATCGAGCTTCGCCTGCGCCTTGTGCGTGCGCGCCCAGTCGAAGTAGTAGCTCCGCGACGGCTTTGCGGCGGCGAGCGCGGCCGGCGACACCGCGCAGAGCGCGAGCCCGGGCGGCGTCATCAGCGCCTTCTGCGAGCCGGAGGCGACCGCGTCGAGACCCCATGCGTCGAATTCGAGCGGAACGGCGCCGAGGCTCGAGATCGCGTCGACCGCGACGAGAGCGCCCGCGTCCTTCGCCGCGGCAGCGAGCTCCTGGATGTCGGCGACGACACCGGTGGACGTCTCGGAGTGCGTGAGGAAGACGACGTCCGCCCCGCCGAGCTCCTCGAGGCGTGCGGCCACGTCCCGGGCGCGCGGGCTCTCGCCCCATTCGTAGCGCATCGGCTCGACCGTCGCGCCGTGCAGCGCCGCGATCTGCTCCCAGCGCTCGCCGAACGAGCCGGCGGAGACGACGAGCGCGCGCGTCCCCTCGGCGCAGAGGTTGGCCCCGACGGACTCCATCGCGCCCGTCCCCGACGCCGTGTAGACGAGCACCTCGGACTCCGTGCGGCAGACCTCGCGCAGCCGCGCGAGGCAGCGCTCGAAGATCGGCTTGAAGTCGGCGCCGCGGTGGTGGAGTACCGGCTCGGCGAGCGCGGCGAGCACCTGCGGCGGCACCGGCGTCGGCCCTGGGGTGAACAGGTACTTCTTCTCGGGCATCGCTCCGAGCCTACCGGTGCGTGCCGAACACGATCACCTGTTGATACGTGGATCGGTTCGTCCACCGCATGGTGTCGGAGAGAAAACCGGAGAACTTGATGCGCTCCGTCGTCGCCTCGGCGCGCCACGCGTTCGGGTCGGGCCCCTGCGCGGCGGCGAGCGCGGCGCCGGCGGCGTCGAGCGACTGCCAGAGCGAGGCCGCGCACGCGGCGAGGCTGCCGCCGCCGCAGTAGGCCGTCGAGTACCGCTGCTTCACCGGCTGGCCGAGCAGCGTCCGGAGGTCCTTGTCGACGTACGAGTACCAGCCGGTCCCGTACGAGCTGCCGCCCGAGTTCGCGTCGTTGCTGATCGGCGCGAGCTGCGCGAGCTGGTCGGTGAGCGGACCAAGCACGGGCTGGAGCACCGCGACGGCGAGCCTCGGCCACCACGCGTCCATGATCGCCGCGCCCGGAGCGTCGATCTTGCCGTCGCCGTTCGCGTCCAGACGGCTGCCGTTCCACGACGTGAGCAGCGTGAGCATCTGGTCGTCGAGCGCGTTCGGCGGCGTCGCACCCGCCATCACCTTGGCGAGCAGCGGCACGAGCGTCGAGCGGAGGTCGGTCGTCGCCGCGGCGTTCATCGCGGAGACGACGCTCGCGGGCGTGTGCTTCTGCTTCGCCGCGATTCCGGCGTTCAGCAGGTCGACGCGGTGGACGGCGCCGTAGGAGAAGTTGTCGTCCGCCGCGGGGAAGCCGGCGCCCGGCTTGTTGTTCCAGTTGACGATGGCGCCGCTCGGCGGATCGATCACGTGCGGGTGCGCGGCCGCCGGAAGCCAGCCGTTCCAGTCGTACGAGCCGTTCCCGTTCGTCGGCAGGCCCGGGTCGACGCCGGCCGCGCGCAGCGGCAACCGGCCGCTCGAGATCATCGCGATGTGCTTCGAGTCGGCGTAGAACCAGTTGAAGGTCAGCTCGAAGCCGTTCATCGCCTGGATGAACTGCTGCGGCGAATGGACATCGCCGGTCGAGAGCGCCTGGAGCGGGATGGCCGAGAGCAGCTCGCGCCCGCGCGTGGAGCGGTCGAGCGAGATCGCCACCTTCGTCCCGTTGCTCGTCGCGTATCCGACCACCGGCCCGTGCACCGTCATGCGGTAGGTGAGCTCCGTGTCGGGCCCGCCGGCAGCGCCCTTCAGCGTGCCGGCGTCGACGAGCCCCATCGCGAGGCACCGGCCCTTGTCCATGTAGTGGTGGCTGTCGCCGCCGCAGAGCGTCTCGGCGAACTCGTCGATCACATCGGAGCTGGCCGAGGTGGCGCTCCACGCGTAGTCGGGGCCACGCCCGATCTCGATGTAGAAGCCGAGGCCGGGGAACGAGACGCCGCGCGCGTCGAGGCCGCCGCCGTGCAGGTCCTCCTCCATCAGGATCTCGGGCGAGAAGTAGCCGACCTGGGGGCCGGCAACGAAGATCGGATGCCCGTCCGTGGAGCGCTTGGCGCCGACGAGCATCGCGTTCGACATCAACTGGTGCTGCACGAGCGGCGACGCGTTCGCGACGACGGGGACGAAGCTGCCGGCGTCGATCGGCACGTTGCCCGGGCCGATGCCCGCCGGCTGTCCGGTCTGGTCCCGGAACGACGCAGACGCGACGGTGACCGGCGTGTCCGGGTCGCGCTGCTCGCGGAGGTCGTTCCAGACACCGAGGCCCTTCGCGTCGCCGAGCCGCTGCTGGAGCGCCGAGAGGAGCTCGGCGCTCTGCACCTCGTGGCCGCCGCCGGCGCCGAAGACGGCGCCGATCAGCGACCCGATGGCGATGATGTCGTTGCGGGTGAAGGGGGTCACGAAGCCGCCCTGCTGCGTGAAGTACGCGTTGATGCCGCGCAGGTATGCGTCGACGTCCCTCAAGGTCTGCCGGCCGCGCGCCGTCTTCTGGACGAGCGCGACCTGCGACGAGAGGAACGTCTCGGTCGACGCGCTCGGCACGAACTGACGCGCCGACAGCGCGACCGAGAACGCGTCGTAGCCGGGCACGTCGAGCGCGGAGATCCGGGCGGGGCCGCGCAGCAGCTGGAGGTCGACGCCCCGGTCCTCGGCCGTCGCCCAGCCGGCGCCGAACTCGGTGTCCGCGCGCGTCTTCCCGTAGACGTGCGGGACGTCGAACGCGTCGCGGTCGATCGTGACGCCGGGGGCCGGCCGTTCGACGCGCACGGGCTTCACGCCGCCGAGCCCGAGGGTCTCCGGCTTGTAGAAGCGCTTCAGGTCGGCGGCGGTGACGTTCCCCTGGAGCGGGGTGAGGCCGTCGTAGAGCGCCTCCTGGCTCGTCAGGTCCGGCTGGTTCGCCCCCTGGCCGGGCGGCAGGATGTCGAGCGCCACCAGCGCGTGGTCGGACGGCGGCGCGGCGGCGGAGGCGCCGAGCGCGAGCGCACCGGCGAGGACGGCCATGGCGAGCACGAGCGACTTCCGCCTCACGTGCCGCGAGCCTACCCTACGCTCTGGCCGTGAACGCCCTCGTCGCCTTTGCCGCCGCGCTCGTCGCGCTCCGCCTCGCCGGCTCGCTCGCGGGCCGCTGGCGCGCGACGCGCCGCCCGGAGCTCCTCGCGTGGACATGGTCGCTCGTGGCGTACGCCGTCGCGGCGGCGGCGCTCGCCTGGGGTGAGGCGGCGCAATGGGACGGGCGCGCCTTCCGCGTCTACTACGCCGCCGGCGGGCTGCTCACCGCGCCGCTGCTCGGCGCCGGCTCGCTCCTGCTCGCGGGCGTCCGGCGTGCCGCACCGGTTGCGCTCGCCTATGCGGGGCTCGCGCTCGGCGTGGCGATCGCGCTGCCGGTGCACGGGACGTTCCTCCGGCACGGGATCCCGCCCGCCCAGGACCATCTCGCGTTCCTCCCGGGCCGCCTGCTCGCGATCGTCGCGAACGCGCTCGGGACGCTCGCCGTCGTCGCGGTCTCCGTGCGCTCGTTCCGGAGCCGGCCCGCCGGCAACCTGCTCATCCTGCTCGGCGTCGCCGCCGCCGCCACCGGGAGCGGAGTCGCGGGCCTCGGCGCCGGCGGCGCGGCCGTCGGGATCGCTGCGGGCGTCGTCCTCCTCTACGCCGGGTTCGTGACCGGGCCGCGCCTCTCTTTACACCTTCCTCACATCGTCTCCACTACCCTCCCCGACCGCAACGCATAGCCGCGCCGCGCGGTGCCGTCCCCGGCCCAGGGAAACGGCTCGTCCGGCCTCCGACCGTGCAAGGCGATACCACTGGGGGTGGTTGCTCTGCGGCGACTCGTCATGGCTTCGGCCGTCCTGCTCGCATGCTTCATCACCGGCGTCACGGCCTCCGTACACGGCGCTGCGGCACGCGCCGGCCGACGGGTCGTGCGGGCGGCGACGCTCTCCGCACTCGGCGGCGAGATCCTGGGCTACGAACGCACGACCTGGCGCTGGGAGCGCGTGATGGGGCTTCCCCGCACCGATACGGCGGGCCGCGCGCTCGCACAGATGAGCCTCGGCGACGTCGAGCGGGCCGTCCGCCTGTGGCGCAGCCGGGCCGCCGCCGCCGCGCGGCGGGCCCGGCGGCCGCCGCACCTGCGGGCCTGGCTCTGCATCCATCACTACGAGGGGAGCTGGACCGACGAGGGAGCGCCGTACTACGGCGGCCTCCAGATGGACGTCTCCTTTCAGCAGCACTACGGCGGCTGGCTGTTCCAGCACAAGGGGACGGCCGACCACTGGTCGCCGCTCGAGCAGATGTGGACGGCGGAGAAAGCCCTTAGATCCACGGGTTTCTGGCCCTGGCCGAACACCGCGAGGTTCTGCGGGCTGCTCTGACATCGTCGTGACTTGACAAAGACATCATTGTGATGTCATAGTGCCGTCATGCAGATCGACGGCCACGTCCAGGCACTCCGCGAGGATCTCGCCCGCATCGCTGCGGTCGGGGACGAGCACACCGCCCATGCGGCGGAGCTGCTCGCGCTCGCGCTCGAGTCGTCCCTCGGCCGGCGCCTCCAGGAGGCGCTCGGCGAGGCTGCGCTCGAGCTCTCGGCCCACCTCCAGAGCGGACGGATCGAGGTGCGCATGGCGGGCGGCGACCCCGAGCTCGTCCTCGTTCCCGACGACGAGCCCGAGCCGTCCTCGTCCGACGAGACGCTCGACGCCCGCATCACCCTGCGCCTCCCCGAGACGCTCAAGCGCCGCGTCGAGGACGCGGCGTCCCGCGACGGCATCTCCGTCAACACCTGGATCGTGCGGGCGCTCGTGCGCGACGCCGGCGCGGCCAGGCGCAGCGGAGGCCGCCGGCTCACCGGTTACGGCACGAGTTGAAAGGAGTCGAGATGTTCGTACGCATGGAGCTTCCCGCCGACGGCCGCTGGGTCTACGACGATCCGTCCGGCCTCCCCGATGAGCCGCTGGCCCTGCGCGTCCCCGCCGGCCTGCGCGGCGACGTCGAGACCGCGGCCGCGCGCGCCGGCGTCACGCCCGGCGAGTGGCTGATCCGGCTCGTCTCCCGCAGCCTCGCCCCCGCGCCCTCGAAGGCGGTTTGACGATGAACGAGCAGCGCTTCCACACTCCCCTGCCGCTCGAGCTCGCGGTCAACATCCCGGCCGGGACGATCGCGATCGAGACGATCGACGGCGACGAGTCGTTCGTGACAATCGACGGCAACGAGAAGCTCGCCGCGCAGACCGTCGTGGAACAGCGCGGCGGCCGGCTCGTCGTCGAGTTCCAGGGCAAGCGCGGCCTCTTCGGGATCACGATCGCCGTCGGCGACTTCTCGATCGGCGGCGGCTCACTCCGCGTCCGCGCACGCGTCCCGCACGGTGCCGCCGTCCGCGTGACGAGCGCCTCGGCCGACGCGACCCTCCGCGGCAAGCTCGCCTCGCTCGACGCGAAGTCCGTCTCCGGCGACGTCCTCGTGATCGGCGAGATCTCGGGCCACGCCGTCGTGAAGACGGTCAGCGGCGACCTCCGCCTCGACCCCGTCGGCGGCGACGTCCGCATCCAGAGCGTCTCCGGCGACGCCGGCCTCCGCTCGGTCGGCGGCTCGCTCGTGGCGAAGTCGGTGTCGGGCGACCTTCGCGTCGAGTCGATCCGTGCCGGTCACGCCGAGCTGACGAGCATCTCCGGCGACATCGAGATCGGCATCGCCGCCGGCTCGAGCGTCGACGTCGACGCGAGCAGCGTCTCCGGCGATCTCAGCTCCGAGGTCCCCCTCGCGAGTGCGCCGGGCGAGGATGGAAACGGCCCGATCGTCGTCGTGCGCGGCAAGACCGTCAGCGGCGACTTCAAGGTCGCGCGCACGGCGTGACCGAACCGGTCCCGCTCCGCCGCAACCGCGACTTCATCCTCCTCCAGGTCGGCCAGACCCTCTCGTCGATCGGCTCGGAGTCGACCGGGATCGCGTATCCGCTGCTCGTGCTCGCGGTCACCCACTCGCCGGTGAAAGCCGGCGTCGTGGGCTTTGCGCGCATCGTGCCGTGGGCGCTGTTCGGCTTTCTCGCCGGCGTGCTCGTCGACCGCACGCACCGGAAGCGCCTGATGATCGTCTCCGACCTCGTCCGCGTCGGGGCCGTGACGAGCATCGTCGTGGCGCTCGCGCTCGGCGAGCTCTCGTTCCTCCAGGTCACAGTCGTCGCGTTCGTCGAGGGAACGATGTACGTGCTCTTCAACGTCGCCGAGATCGGCGCGCTCCGCTCCGTCGTCCCCGTCCGGCAGCTTCCGCGCGCGGCGGCGGGCGAACAGGTGCGCTACTCGACGGTCACGCTCGTCGCGCCGCCCCTGGGCGGCACGCTCTTCGGCCTCGCGCGCGGCTTGCCGTTCCTCGTCGACGCCCTCTCGTACGTGTTCTCCGTGTCGTCGCTCCTCGCCATGCGCACACCGTTCCAGGAAGAGCGCGCGGCGGCACCGTCGGAGCCGCTGCGGGCCCAGCTCGCCGAAGGGTTCCGCTGGCTGTGGAGCCATCCGTTCCTGCGCATGTGCGCCGTGCTCTTCACCTGGACGAATCTCGTGTTCGAGGGCCTCTTCCTCGTGCTCGTCGTCGTCGGCCGGCGCCAGGGCCTCTCCGCTGCGGAGATCGGAGCGCTCGTCGGCGCCGCCGGCGTGTGCGGGCTCACCGGCTCGTTCGTCTCCCCTCGCCTCCAGCGGCTGCTTTCGATGCGGACGATCGTGCTCGGCTCCTTCTGGATCCAACTCGGCGTCCTCGCCTTCGTCGCGAAGCCGAGCATCTACGTGCTGTTCGCAGGGGCCGTGCCGATGTTCCTGTTCCTGCCGACCGTCAACGCCGTCGTGATCGGCTACCGGGTGGCAATGGTGCCCGACCGGCTGACGGGCCGCGTGAACAGCGTCGCGCGCACGATCGCACTCTGCGGCGCACCGCTCGGGCCGTTGACGGCCGGCGTGCTGCTCGGGTCGCTGTCGGCGCGGGCGACGGTCGCGATCTTCGCCGGCATGCTGGTGTTCCTCGCGATCGTCGCGACCGCGAGCCCGTCGATCCGCAGAGCGCCGAGCCTCGACGAGCTCGACGACCTGCCTACGAGGACAGCCGCTCCCGTAGCAGCCGGTTGACGACGGCCGGGTCGGCCTTGCCCTGCGTCTCGCGCATCACCTGGCCGACGAGGAAGCCGAGCACGCCTTCCTTGCCGCCGCGATAGGTCTCGACCTGCTGTGGGTTGGCGGCGAGGACGGCGTCGACGGCCGGACCGAGCGTCGCCTCGTCGCTCACCGCCGTCTGCCCGAGGAACTCGTCGGCGGAGATCGGGCGCTCCGTGCTCGCGTCGAAGGCGGCGTTCAGCGCCTCGCGCGTGAGGTTCCCGGCCTGCACCACCTCGACGAGCGGGCGCGCGTTCTCCGACAGGAGCGTCCGCCCGGCCAGCTGGTTCATCGAGACGGTGGCCGCGGCGTCGAGGTCGAGGCCCTGCGCGACGAGCAGGACCGCGTTTGCCTCGTTGCCGGTCATCACGAGCTCGCCGGCCCGCTCGAAGCCGAGTTCGGCGGCGTAGCGCTCGATGCGTGCGCCGGGAAGCTCCGGCTGCTCCGCGCGCAGGCGCTCGACGAGCTTCGCCGGCGGCTCGACCGGGACGAGGTCCGGCTCGGGGAAGTAGCGGTAGTCGTCCGCCTCCTCCTTCGAGCGGTGCGCGGTCAGCGTGTCGGTGTCGGGGTCGTAGTCGTACGTGGACTGGCCGACGTCCTCCCCGGCCTCGTGGGCCGCGATCTGCTGACGGAGCGCCGCCTCGATCGCGCGGCCGATGAACGTGAACGAGTTCATGTTCTTGATCTCCCAGCGCGGCCGGTAGCCCTCCTCGCCACGCTCGCGCACGGAGACGTTGACGTCGCAGCGCAGTGTGCCCTTCTCCATCTCCGCGTCGGAGACGCCAAGCTCGACGATCGTCTGCCGGAGCAGGCGCAGGAAGCGCAGCGCCTCCTCTGCGGAACGCAGGTCGGGCTCGGTGACGATCTCGAGCAGAGGCGTGCCGCCGCGGTTGAAGTCGACGAGGCTGTAGTCGGCGCCGACCGAGCGCCCGGTGGCGCCGCCAGCGTGCACGGTCTTTGCCGCGTCCTCCTCGAGGTGCGCGCGCACGATGCCGACGCGCTCGCGGCCCTGCGCGGTCGGGATCGCGAGCTCGCCCGCCCCGCAGAGCGGCTCCTCGTACTGGCTGATCTGGTAGCCCTTCGGCAGGTCGGGATAGAAGTAGTTCTTGCGCGCGAAGACGGCCCGCGCCGGGAGCTCGCAGCCGAGCGCGAGGCCGAGCGCGAGCGTGAGCTCGATCGCGCGCGCGTTCACGACGGGCAGCGCGCCGGGGTGCGCGAGGCAGATCGGGCACGTGCGCGTGTTCTCCGCCGCGCCGTACTCGAGCTCACAGCGGCAGAACATCTTCGTGCGCGTCTTCAGGTGCGCGTGCACCTCGAGCCCGATCACGGATTCCCACGCGCTCACGGGCGTGTCGTCCAACGGATGGCGCGGTCGTGAGCTCCTACTCATCGGCGAGCCGCTCCTTCGCCGCGCGCAGCGCCGCCTCGATGTCGTCGTTGACCTCGACCATGTCGATCCAGTCCTCGAGCGCGGGCGGCAGCCGCCGCACGAGCCACAGCTCGCGCTCGCCCGCCTCGAGCGACAGCTTCACGTCGCCGACGAGCACCGCGCGCGAGCCGTCGAGCACGCGCGGCGGCACGCCGAAGACGCGCTCGACGGCCGGCACGAACTCGGCTGCGGGATCGACGAAGCGCTTCGTCATCCCACGAGCCTCGGCGGAACGGGATCGAAGCCGAGCGCCTGCTCGAGAGCATGGCCCATGCGGAAGAGGGTGTTCTCGGAGAACTGCGGCCCGATCAGCTGGAGCCCGACGGGCAGGCCCTCGGACAGCCCACACGGAACGTTGAGCCCCGGCAGGCCGGCGAGGCACGACGGGATCGTCAGCAGGTCGCTGAGATACATCGCGAGCGGATTCGCGGTGCGCGCGCCGAGCGCGAATGCGACCGTCGGCGACGTCGGCGACACGAGCACGTCGAAGCGCTCGAACACCTCGGCGTGCTCGCGGGCGAGCACCGTGCGCACCTTCTGCGCCTGCCCGTAGAACGCGTCGTAGTAGCCGGCGGAGAGCGCGTACGTGCCGACCATGATCCGGCGCTTCGGCTCCTCGCCGAACCCTTCGTCGCGTGTCCGCTCGTACATCTCGAGCCGGTCACGCGCATGGGCGCGGTAGCCGAAGCGCACGCCGTCGTAGCGGGCGAGGTTGGACGACGCCTCCGCGGGGGCGATCAGGTAGTAGCACGGCATCCCGTACTCGACCGAGCGCGGCAGCGAGCACTCCCCCACCTCGGCGCCGAGGTCGCGGCAACGCTCGATCGCGTGCTGCACCGCGTCGCGCACGCCGGGCTCGATCGCCTCGTGCTCGTTGAACTCGACCGGGACGCCGACGCGCAGCCCCTTCAGACTGTCGCCCTCGGGGAGCGCGACCGGCTCCGGCAGCTCGACCGTCGTCGAGTCGCAGAGGTCGCGGCCGGCGATGATCGAGTAGAGAAGGGCGCAGTCGCGCACGTTCCTCGCCACCGGGCCGACCTGGTCGAGACTCGACGCGAAGGCGACGACGCCGTAGCGGGAGACGGTGCCGTACGTCGGACGCAGCCCGACGTTGCCGCAGAGTGCTGCCGGCTGCTTGATCGAGCCGCCCGTGTCGGAGCCGAGAGCCCACGGCGCAAGGCCCGCGGCGACCGCGGCCGCGGAGCCGCCGCCCGAGCCGCCCGGGACGCGCGTGGGGTCCCACGGGTTCCGGGTCGGGCCGAAGGCCGAGTTCTCCGTCGACGAGCCCATCGCGAACTCGTCCGTGTTCGTCTTCCCGAGGATGCTGAGGCCGCGCGCCTTGCAGCGCGCGATCACCGTCGCGTCGTAGACGGGCACGTACCCCTCGAGGATCCGCGAGCCGGCGGTGGTCGGGATCCCTCGCGTCCCGATCACGTCCTTGATCGCGATCGGGATGCCCTCCGCGCCGCCGTCGTCCTCGCAGACGTGGAGGTAGGCGTGCAGCTCGGGGTCGCGCTCGTCGATCGCGCTCCGGTACGCGGCGAACAGCTCGGCCGGGGTGACCTCCCGCTCCCGCACGAGCCCCGCTGCCTCCTCCGCCGTCAGCCGGAGCGTGTCGATCACGACGACCCGCCCGGGGGAACCCTGAAATACGCGCCGTCGCGCTCGGGCGCGTTCGCGAGCGCTTCCTCGGCGGGCAGCGACGGGCGCGGCTCGTCCGCGCCCCAGACGTTGACGACGTCGAGCGGATGCGAGGTCGGGGGCACGTCGGAGAGGTCGAGCTCCGAGACCTTGCCCACCGCGGCGAGGATGTCGTTCAGCTGCGCCGCGAGCCGGTCGACGTCCTCCTCGCGCAGCTCGAGGCGGGCCAGTCTTGCCACGTGCAGAAGCTCTTCACGACTGATCTCCGCCATCCAAGGATCCTTCCAGAAACGGAAGAGGCCCCTGCCGGGGCCCCTTCACACACGGTTTTCCGACAGTTCTCTAGATCGCCTGGACGTTCGCGGCCTGTGCGCCCTTCGGGCCTTGCACAACCTCGAACGACACACGCTGGCCTTCGGTCAGCGACTTGTAGCCGTCCATCCCGATCGCCGAGAAGTGGACGAAGACGTCGTCTCCGCCCTCGCGCTCGATGAAGCCGTAGCCCTTCTCGTTCGAGAACCACTTAACGGTGCCCTCTGCCAACTGTTCCTCCTAAAACAAAACAACGACGGCTCGAGCGACCGAGTCGCCGACCGGCACGAACAGGCGGAGTGTAAAACTCAGCCCGCGCGCTTGGCAATAGCTGCGGCACGGCGCAGGCCGGCCGCCCTGACGGTGTTCTTGAGCACCATCGCGATCGTCATCGGGCCGACGCCGCCCGGAACCGGGGTGAGGTACGCCGCCCGGTCGGCGGCAGCGGGGTCGACGTCGCCGAAGAGGCCGTCCCCGGTTCGGTTCATGCCGACGTCGATCACGGCTGCGCCCGGCTTGACCATCTCCGGCGCGATCAGGTGCAGCCGGCCGACGGCGGCGACGAGGATGTCGGCGGCGAGCGTGTGCCGTTCGAGGTCCGTGGTGCGGGAGTGGCAGATGGTGACGGTCGCGTGCCCCTGGAGCAGCAGGTGGGCGATCGGCTTGCCGACGATGTTCGAACGGCCGACGACGACGGCGTTCGCGCCCTCCGTCTCGATCCCGTACTCGGCAAGCATGCGCATGATCCCGAGCGGCGTTCCCGGCACAAGAGCCGGCCGGCCGAGGTAGAGACGGCCGGCGTTGAACGGATGGATCCCGTCGATGTCCTTGCTCGGATCGATCGCCTCGATCACCGCGGGCTCGTCGATGTGCGGCGGCAGCGGCAGCTGGACGAGAAGCCCGTCGACGCCGTCGTCGGCGTTGAGCTCGGCGAGCAGCGCGAGCAGCTCGGTCTCGCTCGTGTCGTGCGGCAGCCGGATGTCCCGTGCGTTGATTCCGACGGCCTGGGCGGCCTTCTGCTTGAGGTTGATGTAGACGTGCGAGGCCGGATCGTCGCCGACGAGCACCGTGGCGAGCCCGAGTGTGCCGAGCTCGGCTACCTCGGCCGCCACCTCCTCGCGCACCTTGGCGGCGAGCGCCCTGCCGTCGATGAGCGTGGCCGACATCGGCAGCGAGCCTAGCGCGCCGTGGAGTTACGCTCCGGCGGTGCGACTGCCCCGCAAGAACGATCCCGCGTCGATCGCCGCGCGCCGCGCGGCGCTCGGGCTCGACGGCGCCGTGACCGCGGCCGACCTCGAGCCGTACGCAAAGGTGGCCGAGTCGGTGACGGGCACGGCGGTGCTCCCGGTGTCGGTGGCCGAGCTGCACGTCTCGCTCGGCAGCTACGAGCTGTCCGAGGAGGGCGACGTGGTCGAGACCGGCCGCGCGGAGGAGGACGTCGTCGTCCCGCTCGCGCACAGCGAAGGCAGCCTGACCGCGTCGCTCCAGCGCGGCGCGAAGGCGGTCGCGGAGTCAGGTGGGTTCCGCACGTACGTCGTCGCCGACCGGATCACGCGCGCCTCGTGCTTCGTCTGCCGCGACGCCGGCGACGCGCTCGAGCTCGCGCGCTGGATCGAGCCCCGCGTCGGCGAGATGCGCGATTGGCTGCGCGCGGCCGACTTCTCGGAGCTGTCCCGGCACGCCGTGCTGCGCGAGGTGAAGACGCACGTCGTCGGGCCGATGTGCCATGTGCTCTGGCGTTTCACGACGGGCGACGCGGTCGGGCCGAACATGATGACCCGCAACGCCTACGCGCTGAACATGGCGTTCGTCTCGCCGAGCGCGCCGGTGGCGATCGAGCGCGTCGTGCTCGAGGCGAACATGGGTGGCGACAAGAAGCCGTCGTACGAGTACTTCCAGTCCGGGCACGGGAAGACGGTGATCGCCGAGGCGACGCTGACGGACGAGGCGATCCGGCGCGTGCTGCGCACGAGCGCGGCGGATCTCGACGCGCTCGCGTGGGCCGGCACCCACGGCGCGGTCGCCTCCGGGATGCAGTCGGTCGCGTTCACGCCGGCGTCGGCCGTCGCCGCCGTGTTCGCGGCGACGGGACAGGACCTCGGCATGGTCGGCACGAGCTCGATGGCGCACGGCACGGGCCGCCTCGTCGACGGCGGCCTGCACGTCTCGATCCGCTTCCCCGGCCTCGAGGTCGGCACCGTCGGCGGCGGCACGACGCTCCCGACCGCGCGCGAATGGCTCGGGCTGATGGGCTGCACCGGCGCAGGCACGGTCTACCGCTTCGCACAACTCGTCGCGGCGGCCGCCCTCGCCCTGGAGATCTCAGCCTCCGCAGCGATGGCGACCGCCGGCTCCGAGAACTTCTTCCGGGCCCACTTCGAACGCGGCGGCCTCCGACCGTAGAGCCAGGGCAAGCGCCTCGGCCGGCACGCTGCCGAGCTTCCGCCAGCAGATGAGGAACGTCTCCGCCACCACGTCGTCGACGAGATCGGCGGGCACGCGCCGGCGCACGAAGGCCTCGACGGCGTCGCGCCGCCGTTCGTAGATCTCCGCGAACCGCGCCTCGGCCGTCTGCTCCATCTCACCCTGTCTATGTCGCGACAGGGCGACCCGTTACACCGGCGTCAGAACGGGAGGACGACCTCGGAGATGTCCAGGCCGAGGCTCTTCGCCAGCCGCACGCCGTGCTCCAGCTCGGTCTTGAGCCGTTCGCGGTCGCGCGCCTCCATGAGATGGCCGATCATCTCGCGGGCCTTCGGGCGCCACAGCGCGTGCGCGGCGAACTCCGGCAGCATCACGTTCGCGGCGACGATCAGCGCCTGCCTCAGCTTCCCCGGCGCGCCCGCGAGGAGCACCCGCTCGTACGCCATACCGGCGCCGTGGTGGATGCCGTCGTCGATGGCGAGGCGGTTGCAGAGATCCTCGAGGATCGTCCCACGCGACGAGCGCGCGATCAGCCGGAAGCGCGGGATGATCAGCCGCTCGAAGAACACCTGCATCATGAAGACCTTCTCCTCGAGCGTGTCCGCTTCGAGGAACATGTGCCCGAGCTTGTCGAGGTGCGGGTCGCGCTCGCCCTCGCCGCCGACCATCCCGATCAGCTTCAGCCACGCCTCGGTGTGGCGGGACTCGTCCTGCACCATCGTCGCGTAGTAGAGGCGCGCCTCCGGGTCGGGAGCGGCGTTCAGGAGCTGCGCCGCCATCTCGACCGCGAGCACGTCGGCCTGGAGCTGCTGCATCACGACCGAGCGCCACACGTCCATCCGCCGCGCCAGCCGCTGCGGCGAGCCCTTCCCCTCCGGCACGGGCGGCAGCTCGCCCCACGGCACGTCCCGCACCATCCACTCCTGGCGCTTCGCAAGCTCGTAGAAGCGGAGCACGCCCGCATATGCGCTCCGGTCTTCCGGCTCCTCGGGCAGAGGCTCGGCGCTCATCCAGCGGGACCTTAGCGCGGGCGCCTGCTAAGAATCGGACGGTGATCGCGATCGTCTTCAGCTACGAGGTCCGGGAGCCGGCCGAGTTCGAGGCCGCCTACGGCGCCGACGGCGAGTGGTCGCAGTTCTTCCGGCAGGGTCGCGGCTACATCGGCACGGAGCTGCTGCGCGACGTCGAGAACCATGGCCGCTACTTCGTCGTCGACCGCTGGGAGTCGGCCGAGGCGTACAACGCCTTCGCCACCGACCACCGCGAGGGATACATCCGCCGGGTCGACGACACGCGCTTCTTCTACCACCAGGAGCTGCGGTTCGGAACGTTCGAGTCGGTGTGGCAGCAGGACTGATCCCGCCCCACCACGACCCGTCGTGCTGGGGCTGCGGGTCGGCGCCGGACGGGCTCCGGCTCCCCCAACCCGAGCAGGAGGGTCTCACCGAGTACGAAGCGTGGTTCTCGTTCGACGCGCGGCACCAGGGCGGGCCGGGGCTCGTGCACGGCGGGCTCGTCGCTGCTGTGCTCGACGAGGCCTGCGGCCTGCTCGCCACCTGGTACCGCTTCCCGGCGGTGACCGCGCGGATCTTCGTCCGCTACCGGCTGCCGGTGCCGATCAACACCGAGCTGCTCGTGCGCGCCCGGCTCACGGGCGAGCGGGGCCGGCGGCTGCATGTCGAGGGCCGCCTCGGCGACGGGAACGACGTGCTCGCCGAGGCGCGCGGCGCCTTCCTCCACGTGCCGCTCGAGCACTTCCTGGGCACCCCCGAAGGCCGGGCGTCGGCGGAAGCCTGGCGGCGCAAAACCGAGGGATAAAGCCCGGCACGGCTCCCGTCGATAGGCCGGGCAAGGGAAAACCGGCCCTGCGGCTTCGGAGGGAGTCGCATGCTCAAACGGGTCGTCGCATTCGCAGTTCTGATCGTCGCCCTCATGGTGGGGGTCAAGGACGGTCGCGTCCTCCACATGACCGGTCTGACCGGGACATGCTCGACGGTGAAGACGCTTTCCGACGGCACCCAGTGGGAGGCGTGCGCCGCCGGCAAGATGGACGGCCGCCCCGACCTGAGCAGCCACAACTGCGTCAGCGCCGGTGTCACGGGGTCGTTCGAGTACTGGCACTGCCCCGCGGCGCTGGGTAGCGCATCGGGGTAGGAACAAACCGATTCCGGTCGTGGGCGCGTAGGCATCGGCGGTAGCGCCGCGCTCGACGGCCCTCGTGTCGCCGGCCGCCACGGAGACACCCCGTCGGGCGCGGCGCCTGCCACGACCGGTCCGAGGCACCCCGTTCGAGGGAACCTCGGCGGGCTCCTCCCGAAGGGGGAGGCGCGCGGCCCGGGCGTTCATAGGGTGATGCGAATGCGGCGTTTCTTCATGCTGTTCGCGATCTGCGCGCTCTCCCTGCCCGCGCTCGCCCTCGCAGACGGATCGCCGCACGGCAAGACCATCGTCGGCACCCTGAGCGCCAACCCGTCGGGCTCGATCACGGTCAGCTCCGCGACGGCCGCGCTCACCTGCTCGGTGCCCCAGTACGCGATCACGTCGGTTGCGAAGCTGCCGCTCGGCGGCCACTTCAGGCTCGCCTGCCGCGGCACGGGCGGAACGCTCGTGCTCGTGAAGCTCGAGCACGCGAACACGCACGTGAAGCCGACGACGACCACCCCGCCGACCACAGGCGGCGATCACGGCGGCACGCCGACGACGACGACCACCACGCCGACGACCACCACTCACACGCCGCCGCCGCCGCCGCCGACCACCACGACCGGCGGTGACCACCACGGCACCACCACGACGACCGCTCCGCCGTCCGCGCCTCCGCTCCCGCCGTCGCACCGTGAGGGGCACGGCGTCGTCACCTCCCTGTCGTCGACGAGCGTCCTGATCACGCCCGACGGCGGCGGAGCGCCGTTCGCCTGCGCGATCACCCCGGCTCCGGACTCGACCGCGGCGGCCGCAAAGCTCACGGTCGGCGCACACGTCGGCATCGTCTGCCGGCTCGACGGCACGCACTACGTGCTCTCGGGCGCGACTCCGATCACCTAGTCTCGCTGCGCAATGCGCAGGAAACGGGCGCGGCCGCCACGCATTTGCGCGCCGGCCCCCGTTGAATCCTTGCATCCGGGAAGGAGATAATGTCTCCCGGATGCGGGTCGACGAACGTGCCGCCACCGGCGAAGTGCTCCAGGCGCGCGAGCGCTACGTCCCGCGCGGGATCTCGACCTCCGACCTCGTCGTCACCCGCGCCTGGGGCGCCCGCGTGTGGGACGCCGACGGCCGCGAGTACCTCGACTTCGCCGGCGGCATTGCCTGCCAGAACCTCGGCCACGGCCCTGCCGGCGTCGTCCGCGCCATCCACGAGCAGGTCGACCGCTACCTGCACCAGTGCTTCATGGTCGGGATCTACGAGCCGTACATCGAGGTCTGCCGCCGGCTCGACGAGCTCTGGCCCGGCGACGCCGCAACGAAGTCGGTGCTGCTGAACTCGGGCGCCGAGGGGATCGAGAACGCGGTGAAGATCGCGCGCGCAGCCACCGGCCGCGACGCCGTCGTCGTGTTCGACCGCGCCTTCCACGGCCGCACGAACCTGACGATGGCGATGACGTCGAAGCTCGTCTACAAGCAGGGCTTCGGCCCGCTCGCCACCGACGTGCACCGGGCGCCGGCCCCGTATCCGTACCGCGGTGTAACCACCGAGGACGCGCTGCACGGCCTCGAGCTGCTCTTCAAGCAGGACGTCGACCCGAACGAAGTGGCCTGCATCGTGCTCGAGCCGGTGCAAGGCGAAGGTGGGTTCATTCCGATGCCGCCCGAGTTCGTGACCGCGCTCCACGTGCTGTGCCGCCAGCACGGCATCCTCTACGTCGACGACGAGGTGCAATCCGGCTGCGGCCGCACCGGGCCGCTGTGGGCGATCGAGCAGTACGGGATCGAGCCGGACATGATCGTGGCCGGAAAGACGCTCGGCGGCGGGCTGCCGCTCGCGGCCGTCACCGGGCGCGCCGAGCTGATGGACGCGGTGCACCCGGGCGGGCTCGGCGGCACCTTCGGCGGCAACCCGGTCTGCTGCGCGGCGGCGCTCGCCGTCCTCGACGAGCTGTCCTCGCCCGGCTACCGCGAGCGGGCGGAGCAGATCGCAGGGCTGCTCCGCACGCGACTCGACGCGATCGCGACCCGGCAGCCGGCGGTCGGCGAGGTGCGGGGGCTCGGCTCGATGCTCGCGATCGAGCTGGCGGAGAAGAGCGTCGACCTCGCGAAGGCGGTGACCGCGGCCGCGCGCGAGAAAGGGTTGATCCTCCTCTCCTGCGGCCTCTACGGAAACGTGATCCGGCTGCTGCCGCCGCTCTCGGCGACGGACGACGAGCTCGAGCGAGGACTCGCGATGCTCGAGGAGGCGCTTGGCGACGCAAGCAGCGGCTGAGCCCGAGCTGGCGGTGGGCGCGGCGACCGCGCCTGGGGTCCGCCTCACGGGCATCCGTCGGGCGTACGGCGACGTCGTCGCGATCGCCCACCTCGACCTCGACATCGCGGAGGGCGAATTCTTCACCCTGCTCGGCCCGTCCGGCTCGGGGAAGACGACGACGCTCCGCGTGATCGCCGGCTTCGAGCGTCCCGACGCGGGCCACGTCGAGCTCGGCGGCGTCGACGTCACGCGCATCCCGCCGTCGGAGCGCGACGTGAACACGGTCTTCCAGGACTACGCGCTGTTCCCGCACATGACGGTGCTCGAGAACGTCGAGTACGGGCTGCGCGTCAAGGGCGTGGGGCGACGGGCACGTCGCGCGCAGGCGAACGAGGTGCTCGAGCGCGTGCGTCTCCCCCACGTCGGCGCCCGCCGGCCGGTGCAGCTCTCGGGTGGGCAGCGCCAGCGCGTCGCGCTCGCGCGGGCGATCGTCAACAGTCCCACCGTGCTCCTGCTCGACGAGCCGCTCGGCGCGCTCGACCTGAAGCTCCGCCAGGAGATGCAGGTCTTCCTCAAGGAGCTCCAGCGGGAGCTCGGGATCACGTTCGTCTACGTCACGCATGACCAGGAGGAAGCGCTCACGATGAGCGACCGCATGGCCGTGTTCAACGAAGGGCGCATCGAGCAGATCGGCGCGCCGGCGGACGTCTACGAGCATCCCGAGACGGAGTTCGTCGCCGGTTTCGTCGGAGTCTCGAACGTCCTCGAGCGCGACGGGCGGCGCTTCACGATCCGTCCCGAGAAGATTCGCATGGCCGAAGACGGTGACGGCGAGGCCGGCCGCGTCCGGGACGTCGTCTACGCCGGGATGGTCACGCGCTACGTCGTCGAGCTCGACGCAGGCGGCGAGCTCGTCGTCGTGCGCCAGAACCTCGAGACCTCCTCGCAGGAGGCGCTCGAGGCCCAGGGCAGGAGGGTCCGGCTGAGCTGGCTGCCGGAGCACACCTATGAGATCACCGTGCAGAAGGAGGGAGACGAGCAGTGATACGCATTCGCAGGGTGCACGTCCTCGTCGCCGCACTCGCAGTAGCGCTGTGCGTGCCGGCGGCGGGCGTGAGCTCCGGGAAAGGGCTGCCGACCGCGATCGGCAAGGGCGAGGGGCAGCTCAACCTCATCGCCTGGGAGGGCTACACGCAGCCGCAGTGGGTCAAGCCGTTCGAGAAGGCGACGGGCTGCCAGGTGCACGCGAAGTACGCGGGCTCCTCGGACGAGATGGTGACGCTCATGCGCCAGGGCGGCGGCTCGCAGTACGACATGGTGTCCGCCTCCGGCGACGCGAGCCTTCGCCTGATCTACGGCAAGGACGTCCAGCCGATGAACCCGAACCTCATCCCCGGCTACAAGGACTTCATCCCGGCGCTGCAGTCGCCGCCGCACAACACGATCAACGGCGTGCATTACGGGATCTCGCTCCAGTGGGGTCCGAACACGCTCCTCTACAACACGCAGAAGGTGAAGCCCGCTCCGACGAGCTGGGCGTCGATCTACAGCCCGAAGTTCAAGGGCAAGGTCACCGTCCCCGACAACCCGATCCAGATCGCGGACGCGGCGCTCTACCTCTCGAAGGCGAAGCCGTCGCTCGCGATCACGGATCCGTACGAGCTGAACCAGACGCAGTTCAACGCGGCGATCGCGCTGCTGAAGCAGCAGAAGCCGTTGATCAAGAAGTACTGGGCGCTCGCGTCGGATGAGATCGACCTGTTCAAGAACGGCGACGCGGTGATCGGCGCCTCGTGGCCGTACCAGACGAACACGCTGATCGCGGCGAAGGTCCCCGTGAAGGACCTGATCCCGAAGGAGGGCGCGACCGGCTGGGCCGACACATGGATGCTCTCCGCGCATGCGAAGCATCCGAACTGCGCGTACATGTGGACGGCGTGGGTCTCGACGCCGAAGGTGCAGGCCGAGCAGGCCATCTACTTCGGTGAGACGCCCGCGAACATCAAGGCCTGCCCGATCATGAACAAGCTCGCCCCGGGCTCGGCCGCGCAATACCACTGCGGCGCATCCGCGTCGTACTTCAACTCGATCAAGTTCTGGAAGACGCCGATCGCCGCGTGCGGCAACGGCAAGAGCAACTGCATGGACTACACCCAGTGGCAACAGGCCTGGACCCAGCTCAAGGGCTGAGTCTTCGCGCGCCGGGCCGCCCTTTGCGGGCGGCCCGGCTCCGGGTCTCCGGGCTCTTCTGGCGGCACCCGTGGGCGAAGGCGCTGCTGCTGCTCGCGCCGCCACTGCTTGCGTTCGCGTTGGTCTACCTCGCGGCACTGGTCGCGCTGTTCGTCTCGTCGTTCTGGTCGGTCAACCCGTTCACGACCGAGATCCAGCACATCTGGAACCTCGGCAACTACCGCACGCTCTGGGACTCGAGCGCGTACCGGACGATCGCGCTGCGGACGATCGGGATCGCCGCGGTCGTCACGCTCACCGATGCGCTGCTCGCGTTCCCGCTCGGCTACTTCATGGCGCGAATCGCGAGCGGCCGCTCGCGGGCGTTCATCTTCGTCGCGGTCCTGCTTCCGCTCTGGTCGAGCTACCTGATCCGCGTCTATATCTGGCGGCTCATCCTCGACAACGACGGTGTCCTCAACTGGACGCTGCGCAAGGTCGGTCTGCCTGCGCCGAACATCGGCTACTCGAACTGGGCGGTCTGGCTGATCTTCGCGTACGTGTGGCTGCCGTTCATGGTGCTGCCGGTGTACGGGGCGCTCGAGCGGATCCCCGAATCGTTCGTCGAGGCCTCGCGCGACCTCGGCGCGAGCGGGCTCACGACGTTCCGGCGCGTGATCCTGCCGCTCGCGCTCCCGGGCGTGATCGCGGGCTCGATCTTCACGTTCTCGCTGACGCTCGGCGACTACGTGACGCCGCTACTCGCGGGCGGTGCGTCGTCGCAATTCATCGGCAACGTCGTCTACGAGTCCGTCGGCATCTCGAACAACGTTCCGTTCGCGGCCGCCTTCGCGGCGGTGCCGCTCGCCGTGATGGGCGTCTACCTCCTGATTGCGCGGCGCATGGGCGCGTTCGAGGCGATGTAGTGGAGCAGCGCTCGACACGCATTGCGCTCGCTACGTGGTCGGCTCTCGTCGTGCTGTTCCTCTGGATCCCGCTCGCGCTGATCATGATCTACGCGTTCAACAAGTCGAACGTGCAGAGCTGGCCGATCGCCGGGTTCACGACCCACTGGTTCCACGTCGCGTGGAGCTCGACGGACGTCCGGAGCGCACTCTGGCTGTCGGTGCGGGTCGCGCTCGTCGCGACCGCGACCGCGATCCTGCTCGGGTCGGCGGCAGCGTTCGCCGTCGCACGCTTCGCGTTCTTCGGGCGCGAGGCCGTTTCATTCCTGCTCGTGCTGCCGATCGCGCTGCCCGGCATCGTCACCGGCATGGCGCTCAACTCGTTCTTCATCGCCGGTCACATCACCGTCTCGATGTGGACGATCGTGATCGGGCACGCGACGTTCTGCGTCGTGATCGTCTACAACAACGTGCTCGCGCGGTTGCGTCGCTCGTCGGCGTCGCTGCTCGAGGCGTCGCAGGATCTGGGCGCGGACGGCCTCCAGACGTTCCGCTTCGTCGTCTGGCCCGTGCTCTCGACGGCGCTCGTCGCGGGCGGGCTGCTCGCGTTCGCGCTGTCGTTCGACGAAGTGGTGGTCACGTTCTTCACGGCGGGGGCGCAGAACACGCTCCCGCTCCTCATCTTCGGCTACATCAGGCTCGGCCAGCAGCTGCCCGTCGTGAACGCGATCGCGTTCGCGATGATCCTCCTGACGGTGATTCCGGTGGTGCTCGCGCAGCGGTTGATGCGGGACACCGGGGTTCTCCGCCGTGGGGCAACGGCCGCGGTGGTCACGAAATAAGGAGGCACGACATGAACGCGACGAAGACCGTCTACAAGGATTTCGTGGGAGGCGAGTGGGTGGACTCCGCCTCCGGCGAGACGATGGAGGTGATCAACCCGGCCTCCGGCGAGACGATCGCCGAGGTTCCGCGCGCGAACGCCGAGGACGTCGACCGCGCTGTTGCGGCGGCGAAGAAGGCGCTGCCCGAGTGGCTCGACGCGACGCCGAAGGAGCGCTCCGAGCTCTTGTTGAAGCTCGCGGACGTGATCGACGACAACGCCGAGGAGCTCGCGCAGCTCGAGTCGCTGAACGTCGGCAAGCCGTTGATGGCGTCGCGCGACGAGATGCCGTTCGCGGCCGACAATCTCCGCTTCTTTGCGGGCGCGGCGCGCATCCTCGAGGGGAAGTCGGCCGGCGAGTACATCAAGGGGTACACGTCGATCATCCGGCGCGAGCCGCTGGGAATCGTCGCCGGCATCTGTCCGTGGAACTACCCGCTGATGATGGCGGTCTGGAAGATGGGCCCGGCGCTCGCCGCGGGCAACGCCCAGGTGTTGAAGCCGTCGGAGCAGACGCCGCTGTCGCTGCTGCGCTTCGCGCAGCTTGCCGCGGACGTGATCCCTGCGGGCGTGCTGAACGTCGTCACGGGCGACGGCATCCCGGCCGGCGAGCGGCTCGTCGCGCACGAGGACGTGCGTCTCGTCTCCCTCACCGGCGACGTCAACACGGGAAAGGCGATCGCCCGGAATGCCGCCGACACGCTCAAGCGCGTCCATCTCGAGCTCGGCGGCAAGGCGCCGATGGTCGTGTTCGACGACGCCGACCCGGAGGCGGTCGCCGAGGGGATCCGGCTCGCCGGCTACTGGAACTCGGGCCAGGACTGCACCGCCGGCTCGCGCGTGATCGCGGGGCCGAAGATCTACGACAAGCTCCTGGAGGCGCTCGTGCCGCAGGTGGAGTCGCTGAAGGTCGGCGAGCCGGCGGAGAGCGACGAGATCGAGATGGGCTCGGTGATCTCGAAGGATCAGCAGGAGCGGATCCTCGGCTTCCTCGAGCGGGCGAAGGGCGCGACCGTCCTTACGGGCGGCGGCACGAACGGCAAGCGCGGGTTCTTCGTGCAGCCGACGGTCGTCGTCGACGTGAAGCAGACGGACGAGATCGTCCAAGACGAGGTGTTCGGGCCGGTGGTGACAGTGCAGCGGTTCTCGGACGACGACGAGGCGATCCGGTGGGCGAACGACGTCCGCTACGGCCTGGCCGCGTCGGTGTGGACGCGCGACGTCGCGCGGGCGATGAACGCCGTGCGGCACCTCCAGTTCGGTGCCGTGTGGGTCAACGACCACCTCCTGCCGATCTCGTCCGAGCTCCCCCACGGCGGCTACAAGCAGTCCGGCTACGGCAAGGACATGTCGCTCTACTCGATGGAGGAGTACACGCAGATCAAGCACGCGGCGTTCAAACTGGCATAGCGATGCGGTCTGGTCGCTCTGCGACCAGACCGCCGAACATCCGCAACCTGGTTGCAGCCTTTTCGCACGTAGCTTCCGCCGCGTGGGGCTCGCCGACGGGCCCGACGACTGGCCCCTGGAACAGCTACGCCGCCCTCGCAGGCTCGGCCGGCGCGCCGTCCTTCCTCACGGACGGCCTCGCCCGCTCGCTGCTCGGCGGCGCCTCCGGCTACCGCGACTTCGTCGCCGACGGCAACAAGAACCGCCTGTCTGTCGTCTGAGTAGCTGACATAGGCTTCGGCCTGCTCGGCTGTTCGAACCGGAGGTCCCCCGTGACACCTGACGAGCTCGATTCGGCAACAGCTGTCGCCGAGCGGTTTCTCGACAACATCGAGACCGTCGTGCACGGGAAGCGCGAGCAGATCAAGCTCGTCGTCGCCGCGCTCATGTGCGGCGGCCACGCCCTCCTCGAGGACGTCCCCGGCACTGCGAAGACGGTGCTCGCGCGCGCGATCGCCGGGTCGATCCACGGCGCGCACGCGACACGCATCCAGTGCACGCCCGACCTCCAGCCCACCGACGTCACCGGCCTCTCGATCTTCAACCAGCGCGAGCGCGACTTCGAGTTCCGGCCCGGCCCCGTGTTCGCGAACATCGTGCTCGTCGACGAGATCAACCGCGCGATGCCGAAGACGCAGTCGGCGCTGCTCGAAGCGATGGCCGAGCAGCAGGTGACCGTCGACGGCGAGACGCGCCCGCTCAGCGAGCCGTTCCTCGTCATGGCCACGCAGAACCCGATCGAGTACGAGGGGACGTTCCCGCTGCCGGAGGCGCAGCTCGACCGCTTCTTCGTGAAGACCGCCCTCGGCTATCCCGACGCCGACGACGAGGCCCGGATCGTCGACGAACAGCTCGCGGGCCACCCGCTCGCGCGGCTCAAGCCGGTGATCGACGTCGCCGACATCGGACTGCTCCGCGGCTCCGTGGCGCACGTCTTCGTGCACGAGGCGGTCGGCCGCTGGGTCGTCGACCTCGTCCGCGCGACGCGGCACCTCGACGCCGTCGCCATCGGCAGCTCCGTGCGCGGCACGCTCGCGCTCAACCGCGCCGCGCGGGCGTGGGCCGTCCTCCACTCCCGCCGCTACGTCACGCCAGAGGACGTGGAGCAGCTGTTCGCACCGGTGCTCATGCACCGCATCCTCTTCCGGCCGAGCTTCCTCGCCGACGTGCGCGACCGGGGCTGGGAGGCCGCGAGCGCCGACATACGCGGCCGCTGTCTGGAGATCGCGCCCAAGCCGGGCTTCGACATCGACCTGGACGTGCCGGCGACCGTGTCGGCCTAGAGGACACGGCAGTGGCGGCCGTCTTTCCACTCGTCCCGCGGCGGCGAGTGATCGGGCTGGCGTTCGGCGCCGTGCGCAGCGAGCGGCGCGGCGTCGGCTCCGACGTCGCGGGCGCGCGCGAGTACCGGCCGGGCGACGATGTGGCCTGGATGGACTGGGCCGCGTCGGCGAAGCTCTCGGCCGCGCGTGGGACGGACGAGTTCATCGTGCGCGAGCGGTTCGCCGACGAAGCGCCGCGTGTCGTCGTACTCTGCGACCGGCGCCCCTCGATGTCGGTGGCCGCGTCGGCCCTGCGACCGCTCGACAAGCCGCACGCCATCCTCGCGACGGTCGACTTGATCGGCGCGAGCGCGCGCGCGGCCCGCAGCCTCACCGGCTACCTCGACTACGCGACAGGCGAGCCGTACTGGCGGCCGCCCCGCAGCGAGCATCGAGCCGACAAGGGCACGTTCGTGCGCCCGTTCCACGCGCCGCCGGACACCGTCTCGCTCGCGCTCGAATTCCTCGCCGAACACCGCCGCGACCTGCCGACGCAGGCCTTCGTCTTCGTCCTCTCCGACTTCATCGTCCCGCCGGCCCTGCGCGCGTGGCAGCGCGCGCTCGAGCACCGCTGGGAGCTCGTGCCGGTGCTGATCCAGGATCCTGTCTGGGAGCGCAGCTTTCCCGACGTCGGCGGCGTCGCCGTGCCGTACGCGGAGCCCGATACCGGCAGGGTCTTCCCGGTGTACCTGTCCAGACGGGAGGCGACCCGCCTCCGCGACGACCACGAAGCGCGCTGGGACACGCGCGTCCAGGAGTTCCGCTCGCTCGGGCTCGAGCCCGTCGTCGTGCACTCGCATGACAGCGGCGCGATCCTGAGCGCGTTCCTGCGCTGGGCGGACATGCGCCTGATGTGGCGCGGAGCCGTCGCGTGAAACGCCTGCTGCTCGTCGCCGCGGTTGCGCTCTCTGCCGCGTCGCCCGCCGCCGCAGGGCTGCCGTTCCAGCACTCCGGCACGGTGGTCGGCGAGGGCATGCCGCTCAAGGCGTACACCACGCTCACACCGGAGGTGCATCTCTTCGGCGACGCAGTCACCGCCCGCGTCGCGGTCGTCGCCGACACGAAGTACGTCGACCCGGCACGGCTGCGCGTGACGACGAGCTTCTCGCCCTACCGGGCGATCGGCGAGCCGACCGTCCTCCACGTCAGCGCCGGCCGGTTCGCACAGGTGACATGGACGTGGACGCTGCGCTGCCTCACCTCCCCGTGCGTGCCGCGCGTGCCGCCGAGTGAGAAGTTCCACGACTTCCGCTTCCGGCTCGTGCACATCGACTACATGACGACAGCCAGGACGCGCGCCTACGGGATCACGGCGAGCTGGCCGCCGATCGAGGTGCTCTCGCAGATCAGCCCCGCAGCGGAGAACGTCCTCGAGTCCTCGAACCGCCTGATCTGGCACTTCCACCTCACCCCCGTCGCGTCGCCGACCTTCGCGCTCTCGCCGACGCTGCTCTTCTGGCTCGCGCTCGGCCTCGCCGGCACCGCGCTCCTCGTCGCAGCGCACTTCTCGTGGAGCTGGTACCTGCTGGTGCGCCCACGCCCAGCCGCCGCCGCGGGAGCCGTGGATCCGCGGACGACGCTCGAGCGCGCGCTCACGCTGCTCGCCTGGGCGCACGAACGCGGCGACGAGACGCTCGAGCGGAAGGCCCTCGAGCGCGTCGCCGGCGAGCTCGGCGTCGAGGCGCCGCTGCCGACGGTCGACGAGCTGTCACGGACGGCCCGCGAGCTCGCGTGGTCGGCGGGCGTGCCCGGCGACGAAGAGGTCGAGACGCTCGCGGAGCAGGCGCGCGGGACCAGCCGTCCGAC
>Ga0208849_1000724_pt1 | contig 27848 bp, 26 predicted proteins | sample NGESurdeep072012_10_FD_184470 | JGI IMG/M metagenome (GOLD analysis project Ga0208849, IMG submission 184470) | Arctic peat soil microbial communities from Barrow, Alaska - NGEE Surface sample 53-3 deep-072012 (SPAdes) | ecosystem: Environmental > Terrestrial > Soil > Wetlands > Peat ... | reverse complement strand
CTTCGTAACCCGTTTGCCTTCAAATATGGAGGTATGGCATACGTTGGGGGGTTGGGGCGGGCATGTGTCAAAAGATAAATACCGCCCCGACCCGGCAACCGGTCACTGCGCACCTGTCCAGCTAACTCGCCGACTCGCCGACTTGCTGACTTGCTGACTCGCTGACTCGCCGACTCGCTATTACTCTCTCTGAACGTTTTTCAGCACCATTACGATTCCCAGCGCCGCAATCACGCTGATCAGCGCAAACAGGAACACGCTCGCGTATCCATAAAATCCGATAATCGCGCCGGCAATTGGCCCAACCAGAAAGAACGACACGTCGGAGAACGCGGTATAAACGCCCAGAGCGGTTCCGCGATTGAACTCCGGAACCCGCTTCACGGCTTCAACGCCGATCGCCGGGAACACCAGCGACAGGCCCAACCCGCCGACCGCCGCGCCGGCCATTGCCATCCACGGCGAAACCGCCTGCCACAGCAGCACCATTCCAACGGCCTCAGTCGCAAGCGAGACAATCGCCACCGGATATCCGCCCCAGCGGCTGATGGTCTTAATGAACAGCAGTCGCACCACGATGAACGCGATCCCGAAGGCAGTGAGGCAAAGCGCCGCTCCGCTCCAGTGCCGGCTGACATAAAACAGCGTGACGAAAGTGGCCAGCGTGCCGTAGCCAACTCCGCCGAGCGCCAGTCCCATGCCATCCGAAGCAACGCGGCCAAGCACGGCTGTGAACGGCATGTGCTCGCCTGGCTCCACAACCACCGGAGCCTTGCGCCAGGCCATCACAAAACTCACGGCGCCAATCAGGATCGTCAGAATGCCGATCGAGCTAAGGCCCCACTGCTGTTCCAGAACCACGCCGAGCGGCGCAGCCAACGCCATTCCGCCATACGTGCTGATCCCGTTCAGCCCGATCACCTTTGCGGTGTGTTCATGGCCTGCGCTGTTGATGCCCCAGATCGTCGATCCAGTCGAGCCAAGGCTCTCGCCCACTCCCAGCACCAGCCGGCTCATAATCAGCACCGTAAAACTCAACCAGTGGACCTCGTGTAACACTGCGGCTCCAACCAGAAACGCGCCACTCACCGTACATCCCGCCATGCCCCACATCACGGAGACTTTGGCTCCCATATGGTCGGAGATATGCCCCGCCCACGGCCGGCTCAACAGCGTGGCAATGTACTGGATGCTGATAGCCAGGCCGGCAAGCAGCACGCTGTAGCCCATGCGCAGATGCACGAACGGCGGCAGCACCGCCAACGGCAAGCCTATGGAAACATAGCAAATAAAGGTGAAGTAAACGTATCCGGCAATGCTAGATGTGCGGCCCCGCGCGGCAGACCGGAGAGAACCCGGAACATAGGCAGTCGAGGAGTGCGACATAAGGTCGATTGAAAACGCTGAAAAGGATTCGTTCCTTTTCAGTATATCGAAGAATCGCTTTACTGCGCCTCAGGCCTCGCTCACTTCCGAAAAATCCAAACAGCGTCCCGCCTCGGCGTAGCCCCTACTGGCCGCGCTTCATGGCCCACAGAATCCCATTCTTGATGATCCCGTAGAGCAGCGGATTCTCGTAGTCCTCTTTGTTGTGGCCAAGCGCCAAGTAGAACTCGCGTCCGCCGTCGGATTCGTGGTACCACGCCAGCGGCAAGTCGACGGGAAACTTCGTTGCATCGATCGTCATCGGTTCCAGCGTGGCAAGCTTCGTCCGGTCCGTCACCAGAACCGGACGGATATCCGGGTTCAGGTGGTCGAGGAAGTAGCATTCATCGGTCCATGTAAACTCCGCCGGCAATCCCTTCGCGGCGGCAAAGTTCGGATCAACAACCCGGACAGTGAATGGCTGCTGGCGCGGATGCGCCGCGAATTTGCCGCCCAGTACTGACCAGAAATAGGGCCAATCCCGCTCTGAGCCTGACGCCGAGTGGAGGCCAACGAATCCTCCGCCCGCTTCGATGTAGTGCTTGAATGCGTCGCGCTGTGCATCGTCACTGAAGGCCTGGTTGTTGCTGTTCGCAAACACCAGCGCGACGTACTGGCGCAGGTTGCCGTCCGTGAAAACGCCCGGATCGTCTGACGCATCAACGATGAATCCGCCTTCGTCGCCCATCTTGCGGATCGCGGCCACGCTGGAGGCGATGTTGTCGTGTACATAGCCTTTGCCGTCGGGCGTGTAGTTGCGCGTGTAGACCAGGATGCGGGGCTTCGGCGCGATCTGCGCCGCGACGGACGAGAGTAGGCACAATGCCCCGGTTAAGCAAACGACGAGACGGGCGATTCGCGAGAATTGGCGCGGGAATTCGTGCGAGAATTGTTCATACAGCTGCATTCGTTCACCTCAACAGAAATCCGCTCCAAGCCTATATCGCCGGCCTTGCATTCGGCGAGTTGCTCTGCTGCAATCCCGCTCCGACGCCGTGCTGCGCCGCAGGCAAATCAGCTTCTCCAGGTTCGCATCGCGGGCATTCATTCCCACGGTTCGCTGATCGGCTTTGCCAGTCGCTAACGGCTGCCCTTCCCGCCCTCAAACCTCTTTCTTCGATGAAGCCGGCCCAATGCTATACTCAGGTTGCGTCGCTTCGCTGCGGCCCGTGGGGTGCCCTGCCCCGGCCTGCCAGGCACGCTTTCGGAGGAGTACCATCGCATTCGATAAACGTGCTGCTAAGTCCTTCATCCGCATCAACGATCGGATTCGCGCGCGCGAAATCCGCGTCATCGACGAAAATGGCGAACAACTTGGAATCCTCCAGCCCTTTGAAGCGCTCAAGATCGCGCGCGAGCGCGGCCTCGACTTGGTAGAAGTCTCTCCGACCGCCGTCCCTCCAGTCTGCCGAATTCAGGATTACGGCCGCTTTCTCTACGAGAAGGACAAGAGCGAACGTGCCGCGCGCAAGCGCCAGAAGGTCATTGTCGTCAAAGAAGTCAAGTTTTCGGTAACCGTGGACGAGCATGATTACCAGACCAAAAAGAATCAAGCCGTCCGCTTTCTCAACGAGGGCGACAAAGTCAAGGCCAGCCTGCGCTTCCGCGGCCGCCAGATGGCCCACCGCGAGCTTGGCTACAAGATCATTAACCGACTGATCCTGGATATCGGCAGCGCTGGCATTGTCGAATTCATGCCGCGCATGGAAGGCACCATCCTCCACGCCATCCTGGCCCCAGGGCGCAAAGAAGCGCCTAAGTCCAAGCCGGATTCCGCCGCGCCTTCCGCGCAAGCCTAGCTGCTTGCCAGCGACCGATCTTCGATCCCCTATCCCGGTTGCCTCTAAGCGCACTTCTCGCGCAATTCCTTTGTGCGAGAGTTGTATTTAATAAGTAGGTACATTTCGTCCGAAAGTTACATTTCCTTCACGATAGAATATCTGCAATCCTGTAAACGTGGATGGCGTATTTAGCGTCTACCCATTATCGGATGGCTACACGAGTTCGATTCCGAAGTTCGATTTTGAGTCAATGTTCTCTTTGCTTCCCCGACGAATCTGCCATCGCATCCTGGAGTCGCCTGTGAGTCGTAGAAGACTTTTTCAATTCTTTTCAGTTGTCTTGATTCTTGTGGGCGCCGCACTGCTTTTCGAGCGCCCTGCCTATGCCTACGCCGATCCAGGCACAGGCCTGCTCGCAGTTCAAGCCGCGGGATCCGCGCTGGTGGCCACCGGTTGGTACCTGCGCCGGAAGATCTATTCGTTCTTCCACTCCAACGAGGCACCTGCGCCTGAGTCGGATAAGCGGTCTGTCGTCCCGGATGGCGAGGACATACCAAATCTGTGAGTGGGCCCGACGCGTCTTCTCGCCGAGAATCGGCCCTCCCATGCATAAATAGCGAAGTGGAATTGACCTTTCGCGATCCCGCTGGCGAACTCCAGCTCACAGCTGCTTGTGCATTGCGTAGAATCCGTCCGGCAGCCGAGGAAGAAACCCGGGCGTTTCTCGCGTCTCCTTTGCGATTAGCTCTCGAGCAAAGCGGCGACCTGATTCCCAGTCGCATCGTTGAACTGGGCTCACATCCCTGCATCGTCCCCGGCGAGTTCTGGCTCGAACATCCACGAATCGATCCCATCAGCTATCCATGGGAGTGGACCACTGCTCAGTGGCGCGCTGCTGCCGAGCTCACGCTTCGCATCGCCCGCAAGGCGATCGATGCCGGCTGGACGTTGAAGGACGCGACACCGCTGAACATTGTTTTCGATGGGCCGCGCCCCATACTCGTGGACGTGCTATCGTTCGAGCGCCGCGATCCGCACTCCAGCGTCTGGCTGGCCTACGGCCAATTCGTGCGCACGTTCCTTCTACCCCTTATAGCGACGAAATATTTGCGCTGGCCGCTCCAGGCAACTCTGTTTGCTCGCGATGGCTACGAGCCACGCCAGATATATGAGGCGCTGCCGCGCTGGCGCCGCCTCAGTCCCGATCTGCTGGATGTCGTCACGCTGGCCACTGTGTTCGAGCGTCCAGGTCCAGGCCAACGTTCAGATCCGGCACGCGCCGCCGCAAAGAAAGCTACATCCACCACCGATCCGGCTCTTGCCACTCACCTGCTCCAAAAACGAATCCAGCGACTTGGCAAGCAGATTCGCAATGCGACCAGTCAGCGCAACAATTCCCAATGGAGCCAATACGAAAGATCAGCTGGCCACTATCAGCCGGCCCACGTCGAAGAAAAGCAGCAATTTGTCAAAAACGTATTCGCGCGCTGTCGCCCGGAGCGCGTCCTCGACATTGGCGCCAACACCGGGACTTATTCCCTGCTTGCGGCCGATGCCGGCGCAAAAGTGGTCTCCCTTGACAGCGACTCAGCGGCACTCGAAGTACTTTGGCGCACCGCCGCAAAACTGAAGAAGACAATCACTGCGTTGGTTGCGGACATCGCCCGCCCCACCCCCGCCGCAGGATGGCGCAATCGCGAGCACTTCTCGCTGCTTGACCGCCTAACCGGCGGATTCGACCTGGTTCTTATGCTCGCTGTCATTCATCATCTGATCCTGCGCCATCAGTTGCCACTCACTCACATCGCCGGTTTATGCGCCGGCCTTACGCGGCGCTGGCTACTTCTGGAGTGGGTCCCGCCCTCCGACCCCATGTTTCAGGAGTGGCTTCGCGGTCGTGACCATCTCTACGGTCATTTGACCGAGGACGATTTGACGCGTGCATTCGCGCCGCATTTCGCCGTCGTTGAACGCGCCCAGCTCGGCAATGGGCGGGTTCTCTTGCTTTTCCATAGAATCTGACTCGCAGACAGCACAACCAGAATCGTTGACCTCAATCGCCTGGAGAGAAGCACGCATGATCAAACGAATTGCCCAGGCCTGGGGCTTCGCCGCCATTCTCCTGCTCCCCGGCTATGTTGATCTCACCTCTACTCTGGGCGACGAGCGAATGCGTGTTCCCTGGCCGCTTACCCGCCTGGTTCTGGCGCAGCTTGTCGATCTTGCGATTGTGGGCCTCGTTTTTGCCGGCTTGCTGGCGATCCTCCGAGGTTTGAAGGTGTGGCCGCGAATCCGGTGGTTTGCCCTTGCATTAATTCCGATCTATCTGCTCGTCTGCAATCTCAGAATCTTTCCGTTTCGAGTCCCGTACTCCGCCGTTACTATCATCGCGGTCGCTTGGATTGCTCTTCTCGCGCTTCTGATCCTGCGCGCTCCCAATATCGCGCAAAAACTCTATGCTCTCGGTAGCGCCGTGCTCACCGGCGCGGCGGTGTTTGCATTCGTCATGACCGCTCAACTGGTAAGCGCCGCCTTTTGGCGTCCTGGCATTCAAGCATTTTCGGGTTCCATTCCCACCCAGTCCCCCGCCAAACCTCGCCTCGTTTGGATTGTCTTCGACGAGTTGGCGTATAAGCCCGTATTTGAAGCTCGCGACCCCTCACTCGATCTTCCCAACTTTGATCGGCTACGCCTGCAAAGTACGATCTACAGCAACGTGACTCCGATTGGCTACCACACCAACCTGGTGGTGCCCAGCTTGCTCTCGGGCCGCATCGTCACCAGCTCCACCTTTACCGCGAAAAATAAATTAATCGTTCGCACCGCCGACGATCCGCATTGGGAACCTTTTGACTCGACCGCATCGTTGTTCGGCATGGCCAAACAGCGCGGCATCTCGACTTCGATCGTCGGTTGGTACCTGGCTTACTGCCCCGCCTTTGTGGGCACGGCCACCGAGTGCTATTGGAGCAACGACGACACTGAAGACGGCGCACCTCCAGCAATCAATGCCAGATTCGCTGATGATGTGTGGTTCCCGCTGCGCATCGTGGCCGAGCAGCTCGTTGCGCCTCGCGTGGCTGTAGCCGATGTCGCCCATTGGGAATCTTTAAGCCACGTGGCGACCGTGAAGGACCTGAGCCAACACGCCCTCGCAGCGCTGGCCAACAGCCACGCCGACATCATCTACCTGCACATGCCCGTACCCCATCCACCTGCTTTTTGGAGGCGCCGCTCGCATAACTACGGCGTTGGCGGATCCTATCTCGATTCGCTGGATTATTCCGATCGCTTCCTCGGGCAGATACTCGACGTCCTTGAGGCGGAGCCGCGCTGGCCCCAGACGACGCTGGTCATCCAGGGAGATCACTCCTGGCGCACCAGAATATGGCGCACAACTCCCGGATGGAGCGCCGAGGACGAGCTTGTTTCCAATGGAGGCGAGTGGGATCCGCGCCCCTTGCTCCTCATTCATGAGGCCGGACAAAACAAAGCGGCAACTGTCGCGTCACCCACCAGCCTGATGTTTGTTCACGACTTCGTCGCCGCGCAGATTCAAACTCTCGCGCACTGAGGCTGCCGGGGCGCTGGCCGTTCGCGCTGCCCTCCGCAATCACTTCGGCAGTGCTGCCGTCCCCGAGATGTGCAAAGTCGCCGCTGGCGTTCCCGCTTGCGGTTGGCCGCCCGAAACGTAAATCGCATAGTCGCCCGGCGTCACTGCTCGATTTCCGTTTTCATCCACTTCGCTCAGTTGCCGCGGAAAAAGCGTGAACTGCACGCGTCTCGTTTCGCCCGCCCGCAGATGGATTCTCGTGAAGCCTTCAAGTTCCACCTGCGGCGAAACTGCCGTCCGCGGAGGCTTTAAATAAAGTTCGGCCACCTCATCACCATCGCGGGCACTTGTATTGCGTATAACAGTAGTTACAACCACTGAAGCTCCGGCCTTGATCTCCTTCGCGCTCACTTCCGGCGCACGATAGCTGAACCGCGAATAACTCAAGCCATAGCCAAACGGATAGAGAACCTGGCCGCTGTAATAGCGGTAAGTCCTGTTCTTCATCGAGTAGTCGGTAAACTCGGGCAGATCCTTCGTCGACGCATAGAACGTTATAGCCAGCCGCCCGGCGGGATTGTTCTTCCCTTTCAGCGTCTCCGCAATGGCGTCTCCGCCCTCCTCGCCCGGATACCACGCTTCAAGCAGCGCATCTGCGTGATCCTTGGCCCAAGGAACTGCCAGCGCGCTGCCTGATGTCAGCACCACAATCAACGGTTTACCAGTCTCGCCCATCGCCTGCAGCAGCTTCTCCTGCGCCGCGGGCAGCTCGATGCTCGTACGATCACCGCCATCGAATCCCTCCACATGCACATTCATCTCCTCGCCCTCGAGGTTCGGAGAAAGTCCCACAAACGCAATGATCGCATCCGATTTCTTCGCGGCATCGATCGCATGGCTCAGCAGGCTGTTTGCCGGCGGCTCCCAATTTAGATCGACGTTGCGATCGTTGGGCTGATGCATGTACTCCACGCGAATCGCGTGCGGATTATTGTCAGCAAAGCTCAATCGCGCTTCCGCCGGATTGCTTGAGCTGTCCAACTCGAGCTTGTCGTCGATATAGATTCGAACCCGATCCGGCATCTTTACCGGCGGCGCTTGTGCTCCACCTGCCTCCCCGGTCATCACAGAAGCCGCGATCGGGCGCGGCCCGCGCAGGCTCAGCACATAATCTCCCGCTGCGGGCGGCAGCAATTCGCCGGTCCAGCGCACCGCGAATGTTTTGTTGGGAAAATCCGCTGCCGGCGGCACGCGGTTCCAGTCGAAGTTGATCTCGGCGTCGACGCGCACCATCTTCGGCGCGCCTTTCATATCCTGATTATCGAAATACTCGCCCATCAGCCCGGCTGTCTTCAGCGAAGCATCCGTGCGCAAATACGCTGAAGGAATCGGCGCGGGCGCCCCATCGGCCAGCGTCGATCCCGGAGTATAAATCACGTTCGCGCTTCCGAATTCCTTCCGCAATCCCGTCAGAGGTGAAACCGGATCGGGCGCCGTCCCGTTGTAGTTGCCCTCAATCGACTCCAGCAAATCCGCAGTCGGGCCCACTACCGCGATCTTCCTGATCGATGCCCTCAGCGGTAGCGTATTGTTGCCATTCTTCAAGAGCACAATCGACTCGCGCGCCGCCTGCAATGCCAATTCGCGATGCGCCGCCGAATTCACCTCCGAATAAGGAATCGCGTTGAACGGCACCGCAGCCAGACGATCAAACATGCCCAGCCGCATGCGCGCCGTGAACAGCCGCACCATCGCCACGTCAATATCAGCCTCCGACAATAAGTGCTCACTCACGGCTTTGGTCAGCGCTGCGTACGTCCGGCCGCAATCCAGGTCCGTGCCTGCCTTCACCGCCAATGCAGCCGCCTCTTCAGGGCTCGCCGCAAAGTGATGTCCGCTCGCAATGTCGCCCACTGCATCGCAATCGGAGACCGTGTATCCATTAAATTCCCAATCTCCGCGCAGGTGCTTTTCAAGCAGCATCGTGTTCGCGCATGCCGGCGCGCCGTCGATCGCGTTATAGGCGCACATAATCGAGTCCGCGTGTCCATCGACAATCGTCGCGCGGAACGCCGGTAGATACGTGTCCTCTAAATCGTGTTCGGAAACATCCACGTTAAATCCGTGACGCAAGGGCTCGGGCCCGCTGTGCACCGCATAGTGCTTCGGAGTCGACACCAGCTCGAGATATTTCGGATTGTCGCCTTGCAATCCCTTGACGAACTCCACTCCCATGCTCGCGGTCAGGAACGGATCCTCGCCGAAAGTCTCCATGCCCCTTCCCCAGCGCGGGTCGCGATCGATGTTGATATTTGGCGACCAGAACGTAAGGCCGGCGAACCGGCTGTGATCGTCCTCGCGAATTGCTTCGTTATACTTCGCGCGCCCCTCCACCGCAATCGTCATTGCAATCCGCCGCATCAACGCTGTATCCCACGTTGCCGCCAGGCCAATCGATTGCGGAAAATTCGTCGCGAATCCGTTGCGCGCGACTCCGTGCAGCGCCTCGTTCCACCAGTTGTATGCAGGAACCCCCAGTCGCGGAATCGCCGGGGCGACGTCCTGCATCTGGCTCACCTTTTCTTCCAGCGTCATCCGGCTTACGATATCCTTCGCGCGAGACTCGGGCGTCAGCGCCGGATTCAGGTAAGGACACGACGCCGCACCGCAGGAGCTCCGCGTCTCATTTGCTGTTTGTTGCGCCGGTAGAGTGACCGAGGCCAAGCTGAAGATGCCGAACGTGGCAAGAAGGAACGCTTCGATTTTCATAGTGGTCTGCTCAATGAACTTTCGCTGGCGGCAGAGTATCACGCTGGCGGGCAAATCGTCCCTCCGCGCGGTCGAGAGGTTTTGCCAATCCGCTATCCCAGTTGTGGCTTCGTCGAAATTCCTGTTTGGGAGGCATCGCTCACGCGAGTCCGGGTCAGAAAGTTCGTTTGTCTGCGTTCAGCCGCAGGCTGCAAGACACCAATGGGCCTTCCCGCCTGATAGCATTTCCACTGGTGCAGCCCAATAGGCTGGCGCTTCTCAGACGATAGAACCGTGCGTCTCTTCCGCCGGCTGGACCTGCTCGGGAGCGATGCGGTAGGAATGGAGCTTTAGTAATGAACTATACGCAAAAATTCAAGGTCGAACCGGGCGCCAAGGTTAAGCTCAAGAAAATCGATCCGTCCTTCAGCGGCGGCCACAAAGGCCCCAAGTCCGCAGCCGATGAGATCGACCATTACCAGAAGAAGCTCCGCGAGTTGCAGGATCTGCTTTATGCCGAGCACCGCCATTCGCTTCTCATCTGCCTTCAGGCCCTTGACACTGGCGGCAAAGACGGCACCATCAATCACGTCCTCGGCGCCATGAACCCGCAGGGTTGCCGCGTTGCGCCCTTCAAACAACCCTCCCCTGAAGAGGCTTCTCACGATTTTCTGTGGCGCGCGCACAAGGCCGCGCCGGCCTGCGGCGAAGTCGTCATATTCAACCGTTCTCACTACGAGGATGTTCTCATCGTTCGCGTTCACAATCTCGTCCCGAAAGATGTCTGGTCTCGCCGCTACGGTCTGATCAACGACTTCGAGAAAAACCTGGTTGATCATGAAACTCACATTCTCAAGTTCTATCTGCACATTTCAAAAGAGGAGCAGTTGAAGCGCTTCAAGCAGCGCCTCGACGACCCCACGAAGTACTGGAAGATCAGCGACGCCGATTATAAGGAGCGCGTCTTCTGGAAGGATTACGTGGCCGCCTATGAGGACGCGCTTTCGCGCTGCAGCACCGAGCATGCGCCTTGGTTCATCATTCCATCCAATCACAAGTGGTTTCGCAATCTGGCCATTGCGCGCATCGTCGTTGAGCACCTGGAATCGCTACGCATGAAATATCCCAAGCCGACCGTCAACATTGAAGAGGTTCGCCGCGAGTTCCAGGCCGCCGAACGCGCCTGACGCCGCCCATGAACAAAGTAAGTTCCACGGAAATGCCTATGACAATGCGTTTGCTATGCGCCACGCTGCTGCTTGGCGTTTCTTCCTTCGCGTCAGCCTCATCCGTGTTTACCACACGGCTCGACGACCCCAAAGCTGTATACCTTACGGCGCAGGACTTTGGCGCGCATGGCGATGGGATCGGCGACGACACCGCGGCGATCCAGGCAGCCATTGACAAAGCCGGAGGCAGAGTTCGCGAGGGAATTGTCTTTGTGCCCTCAGGCCGCTACCGGCTCACGTACACCCTCTATCTCTGGCCCGGCGTGCGCCTCATCGGCTACGGCGACGCGCGCCCTGTCTTCGTGCTTCCAGACAATACGCCAGGATTCCAAACAGGCGTTGGAGTCATGGTGATGTTCACAGGCGCGAGTCCCGCCGCCATATTGCGCTTCGGCAAGCGCGTCCCGTTCCCGCCCCCCGGCAGCGTGCCGCCGAATGACAATGTAGCCGACGCCGACGAAGACACATTCTATTCGGCGATGAGCAACATTGATTTCGAAATCGGCGACGGCAACCCCGCGGCGATCGCCATCCGCTTTCACGTCGCCCAGCACGCCTACCTCAGCCACATGGATTTCCATATCGGCTCGGGTCTGGCCGCGCTCACCGAGGTCGGCAACGAAGCCGAGGATCTCCATTTCTACGGCGGCCGATACGGCATTCTCACCGACAAAACTTCGCCTGCCTGGCAGTTCACGCTCATCGATTCTGTCTTCAACGGCCAACGCGACGCCGCAGTACGTGAGCATGAGGTCGGTCTCACCCTTATCCGCGACACGTTTCGCAATGTTCCGGTCGCCATCGACATTGATCCGCACTACTCCGACGAGCTCTGGGTCAAAGATTGCCGCTTCGAGCAGGTTTCGAAAGCTGCCGTCATAATCAGCAACGAAAACAGCCCCCTCACCGAAATCGGCTTTGAGAACGCCGTGCTCAACAATGTGCCAACCTTCGCCCTTTTCCGCGAGAGCGATAAATCGGTCCCCGGCAAGAGCGCGATTTACCAGGTCGCGAATTTCAACTACGGTCTCATAGTTCCTAGTGAAGGCGTAACAGGAGCCATCGGCATGATCTACGATGCCGCTCCTCTGCGCGCATTGCCCCCTCCGCTTCCGCCGGCAATCCCCGCGCTACCGCCGACTTCTGACTGGGTCAACGTCCACGCACTCGGCGTCGTGGGCGATGAGACAACGGATAACACCGCCGCGATCCAGCGCGCTATCGACGCGCATCGCGTTCTCTATTTTCCCAGCGGCCATTACCGTATAACCGACACGCTCAACTTGAAACCCGACACAGTTCTCATCGGCCTGCATCCCACGCTCACCCAATTCGACCTCGAAGATTCTACGCCGGGCTTCCAGGGCGTCGGTGCACCCAAGCCCGTGATCTCCGCGCCTTCAGGCGAATCGGACATGATCAGCGGTTTCGGTGTTTATACCGGCGGAATCAACCCGCGCGTCGTGGGCGTGTTGTGGCAAGCGGGCGAAGGTTCGCTCATTGACGATGTGCGATTTCTTGGCGGCCATGGCACCGGTTTCAATCCTTACAACAGGGACCACACCGCCGATTCCGTTCCCGCCAAGCGCTGGGACGGGCAATACCCCAGCCTCTGGGTCACGCACGGAGGTGGCGGCACATTCGCGGACATCTGGACTCCGGACACCTACGCCCAGGCAGGATTCTATGTCTCAGACACAAAGACGCCTGGCCATGTCTACGAGCTCTCCAACGAACATCATGTGCGCAATGAAATTATCTTCGACCACGTCGAAAATTGGGACATCAACGCGCCGCAGACTGAAGAGGAAGCCGGCGAGAGTCCCGATTCTCTTTCGCTCGAATTCGACTGGTCGCGCAACATCACCATCGCTAATTATCACGGCTATCGCGTCACGCGTTCCCGAGCGCCCTTCCCCGCCGCGGTTCGCCTTTACCACTCTGCGAACATTCATTTCCGCAACGTCCATATCAACGCTGAAAGTGGCTATCCCATTTGCGATACGAATGGCTGCGGAACATTTCTCCGCGCCAGCAAATTCCCGTACGAAAATGCGATTCAGGACATCACCCACCATCTCGAAGTCCGCGAACGTGAATTCGCAGTGCTCGACATTCCAGAGAATCCGCCCACTCCCGCGCCCGGTAATGCGTCTGCTGTCCTCGCGCCAGACTCCAAGGTCGAAAAATTAGAGGATGGCTTCTTCTCCATCTCTGGCGCCGCCGTGGATGCTTCCGGCAAGCTCTACTTCGTCGATCATCATGAGCAGCGCATCTACGGCTGGTCGTCTACCGAAGGCTTGACGATCGAGCGCAACAATCCTCTCGACCCCGTCAATCTCGCATTTGATAAGACCGGCGACCTGCTGGTGGTCTCTTCCGCTGGTCGCGAAGGCACTGTCTACGCGTTCCGACCCGGATCGACGGAGGATCAGATTGCGATCCTCGCGCCGCAACCCGCGGCCCCTCACCCGGGAGCAGCCGCGATTCTACCCGCGAATTACTGGAACAATGGCGAATTTAAGAACCAGCTCGACTTCAGCACGATGACCTACACAACACTGGCCCAAATGTTTGCCGAGGATGTCTCGACACCCAAAGCGAAGGAATACGTCTCACCCGACGGCAGCATCTTTCTGCCCGCAGGCCGCGTCTTCCTGCAAGGCCCGCCGGATTCCACCGGCTGGCGCTTCTCCGACAATCTCGACACCTACGGATTCATAAGCGCTCTTCCCGGTCAGCGTGTCTACGTCAGCAGCTCATCGGAAGACCGCACCTACAGCGCGCGCGTCCCCGCCCACGGCACATTGACGGACCTGAAGCCCTTTGCGGATCGCGGCGGTGAGAGCGTCGCCGTCGATGCCCAGGGAAATGTCTACGTTGCCAACGGCCAGATCTTCGTCTACAACCCGGCGGGAAAATTAATCGGCCAGATCGATGTGCCTGAGCGTCCCATCGACATCATCTTTGGCGGAGCCGATCATCGAACGCTGTTCATTCTCGCCCACCACGCGCTCTTCGCGGTAACGGTAAAAAACTCAAATTGAAAACAGCAGTGTCCGACCGGCGCCTGACATTACCCGATCACCTGCCTGAATGGTTGTGAGAGCTCGAACCTTCTTCGATCCGATTGGGCTCGCCTGCCAGATGCTGCAAATGCTCGATGGTGCGCGACATTTCAACCAGAAGCTCCTCAGCCATTTTGCGTGTGAAGCCGTGTCGAATAAGGATGCGCTGAATAACGAGATCTTCGCGATTTGGAGGCATTGAATATGCCGGAACCAGCCAGCCGCGCTTGCGCAACCGATCCGCCACATCATAAAGCGTGAACGGAGAGGATGCGGCATCTTTCAGCTTCCAGCAAAGCCCCGGGATGCCGCCGATTCCGTCATAGATAATTTCGAACGGGCCAAGTTCAGCGATCTTGCCGGCGAGATACTTTCCGATTGCAGAGCACTCCGCCTGAATCTCGCGATAACCCTGCTTGCCGAGGCGCAGAAAATTGTAGTACTGGCAGATGATTTCTCCACCTGGCCGCGAAAAGTTAAGGGCAAATGTCGGCATGTTGCCGCCGAGGTAGTTGACGTCAAAGATCAACTCTTCAGGCAGATTGTGCTTCTCGCGCCATAGCGCCCAGCCAACGCCCAGCGGCGCAAGCCCAAACTTGTGCCCTGAAGCGTTGATTGATTTCACGCGCGGCAAACGAAAATCCCACAACAAATCCGGCTGTAGAAAGGGCGCCAGGAATGCCCCGCTTGCGCCGTCCACATGAATCGGGATATCGAGTCCCGTCTCTGCCTGAAGCTTATCGAGAGCCTCGCTGATCTCGCGTACCGGCTCGAATTGCAAAGTGAAGGTCACGCCCAGCGTCACCACCACCCCAATGGTGTTTTCATCGCAGCGCTCCACCACTTGTTCCGGCGTCAGCACCAGGCGCTCACCCTCCATGGGGACTTCGCGAATTTCTACGTCGAAATAGCGGCAAAATTTGTGCCAGCACACCTGTACCGGCCCCATAATCAGGTTGGGCGCGCCGGTATTAGGCGCATCGACTGGTTTGCCGCGCCCGCGCTGCCGCTTGCGCCAGTTCCACTTCAGTGCCAGCCCTCCCAGCATTGCCGCTTCGCTCGACCCTGTCGTGGAACAGCCAATCGTGCTCGCTGCCTCGGGCGAGTTCCAAAGATTTGCGAGCATGTGCACGCACCGCTCTTCAATGGCCGCGGTCTGCGGGTACTCATCCTTGTCGATCATGTTCTTGTCGGCCGATTCATCCATGAGCCGCTCGACTTCGGGCTCGATCCAGGTAGTGCAAAAAGTCGCCAGATTGTGCTGCGAGTTCCCGTCAAGTACAAGTTGATCGTGGATGGTCTTATAGACAATTTCCGGCTCGCGCGAGACTTCAGGAAAAACATAGCTTTGCGAATCGCCGCTCAGAACATCCGTCTCCACGTCGCACGTCGGCTTGGAATTTAGTTTTTGGGTATTGTGCAGGGCCATATGCTCTCCTGTTTCTAGTTGCATTTTCCTGGAGTGTTTCGCCTTCAGTGTCTCTTCTGCTTCGAGTCTATAGAGCCAGACTCTACGAAAGATTAAAGGCCAAAATCATCTCGCGGTCTCGCCAGCCTACTGGCAACGTCTGAAATGCCCAAAATTAACACGCCATCGGATTGATATGCCCCGTTTACGTACCTCGCTCAGGTTAATATCAACTACGAGTCAACTGGACACCGCTACCCCCCGTCTATCCGCCAAACTGGTCTACTCTTCAAAAAGGAAAACTCTGCGATGTTTACGCCAAAAGGAAAGTTCGGCTGGTACGAATTGATGACCAGCGACACGAAAGCCGCCGGCAAGTTTTATTCAGACGTTGTGGGCTGGGCAACCAGGGAGATGCCCGGCACCGACGGCCCATCGTACACCACCTTTAACCTGGGAGAGGTTGGAATCGCCGGAATGTTGAACATCACCGGACACGTCGGCTGGATTGGCTATATCTCGGTCGATGATGTCGATGCTCATGTCGAGAAAATTGTCGAAGCCGACGGCAAATTATGGAAGCCCGCCACGGATGTTCCCGGAATGCTTCGCTTCGCCGTCATGTCGGATCCGCAAGGCGCCGCAATCGTGATCTTCACGCCTAACCCAGCCACGCCATCGCTGGCACGTCGCGCACCACCGACTTCCGGCACCATCGGTTGGCACGAGCTTTATACAACTGACCTCGAAGGCGGATTCGACTTCTACAACAAGCTCTTTGGCTGGACCAAGGTCACCGACATGGATATGGGAGCCATGGGCATTTATCGCATCTTCGATGAAGGTGACCAAAAGCAAATGGGCGACGGCGGAATGATGAATAAAACGCCGCAAATACCCATCTCATGCTGGACCTTTTATTTCAACGTCGACTCGATCGGCTCAGCCGTCAAGCGTGTTGAATCCGGTGGCGGAAAGATCACGCACGGCCCAGTGCAGGTACCCGGAGGGGGCTGGATCATCCAGGGGCAGGATCCTCAGGGCACCATGTTCTCTCTCGTCAGCAACAAGGAATAAGCCCATCAGGGCCACGCTCCTTGACCGTATGGCTGAGAGAGAGCGATTGGAACTTGAGCCGTCTTCAAGGCGTGAGAAGCGCAAGCGACGGAAGCCTTGAGGCGAAATTCCGAGTCCGCCGTGGCGGACGAAGGACCTCTGACAAAAGATCATGAAGCAATATCTTAGTGCGAGCGACAAGCTAGCGGCTGCTCCATGCAATGGCGGAGAGAGGGGGATTCGAACCCCCGGTACAGCTTTTGACCGTACAACGGTTTAGCAAACCGCCGCCTTCAGCCACTCGGCCATCTCTCCGGCTCACAGTGGATTATACCGGAACCCACATTTACCGCGCTTTCCCTTTCCGGGGCACCCAGTTACATTCATCTGTATGCGTGCGCTGTTCAACCCTTCCCCCCAAAAATTGCTCCTTCTGCCCCTCATTGCCGCGACATTCTTCATGGTGTCCGGTGGTCCGTACGGCATGGAGGACATTCTCGGCGGCGCGGGTTTTGGCTGGGCGATCGTGATCCTGCTTGTTCTGCCCGTCGTGTGGAGCCTGCCCACCGCGCTCATGATCGGCGAGCTCGCCGCCGCCATCCCTGACGAAGGCGGATTTTATGTCTGGGTGCGACGCAGCCTCGGGTCCTTCTGGGGCTACCAGGAAAGCTGGCTCTCGCTCTCGGCCAGCGTCTTTGACATGGCGCTCTACCCCTCGATCTTCGTTCTCTACCTGGGCAAATTCAACCCCGCGCTCACCGCAGCTCCGCGTGATTATCTCTGGTCCCTGGCTGTGGTCGTTGTTTGCTGCGTGTGGAACCTGCGCGGCGCGCCTCGCGTCGGCACAGATTCCGTCTGGATGTCTGTGCTGCTTCTCGCGCCCTTTGCCGTGTTCGTTCTTCTCGGCTTCTGGCGCGGCCTCACCCTTCATCCCGCCATACACTGGGGTCGTCCCGTCCCTTCACCCGACGCCGATGCCGGCCTCTCCACAGCAATCCTGGTCGGCTTATGGAATTACATGGGCTGGGACAACGCCTCCACCATCGCGCGCGACGTCCATGATCCTCAGCGCAATTACCCGCGCGCCATCGTCGGCGCTGCCATCATCACGGCCGCCACATATGTCCTGCCGCTTGCCGCAATGGCCGTGGGTGGCCTTTCTCCGGATGGCTTCACCACAGGTTCGTGGGCCACTGCCGGCTTCGCGCTCGGCGGTTCTTTTCTGTCCCTGGCCGTCGTTGCCGGCGGAGTCATTTGCGGCGTGGGCATGTTCAACGCGCTCATGATGAGCTACACTCGCCTGCCCATCGCCATGGCCGGCGATGGCATGTTGCCGCGCATCTTCGAGCGCCGCAACAGCCGCGGTGCTCCATGGGTCAGCGTGCTCTTTTGTGGTCTCGCCTGGGCGCTCGCTCTCAGCCTGCCCTTCGAGAAGCTCATCTCCATAGACCTCATTCTCTACGGCACCAGCCTCATCCTGGAGTTCGTCGCCCTCATCGTTCTTCGTCTGCGCGAGCCGCAGCTTCCGCGGCCCTTCCGCGCCGGCAACTTCGCTTTTGCGTGCACGCTCGCCGTCGGCCCCACCATCCTTATCGCCTACGCGCTCTACGCTTCGCGCAGCGAGAAGCTCGGCGATCCAGGCACCGCCTTCACCAACGTTTCATCTCTACTTTTTGCTTGTGGGATTGCCCTGCTCGGGCCCCCGCTCTATTGGTTCACTGCGCGGCCACTCGCTCGCCGCCGCGCCCTCGCCGCCGCAGCTGCAACCAAGTAGCGCCTCATCTTCATTTAAATGCGCTGCACCGTACGCCTCGAACCCTCATTCCCGCGTACCCGGGTCTTTCTGATCCCTGACCCCTGATCCCTGTTCCCTGTCTTTTACCCCGCCTTCTTCTTCGCCTCGTGATGCTTCGCTTTGCTGATCTCAAATTGCTTGATCGTGTGCGCCACGCGATCGCGCGCATAGGACGCATCGCGCCAGCCCTTCATCTCCACCCGCTTCCCCTCGAGATCTTTGTAAATCGAAAAAAAGTGCGTAATCTCCTTCAGCATGTGCGGATAAATATCTGTGTAATTCCATATATTTGCAAATCGCGGATTGTTCTTTCCCACCGCCAGCACCTTCTCGTCCAGGATTCCCTGATCCAGCATCTCCAGCAATCCGATCGGCCGCACCTCCTGTACGCACCCCGGAAAACTCGGCCCCGGCACCAGCACCAGTACATCCAACGGATCGCCATCGTCGCTCAGTGTCGACGGAACAAATCCGTAATCGCCCGGGTAGTGCACCGGCGAGTGCAGGTTCCGGTCCAGCTTGAACACATGCAATTCCTTGTCGTATTCAAACTTCTGCGTTCCATCCAGCGGAATCTCGATGACCGCGCGAAAAACCTCCGGCGCCCGATCGCCCACGGGCAGCTCCAGATAATTCACCATTGCGTTTTATCTCTCCTTGAAGATTTGCGGTAGCCACTTTTGCGAAGCATGGGAGCCTTTTTAGGGATTGCGAGAATCTTGCGGGCTGCAGGTGCCGCGGAATCGCGCCCGTCGGATCTCTTTTTTGTTTTCAGTTCAAATTCCGCACTTCGTCGCGGCGGTTTCTGATCACTGACAACTAATCACTTACAACTCGTCCCTCTGTCCCTGCCTCTATAATCAGGGATCATGAAGGCGCATGTCTATGTCACGCCAAAAGCATCGGTCCTGGATCCCCAGGGCCAGACCATTCACAACGCTCTCCGCAAGATCGGATTTGCCGATGTCACCGCCGTGCGCCAGGGGAAGTATTTCGTGCTTTCGCTCGCCGATGGCCTCCAGTCCAACGCCGCTCGCGCCGAGGTCGAACGCATCGCCCGCGAGGTCCTCACCAACCCCGTCATTGAGGAGTACACGTACCGGATCGAGGATTAGTCACGGGGGCCGGCAACCGGCTCGGCGCGATGCGCGCTCAAACCCTCCCGGTTGCCAAGTCAGAGAAAAATCCCGGTAAAGTTTACATTCCAGGATCAGAAATTACCTGTTGAGGCCCGAAATTAGACGGCTCCCATCTCGAACATCCCGCGATTTCCACAACTTAACCTTTCTCCCATGAGCATCATAGATGATTCATCCGCTTCGCTCCATCTATGGCGATGCGATTGCTACTCTCCTTGGCGACAGGATCTCTGCTCATGCTGATTGCATGGTTGTTTTTTTTGGCATAGAACCTGTTTACAACGACGGAGGGGTCTAAATGGCAACCGTTCAGTTCATCAATCTAAGGCTCGCAACCGCCTCGCCCTCCCGGCACCCATCTTCCCTACCGGCCCACAGCTACGGCGCACAAGCCACCTCAGTCCGGCTCCCCGACGCGCCACAGGCCGAATGGGCCGCCGAGGCCATTTCCAATCTCAGGCATGTGGTCGCCGGCATCAGCGTCGCTCTCATTATTGAGGGTGCGGTAGCCATGTGTATCGTTGCGACCTGGGGTCTCTGGCACATCCGCTAACTGGTTCTATCCCACTCCGGACCCGCCGCATCGCTTCCTCCACAGCCGATGTCCACCACTCGGATCGCCAGAGCCTTTTCACTTCCCCAGGATCGCTTTCCCAATTTCGTCGAAACTGAAGGCTAAATGCTGACAGATGGCTTCTGATCCCTGAGACCTGAAACCTGATTACTGTTTTCACCCTCCATCCACCGGATACTGCACATTGAACGGGAATACAATCTCCGCTTCGGTTTCGACCGGCTTGCCGTTCACCGTCGCCGGCTGAAAGCGCCACGTCTTCACCGTTTCCAGGACAATCTCGTCCAGCCGGTTCCCCAAGCCCTTTACCAAAGTCTCGCTCACTACCGCGCCTTCTTCGTCCACCTTCACATCCACGACAATCTTCTCTTCAGCCACCGGCAAAAGCCCGCGCTCCGTCACGGCCGGCTTCGGCGAGAACACCGGAAAAGCAGGGCGCGCATCTTCGTTGTTGCTTCCGTTTCCATTCGCCGCGTTGCCTCGCCCTTCGCCCTCATACGGCGTAGGAGGCGCGCCACCCCTGCGTCGTTTTGCGGGCGCAACTGCCTCATCATCAGCGTTGGTGGCACCGCCGCATCCGCGTACCGCTCCGGCTTGTTCGTGTCCGCCGCGGTCAGCCTTGCCGGCAAAGGAATCTCCACCCCATGGGCCCCGCCCGCCACCTCGACCCCCGCCAGGGTTCCGATGTCGGCGTGCTCCACCACTCTCGTTCGCGTCACCAATCCCATCCAGACCACAAACGCCAGCACCCCTCCGTGGACTGCAAGCGACGTCACCACCATCCGCAGTCGGCGCGCGGCGTTCTTTTCTCTAGTCCGCAAACAGTCCTCCTCGTATGGGAAACAGATGATTGAAGCAACCATCTTCGCACAAATCCGATTCCGTCTATAATCGACGTTTCCCGCGTACGTAAAGTAGCCAGATCTGAGTAGATCTTTTAGAGACCGGAGTAAATCTTTTAGAGATGCCTCAATTAACCGAGCAATCGAACCTCGCCGGCTCACTGAGCGAGTTTCACACGGAATCAGGCAGATCGCTGCTCGATCTGGTGGACGAGTCTCCCGTCTTGCTCATCTTCCTCCGCCATTTTTCCTGCGCCTTTTGTGCGCAGGCTCTGGACCGCGTTTCCCAGGTCCGCACTCAAATCGAAGCCCAAGGTGTGCGCCCGGTCTTCGTGCATCTCGGCTCTCCGGAGCGCGCAAAACCTTACTTCGACTACTACCACCTCTCAGATGTGGAAAGAATCAGCAATCCCAAGGCGACGCTCTATCAGCTTCCGGCCTTTCGTTTGTCGCGTACCAATCCTTATCTGCACTTCCTCAATCCGACCGTCTGGAAGGGCTGGCTCAAAGGTGCAATGTTCAAGTATGGAATTGGCATGATCAAAGAAGATGCGGAGCAGATGCCCGGCGTCTTCCTGCTCAAGGATCGTAAGATCGCCCGAGCTTTTCGCCATCGAACCCTCGCCGATGAGCCGGATTACCTGAAGCTCGCAGGCGCTGGGTAAGCGGTGAGGGACAACCGGCAACGGATAACCGGAAACGGGTAAGCGGGCAAATCCGCCACGGCGGCGTAAGAAAATCCCCAGGTCTGGAACTCGCGTCCACCGATCCGCCTCGCCGTGGGCCCGCGGGTTATTGCGGCACTTGAGCGCCGTACTTGGCAGCAACTTGCTTGATGCCGTCCCAGTCGGAGTTGATCTGGTTGTTGGCATCCAGGGTCATTTGGGCAATCCTCGCTTCTGCCTGAAGGTGGTCGCTCCAGGGAGTTTCGTCTGAACCGAAGAGTGTGGCCAGAGCTCCCGCGGCCGCGGCGGCGTCAGCATCGTTGTCGAGTTCGGCCTTCGCCTTTTGCACTTTCGCCGCCTGCTCCCATGCCTCGATGTATTTCACATAGGCGACGTTGAAGTCGACCGGGCAGCCCGATAGGTCGACCTTGCGCATCGCCGCGACATGATCTTCGGTTGTCAACTTGCCGGTAAGCGAATCTTCGTGGAGCGCCTTTTCGATCGCTGACTTGTAGAGCATGTTTTGGATGCTCTCGCAACCGGTAATGGCCGCGACAGGCAAAAAGGCGAGCAGGCACAGGAGTAATGCGGCAATGCGTTTCATCGGTGACCTCAAGGGGGGAAATCGGCTTGGCCGGATAATACCATGCCGGATGATGCAGCTGGTTTAGGGATAGTGGCGCCCAGCTTCCCGGGCCGTACCTATTTCTTGCCTCTTCTTTGCACCTCCCATCTCCCGCTCCCTCCTTTGTGTCAGAGCCTCTTTTGCGCCGTTCGCATAAAATCGAAGTATGTGCGGGATCGTCGGGTACGTAGGCAAAAAGAAGGTCGTTCCAGTTATTATCGAGGGGCTAAGGCGCCTCGAGTACCGGGGTTACGACTCGGCTGGAATCGCCGTCGGCCATCCCGGTAGCGACAAGCTCGACCTGCGGCGCGCGGCGGGCAAGCTCTCGAATCTTGAAGAGGTTCTTCGCGAGAATCCTCTCGATGGCACGTTCGGCATCGGCCACACCCGCTGGGCCACGCACGGCCGCCCGACCGAAGAGAACGCACATCCGCACCGCGATTGCACCGGCCGCATCGTCGTAGTTCACAACGGCATTGTCGAAAATTATCTCGATCTCAAGCGCGAGCTCACTGCGCAGGGCCACAAGTTCGTCACCGAAACTGACACCGAAATCATCGCGCACTTGATAGAACAAGTTCAGAAAGATGCTGAGGCCGCCGGCAAGCCCGTTCCGCTTGAAGCCGCCGTGCGCGCTGCGGTCACGCGACTTTCAGGGGCGTTTGCTTTGGGAGTCCTATCGTCCGCCGAGCCAGACAAAATCGTGGCTGCGCGCCTCGGTCCGCCGGTCGTGATCGGAGTTGGCGATGGAGAAAGCTTTATCGCCAGCGATGTGCCGGGAATTCTCCACCACACGCGCAACGTCTATTTTCTCGTTGACGGCGATGTGGCGATTTTGACCGCTGCCGGCGTCGAGCTCACTGACTTCGACGGCCGCCCCATCGTTCGCGAACTCACGCGCATTCAGTGGGATCCTATCCAGGCGGAAAAGGGCGGCTTCAAGCACTTCATGCTCAAGGAAATCTGGGAGCAGCCGCGTGCAGTTACTGACACCACTCTCGGCCGCGTCTCGCTCGACTCAGGCAAAGTCTTCCTCGGCGAAATGGAAATTCCCGACGAGGACCTGGCCCGCGCCGCCAGCATCAGCATCGCCGCCTGCGGAACCAGTTGGCACGCCGGCCTTACCGGCAAATACATGATCGAGCGCCTGGCGCGGATGCCCGTCGATGTCGACTACGCGAGCGAGTACCGCTATCGCAATCCCATCGCCGGGCCGCATACGCTCGGCCTCCTCATAACGCAGTCTGGCGAAACGGCCGACACGCTTGCCGCGCAGCGCGAGATGAAGGCGCTCGGCTCAAAGACCGTCGCCATCTGCAACGTCGTCGGCTCCATGGTTGCGCGCGAAGCGCATGGCGCTATCTATACCCACGCGGGGCCCGAGATTGGCGTCGCCTCGACCAAGGCCTTCACCTCGCAGTTGGTCGCGCTGTTCCTGCTGGCGCTCAAGCTGGGCCAGTTGCGCGGTCATCTCGACAAGGCGCAGAGCGTGAAACTGATCGAAGAGCTGAGCCGCATCCCCGTCAAGATCGAGGAAGCACTGCGCGGCTGCTCAACCCAATGCGAAGAGCTGGCCAAGGAGTTCTCCACGGCCCGCGACTTCCTTTACCTCGGCCGCGGAATTCACTTCCCCATCGCCCTCGAAGGCGCGCTGAAGCTCAAGGAAATCTCGTATATCCACGCCGAAGGCTACCCGGCCGGCGAAATGAAACACGGACCCAACGCCCTCATCGACGAAACGCTGCCTGTGGTGGTGCTGGCCACGCGCGACGAGCGTGACCCCGCTTCGAAGCTGCGTTATGAGAAGACGCTCTCGAATATCCAGGAAGTAACGGCTCGCAGCGGGCGCGTGATCGCAATCGCAACCGAAGGTGACACGACCATCGGCGGCCTGGTCGAGCACGTCATTGCAATTCCTCCAGCCCCCGAGTTGCTTGTGCCGCTCATTGAAATTGTCCCGCTGCAATTGCTCGCGTATTACATCGCCGAGCGCCGCGGGTGCGACGTTGATCAGCCCCGCAACCTCGCCAAGTCCGTGACGGTGGAGTAGGAATCCCTCGCGTAGTGAGGGAAGGAAAATAGCCCTGGATGAAGCGCAGCGAAATCCGGGGAAGGCGATTCACAACATCCACCGCAGCCCCGTAAGGGTGGTTCGATGCATCCGGGAACCCTCCGATCTGGCTTTTTCGATCTGAGCCAATCCTGCGGACCCTTGAAAAACCTCTCTAGCGGGTTGTTTTGTATCAGAGCAACAACCCGGCTACAATCTTCCGCTCTCACCGGCTAAGCATCCAGGAGCGACAATCCTGAAATGACGATCGCAGAATGACCATTCAAGACCAATTCGGCCAGATCGATATTTACGTCTTCGATCAGATCCTGCGCGGAAACATCGCGAAGGGCATGCGCGTGCTCGACGCCGGCTGCGGATACGGCAGAAACCTGGTCCACCTGCTTCGCGAAGGCTGCGAGGTATTTGCAATGGACGCGGATGCCGAGGGAGTTGAGCACGTTCGCCGGCTCGCCGCATCGCTCGGAGCCGACTTGCCCGCGGAACATTTCAGAGTCGGCCTCATCGAAGCAATGCCATTCCCGAGCGAGTTCGCCGATGTGGTGATTTGCAACTCGGTACTTCATTTCGCGCGAGATGAACAGCAATTTCGAGCGATGCTCAATGGCCTTTGGCAATCGCTGCGGCCGGGCGGAATGTTGTTCTGTCGATTGGGATCGAGAATCGGAATGGATTTCGAGCGCGTGCGGCCGAATATCTTCGTCGTGGGCGATGGCTCGGAGTGGTTTTTGGTCGATGAGGAGATGCTGCTTGAGTTAACGGATGAGATGAATGCAGTCCTCGTCGACCCGCTTAAGACCACAATCGTGCAGGACTATCGTTGCATCACGACCTGGGTGCTTAGAAAACGAAGAGCGTAAAATGCGAGGGTGGTATGCGAGGGTAAAATGCCGAGGAAGCCGAGCAAATTGACAGAAGTGATTCTTGAAACTGCCGAAGGCATGCATCGCACCGGCGTGATGGATGACAAGACCTACCAGGAAATTATCGTTTGGCACCTAGATAAGGCCGCTCTCGCAAACGCAAAACCCATCAGCGGCAAGCAAATTCGCGCGATGAGGAAGCGCGCCGATCTGAGCCAAGCAGCGTTCGCCCGCTATTTCAATCGCACGCCCAGCTATATCTCGCAGTTGGAGCGGGGAATTAAACAGCCCAAAGGCCCGGCGCTGGTGCTCTTCAATGTAATTTGGCGGAAGGGGCTTGAGGCGATAGCTTGAGCCTTGCAATATGAAGTCGCGGCTGATTCGGAATTGGAGTAATCCATACTGAGGAGCGAACGTCTATGAAGATCCGAGTCTCGGGTTTGTTGATTGGCGCAATTCAAATAGCTTGTGTTGTCGGCCTTTGGTCTCAGTCGCCCACGTCGAGGCAGACTTTGATTCGCAAGAACTGCGCTACGCCACAGATTCTTTCTCAAATAGATAAGGGCGAAATAACCACCGATGAAACGCTCGCCTCATTTTACGAAACGGGGTATTGCGTACCCCAGGATGACCATCTTGCCGCGTACTGGTATCGCAAGGCTGCTGAACAAGGAATTGCTCGGGCACAGAACACACTTGGCTCGCTGTATGAGGACGGAAAGGGTGTTCCGCGCGATTATCAGCAAGCCGCGCTTTGGTATCGAAAGGCAGCAGATCAGGGAGATACAGATGCTCTGAACAACCTAGCAAATATGTACGCCAATGGGGAGGGGTTCGTTCAAGACGACGCGCAGGCGGCTTACTGGTATCGCAAAGCAGCTGAAAAAGGAAATGAAAACGGAGAATTGCAACTTGGTCAGCTCTACGATCTGGGGCATGGCCTACCGCAGAATTACGAACAGGCCGCTTACTGGTACCGAAAGGCAGCGGAACTGGGCGACGGCGGGGCTCAATATAGTCTAGGCGAATTGTATTTCGACGGACGCGGTTTTGACCGCGATTATGTCGAAGCCTATTTCTGGTTAGACCTTGCCGCAGCATCGTCCGAAGATCAAACTTGGAATAAGGCTGCATCATACTTCCGCGACCAAGCCGCATCGCACCTCACCTCGACCCAACTGAACGATATTCAAGCGCGCGTTTCAGTGTGGACCGATGCGCACCCGCAGAAGCCTTGCGTGCGTGTGGATCAACAAACAACAAAGTGTTTTACATCAAGGCAGGAGATGGAAAAGGTACTTGACTATCAAGACTCACATGGCCCGCAAAAGTGATAAATACGTAGTCAGGGGGAAAATTCTTTCGTGCATATCGCAATCCGTGATCTGGTTCCTAATGTCGATGACCTTCTTAAGCTGGAGGTGGAGGAAATCGCGGGCGTGCTACTTCTTCACTTGAACGGGGTCGATGAGTCTCATAGGCACACAGGCGGTATCAACTACAGAAACTTCTTCGAATGTCCGCCGCGGCAGGATTATGACCGCCAGCAACATGATGTGAATCGCGCCTTAATGGAGGCGTGGGCGTGGCTAAAAAATGCCGGATTTCTTGTTGAAAGTCCAGGATTGGCAAGCGATTTCTACTTTATCTCTCGTAGAGGGAAGGCGGTCACTTCGCGCGCCGATTTCACCGCCTATTGCAACGCTGGCTTGCTTTCGAAAGATCAGTTACATCCCATAATCGCCAGCAAGGTTTATCCGGCGTTCTTGCGAGGGGACTACGATACTGCTGTTTTTCAAGCATTCCGCGAGATGGAGGTCGGGGTTCGTACGGGTGGCAGCTACGATCCGAGCGATACAGGCGTGGACTTGATGCGAAAGGCCTTTAAGCCTGAAGACAAGAAAAAAACGAGTCCACGATCAGGCAATCTTACAGATAAGCAGCTTCTACCAGCCGAGCAGGAGGCGATGTCTAACCTTTTTGCCGGTGCGTTTGGATTTTATCGAAATCCAGTAGGGCATCGTCACGTACTCACGAGTCCGGCAGAAGCCGCCGAGATCATTGGTCTTGCGAGCCAACTCCTGCGGATTGTCGATCGCCTGAAGCCATAGCCTTCACGCAGGCGACACGGCATCTAACCGGGGGTGAGCCCTGAAAGGTCGATAAGAGTGCGCGAAATGCAAAAAGCCCATCCCTTTCGGGATGGGCTTTTGTCGAATAATTGCCGGCGATCACCTAATCTCCCACACGGTTGCCCGTGCAGTACCATCGGCCCAGCGAGGCTTAACTTCCGTGTTCGGGATGGGAACGGGTGATCCCTCGCAGTATGGTCACCGACAAACTTATAGAGGCTACGAGATCCTTCGTCCACCGTAGCGGACTCAGGATTTCGGCTCAAGACGTCAGCCTAAGGGCTTACGCTTTGAAGACGCCTCAACTTGGGTGGCGCTTGGCGGGTGGTTCCCCGCAGCAGGCCGCGACATCTGATTTGTCCCGGATGGTTTCTCCCGGGCCGGTCAGGAACACGGACAACAAACTGGCGCCAACAAGATCAAAACGAAAATCAAAACAAAATAGATTGGGTGACAAGGCTTTGATAGAAGAGCATCCGTGCGTGTTACTGCGCGGAGTTAATTCTATGGTAAAGCCAAACGGGCGATTAGTACTGGTAAGCTACGCGCATCACTGCGCTTCCACCTCCAGCCTATCAACCAGGTCGTCTTCCTGGGCCCTTCAGGGAGATCTCATCTTGGGGCGTGCTTCCCGCTTATATGCATTCAGCGGTTATCACAACCGAACTTCGCTACCCAGCCGTGCCCTTGGCAGGACAACTGGAACACAAGAGGTTCGTCCATCCCGGTCCTCTCGTACTAAGGACAGCCCCCCGCAAATCTCCTACGCCCACAGCAGATAGGGACCGAACTGTCTCGCGACGTTCTGAACCCAGCTCACGTACCGCTTTAATAGGCGAACAGCCTAACCCTTGGAACCTTCTACAGCTCCAGG